>Ga0075154_10000263_pt1 | contig 46744 bp, 41 predicted proteins | sample JI71714BDNA_FD_70965 | JGI IMG/M metagenome (GOLD analysis project Ga0075154, IMG submission 70965) | Wastewater effluent complex algal communities from Wisconsin, to seasonally profile nutrient transformation and Carbon sequestration -... | ecosystem: Engineered > WWTP > Effluent > Algae... | reverse complement strand
TGATTGTTGTGCTGGGAGCAACAGCGTGTATCCGCATTACCAAACGGTATTACGAATACGAGCCGGCTGTTAGTTAATGTGACCTATTTTGCGGCAATGTCTTCGCGCCAGAAAATCTTGCTTACAATTTTCCATTCTCCATTAATCTTCAGCAGGTTCATGTAATCATGAAACTTATACGTTCCGCCATCAATTTCAACCTCAGCGTGAGCAGCAGTCCCCGAAATATGCGTGTAAACAATTTTCGTCTTCCGGTTGCTGGTTTTACCTGCATTTCCTTTCGCACGAGTTAGGAAATCGCGAATAGGAACATCCTTATATTCTCCGGTTTTATTGTCGATGTACTTCATGGAGGCCGACAGGTGGAAAGCTTTATTCAGCTTAACGGTATCTCCATAGGTGCCACCATCGAGATAGTTCATCAAGGCTTGCTTAACTCCATCTTCATCGGAAACTTGTGCAGAAGAGGTAATCCAGGTAACGCAGAGCAGAAACGCGCAGAAAACAACAGTAAATTTCGGCATAGTTGTAAGGATTGGTTTCCTTACAATACGGCTTTACCCGATGGCAGGTTTCAATACCCTCATCCAATCCGTTCAACGCCCAGCCCGGGCTTATCGGAGCAGTACATAATTCCGTCTTTCAGAATAAAACCGCCCGTTACCTCATCCCTTCCAAGATCGAGACTACCATCCAAATCGATGTATTTTGTGTTTGAGCATGAGAAAGCCGCATGCAATGCCGCAGTAATACTCACGATACTCTCATCGTTACAGCCCCAGAATAAATCGACATTTGCGTTCAGTGCAAGGGCGGCAATTTTCAAGGCCTGGTTTACCCCTCCGCATTTCATCAGCTTGATGTTGAATATCCCTGACGCTTTGGGAGGAGTTATCAGTTTCAGTGCGTCTGAAGGTGAGAGCAAAGATTCATCCGCAGCAATTATTGTTCTGATCTCTTCCGGAAGCGCTTTTATTTCATCAATTGCTTTTGCCGGAAGCGGTTGCTCGATTAATTCAATATCCAGGTGTTTTGTTCGATTATAAAAATCAATGGTCTGCTTTGAGGTGTAGCCCTGGTTTGCATCAATTCGGATTACCATGCGTTTTCCAAATTCTTCACGCAGCTTCACCATGCGCTCAATATCCTCTTCAGGATCAATCCCAAGTTTTACTTTCAGGATTTTAAAACCCCGTTGATCATACTCTTTAGCTTCCTTTAAAGTATCTGCCACATTCTTGATACCAATGGTGTTGGAGGTCGGAAGCGATTTGATTTTTTGTCCGAGAAACTTTACAAGCGGAATATCCAGATATTTTGTAAGCACGTCATAAATCGCAATATCCAGCGCAGCCCTGGCAGCAGGATGCTCCGGAAACTTTTGCAGGATTTCAAAAAACAATTGATTGGCTTCACGAATATCCCGACCAATTAAAAATTCAAGATTTTTCTCCTGGAGCGCATCTTTCGTTTGATCAAAATGTTCGCCCGTTACGTACTCACTTGGATTACCGGAACCAATTCCTGTTACGCCATTGTCCAACGTAATCTCAACAAATGCATTTAAAACAAGATCAGTAGTCTTGAATGCAATGGTGTAGGGCTTTGTGTTTTGAAGGTCAACAAACCAAACTTTAATATTCTTTATTCTCATGACTTTGCTTCTTTAATCATTTTTTCAAAAACCGGAATCAATTTATCTAAACCATCTTCTAACGGCAGTATGGCAGGAATTCCCAACTCTTTTTCATACTGAGCAGCAATAGCCCGCGCTTCCTCGGGTTTCATTTTAGCCGTGTTGATGGTAATGGCGGCTGTCGGGGTGCCGTATGTTTTTATCAGTTCAATCTCTTCTTTCGGCTGTGCAATGTACGCAGGATAATATTCCATATCCTTGTATTGCTTCCGGGCCGGATTATGCTGCAGTATCACTGCGGTTGCATCGGCTGAAACAAGCCACTCTGCACCAGCAGGCCCGCTTGGATTACGTAAGGATGATTGGCCCTCAATAAAAATAATATCCGGTTTCGCTTCCATGTAACAGGTATGAATCGCATGTTCCATCTCACCCGAAATAAAATCGTTCAATGTTGAATCAAAGATGAAACCATACTTCGCTCCCTGCATCCAGCCGGTCTGCCCGGTATAAATCATCTCTGCCTTATAGCCGGCCTTGCGCATAGTCTCCACTAAAAATCGGGTGGTTGTGCGTTTACCCAATGCGCAGTCGGTGCCCAGCACCGCAATCTTCGGGCACTTAACTTCTTTTATTTTGCCACTCCAGAAATGCAAGTCCTTGAATTTTTTAAGCTTTCGAACATCAATAATTTCAAGTCCTTTGCGCTTCGCCAGCGCAACAAGATCTTCATGTTCGGAAACATGATCGTGCAACCCATTCACAATACCAAGATTGCTTTCAAGCGCTTCGCGCAGCAATATCCGTAGTGACTCCGGGATCACTCCCCCCTTCGTGGCAACACCCACTACACAGAATTCTGCCTTCTGTTTCTTCACAGCATCTGAAATAGACGGGTAAACCGGGATATTTCTGTTCTTACCATCGAGCACTTCGCCTGCATCCTTTCCGGCATGCTTTTCATCTACAATGCCCACAATTTCAAACCGGTCGCTGCCACGGATGAGGCCATGCGCGGTTTTAGCACTATTCGTTTCGAGGTATCCGCCTGTGATAACAATGGCTTTTCTTTTCATAGTCTGGAGAAAATTCAGGGTGCAATATAGTTGTTCCGGTTATCGGGTACGATCGTACGACATAACAAATTTTGAAAGATCCGGCTTGTGTTTTCGGTCCCGCTTCAACTCATAGTCGTAAATTAATCTTCCGAGGTTTTTAAAGAATGGGAAACCAAGCGAATCGTAGGCATACACACCATCGTTGTAAATTCCATCGGTGTTAACGTTGATTACAGCTGCGATCATGAACTCAACTTTACTTTCAAAATCAACGATGTAGGCATTATCAATCAGATAACCATACGCATCACCCACTTTGTTAAAGATTCGGATGGTCCTGGGAATAGGATTCCTTTCCTGACCGTAGAGCAAAAATTTGCAATAGGCATCAAAGTACGCGGTGTCTGAAGAATAAGGCGGATAGCTTGTCTCTGTTGGCAGCTGCGACATATACTGGTAAATGAACGTATAATCTTCAGCTGTCAGGTTAAAAGCTCCTTTTGGATCACTGTGTTCCGGAAACAATAATGTCTTAAGAAAAGCATGCTGGTCCGTTAACGAATAAAAATTTTTGTAGGTAAACTCAAACGGTTGTTTTACCAAAAGGGTATCGTTCTTATAGTATCCCTTGCCCCGATAAATTCTGGAAGGCGGCTTAATCGAATCTACATTAAATAGCATGGGTTGCTCGTAAACAACTTTGCCGTCTTTCAAAAACCGCACAGCTTCCGTGTGCCGGTTTTGATCGGGTTTCAGAAAACGTTCGAGCCTATGCAATAATCTGACCTTGTACCCATGATCATTTAATATTTTATTTGCTGACTGCTGACCCAAAAATTCATACAGTCTGTTATACGCATCGTTATCGCTCGTAACCAGAATTTTTTTTATGTAATGCGCAACCGAAGGCATGCCGGTTTGTGAGGTTGTGTCATTTGCAACCGAAAGCTGTCCGGAATACACACTGTCATGAAGCATAACTGTGTACTTATCAAGTTCTGGAACATTCAGCGTGTTAATCTTATCAAGCGCCAGAATACACAAGGGTAATTTTACAGTAGAGGCAGGATAAAAATACCGCAGCGAGTCAACATTAAACCGAAACTGCTTAAATGAAGGAACGTTGTTTTCATCGCGATTGATCTGTGTATAGATGATCTGGATTTCCAGCGAATCTTTATGCTGTAAAATCGATCCAAATTTCTCCAGCCGGGTTTTCATCAGGTTTTCTAAGAAGCGCTCATCTTCCTGAACAGATTTCGTACAACTGACCAACCCCAGCAGTATAAAAACAAATAAAACTCTCATGCTCCCGAAGGTAAGGTTTTACCCATTCATGGGATGATTTTGCGTAATTTTGTGTTGATGAAATACATGAAACTGATAGGGTTAGCGCTGATTTTCACCTCAGCCCAGGCTATGAGCCAATCCCCTATTGGCAAGTGGCAGGGTACGTACCAGCTGGTTTGCCCTAATAAAAAGTTTTCAGATTCAACAAAAATAATTAATCTCTTTATGCGTAGTCTCTATAGCGCTGCGGTCACCTTACCTGTCACCATGAAATTTAAAGCGAATGGCGTAGCAAAGAGAATCATCCAACTTCCGTTTCGCAATGGCCGTGCTAAATATAAATTTTCAGTTGACGGCACGAATCTTCGGTTGATTGACAAAAACCCCGGGAATCAGCCTCAGGATTACGTGATAGAAACTTTAACTAGTGATTCGTTAGTTTATTCCTTAATGGGAAACGAGTGCCAGAAATTCAAGCTAGTCCGAGTGAAATGATGATTGCTACTGATCAAAAAAGAGACATACGAAAATTAAAGCTTGATGAGCTGAAGGAATTTTTCGTTCAGCACAACGAGAAGCCGTTCCGTGCGCAGCAAGTTTACGAATGGCTCTGGAAGAAGTCTGCGAAGGATTTTGACCAGATGACAAATCTGTCGTTGCCTGTTCGGGAATTGATGAAAAGTCATTTTACCATCAATCACATTCTGGTGGATACGATGCAGCGGAGCTCGGATGGTACGATAAAAAATGCGGTAAAACTGCACGATGGATTAATTGTTGAATCGGTATTGATCCCGACTGACGACAGAATCACGGCCTGTGTTTCTTCGCAGGTGGGGTGCAGTCTCGATTGCAAATTTTGCGCAACTGCACGCTTGAAGCGCATGCGTAATTTAAATCCTGATGAGATCTACGACCAGGTGGTTGCCATCAAGCAGCAGGCGGAGTTATTTTTTAATCGCCCGCTCACCAACATTGTCTTCATGGGTATGGGCGAACCGTTGCTGAACTATGCAAATGTAATTTCAGCGATTGAAAAGATCACGTCAGATGAAGGACTGAACATGGCTTCGAGACGAATTACTCTTTCCACGGTTGGCGTAACGAAGATGATCAAAAAGATGGCGGATGATGGCGTAAAGTTTAACCTTGCAGTTTCGCTTCATTCAGCTATAAACGATACACGTTCGTCTATCATGCCCATCAATGAAACGAATTCATTGGATGAGCTTGCGGAGGCATTGAAATACTGGTACAAAAAAACAAAGCGTAAGATTACGTACGAATATGTTGTGTGGAAAGGCATTAACGATACCGAGGAGCACGCCCTTGCCCTGGCAAAATTCTGCAAGCATGTTCCGTCAAAAGTCAATCTGATTGAATACAACCCGATTGATGATGGAGAGTTTCAGCAAGCCTCTGAAAAGTCAATTGCGATGTATCAACGAATTCTGGATCAATACGGAACACAATCGTTTGTACGAAGAAGCCGCGGTAAGGATATCGATGCAGCGTGCGGTCAACTAGCCAATAAAAGTTAATGATACACCACCAGCATAACGAACATCATTTCGAATCATCCGAAAAAGTCCGCGACTTTGTGATCGGCATGAGCGATGGGCTTACCGTTCCGTTCGCGCTTGCAGCGGGCTTAAGCGGAGCGGTTGACTCAACCGCGATCGTGATCACGGCCGGACTCGCAGAAATTGCCGCTGGTTCTATTGCTATGGGATTAGGCGGATACCTCGCTGGCCGAACAGAAATTGAGCACTTCGACTCCGAGGAAAAGCGCGAGTACGAAGAAATTGAAAAGCTCCACGAAGTCGAGATAAAGGAAACCAAAGAAATCTTTGCCGGTTACGGTCTGGACGATGAAACCCAGGAAAAGATAGCCCGCACGATGGCAAAGAACCCGAAGAAATGGGTTGATTTCATGATGCGGTTTGAGCTTGGACTGGAAAGGCCGGATCAGAATCGTGCACGTCAAAGTGCGATTATCATTGGTGGATCATACGTAGTTGGTGGATTAATCCCGTTATCCGCATATTTCTTTACCGGATCAACGAAAGAAGGTCTGATCTGGTCAACCGTCATTACACTAGTATGTCTTATTGTTTTTGGGTTGGTTAAGAGTAAGTTAACAGGGCAACCCTTGTTCAAGGGAGCCATGCGTGTAGCGTTAGTTGGCGCCTTGGCTGCGGCAGCCGCATTTAGCATTGCCAAACTGATTGCCTGAAGAAATTTTGGCATTCCTAAAACTAATGTCCACATTTTGATGTCTTGGGAACGTGGGTCGCGTTATGCTTAAGTTTATTGCTATTTCAGCTTTGTTGCTCTTCTTGACACTGGACGTCTTTTCCCAAAAGACTACGCGGGTTATTGTTATTGACTCTATTTCCTTTGAGGCACTGCCTGCTGTATTTGTCCGGGTAAAAAATACGAAGACTTCATTCCTCGTTGAGCCCACCGGTATTTTCACCCTGCAAACGAAACCTACGGATACCTTGGTGATTTCTCACATTGGCTATTACGAAGCAGTAGTTCCGCTAATGTTTGAGGAAGATGCCATTATGGTTCGGATGCAGCCAAAAATCATTCTGCTGGACGAAGTTGTTATTACTTCCCGAAAATTATATCCCAATGAATTAAATCCTCGCGTGAGCAGAACACCGGCAACCCGAACGGTAATGGGTTCACTTCATCAGCCCTGGGAGTACTTTAATAAGCGGGAAAAAGAAAAGCGCAAACTGGTCAAGCTGATGCAGGAGCATGACCGGATCAAAACGTTTATGGAAGTAATCACCGATCCTTCCATCAAACAAGAGCTGATGGAGGATTATTCCGTTGAAGAAAGTTTATACTACGCTATCCTGGTGAAATTCAACCAGCAAAAATTTCCCGTGATTTATTCAAACGATTCAGAAAAGATTATTGAGGCACTGCATAATTTCTTTGAGCAAGAAACGCGGTAGGACTTATTTTTTACTGGCGTTAAACAGCTTTTCCTTTTCCTCTTTAGTAAGGCTTTCGTACCCGCGATCTGAAATTTTATCGAGAATGATATCAATCTCTGCCTGAGAAGCTTTGGAAGTTGGCGCAGATGGTTTTTTGGAGCCTGCCTTGTCTTCCCCCCGATAGGTAACTTTAACGTTAGGTTTGCTTTTAAACAAGTCCTTGAACCAATCGATTGTTACCGTGATCCACAATCCCCAGTTGATACCTGCCTGAAGTTGTTTGATATAAATGAATCCAATAAGAGCACCGCCCAAGTGCGCGATGTTTCCGCCTGCATTATCTCCATCAGCTCCTAGTATAGATAACAAAACAGCAACTGCAGCAATGTATTTTATCTTGACAGGTCCTAAAAAAAGCATGAAGAACGTATAGTTAGGAAGTAAAACGGCCGTTGCAACAACAATAGCATTTACTGCCGCTGAAGCTCCAACCATGTTAATTCCGTTAACCGTGTGCAACTTAGCCTCTTCGACATGTTGCATAAAAAACGGAATCGTGTTGTAAGCCAATAGGTAGAATATCGCTCCAAATAAAGCACCAAGCACATAAACTGCTACAAGTTTATCGCTGCCCAGATATTCAACAAATAACCTTCCAAACCAATACAGCGCTAGCATATTAAACAATATGTGCAAAAATCCGCCATGCATAAATGCATACGTGATCACTGTCCATGGTCGATTTAGGAATTCACTAAACTCTGCAGGAATATGAAATTGTTTTTGTACAACCCATGCTATCTCTTTAAACCCTGATATTGTAAAAATTACACCCAGAATTCCGACCACAGCGAAAACCACCACGTTGATAATTATCAACTGTGCATGAGCATTGTTGTGTCGTTGAAATGCGCTTTTAAATTCGTCAAACATAGTGCTGGCTTAATACCTGCCCTGACTTCTCCAATAAAGAATAATGATGATAGCTACGACAATCCCCCCCAAATGTGCCAAATGAGCGACTCCATCACCGCCTGCACCCGGACTAAAACTGTTGAAAATCGCTAATGAACCCAAAACAAGTATCAAATATTTTGCCTTAAATGAGATTGGAAGAAACAGTAACCTCATCTCCATATTAGCAAAGATAATCCCAAACGCGGTCATCACTCCATAAACAGCACCCGAAGCGCCAAACATTACTGAATAAGCGTCAGTGCCCAGGAACAAATTCATGAGCATATAAAAAATGCCAGCTCCTAAACCTGCTATCATATAAAAAAGAAGAAATTTTTTCTGTCCCCAATAATCTTCCAGCATCGGACCGGTAAACATGAGAAAAAGCATATTTCCAAAAATGTGTCCGAGACCCTGAGGATCGTGCGCAAACATGTAGGTAAAGAGCTGGTACGGCTTAAAATTGCCTGTTCCCAAGCCCCACAAGGCAATGTAATTGGTTAAGTTCGGAATCATCCATTGCAGTACAAACACAATGACGTTGATGAGAATAAGGTTCCGGACAACAGGAGTAAGTCTAAACATTAAGAAAAATTATAGTATGGCTATAGACGGTTAAAGTAACTTTCAAGTTTACCCAATTCAAAAATATAAAATGTCGGTTTTCCTTCGGGGGAATAATTCGGTGTTTTACACAAAAAAAGGCTGTTCAGCAGCTCTTTCATTTCTTCATGCTCCAGCTTTTGCCCGGCTTTAATAGAGGCACGTTTGGCCAGCGCCCGGGTAAGATTTTCCTGTAAGGGAAGTGAAAGCTCCGACTGGTTATGCTTGAACTGATCGATCAGTCCTTCAAACAAATCTTTCTCGGTGACATGCTTGAGATTTGCCGGAACACCATTGATCAACAATGTATTCTTTCCGAAAATCTCAAACCGGAAACCTAACCCTTTGATCTCTTGCTCCATTTCATTAATCAGTGCAAAATCAGCAGCCGGAAAGGTTACCGTTTTAGGAAACAGGCTTTGCTGCGTAGCCGCAGAACGATACTTTAAATCCTCCGCAAACTTTTCGAACAAAACACGCTCGTGCGCGCTTTGCTGATCGATAATCATCAGGCCATTCTTTATCTGGCGAAGAATAAATTTATTATGGAGCTGCGAAATAATTTTTTCTTCCACGTCCGGATGCTGGTCGGGCGAAGAAAGATCGGATTCGATTTTAAAGCTCTGTTGCGAAACCGGCTGCATCAGCTTACTCGTCAGCTCACCTTCAAAAAGTCTCTCCCAATTTTGTTGGTTTGATTTGGTTAAGGAAGTCTGAAAACGTTCATCATAGTAAACCTGCTTGGCCGATTCCGTGGACGTGTTGCCGAGCTTTGTTAATAAATTAATGTCTTCGTGAAAATCAATTGTGGGAGCAAGATTGTGTGCTCCCAGTGCCTGACGAACAGCGGCCCGGACAACCGCATAGACTGCACGTTCGTCATCAAATTTAATTTCCGTTTTCGTTGGATGAACGTTTACGTCAATGTGCTTGGGGTCGATCTCAATAAACAAAACATAAAACGGAAAGCTGTTCTCGGGCAGCAAGCCTTCAAAGGCTGTCATGACAGCATGGGCTAGGTAATTGCTCCGGATGAATCGCTGGTTCACAAACAAAAATTGTTCACCACGGGTTTTTCGCGCGAACTCCGGTTTACCGATGACGCCTGTTACTTTAACATAGTCCGTTTCTTCGCTGCACGCAGCAAGTTGTTCCTGGTATGATTTTCCAAACAGGTTAACAATGCGCTGGCTTAATGCACCAGTAGCTGACGTACTTTTAGCAGCAGGCAAATCATACACCTGCTCATCGCCCTGAATGAACGCGAATGAAACATCAGTATGTGCCAACGCAAGCCGGTGAAACTCATCGATGATGTGTCGCAGCTCAACGGGATTTGATTTTAAAAAATTTCTGCGGGCCGGAATGTTGTAGAATAAATTCTTAACACAAATGTTCGTGCCTTTCTCACAGGCAACAGGCTCTTGCTTCTTCACATCCGATCCCTCTACTACCAACAATGTTCCGAGCTCCTTATCAGCTTTACGCGTCTTCATTTCCAGCTGCGACACCGCGGCAATAGAAGCCAACGCTTCTCCGCGAAAACCCATCGTGCGAATGGTAAACAAGTCTTCCGCTTTGCGGATCTTGGAAGTTGCATGGCGCTCCAGGCTCATGCGCGCATCGGTTTCGCTCATGCCCGACCCATTGTCAATTATTTGGATCAGGCTTTTTCCGGCATCTTTCACAATCAACTTCACGCTTGTTGCGTTAGCATCAATAGCATTTTCCATCAGTTCTTTAACCGCTGACGCTGGCCGTTGAACAACCTCACCCGCAGCGATTTGGTTGGCAATAGAGTCTGGTAAAAGCTGGATTATATCGGGCATGAAAACCGCTGGGATTTTTCTAATTTCAAGGCTTACAAAAATGCCTCTATTCATCATGAATTACAAAGGCAAACGGAAGGATGCATAAAAAAGTTTGGGTTGTTTTTATTGCAGTGTGGTCAGTTTTACCGGTTTATGCACAATCAGGCAAAAGTGTTTGGGTTGACAGTGTTTTTAGCACATTAAGCCTTCCGGATAAGATTGGCCAGGTGTTGATGATCGCGCTTGACGGATCGGCAGATCAAAATGATCTTGAAAAGACAATTACTACAATCCGTAAAAATAAAATCGGTGGAGTTGTTGTTTCTGGCGGTGGACCAACAAGGCTTGCCAAAACAATTAATCGACTACAACGCGAAAGTGAATTACCAGTACTGGTTGGAATGAATGCGGAACAAGGTCCGGGAGCCGTAATGGATAGCGTGATAAAGTTCCCAGATCCCATCCTGCTGGGCGCAGTGCGCGATGACAGCCTGATCTGGTTTTTAGGGGAACAAATCGGAAGACAGTTAAAGTCACTAGGGGTTCACATTAATTTTGCACCCACCACCGATTTAAGCACGTCCTTTAACAATCCTGAATTGTTCATTAGCGCGTATGGAGAAAACAAAGATCGGGTAACAAAAAAAATTGTCACCTACCAGGCTGGGTTAAGAAAAGAAGGTATTGCCTGCATTGCCAAGCACTATCCGGACAACGGCATTCGGGTCGAAGGATTTAGTAAGGGCACTCCGGTTTTACGGACCAACACAGACCCTGCCAGGTTGTATCCGTTGCAAATTATGATCGACAATGGTTTGGCCGGTGTCGTTACAGCGTACGAGCACGAAGTAATTTTCCCTGACAAGAAAAGAAGATTTGCAGATCGTAAAAGAATTTTATCAGACGCAGTGCCCAGTCTTTATTCCGGGAAATACCTGAAACAGCAGGTGAATTTAAAGGGGCTCGTATTCAGCTTCATCCCTGATATTCAGGAGCTCAACAAGAAATATAACGCTGGTGATGCAGAAGTTTTCGCCTTCCAGGCAGGAAACGATGTGCTGTTGTTTCCAGAAAATATCAATGCCACCATTCGCAAAATGCGGAGAGCTGTTCGCAAAAATAAAACGCTTGAAAAACAGCTTGATGAAAGTGTTAAGAAAATCCTTGCCCTGAAATTTGAGGCAGGATTGAACAAGCACGCTTCGGTAAAAATCAAAAATCTTCAGAAACGTCTGAATGATATTAATGTTTCAGCGTTGCGGTCCATTCTAATTGCACAGTCAATAACCGTCATTAAAGATGATCAGCGCATGCTTCCGATACAGGAACTTGACCGATCGTTTGCCTCGCTTTCCATCGGTGATAAAAATGTAAATGAATTTTCAACGTACCTGTCAAAGTACGTGTCTGTGGCGCAGTACGGCATGAAGTCGGATACAGCCGGCCTCTTTCATACGCTTAACAGGCACGATGTAATCATCGCAGCGATTTATCCGAATGGCGACTCGCTTGTCAATCAATACACGCAACTGCTTCAGCGGCTTAGTTCAACTAAAAAAGTAATTGCCGTTTTGTTTGATTCACCTGCGCACATCAGCCATCTCGAAAAGCTTCCCGCCATTGTACAGGCCTATTCACCTGACGCAGACGCACAAAAGATTGTTGCGCAGATAATTTTTGGTGCACTTCGGGCAACGGGAACATTGCCGGTTTCTATATCCGATTCATTGCAGCAAGGACTTGGTATCGAAACAGTCTCTTTAAAGCGTATCGGGTATTCACTTCCTGAAATGGCAGGTGTTAACAGCAACATGCTCATCAACATTACCCGCATTGCCATGGATGCCATCAATCAAAAGGCAACACCTGGTTGTCAGGTACTGGTAGCCCGGAAAGGCAAAGTTATTTATGAGGGTTCTTTCGGCTCACAGTTGTATGATCAAAAAAATCCGGTTACCGATCAATCAATTTACGACCTGGCTTCGTTGACAAAAGTTACGGCCACATTACCGGTGTCAATGTTCCTGTATGAGAAAGGCCTGCTCGATATCTATAAAAAAGCTTCATACTATCTGCCCGAGCTTGACAGCACCAACAAGAAAGACCTTATCGTAAAAGATATTCTCACGCACCAGGCAGGATTAATTCCATTCATCCCGTTTTGGGTACAAACCGTAAAAGATTCTGTGCTCATGCCGGAGTACTACAGTCACGAGCGCAGCGAAGCCTATCCATTACAAATCGCACCAACTGTATTTGGAATAAAGAGTCTGCCCGATAGCTTGTGGCGTTGGAGTATTAACTCCCGACTGCGCGAAAAGCCGGTGCGCACGCCTTACAATTATATCTACAGCGATATCGGCTTATACATCATGCATCATATTAATGAGAAGCTGATCAATCAGCCGCAGCAGGATTTTTTGCAGCAGAATTTTTATGATCCGTTAGGAGCATCAACCATGGGCTACCTCCCCCTTGAACGGTTTGATCCAGTTCGTATCGTCCCGACCGAAAACGACAAGCTTTTCCGCAGAGAGCTTTTAACCGGAACTGTTCATGATGAAGGTGCAGCGATGTTAGGAGGATTGGCAGGGCATGCTGGTAATTTTAGCAATGCAGGTGATTTGTTAAAGTTTGGCCAGATGTTATTGCAGAAGGGCTACTATGGTGGCTACCAATATTTCAAATCTGAAACAGTCGACTACTTTACAGCCAAGCAGTTCGACACCAGCCGCAGGGGTCTTGGCTGGGATAAGCCGGTGCAAAGCGACTGGGTTAGCCCTACCTCCATCCTGGCATCGCCTAAGACCTTTGGGCACACCGGCTTTACAGGCACCTGCATGTGGATTGACCCTGAATTTGACGTGATCTTCATATTCCTTTCAAACCGGGTTTATCCTACCCGTAACAACAATAAACTTTCTTCCCTCAATATACGTTCTCGCATTCAGGATGTGATCTACCAGTCGGTTTTCGAGTATGGGAAGTATGGTGATAATCAGTTTAGCTCGAAAGTGATACCCTACATCTTAAAGATTAGTAACTAAATTTATCCTCGTGAACCGCATTAAAATTGGTATTGTGTGCTACCCAACATTTGGGGGTAGCGGTGTTGTCGCAACAGAACTTGGCAAAGCGCTCGCCCAGGAAGGTCATGAAGTTCATTTCATTACCTACTCACAACCCAGTCGCCTTGATTTCCTGAACGAAAATTTATTTTATCATGAAGTAAGCATCCGTTCATATCCGTTATTTGAATATCCTCCATACGAGCTTGCGCTGGCCAGCAAAATGGTAAGCGTGGTAAAAAACGAAAAACTTGATTTGCTGCATGTACATTATGCCATCCCGCATGCATCTGCTGCCTATATGGCCAAACAGATTTTAAAATCACATGGCATAAACATTCCCGTAGTAACAACACTGCACGGAACCGATATAACACTGGTCGGTAAAGACGCTTCGTACGAGCCCGTGGTAACCTTCAGCATTAATCAATCCGATGGTGTAACCGCAGTATCAGAAGATCTGAGAAAGGAAACCTATCTACACTTTAAGATTACCAATGAAATTGAAGTGATCCCCAACTTCATTGACCTGGCCAAATTTAAAAAGCAGAAAAAAGATCACTTTAAAAAAGCGATCTGCCCGAACGATGAGATGCTGATCGTGCATACATCAAACTTCCGCAAAGTGAAACGCATTGGTGACGTAATCAAAGTTTTCAACAACATTCATAAAGAAATTCCCGCCAAGCTTTTAATGATTGGCGATGGACCGGAACGTTCACCGGCTGAAGAGCAATGTCGGGAGCTGGGTATCAGCCACGATGTTCGCTTCCTCGGAAAGCTGGAAGCGGTGGAAGAAGTTCTCTCGGTAGCGGATTTATTCTTAATGCCTTCTGAAAAAGAGAGCTTTGGTTTAGCTGCCCTCGAAGCCATGGCCTGTGAGGTCCCGGTAATCTCATCAAACACAGGCGGTATCCCCGAACTTAACATCAATGGTGTTACGGGTTTTATGAGCAACATTGGAGATGTGGAGAATATGACGAAAAATGCGCTGATCATCCTCGATAAAAAGAACCTGCCAACGTTCAAGGATAATGCCCTGAAACGGGCCAAGGAATTTGATATCGGCCGGATTTTGCCACTCTATGAGGCCTACTATCAAAAAGTTATGGAAAAGGCTTCCAGTAAGGTTTCGGTGTGACAAAAGTCATTAAAAGGTTCCCGGCAAGGGCTTCAATATGATTGTTTTAAGGGTTAAATTTGCAGAAAATTAAGTGAGATGGCGGAAGTGAAACCTCAAAATAAGGGAACCAGGCAGCTTTTTAAAAGTCCGATTTTAGAGAAGCTCAGCAGAACGCACATTGCGGTGCCGCTGACAGTATTTTTTTTGTATTCGGCAGCATTGCTCTACTGGAGCGTGGCTAACACGTCACTTTCAGCCGGATTGACGACCATATTATTTGTAGCGGGATTGATCTTTTTCACCTGGGTTGAATATCTCTTGCATCGCTATGTTTTTCATATGGAAACATGGACGCAGGCACGCGAAAAATTGCAGTATGTAATTCACGGAGTTCATCACGAATTTCCAAAAGATAAAACCCGGTTGGCTATGCCTCCGCTGTTAAGCATTACAATCTCAACCGTGTTGTTATTGTTGCTTCGCGTTTTAATGGGCGATTATGTGTTTGCTTTCCTTCCCGGATTTTTGAGCGGATACGCAGCATACCTTTCGGCACACTATGTTATTCATGCTTACCAGCCTCCTAAAAACTTTTTAAAGTATTTGTGGATCAATCACGGAACACATCACTACAAAAATGGCGAAATGGTATTTGGCGTTTCCTCTCCACTATGGGATTACCTATACGGAACAATGAATAAGCCTATTCGCAGAAAACATTCTCAGTCGGTTCGTACCTACGATGAGATTAATCCGGAGCAGCAGCTTCAGCATCATCATCATTAATCGCTGATTAAGCAGTGCAATAAAAAAGCCCCTCTCCCGCTATGCGAAAGAAGGGCTTTTACCCCTCGTCCTTCTATGTAAGTTCTTAAATTTTCGTTTGCTTAACCGGCTGTGCTTTTGGTGCCTTGCTGTAAGTTGGGCATGTGTACGATGCACACGATGCAAGTGTGAATGCTGCTAAAACAACAATTGCCAGTACAGATTTTTTCATGGTTTTTAATTTGGTTGTGACTACAAAAGTAACCCCATTTTTACATAAGAACGTTCCATTCTTCTAAAATTATTACATCCAGGCAATTAAATAGGGTATTTTCATGCCTTCTGTTGAACAGAAACCCGCAAATATTGGTTTTATTGACAATTCCCACGGTAGGCAGGGGTAACACATGTTAGGACACCGATTTACAAACTACGTACCTCCCTCGGAACAGGGTAAAAGCGACTTCGAAAAACTGCATAAGATTTTCATGCAGCTCGTCCTGATAACCTCCGGGAACGTAGCAGAAGCCCTGCAATGGCTCACGGAATTGGATAAGCAATATGGCATGACCAATCCGAAGTATGGAATTGGCGATTTTATCGAACAGTTAAAACGGGAAGGATACATCACCGATGAAGGTCGGAAGGGTGAGTTTACATTAAACGCCAAAAGCGAGCAGAGCCTGCGAAAGTCAGCACTGGAAGAGATATTCGGACGATTGAAAAAATCAAAAGGCGGAGAACATCAAACGTTGCATACCGGTCGCGATGGCGAACAAACTACGGAGAAAAGGGATTATGAATTCGGAGATACATTAGATCAGATTTCAGTTACTGATTCTTTGCGCAATGCGCAGATCAACCACGGGGTTGATAATTTCTTCATGACAGAAGGTGATTTGGAGGTGATGGAGAGTGAATTCAAAGCGCAAACTTCAACGGTGCTGATGATTGACATCTCACACTCTATGATTTTATATGGTGAAGATCGCATTACACCAGCTAAAAAAGTAGCGATGGCGTTATCCGAACTGATTACCAAAAAGTATCCCAAAGACACGTTAGACATTTTAGTGTTTGGCGATGACGCCTGGCAGATTGAAATTAAAGACCTCCCTTACCTGCAAGTAGGACCGTATCATACTAATACCGTTGCCGGATTAGAGTTGGGCATGGATATTCTCCGAAGAAGAAAAAATGCCAACAAGCAGGTTTTCATGATTACCGATGGCAAACCCACCTGCATTAAAGAAGGAATAAAATACTACAAGAACAGCTTCGGCCTGGATACAAAAATTTTAAACAAAACCTACACGCTGGCCGCTCAGCTTAAAAAACTGAAGATCCCGGTAACAACATTCATGATCGCGACCGATCCGTATCTGAAATCATTCGTGCGCGAATTCACAAAGATCAACAACGGTAACGCGTACTACAGCGGGCTTGAAGGATTGGGTAATCTTGTATTTGAAGATTTTAAGAAAAACAGACGAAAAACTTTATAAACAGCTACAAGCTGCTAGCTACAAGCCGCAAGCTTGAAGCCTGTAGCTTGAGGCTTGCAGCTAAACGACATGACTAAGACAAACTTCCCTAAAACTCTCGGAGAACTTAAAGCCTCTGGCTACCAATCCAAATCAATTAAGACCGAGCTTCGCGAGAATCTCATTAAAAAATTACAAAAAAAGGAAACGGTCTTTGCCGGTATCTGGGGGTATGAAGAAACCGTTATCCCTGATCTGGAGCGTGCTATTCTTGCCGGGCATGATGTGAATTTATTAGGCTTACGAGGACAGGCTAAAACCCGGTTAGCTCGTTTGATGGTACTCTTGTTGGATGAATACATTCCGATTGTAGAGGGTTCAGAATTGAACGATGATCCATTAAAACCATTGTCGCGCTACGCAAAAGATAAGCTGGCTGAAATGGGCGACAATACGCCCATTGCGTGGATGCACCGCGATGAACGCTACTCAGAGAAGTTAGCTACACCCGATGTCTCCATTGCTGATTTGATTGGTGATGTGGATCCGATCAAAGCTGCAACATTAAAATTACCCTATTCAGATGAGCGCGTAATTCACTTTGGCTTAATCCCCCGATCTAACCGAAGCATTTTCGTGATCAATGAACTGCCAGACTTGCAGGCACGTATCCAGGTTGCCTTGTTTAACATCTTGCAGGAAGGTGATATTCAGATTCGTGGATTTAAAATCCGCATGCCATTGGATCTGCAGTTTGTATTTACCGCTAACCCGGAAGACTATACCAATCGTGGCAGCATTGTTACGCCTTTAAAAGACCGGATTGATAGCCAAATTATTACCCACTATCCGAAGACGCTTGATATCGGAAAACGCATCACGCAACAAGAAGCAAATCTTACAGCAGAACAAAAATCAATTGTCGTTCACGAGATCGCGAAAGACCTGATTGAACAGATCGCATTCGAAGCTCGCAAGAGCGAGTTTATTGATGCGAAGAGCGGGGTTTCGGCACGCCTTACAATTTCTGCTTATGAGAACCTGGTAGCTGCCGCAGAACGGAGGAGTATCCTCAATTCAGAAAAATCTGCTTCCATCCGTGTTAGCGATTTTATTGGCGTTGTGCCCGCCATCACCGGTAAGGTTGAATTAGTGTATGAAGGTGAGCAGGAAGGCCCTGGTATTGTCGCACAGAACCTAATCGGAAAAGCCATCCGGACGCAGTTTCTAAATTACTTCCCCGATCCCGAAAAATTCAGAAAGCAAAAAGAGAAAAGCCCGTATAAAAAGATCACGGACTGGTTCAGTGAAGGCAATAAAATTGATTTGCTGCACGACATGAGCCAGCCGGAATTTGAGAAGGCAATTAAAGCCGTTCCGGGACTATCCGATTTGATTAAGGAGTTTCATAAAGCCCAGCCCGATGCGGTTAAGCTTTTCCTGATGGAATTTGCCTTGCATGGGCTGGCAGAATACAGTCAGATTAGCAAGCACAACCTGACAGCCGGAAATCAATTCAAGGATTTGCTAAGCAGCATGTTTACGTTACCTAAAAACTTTTCAGAAGACGAAGGTGATGATGACGAAGCGTTAGGAGGCGGAAGAAAACGTTAACGTGTCTGCCTGAGTTCTGAGCTTGTCGAAGAGTCGAAGGATACTTGCGTAATCAGGTTTCGACAAACTCAACCTGACATTAAGTTCTGACATTAAGTTAATGTTAACTATCGGGGCCGATAAAGGTATAAAAAAAATTCACTTTTCGTCCTCTTTCAAGTTAGGGTTGGTTTTCAGTACATTTATTCAACTAAGTTCTTGGTGCAGGTATGTCGAAAACCCAAAAGGAGAAGAAGATCTTTGTGTTGGATACTTCTGTAATTATTTATGAACACAATTCCATCCTCAACTTTGCCGAACACGATATAGGGATTCCGATCACGGTTCTCGAAGAGCTCGATAATTTCAAAAAAGGCAACGACACTAAAAATTTTGAGGCCCGCGAGTTTATCCGCCTGATGGATAAGCTGGCCAAGGGTCAGATGTTGCATAATTGGAATCCGCTAAACGGCAAAAGCCGGGGCAATTTCAAGGTAATCATGGATACGGGAGGTAACGGGTCCGTGGATGCAAACAAGGTTTTCAACGAAGATAAAGCCGATCATCGGATATTGAATGCCGCATTATCGCTTCAAAAAGAAGAAAAGGGACGCAGGGTTATTCTAGTCTCCAAAGATGTAAATCTGCGGTTGAAGGCCATGTCGTTGGGATTACTGGCAGAGGATTACACAACTGGTAAAATCCAGAATATTTCATCCCTGTACACGGGCAGAACAATCATTGAGGATGTTGATGCCAACATGATCAATCTTCTCTATGATAAAGGGTATTGCCCGCCAAAGGAAATTTTAGGGAAGCTTGAGCCCGAAAAGAATCATTTCTATATTTTAAAAAGCGGGAAAAAATCCGTGCTGGCGTATTATAACCCGGTTAACGAAATGATTGAGCAGGTTGAGAAGCGTTCCGTTTACGGCATCAAGCCGCGTAATGCTGAGCAAACGTTTGCAATTCATGCAGTGATGAAACCCGAAATTAAGCTGGTTTCCATTCAGGGTGTTGCGGGTACCGGAAAAACATTACTTGCGCTTGCAGGAGCATTGGAACAAAAGCGCGAATTCAAACAAATTTACTTAGCACGACCGATTGTTCCGTTAAGCAATAAAGACATTGGTTATCTGCCGGGTGACATCAAATCCAAGCTTAACCCATACATGGAGCCGTTGTGGGATAATTTGAAATACATTCAGAACCAGTACAGCGAAACCGATAAGGAGTATTCCAAGATCACCGAAATGGTGAATCAGGAAAAGCTGGTGATCACTCCGCTGGCATACATCCGTGGAAGAAGCTTATCGAACATTTGCTTTATAGTCGATGAAGCACAAAACCTGACTCCGCATGAAGTAAAAACGATTATCACACGTGCAGGGGAAAACACCAAGTTTATTTTCACAGGCGATATTTATCAGATCGACACCCCTTATCTCGATTCACAAAGTAACGGACTTTCTTACTTAATTGATCGGTTGAAAAATCACGAACTGTATGCGCACATTACGCTCGAGAAAGGTGAGCGATCGGAATTAGCTAACCTCGCCAATCACTTATTATAAAAAAGTAAGGTTTATAATAAAAAAGTCCTGCAGTTGCAGGACTTTTTTATCTATATCCGTAAACTGATTATTTCTTCAAAACCTTAAGGACGGTATCACCGATTTCTGCAGGCGATTCTACCACGTGAATTCCGCACTCGCGCATGATCTTCATTTTTGCTGCTGCAGTATCTTCTGCTCCGCCAATGATCGCTCCTGCGTGGCCCATTCTTCTTCCCGGAGGCGCTGTCTGGCCGGCAATAAATCCAACTACGGGTTTTTTGTTTCCGGTTTCCTTGATCCAGCGTGCAGCAGTCGTTTCGTAATTACCGCCAATTTCTCCAATCATTACGATTGCGTCTGTTTCCGGATCGTTCATTAACAGTTCTACTGCATCTTTGGTTGGCGTTCCGATAATCGGGTCACCACCAATTCCAATGGCAGTTGATACGCCCAAGCCGGCTTTCACAATTTGGTCAGCAGCTTCGTAGGTTAGCGTACCGGATTTTGATACAACACCTATTCTCCCTTTTTTAAATACAAAGCCGGGCATGATGCCAACCTTGGCTTCACCCGGAGTTATAACTCCAGGACAGTTTGGGCCGATCAGTATAACATCCTTTTTATTCTTCAAATATTTTTTAGCCACCATCATATCCTTAACCGGGATACCTTCCGTGATGGTGATTACTACTTTAATCCCTGCATCCGTTGCTTCCATGATTGCATCCGCGGCAAAAGCCGGAGGTACAAAAATGATCGTGACATCCGCACCGGTTTTTTCAACTGCCTCTTTTACGGTGTTGAACACAGGCCGTCCCAGATGTTCGGTGCCACCTTTACCGGGCGTAACTCCACCCACTACGTTGGTACCATATTCAATCATCTGCCCGGCATGGAAAGAACCTTCCGATCCGGTAAAGCCTTGAACAATTACGCGCGAATTTTTATTGACTAGGACACTCATGGGGGACGTTTTTAGAACCTTACAAAAATAGGATATAAAACGGTTCAGCCAAACCGGTTTCAAACAGAAAGGCCTGACTTACATGCAGTAAATCAGGCCCTTCCAAATAAAGTATGGTTTTATTCTTCTTTGAATAATACAGATTCTAAGCGCTTGACAAATTCATCATACGCAGTTTTGTATAGCTCAACATCAGGCGCGAGGGTAGCAGCTTCATGATAGGCATTCAGCGCATCAATTAACAGAAAGTTTTCTTCGTATACACCAGCCATCACGTACCGGTCAAGCGCAGAGGTACCGGCACTTGCGTCTTTAAATTTCTCATCATATTCCTGACGGTCCTTACCTTTTAACTTTTTGATATAGTAACCTTTAGATCCCTGACCTGGTTTATTCTTTGCAATTACTTTTACCATCAGGTTGGCTTCATTTTTGAACTTGCCTTCCGTAATCGGAACGGAAATCGAGGTTTGATCCGTTGTGTATCGGCCAAGCTCGTCATCCATCAAGTTGGTAAAGATAACTTCATACGGACCCTTTACGTCCTCAGAATTCCATTGTAACACCACCCGATTACCGTACACCTTAGCTTGATCTTGTTCCGGGAGGTATAGCATAATAAGGCCTTTAATGCCCCGTACTACGGCTCCGGTTGCTGCCAGCCTGCCCTTTTTATCCTCCTCTTTGCTCAGGATAAAATCGGTATACTTATTCAGCGCTGTGGCTCCACGCGAAACCTTTTTTACCAGATCGGAAACCTTATAAACTTTTGCTTCTCGTACTTCGATGGGTTGCCCATCAGCAGGCATCAGGCCGAGGTATGAGTTTTGAGCTACCCGGATTTCATCCGAAAGCTGCAGCGAGGTACCGGTCTTTAACGGTTCCCAATCTGTTGGAGTTTTTATTTCAGATTTTCCCTTACTAACCAAGACTTTAAAGGCATAGGTTTGTGCCTGCGCATTGTGTACAAGTAAGATTAAGGCCAAGACAAAAAACGCAACATACTGTTTCATGTGAGATTGATTAATATTTTAAATAAAAAAACAAAGAACTGCTTTTTACGTAAAGCAGTTCCTATGGATTCATTTGAATCGAATTATTTTTTCATTCCTCTGCGATACAGGAAATCGTCATAATATTCTTTGTATGTAGGCACATCGGGTGCAAGCTTGACAGCTTTTTCATACTCACCAATGGCATCAATCAAGAGGTTATTCTCTTCAAAGAAGCGAGCCAGGTAAATCTTATTCAACGCTGTTTCTTCAGAGATATCTCCCAGAATTTCATCCAACTGCTTCTTTACGTTCTCACGTTCCACAGCCGGCATAGGCTTAATGTAGTAACGGGAAGAACCAAGCTTTGGATCAGCCTTTGAGTTTACTTCAACAAAGATGGCAGTTTGAGAAGCCAGCTTTGGGTCGGCCATATCCAGTGTGAAAGAAATTTCAGGTGTTTCAAACTTGGAGATAGGCTCTTCAAACATATCCTTCACGGTAACTACATAAGGGCCCTGAACATGTTGTCCGTCCCAGTTTATAATTACTGACTTATTGTACACATATGGAAAGTCTTTTGCTGGAAGAATAACAACAATCGCTTTATTCTCTTTAACATCACGAACTACAGCTCCGGTAGCACCAAGCTTATTTTTCTTTGTCTCTGCGTTTGAGCTTAAGATAAAATCAGTGTATTTGTTAAGCGCTGAACCACCTTTCTTCACTTCAATATCTGCTACCTTCTTGGTCTCGGCCTTGCGGAGTTCAACGGGAGTACCGCTTGCACTAATCAATCCGAGATAAGCGTTCTCGCCTATCTTCAATTCATCAGTTACTTTGAGGCTGGTACCGGTTTTAAGTGGTTGCCACGTGTCGCCCGACTTTACTTCGTTTGATCCCTTGCTGGCCAATACCTTAAAAGCATAATCCTGACCGAACACAACTGCGCTAATCAATACAAAAGCAATAACAAGACTTAACTTTCTGGTTTTCATGGTTTTAATGGATGATTTCTCTATCAAATTTAACTAAAAATTGCGACTTCAGGACGTTAATACCTTCTTCTTCCGTTTGGTAAGCAAACCTCTGAAACCGAGCCTTCTGAGGCGATTTATGAGGTTTTTGACTACTCCGATGTAAATTTCATAAGCATCCCCTACCAATGCGATGGCGATAAGTGCAATAGTGATTTCAAGCTTGTAGGAATATGCACTGAAGATTATTACCATTAACGCAACTAATAATAAAAGTTCCACTATTTGAATAAGCTTCGTGATGCCATCGTACCAATCTGGAAGCTTTATATGAATTAGCGAAAATAATGCCACGTTCAGAAGACAAAGCAGTATAGCCATGCTTACTTCCTGCCATGGCGCCATCCTGTTGATATAATCTTTCCGTAAAATCATAGAAACAATATTGGCATGAATAACAGGCCCGAACATATCCGGATTGGCTTTACCGGCCATTTTCAAATTGAGTGGTGTATAAAATTTATCTTCCCAGGAAGGATCGCCAAATTCATTTCCTAAAAACCCCAGGATGACAACCTTATCTTTAATCATTCCGGGAAGAAAACTGCCTTCGAATATTTGATTGACATCTATCGCATAAAAGGCGAGCTTATAATTCGATTGATTATAGAAATCAGCCATGTTTCCCCTGAAATTAATGATCTCAGAGAAGTTATCTCGGGTCAGAAATTCCTCTGTTTTTGCGGAATCATAGAGCATGGCCATTTGAACAGAAAATGCCAGCTGTCTTTTCCCATAAACGTCCATTTTAGGATTGAATGAGCGGCATGTTTTCACATCCTCCTGAAATGCAGCATTCGTTTCCAGACTAGCAAAACCTTCAGCAAATGCTGAATCCCTATAGAGAGGATCAGAAACTTGTAAGGAATCAAAAACATCCTCAGCATCACTTGCTGCTAAACTATCTGACTGAAGAAGTTTTGAAACCAATACTACATTCCCAGCCCTCTTAATCGCCCGGCTCAACATGGCGTTACCAATTGAGTCGCGCAGTGGCGGGCAATAGAATGTATCATAAGGCAGGCCATTACAATGGAAAAAAGCATCTACACCTATAACCTTAGGCTGATACTGGCTGATAATCTCTATTTGTTGGGCAATTTCACGTCTACTGAGACGTCCGATATTAACTATCACAATATTGGTATCCAATTCCGGATCATCTCTCATGTTATTAAAAACATAATCAGTCAATTCAACATCACCGAGTGCGTTACCAATTGAATCAAATGCATTAAAGACTTTCCATTCGGAGATTTGCTTAAGTCCCCACATCAGTATAAATGTGAAGGATGTAGCAATGATCGCATCCAGCCAAAAACTTTTCTTCATGGGGAGTTCGGTTTTACCTAAATTTAGAAATTTGGAAACGTAATTCTAAGCAAAATTTCAGCACGTGAAGCCACGCCTTTCCACCGAAGAATATGCTGCAGGAATCGCCTCGGGCGACCGGGTAGTCCTTGCCAAAGCGATCAGTCTCGCAGAAAGCAATCTTCCGGAAGATCAGAAACAAACCGCTGAATTACTGGCTCAGCTCAAGCCCAAAACCACAACTATCCGTATCGGAATCACCGGAGTACCGGGCGTTGGAAAGAGTACGTTTATTGAAGCTTTTGGAAAACACATTACATCGCTCAATAAAAAAATTGCAATTCTCACGATAGATCCCAGCAGCCAGCTTACTAAAGGCAGCATCCTGGGTGATAAAACCCGGATGGACGAGCTTTCTAAAAATCCACTCGCCTTTATCCGGCCAAGTGCCTCCGGAAATACATTGGGTGGAACCACAGGCAGAACGCGTGAATGCATTTTACTATGTGAGGCAGCAGGCTACGAAGTTATCATCGTTGAAACCGTTGGCGTTGGGCAATCTGAAACCGGTGTAAAAAGCTTAGTTGATTTTTTCTTATTGCTGATGCTGGCTGGTGCCGGAGATGAACTGCAGGGAATAAAAAAAGGCATCATGGAAATGGCCGATGCCATTGTAATCACTAAAGCGGATGGGGATAACGTTAAGCGCGCGAAAGAAGCACAAGCCGATTACCAGCATGCATTGAATTTGTTTGCGGAAAATACTTCTGGCTGGAAATCAAAAGTTCTTACCAGTTCCGCGCTTGAGAACAAGGGGATGAAAGAAGTTTGGGAAGTAATTTTGGATTTTAAAGATCATGTAACGCTTTCCGGTTATTTTGAGTTGCAGCGCAAAGAACAGCGTACGACTGCATTTCGTGAATCATTTGATCAACTCATGAAAAACGAATTGAATAGGTTTACAGAAATTCAAAAAAAATCAGCGACCCTTGAACAAGAGGTTGCTGATCAAAAAATTTCAGCGCACGAAGCTGCCGGGCAACTGCTTGAGCTCTACTACCGGACAATTAAAAAAACCTAGTCTTTCTTCTTAAACCCGTACGGGCAATGTCGGCAGGCGTTTTTGCAGCAATAACCGCGTTTCCGGTGATAGGCTTCGGTAAAAACCATAAGGCCGTTCTCGAAGTAGTAATCTTCATGCGCGTTGTCCTTTGGCTTATCCTTATCCTTTGACATAATTTTGTTCCGGTAAAATTATAAAACATTAAACAGAATTAAAGTATCATTGCTGCATGAAACGATTCTTGATTCTGGTTGCAGTTGTGTTGATTATTACCCCTGCATATGCACAAACGATCCGGTATGCAAAAGGATTTAGCATATCGAAACTTGGATCTGCCCGGCTGATTGAAATCACATACCCATATAAAGGAGCGACTTCGGGTTATAAATACCTCCTTGTTAAAAAGGGAACTGTGCCTCCCAAACACAATGATGACGTGAAAGTAATTTTCACGCCTCTGGAGCGCATCGTTTGCACTTCCACAACCCACATTCCGTTGCTTGATTATCTAAACATCAGTGAAAAGCTTGTGGGCTTTCCGACAACGGATTACATCAGCTCTGAAAAAACAAGAAAGCTGGTGGACGAAGGAAAAGTTGAAGAATTAGGGGCAGAGAAAGGCATGAACATCGAAAAGCTGGCGGTGTTAAAACCCGAAGCGGTGATGAGCTATACGATGACGGCTGATCTGGGTCAATTAAAAAAGGTTCAAGAACTGGGCATCCCGGTAATTCTTAATGCTGAATACCTGGAGGAGCACCCCTTGGGCAGGGCCGAATGGATCAAATTCATGGCGATGTTCTTTGACAAGGAGAAAGAAGCTGACATAGTCTTCAGCATGATTGAGAAGAACTACCTGGAGACAAGAAAGCTGGCTACTTCTGTAACGAAGAAACCAACTGTACTCAGCGGAGTTATTTATGGTGACGCCTGGTTTATGCCCGGAGGGCAGAACTATGCGGCCAAGCTGATTAACGATGCGGGCGCAGCTTATTTATGGAGTTCCGATTCAACAAAAGGTTTTCTGCAACTTAGCTTCGAATCTGTTTTTGAAAAAGCCCATGCCGCTGATCTCTGGATTGGCGTTGCGTCATTTGCCACGCTGGATGAGATTAAAAATGCAGACGAACGTTACATGAAGTTCAACCCTTATCAGATCAAACAAGTTTACACCTACAATGCCCGTAAGGGCGCTAAGGGTGGAAGCGAATTCCTGGAACTTGGCTATTTAAGGCCGGACATTATCCTGAAGGATCTCGTAAAGATTGCCCACCCAGAGCTGCTTCCGGATTACCAACTTTATTTTCACAGGCGGCTGATAAAGTAATCAAACACGGCAGGGGATTTGCTTTTTAAGGCCAAAACCCAACGTGTGAAATCCTTTTACCTCTTTACTGCCATGTGCCTGTGGTGTACAGGATGTGCTACATACCAATACGCCACCATCAGCAGTCCGCTTAAGAATGAAGCTTCGGAAATCTTTGTCGTTGAAAACGATACAATAAAAATCATGTACGATTTTAGCGGAGAAAAAGGACCAGTTAAAATTTCGATTTATAATAAGCTGCAGGCTCCGCTTTACATTGATTGGAACAAATCCGCATTAATCATAAGCGATGAGCGAAAAAGTTACTCAAACAAAAACTCATCACTCAACGCAGAACTTAACGGGACTGAAACGCGATGGATCAATTCGACCACACAAAACGCAACCATCAATGGAAAAATAACCAGCATGGATCCCTCCGGTTTTATACCGCCAAATGCCTGGGCAAAAGAAAGTCAGCTGAAGTTAAGTCCGGATTTTTTTCATCTTCCGGCAGCTACCCGCTATACTAAGAAGTATGTCGATAAAATCATAGTCGATTCATTTACGTACTCACAAGAACAATCACCGCTGAACTTCAGAAGTTTTCTAACACTGTCAACACAGCCTGATTTTTCGTCACCGATTTACTTCGATCACGCGTTCTGGATTTCTGAGATTTTTCAAACCTCATCCGCACCGAGGAAATTTTCAACAAAGACCGACAGGTTCTACCTGAAAAAATCAAACAACGCGGGTGCATACGTGCTTGCTGCCGGAGCTGTTGTGGGTATCGTTTGGACGTTGCAGGAAAGCAAAAAAGCCCTCCAGGACTAGGAAGGCTTTTCATTATTCTGAGAGAGTTTTAACTAAACTTTGATTTCTACATCAACACCGCTTGGAAGCTCAAGCTTCATGAGGGCGTCAACAGTTTTTGCGCTGTTTGAGTAGATGTCTACCAAACGCTTGTAGGTGCAAAGCTGAAATTGCTCACGTGATTTTTTGTTTACGTGTGGCGAACGAAGAACGGTGAACACTTCACGTTCTGTTGGCAACGGAATTGGTCCGCTTACTACAGCACCGGTAGCTTTTACTGCACGCACAATTTTTTCAGATGACTTATCAACCAATGTGTGGTCGTAAGACTTCAATTTAATTCTGATTTTCTGATTCATGATCTAAACGTCTTTTAGATATTATTTTGTGGCAACAGCGCCCTTCACTTCGTCAATTACTTTATCGGCAAGGTTCTTAGGAACCGGTGCATAGTGTGAGAATGTAAGCGTTGCCGATGCACGACCTGATGTCAATGTTCTCAAGTCAGTGATGTAGCCGAAAAGCTCAGATAATGGCACTGATGCTTTAATAACCTGAGCACCACCGCGGGTATCCATACCTTTCATCAAGCCTCTTCTTCTGTTCAAGTCACCGGTTACAGAACCTGTGTACTCGTCCGGAGTGATAACTTCAACACCCATGATCGGCTCGAGCAATTGAGGAGCACACTTGCGTGCAGCTTCTCTGAAGCCGATACGAGCGGCCAATTCGAATGACAACGCATCTGAATCGACATCGTGGAATGAGCCGTGGAACAATCTTACTTTCATTGAATCGATCGGGTAGCCGGCCAATGGACCGTTAACCATCGAAGATTCAAATCCTTTCTGGATTGAAGGAATGAATTCGCGTGGAATAACACCGCCCACGATATCATTTTCAAATTCAAGACCTGGCTTATCTTCTGGACCCAGCTCACGCGGGCTAAGCTCAAACACGATATCTGCAAACTTACCACGACCACCGGTTTGTTTCTTGTACACTTCTTTGTGCTCAACAGACTTGGTAAGCGCTTCCTTGTAAGCAACCTGGGGTGCACCCTGGTTGATCTCAACTTTGAATTCGCGCCTCAGACGGTCGATGATAATTTCCAAGTGCAATTCACCCATACCGCGGAGAATAACCTGACCTGTTTCGTGATCTGTATTCACACGAAGCGTAGGATCTTCTTCCACCAGCTTGGCAATCGCCATACCGAGCTTATCTGCATCAGCCTGTTTCTTAGGCTCGATTGCATACCCGATAACCGGCTCAGGGAACACCATGGATTCCAGAACTACCTTACGTTTTTCATCGCAAAGCGTATCTCCGGTCTTAATATCTTTAAATCCAACTACCGCACCGATATCTCCTACAGGAAGACGATCGATCTGGTTTTGCTTGTTGGCGTGCATCTGGAATACACGTGAAATTCTTTCTTTTGATTCAGTTCGTGTGTTGTAAACGTATGAGCCTGATTCAAGCACACCGGAGTATGCACGAATGAAGCACAAGCGACCTACGAACGGATCCGTAGCAATCTTAAATGCCAACGCTACGAATGGCTCTTTTTCGCTTGGGCGGATTTCGATTTCTGCGCCCGTGTCAGGATCAGTACCGATGATCACATCCTTGTCCATTGGTGAAGGAAGAAGCTCCATCACATAGTCAAGCATAGTCTGAACACCTTTGTTTTTAAACGAAGAGCCACACACCATCGGAACGATCTTCATGTCGATCGTAGCCTTACGGAGTGCTGTTAAAATTTCTTTCTCAGAGATTGAGTTTGGATCTTCGAAGAATTTCTCGATCAACGTCTCATCGTATTCAGCAACAGCCTCGAGCAATTTCTCACGGTATTCTGCTACCTCAGCCTTCATATCTTCCGGAATCGGAATCTCTGAGAACGTCATGCCTTTATCGGCTTCGTTCCAGATCATCGCACGGTTGTTGATCAAATCAACTACGCCTTTGAAATTTTCTTCCGCACCAATCGGCAATTGCAATGCAACTGCTTTGCTGCCGAGTTTGTCTCTCACTTGCTGGCAAACGCCAAGGAAGTCAGCACCTGAACGATCCATTTTGTTAACGAAACCGATCCGGGCAACTTTGTAATTATCTGCCAGGCGCCAGTTAGTCTCAGATTGTGGCTCAACACCATCAACCGAGCTGAACAAAAACACCAGACCATCCAATACACGCAATGAGCGGTTTACCTCAACGGTAAAATCCACGTGACCGGGTGTATCAATAATGTTTACGTGATATTCGTTTTCACGATACTTCCAGTGAACCGTAGTCGCGGCAGAGGTAATGGTAATACCACGTTCCTGCTCCTGCGCCATCCAGTCCATAGTGGCTGCCCCTTCGTGCACTTCACCAATCTTGTGGTTTACACCAGCATAGTACAGAATACGCTCTGTGGTAGTTGTTTTACCAGCATCAATGTGCGCAGCAATACCGATGTTCCGGGTGTATCTTAAATCTCTTGCCATGAATAGTAGTACTAGAAATTAGAATCTGAAATGTGAGAATGCTTTGTTGGCATCGGCCATACGGTGCGTATCGTCTTTCTTCTTGATCGCTGCACCTTCACCTTTAGAAGCTGCAATGATCTCAGCTGCTAATTTGTCCATCATGGTTTTTTCACCACGAAGTCTTGAGAAGTCGATAAGCCATTTGATGCTTAGGTTGATCTTACGTTCAGGGCGAACCTCAATCGGCACCTGGAACGTTGCACCACCTACCCTGCGGCTCTTCACCTCAACGGATGGCATCAGGTTGTTCATCGCACGCTTCCAAACTTCAAGCCCGGGCTCAGTTGTTTTCTTCTCAACCTGCTCAATGGCATCGTAGAAAATTGTGTATGCAGTGCTTTTCTTGCCCTGCTCCATCAGGTAGTTCACAAATTTTGTTACGAGTGTGTCCTGAAATTTAGGATCAGGCAATACGTATCTTTTTTTCGGTTTTGACTTTCTCATCGCTTCTGAAAATTATTTTTTGCCTTTTGCCGGAGCACCTTTTGCTGCAGGAGCAGCTGCGCCAGCTTTAGGACGTTTTGCACCATACTTAGAACGGCTTTGCTTACGGCCGGTAACACCAGCAGTATCCAATGCACCGCGCACGATGTGATAACGAACCCCTGGAAGATCTTTTACTCTGCCTCCGCGGATCAGCACGATTGAGTGCTCTTGCAGGTTGTGACCTTCACCCGGGATATAGGCGTTAACTTCTTTCTGGTTGGTTAAGCGAACACGCGCTACTTTACGCATAGCCGAGTTAGGCTTCTTAGGAGTTGTTGTGTACACACGGGTACAAACACCTCTGCGCTGAGGGCATGAATCAAGGGCAGGAGACTTAGATTTAAACTTAAGTTTCGTGCGGCCTTTTCTTACAAGTTGCTGAATGGTAGGCATTTATAGTATTTATTATGAACCTTTCAAAAATTAGGACTGCAAAGGTATCACAAAGAAGCTTTGTTACAAAACGCTAATCAAAAGATTTTTGGGAGCTGAGGGTGGATTTCAGCCTGATTTTCAGGTTTTTACGGGAGTGCACAAAAGATTAAAACTGCTCTAATCTTTCAAAATCGCTCGAATTTCACTTTGCCGGTTTCTTCGTCATGAGGTTTCTAACCCTTTCAAACAGCAATTCGGGCTGGTCCGTGGTGATAAAATCGAAACCTTGGGCAAGAAGCCAGTCCATGTCTTCGGACGTGTTTACGGTCCAGGCGTTCAAGATCATGCCGTTCTCTTTGAGCTCGGCAATCCACTCAGGATGCTGCCGGTAAACTGAGATGTGATAGTCCGCTCCGTTGATGCCATCCGCGTTGAGCTCAGTCGGAGTTTTATCGCCTGTAAGGTATTGGGTTATCGCATACGGCTCGAGATAGCGGATGTGTTTTAGGATCTCATAGTCGAAACTGATGTACGCCACCATATGCTGCAGCTTCATTTCCTTAATCAATGCCACCGCTTTTTCTGCTGCAAGGACGCCTTGATTTTTGTCAACAAGCGATGGCTTTATTTCAACCACCAACCGTGTTTGAGTATTGTATTTTCTGCCGGCCTTAAGATAGGCTTCTAACGTTGGCAGCTTTTCGCCATTTTTAAGCTTGTGTTTTGCGAGTTCATCGTATGTTTTTAATTCAATTGTATCCTCAGCATACACTGCATCATGATTGATGATGAGCACCTGATCTTTCGTCATGCGCACATCAAACTCAGAGCCGGCTGCCTTTAAGGCGATTGCCTTTCGTAACGAGGCAATTGAGTTTTGCGGAAGGCTATCTGTTTTCCAGGCTCCGCGGTGGGCGATGGCTTTGTTATCAGCAAAGGTGATAGGCTGTGTTGATAAACAACCGATTAAAAAAAATGACAAAAGAGATGCTACTAAAATTCTCATGCTATCCACCTTTAGTGAAGGTCTTCTTCAAAATATGCAATCAAAAGTCACTGTTACTACCAAACCGTAATCCGCTCATTCTCCGGCTTATACATCTTATCGCCCGGCTGCACATCAAACGCTTCGTAAAAGGGAGTGAAGTTCATCAGCGGCCCGTTTACGCGCCACTTGGCCGGTGAGTGTGAGTTTGTATTAACGTACATGCGAAGAAACTCATCCCGTGTTTTTACCCGCCAGATTCGCGCGATGGAGATGAAGAAACGCTGGTCGGGCGTGAAGCCATCGAGTTTCGTAGTGTCCTGGCCTTGTTCAGTCAGCTTGAACGCATCGTAGGCGATAGCGATCCCGGCAATGTCGGCTGTGTTTTCACCTACTGTTAACGCACCTTTGATGTGAACAGAATCAAGCACTGTAAACTGATTATACTGATCGATTACCTGTTGTGTTCTCGCTTTGAATTTTTCGTAGTCGGCTTTCGTCCACCAGTCAGTCACATTCCCTACTTTATCATATTGCGCGCCCTGGTCGTCAAAAGAATGTGTGATCTCATGACCGATCACCATCCCGATTCCCCCATAGTTCAGTGCATCATCAGCAAACAAATCAAAGTAAGGTGATTGTAAGATCCCGGCCGGGAAAACAATTTCATTCCCCGGAGGATTGTTGTAGGCAGTTACGGTTGGCGGTGTAGTGAACCATTCGGTGCGGTCGACCGGTTGGCCAATTTTATTCAGCCCATAGCGGTAATCATTTTTATTAGCCGACAACCGGTTTTCAAAATAGGTATCCCGTTTAACCTCCACGTCTGAGTAATCTCTCCATTTATCCGGGTACCCGATTTTCTCCGTGAACGCAAGCAGTTTTTCTTTGGCTTTTGTCTTCGTTGAATCGCTCATCCAATCAAGCTTGTTGATACGCGCTTCAAATGCTGTTTTTAAATTGTCCACGAGCACGCGCATGCGTTTCTTCGCATCTTCCGGAAAATATTTTTTAACGTACAACTGTGCCAGCGCATGGCCAAGTGAACGGTCAACAGCTTGCGTCATCTCTTCGGCCCGCGGTTTTTGAACGGCTTGACCGGTTAACACTTTGGCATATTCAAACGAAGCATCGACAAAAGGCTGGCTTAAGTAATTCGCATAGCTGGTAAGGGCATTGGCTTTTATATAAACTTTCCAATCGGTAAGGGTAACGGATTTCAACATCGCATTCAGCTTGTCGTAATACGCAGGTTGCCCCACGTTAATTGAATCAGCTTTTATTCCTAAGTCGTTTAGTAACGTTGCCCATCTGATGTTGGGATGTTTTTTCGAAAGCGAGGCAACCGCCAGCTTGTTGTAATTAGCCTTTACATCTCTAAGCTCAATGTTCGTTCTGTGCGAGGCTGCTAATTGCTTTTCAATTTCGTAGGTAGTTGCTGCGTTTTTTGTTGCAGTCACTGCATCCGTTCCGGTCAATTCAAACAGCCGGGTCAGGTATTTTTTGTAAGCCTTCTGAATCTTGATGGTTGAAGAGTCCGTCTTGAAATAGTAATCTCTTTCGGGCAGGCCAATTCCGGTTTGATAGAACTGCGCAATGTTAACCGTGCTGTGCTTATCATCCGGACCAACATAAAAACCAATGATGGAACCATCACCTGTCTTTTGTTCCTCCACTACCAATGTTAATAATGACGGTATATCCGTCACGGCATCGATGCGTGCGAGCACAGGCTTGATGGGTTCATACCCGCGCTTATTAATGGCGGCTGTATCCATGCCTGACGCATAAAAATCCCCAACCTTTTGCTCGATGCTTCCTGCCGGATTATTGCTTTGCGAAATACTATCCAGAATACTCTGCAGCCGTTTGCGTTGCGGGAAATTTAGAAATGAGTAAGAGCCTACGCCTGTCTGGCTGGCCGGAATCTGTGTGGTATCGTACCAAATGCCGTTGACGTATGTAAAAAAATCATCTCCCGGCTTTTTAGATGAATCGATACCAGTGATCACCACATGCGGTGTTGCTTTATCGATGTTTTGAGTACACGCTGCTGTGAGCAGGAGGAGTAGTGCGAAGAGGGAGAGCTTTTTCATAGTGATCTAAAGGTAAGAAATTGACTAAAAATACCCGTACGATTTGTCAACGCATCGTCCTGTATGATACCATTTATTGATTGTCGGAGATTAAGGAGGTTTAGTACATAACACGTTTACCTGTAATCACCCGAAAGTAACCAGCAGTGTGATTGCAAAAACGAATAGCGTGAATTGTGCAAGCTTGTATGCAAAGTCATTAAGCTCACGCTGGTAGCAGATGTAGGCCGCGTTGAGTGTCATGACCGTATGCCAGAAGACAATGCTTTCATCGCTAAACCAGTCCCCGAGCATGAATATAGCACCAAACACCAAGACCACGAAGTGCATCCATCGCATCACGCGATAGATCGCTTTCTTTCGGGCAAGTTTTTGTTCCCGTTCCTCTTTTTCCCGCGCCCACCGCTTGCGTTTGTACTCACGCTTATAGGCTTCCATCGGATCTTCCTCGGGCTGCGGTGTAAAATAAATTGCAGCAAAGCCCCGATCGTATTGAGCACGTTTTTCAGGGTCAGATAAAATATCATACGCGTAATTGATCGCAACAATTTGTTCGTGCGAGGATTGGGGTAAACGCTTGTCTGGATGATACCGTTTTACCAGGCTGCGATACGCTCTTTTTATTTCCAGATCGGTCGCAGTGGTGGATACACCCAGAATAGCGTAGGGGTTCATGCGAAGTGAGCTCTTAGTACGGGGAGGTTAAGCCTCTCCCATCGTCCCACCAAAGTTCATCGGGAACTTAGGCGCGCCTTGCGTCTGCTTAATTGCACCGAAGTTGGTCTCGTACTTGTCAATATTTTCTTTTAATGCCGATAACAAACGCTTCGCATGTTCAGGCGTAACAATTACTCTTGCCTTAACACGGGCTTTCGGCACGCCAGGCATCAGCTTGATGAAATCAATCACAAACTCGCTGTTGGAGTGCGCAATCATCGCCAGGTTGGAATAAATGCCTTCGGCAATCTCTTCTGAAAGCTCAATGTTGATCTGGTTTTGTTGGGTAATATCCTTTTTCTCGTCTGCCATAGCTGATTTGTTGATTTGACAATTCGTTGATTCGGTAATTGGTCCGTTGAAGGTCTGAAATTTCAGGATACCATAAAAATGAAAATGTGCAAACAGTTTCCCATTTGCACATCATCAAATTATCGAATTAACGAATCAGAATTAATCCTGGAGTTCTTTCTCCCGGTCTTTCTGCTTGATTTCGCTTGCTTCCTGATATGAATCGTACTCATCCTTATGCGTAACAATCATGTCGATATACTTGCGCTGACCAGTTCCGGCAGGGATCAGGTGACCTACGATCACGTTTTCCTTCATGCCCATCAATGAATCGCGCTTACCGCGGATCGCAGCTTCGCTCAACACTTTGGTGGTTTCCTGGAACGATGCAGCCGACAGCCAGCTTTCAGTTTTCAACGATGCCTGGGTAATACCCTGAAGCGTTGGTCTTGAAACCGCAGCTAATGCATCGCGTACTTCTGCGAGCTTCTTGTCGTTTCTGCGCAGACCTGAGTTCTCATCACGCAATTCACGCGCAGTGATGATCATACCTGGCTTCAATTTTTCAGAATCTCCGGATTCAAGTACAACTTTCTTATCGAGGATCAAATCGTTATCCTCACGGAAAGACAACTTGTCTACATATTCGCCAGGAAGGAATGTTGTATCACCCGGATCGAGGATCTCAACTTTCTGCATCATCTGACTCACGATACACTCAATATGCTTATCGTTGATCTTCACACCTTGCAGACGGTATACTTCCTGAATTTCATTCACCAGGTATTCCTGAACTGCAGTAGGTCCTTTGATCGCCAGAATATCTCCTGGTGAAATTGAGCCATCCGATAGCGGCTGGCCAGCCTTCACGAAATCGTTATCCTGAACAAGGATGTGTTTAGACAATGGCACTAAATAACGTTTCTGTACACCATCGCGTGACTCGATGAAGACTTCACGGTTACCACGCTTGATACCACCATACGTTACAACACCATCGATCTCACTAACAACAGCTGGGTTCGAAGGATTACGTGCCTCAAACAATTCTGTTACGCGAGGAAGACCCCCGGTAATGTCACGTGACTTACCATAGGTACGCGGAATCTTAACCAGCACTTGTCCGGCTTTCAGTTTCGCGCCTTCATCCACCGCTAAGTGGGCACCCACAGGAATGTTATATGTTTTTGTTTCTGTCTTACCTTTTACGATAAGCGCAGGGTTCTTAGTCTTATCACGAGTCTCTGTGATTACTTTTTCACGGTGACCTGTTTGCTCATCGGATTCTTCCTTGAAGGTTATACCTTCGATGATCGCTTCGTAGCCGATCTCTCCGTCAAACTCAGACAAGATAACCGCGTTGTAAGGATCCCAGAAGCAAAGCTCCTCTCCTTTTTCAACCTTCTGCTTATCCTTCACTCTCAGGTATGATCCGTAAGGAACGTTGTTTGAAATCAATACGCGACCATCCTCTTTATCCAAGACTCTGATCTCACCGGTACGACCCATTACCACAGTAACTTTGTTACCATCGCGATCTGTCGTATCGATTGTACGGATGCTTTCGAACTCAACTACACCTGCGAACTTAGCCTTGATGTTTGCATCAACGGCAATGTTTGATGCCGTACCACCCACGTGGAAAGTACGAAGTGTAAGCTGTGTACCCGGTTCACCGATTGACTGTGCGGCAATTACTCCAACCGCTTCACCTGATTGTACCATTTTACCGGTAGCCAGGTTACGGCCATAGCATTTCGCACAACCACCCAATTTAGATTCACATGTTAAGATTGAACGGATCTCAACTTCCTCAATTGAAGTTTCTTCAATAAGTTTAGCAACCTCGTCCGTGATCTCTTCATTGGCTTCGCAAATCACTTCTTCCGTCAATGGATCATATATCGCATGAACCGTAACACGTCCCAGGATTCTTTCAGACAAAGGTTCAACGATATCTTCGTTGTCTTTCAACGCCTGAACTTTCAATCCGCGAAGTGTTCCGCAATCTTCTTCTGTGATCACCAAGTCATGCGCAACGTCAACTAACCTACGGGTTAAGTAACCCGCATCAGCAGTTTTCAACGCTGTATCGGCAAGACCCTTACGCGCACCGTGCGTAGAGATAAAGTACTCTAACACATCCAGACCTTCCTTAAAGTTTGAAAGAATCGGATTCTCGATGATCGAACCAACTGAGCCGGCCAGGTTTTTCTGAGGCTTCGCCATCAGACCACGCATACCTCCGAGCTGACGAATCTGCTCACGGGAACCACGGGCTCCGGAGTGCATCATCATATAGATCGGGTTGAAGCCCTGGTTATCATCTTCCAATTGACGCATCAGCGTATTGGTCAACATCGTGTTTGCACGAGTCCAGATATCAATTACCTGATTGTAACGCTCGTTATCGGTGATAAGACCCATCATGTAGTTGTTCCATACGGCATCAACTTCTTTCTGAGCTTCTTTCACAAATTTCTCTTTCTCAACCGGGATCTTCACATCGTTCAGTCCCATGGAAAGGCCGCCCTTGTATGCCATCTGGAAACCAAGCTCCTTAATATCATCAAGGAACTTAGCCGCTTTCGCAGGACCAGCTGTTTTGTATACATCCGCGATAATACCTTGCAATTTCTTCTTGGTCAGAAGTTCATCGACAAAGCCTGTTTCTTCCGGTACGGATTGATTGAAGATCACGCGACCTACAACAGTTTCAACGAGTTTATACTCAATTTTGCCTGTCTTCTTGTCTTTCGCGCGAACACGTACTTTAATATTCGCATGCTTCGAAAGCTTGCCTTCGTTATATGCAATAACGATCTCATCCGCTGAATAGAATTTTCTTCCTTCTCCAACGATAACGTGTTCAGGCGTGCTTCTTCTTCCTTTCGTCAGATAGTACAAGCCCAACACCATGTCTTGTGAAGGTACCGTTACCGGTGCACCGTTGGCAGGGTTCAGAATGTTGTGCGATGAAAGCATCAACAACGAAGCCTCAAGAATTGCTTCCTGTCCAAGTGGTACGTGAACCGCCATCTGGTCACCGTCAAAGTCAGCGTTAAATGCTGTACATACTAATGGGTGAAGCTGGATAGCTTTTCCTTCAATAAGTTTAGGTTGGAATGCCTGAATACCCAATCTGTGGAGCGTAGGGGCACGGTTCAAAAGAACTGGATGTCCTTTCAATACGTTTTCCAAAATATCCCAGATCACCGGATCCTTGCGGTCAACAATTTTCTTTGCTGACTTTACAGTCTTCACAATACCTCTTTCGATCAGCTTGCGAATAATAAACGGCTTGAATAATTCAGCCGCCATATCTTTTGGCAGACCGCACTCATGTAATTTCAATTCAGGACCAACCACAATTACGGAACGGCCTGAGTAGTCAACACGCTTACCAAGCAAGTTCTGACGGAAACGTCCTTGCTTACCTTTCAGCATGTCGCTCAATGACTTCAATGCACGGTTACCATCTGAACGAACCGCATTTACTTTACGTGAGTTGTCGAACAATGAGTCAACCGCTTCCTGGAGCATACGCTTCTCGTTACGGAGAATAACCTCAGGAGCTTTAATATCAATCAATCGCTTCAGACGGTTATTACGGATAATAACGCGTCTGTAAAGATCATTCAAATCTGATGTAGCGAAACGACCGCCATCCAATGGCACCAGCGGACGTAATTCCGGAGGAATAACCGGAACCATTTTAATGATCATCCACTCAGGCTTGTTCTCAACGCGTGTGTTCGCATCGCGGAAAGCCTCAACAACTTTCAAACGCTTCAACGCTTCAGCTTTACGCTGCTGTGAAGTATCTGTAGCTGCCTGGTGACGTAAATCGTAAGAAAGTTGATCGAGCGTTAAGCGAGACAATAACATCTCCAATGCATCAGCACCCATCTTCGCGATGAATTTTTTCGGATCGTTATCATCCAGCATCTGGTTCTCACGCGGAAGCTTATCGATAATATCCAGGTATTCTTCTTCTGTTAAGAAGTCCATACGGTTGATACCATCTTCTTCCTTAGAGCCCGGCTGAATTACAACGTAGCGTTCGTAGTAAATGATCTGATCAAGTTTCTTGGTAGGAAGACCTAACAAGTAACCAATTTTGTTTGGCAGTGAACGGAAGTACCAGATGTGTGCAACCGGCACAACAAGTTCGATGTGACCCATACGTTCACGTCTTACTTTCTTCTCAGTAACTTCTACCCCGCAACGATCGCAGATAATTCCTTTGTAACGAATTCTCTTGTACTTACCGCAATGACATTCCCAGTCTTTAACTGGTCCGAAAATCCGTTCGCAGAACAAACCGCCCATTTCAGGCTTGTACGTTCTGTAGTTGATTGTCTCGGGCTGCGTTACTTCACCGTGCGAACTTTCCAGGATTGATTCCGGCGAAGCAAGGCTGATGGTGATTTTAGAGAAATCGCTGTTAATCTTTTTATTTTTTCTGAAAGACATATATCAAGTTTTCAGTGAGTAATTCATTTTAAATCTGTCAATGGTCGATGGTCCATAGCTATCGACTATGGACCAACCGACTATCGACTAAGTCATTGTAATCTCAAGTGCCAGACCTCTGAGTTCATGTACAAGTACATTGAACGACTCAGGGATATTCGGCTTCCTCATGTTCTCGCCTTTCACGATTGATTCGTATGCTTTCGCACGACCAACCACATCATCAGACTTAATCGTAAGGATTTCTTGCAGGATATGCGATGCACCAAAGGCCTCGATCGCCCAAACCTCCATCTCTCCGAAACGCTGACCACCAAATTGTGCTTTACCGCCAAGAGGCTGCTGCGTAATGAGTGAGTACGGTCCGATTGAACGTGCGTGCATCTTATCATCCACCAGGTGACCCAGCTTCAGCATGTATGCAACACCTACGGTTACCGCCTGATCGAACTTCTGTCCGGTCAAACCATCGTATAAGTATGTCCTTCCGTATTCAGGAAGTCCCGCTTCTTTCAATTCATTAGCAACCTGATCCATTGAAGCACCGTCAAAGATCGGAGTAGCATATTTGCGGCCGAGTCTTAACCCTGCCCATGCCAACACCGCTTCATACAGCTGACCCAGGTTCATACGCGATGGTACACCAAGCGGGTTCAAGCAAATATCCAGCGGAGTTCCGTCTTCGAGGAATGGCATATCCTGATCCTGCACGATACGGGCTACAACACCCTTGTTACCGTGACGACCCGCCATCTTATCTCCAACTTTCAGCTTACGCTTCTTGGCAACATAAACTTTTGCGAGCTGCACAATACCGGTTGGTAATTCATCACCCACCTCAAGTGTGAAACGTTCACGCTTGAACTCTCCGGCATACGAATTTCTCTTCAACAGATAGTTCTTAACTGTTTGCGCTACCAGGTCATTTGTGTGATCATCGCTTGACCAGTTTTCCAGGCTGATGTCAGAAATCAGGTTCACTTCTTCCGGAACGCTGTAGTTACTTTCATCGCGGTAGATGTTCTTGTCCGGGAAGAGATTGCTCTCAATCACCTTTGCAGAGAACTTCACGCCCTTGCTGATCAGCTCATCACCAAACTTATGCTTAACACCATTGCTGGTTTTACCATTCAATATCGCGGAAAGCTTCTTCACGATCTCATTACGAAGATCACCCAGTTGCTTGCCATACTTGCTCTTCAATGCATCAAGCTCTTTCTTAGACTTGTTGCGGACATCTTTGTCACGCTTCGGTCTTGAGAACAGCTTGGTTTCAATAACAACACCTTTCAGCGATGGAGGTGCCTTCATCGAAGCATCCTTCACGTCACCGGCTTTGTCACCGAAGATCGCTCTCAGGAGTTTTTCTTCCGGTGTAGGATCAGTTTCTCCTTTCGGAGTGATCTTACCGATCAGGATGTCGCCTTCTTTTACTTCCGCACCAATGCGAATGATACCGTTCTCATCTAAGTGCTTAACAGCTTCTTCGCTTACGTTCGGGATTTCAGAAGTCAATTCTTCTTCACCGCGTTTAGTATCGCGAACTTCAAGCTCAAACTCTTCGATGTGGATCGATGTGTAAATATCATCGCGAACCACTTTCTCAGAGATTACGATCGCATCCTCGAAATTGTAACCCTGCCATGGCATGTACCCTACCAACAGGTTTCTTCCTAATGCAAGCTCACCTGCGTTTGTTGCATAACCTTCTACCAGTGGCTGGCCTTTCACAACACGCTCACCCTTGCGAACAAGTGGTGTGTGGTTGATACAGGTGTCCTGGTTGGTTCTGCGGAACTTAATTAGGCTGTATGTTTTGTACTCGTTATCGAATGTTATAAGCTTACGCTCATCATCCGTATCGTACTTAATCGTTACTTTCTTAGCATCCACGAAGTCTACGACTCCAGCGCCTTCTGCTACGATCAACGCGCGTGAATCCAACGCTACGCGGCCTTCCAGACCCGTACCAACAATTGGCGCCTGCGGACGTACCAACGGTACTGCCTGGCGTTGCATGTTCGAACCCATCAGGGCGCGGTTAGCATCATCGTGCTCAAGGAACGGAATCATCGAAGCAGCGACCGATACAATCTGGTTAGGAGCAATGTCCATGTACTTCAGATCTTTCGGCTCAACTACCGGGAAGTCACCTTCGAAACGTGCTTTCACACGCTCTTCAATAAACTCACCGTTAGGCTTAATCTTCACATTCGCCTGTGCGATGTTATGTGTATCTTCTTCTTCAGCCGTTAAGAACACAAGTTCTTTCGACTTCACTTTTCCGTTTTCAACTTTACGGTAAGGAGTTTCGATAAAGCCCATCTTGTTCACTTTCGCGTGAACGCAGAGAGACGAAATCAACCCGATGTTCGGACCTTCCGGAGTTTCAATCGTACACAGACGACCGTAGTGTGTATAGTGAACGTCACGTACCTCGAAGCCTGCGCGCTCACGTGAAAGACCACCTGGTCCGAGTGCCGACATTCTGCGCTTGTGCGTGATCTCAGCCAACGGATTCGTTTGATCCATGAACTGAGAGAGCTGGTTTGTTCCAAAGAACGAGTTGATTACAGAAGACAACGTACGCGCGTTGATCAGATCAACCGGCTTGAAATCTTCGTTATCACGAACGTTCATTCTTTCTTTAATGGTACGCGCCATACGTGCAAGACCAACACCAAACTGTGAGTACAATTGTTCACCAACGGTACGCACGCGTCTGTTAGAGAGGTGATCGATATCATCGATCAACGCTTTCGAGTTGATCAGACCGATGAGGTATTTTACGATGAGGATGATATCATCCTTCGTTAATACACGGTGATCAAAGCTCAGGTCAAGACCGAGTTTTTTGTTGATCCGGTAACGGCCAACTTCACCCAGGTCATAACGCTTCTCACTGAAGAACAAGCTTTGAATAACGTCACGCGCTGTTTGTTCATCAGGCGCTTCGGTATTTCTCAGCTGACGGTAGATTTGCTCAACCGCTTCTTTTTCTGAGTTTGAGTTATCTTTTGAAAGTGTGTTGAAGATGATCAGGTAATCGGCAATGTTCACATCCTCGCGGTGGAGGATAACAGACTTCACGCCAGATTCCAGAATCACGTCCGCATCTTCAGCAGAGATCAGGTGATCACGCTCAAGTAACACTTCGTTACGGTCGATGGATACAACTTCACCTGTATCCTCATCCACGAAGTCTTCGGTCCAGGTGCGGAGAACACGTGCAGCAAGCTTGCGGCCTACTACCTTCTTCAATGTATTCTTGCTAGCCTCCACTTCTTCTGACAAGCCGAAGAGGTCAAGGATATCTTTATCAGTACCGTAACCAATTGCACGAAGCAATGTAGTTACCGGGAATTTTTTCTTACGATCGATGTACGCGTACATGACGCTGTTTACATCGGTAGCGAATTCAATCCACGAACCTTTGAACGGGATGATACGCGCAGAATAAAGCTTCGTTCCATTCGTGTGCTTGCTCATCGCGAAGAACACGCCTGGTGAACGGTGCAATTGCGATACAATTACACGCTCAGCACCATTGATTACGAACGAGCCTTTCTCGGTCATGTATGGGATGTTACCCAAAAACACTTCCTGTTCGATGGTTTCGAAGTCTTCGTTATCCTCATCGTTACAGGTGAGGCGAAGCTTTGCCTTCAGGGGCACAGAGAATGTTAACCCTCTGTCGATACACTCATCAACATTATATTTTGGCGGATCGATTGTGTAGTCTACAAACTCAAGCACGAAGTTTTCGCGTGAGTCAGAGATTGGAAAATTTTCAGCGAACACTTTGTACAAGCCTTCGTTCTGCCGTTTCTCGGCAGGTGTATCGATCTGCAGGAAATCCTGAAAGGATTGCAGTTGCAGATCCAGGAAATCGGGGTAGTCAATAATCTTCTCAATGGAAGAGAAGTCTATTCTACCGGTATTAGTTTTTTTTGCCAAGGTGCTTTAATGTTTAAGTTCTTAAATCCTGGACGCGATAATTATAAACAGGTACAAATACGAATAGACCGCATCCCGACATGAGTCGGGACGAGGCCTAATCGAGTTTTTATTGAGACGGTACCTTCGCCTTCAAGAAGAAATTACTTCAACTCAACTTCGGCACCAGCCTCAGCGAGTTGCTTCTTAAGGTTTTCAGCTTCGTCCTTCGGTAAACCTTCTTTGATTGTTTTAGGAGCGCCATCAACCATGTCTTTAGCTTCTTTCAAGCCAAGACCAGTCAATTCTTTCACAAGTTTTACAATTTGAAGTTTGTTAGGGCCAGATGCTTTCAACACAACATCGAAGTTGGTTTTCTCAGCAGCAGCCGCAGCGCCACCAGCAGCAGCACCACCCGCTACAACTACTGCAGCGGCAGGCTCGATACCATATGTTTCTTTCAGGTAAGAAGCTAATTCGTTTACTTCTTTTACAGTGAGTTCAACCAGTGAATCTCCGAGAGCTTTTACGTCAGCCATTTTATTAAAATTTAATTTTTTAGTTCAATAATATTACGTGTACTACTTTATTCTGCTGCAGGCGCATCTTTATCTTTTCTGTTCTGAAGAGCAGATATGATGTTTCTAGCAGGTGCTTGTAGCATTCCAATGATTTCGCCAATGAGTTCGTTTTTCGACTTCAGGTCAGCGAGTGTATTTACATTTTCATCTCCGATATAAAATTCGGATTTGAGCGAGGCAGCCTTTAATACCGGTTTGCCTTCCAGTTTCTTACGAAACTCACGGATAATTTTTGCAGGTGCGTTGCCAACCTCTTTCGAGAACATCACGCCTGAAAATCCGCTGAGTACGTTAAAAAGTGGAGAGTAGTCAACACCTTCCTGTCTCTCCAGTGCTTTTTGAATCAAGGTATTTTTATACACTTTGTATTCAACGCCACTTTTGAAACACATTCTTCTGAAATTATTGATCTGCTCAACGGTGAACCCGCTTGCATCCGTAATATAGAAGTTCTCGGTGTCGGCAAACTTTTGGGTAAGCTCCCCTATTATCTGTTCTTTTTCTTCTCTGGTCATGTTACAATTTTCTTAAATACCAGTAATGGAACTTGCATCTACCCTGATGCCCGGGCTCATCGTTGTAGAGATAGCGATACTTTTGAAGTACGTACCCTTCGCTGATGCGGGTTTCAGTTTAGCAATCGTCTGGAGCATTTCGGCTGCATTGTCCCTGAGTTTATCAGGTGAGAAGGAAGCTTTCCCGATGCCTACGTGAATGATTCCAGTTTTATCAACTTTGAAATCGATCTTACCGGCTTTCACTTCTTTCACGGCCTTACCGACTTCCAGCGTAACAGTTCCTGATTTAGGGTTTGGCATTAAACCGCGTGGGCCTAATACTTTACCAAGTCTACCAACCTTCGCCATTACTGTAGGAGTACAGATAATAACATCAATGTCAGTCCATCCGCCTTCGATCTTTGTAATATAATCTTCAAGGCCTACGTGCTCGGCACCTGCATCTTTTGCATCCTGAACTTTATCAGGCGTGCATAGTACAAGTACGCGAACGGTCTTACCTAATCCATGTGGCAGGGCAACTACGCCACGCACCATCTGGTCAGATTTCTTTGGGTCAACACCTAAACGGATATTCAAATCTACTGACGCATCAAATTTTGTGAACGTGATGTCTTTCAGCATTTTGGTAGCCTCATCTAGAGAATATGTTTTCTCGAGATTGAATTTAGATGCTACTGCTTTTCTGTTTTTCGAAATTCTTGCCATACCTCAACTATTATTTGGTCCAGGGTGCTGCTCCAGACACGGTAACACCCATGCTGCGTGCAGTTCCTGCAATCATTTTCATTGCTGACTCAATTTTAAATGCATTGAGGTCAGGCATTTTCGTTTCCGCAATTTTCTTCACCTGATCCCAGGTGATCGATCCAACCTTGCTACGGTTAGGTTCTGCAGACCCCTTCTGCTTTTTCATCGCCTCTAAAATGAGGTTTGCGGCAGGAGGAGTTTTAATGACGAAGTCAAACGACTTGTCATTGTAAATCGTGATCAATACGGGTAAAAGCGCACCGGGCTTATCCTGGGTTCTTGCATTAAACTGCTTGCAAAAATCCATGATGTTAAGACCCTTGCTACCCAACGCTGGTCCAATTGGAGGAGCTGGGTTAGCGGAGTTTCCTTTTACCTGCAGTTTTAAATATCCTGTAATTTGCTTTGCCATTTTGTTGGTACTAATTACTCTTGTTTTTCAACCTGCATGTAATTCAATTCAACCGGAGTGTTCCGGCCGAAAATCTTCACCATGACATTTAACTTTTTCTTTTCTTCGAAGATTTCCTCTACAGTTCCGGTAAAGCCTGAGAAAGGGCCATCCATCACTTTTACAGATTCTCCTTTAATAAAAGGAGTACCCAGTTTTTCTTCAAAGGCGTCAATCTCATCAACTTTACCGAGAATCCTGTTTACCTCAGACTGACGTAAGGCGACAGGTTCTTTGGAAGCCCCGGTTCCGTTGTTTCCGAGAAAACCAATAACACCTGGAATGTTGTTCACGGTGTGATAAGCCTCCCCATTTGATAGATCCGCAGACAGAAGTACATAACCCGGAAAGAAATTTCTTTCTCTCACGCGTTTTTTTCCGCCACGCATCTCATATACTTTCTCAGATGGTATGAGCACCTGAGGAATATAGTCTGTTAATTTTTCGCGCTCAACTTCGTTCTCCAGGTAGGTTTTCACCTTTTTCTCCTGGCCACTCACCACGCGCAACACATACCATTTTAATTCACCGACTGCTGCCATTGCTCTGTTCGGTTAAAATGCACTATAAAACCACTGTAATCCGGTCTTGAACACCCAATCCATCGCTCCGATAATCAGTGCGAAAATTGTAGAGGCTACCAATACAAGTATGGCGCTGCTCTGAAGCTCACTGTAAGACGACCATGAAACTTTGTTTTTCATTTCGTCCCATGACTCGGCAAAGTAATTTCCAACCTTTTGCATCAGTTTTTACCTTTAGTATCTATCAAGAGCCGACCGAAGTCGGTATTTTTTCGCACGGGCGGAGAGTCCCGATAGCTATCGGGACGAACTCCCTATGAACTATCAAAACCTTATTCCCATTCTTCTTTCGCACGGGCGGAGAGATTCGAACTCCCATCTGCGGTTTTGGAGACCGTAATTCTACCCTTGAACTACGCCCGTTTTTTGTTTGTTCCGGGCTCATTTAAGGCAGATTTCGCTTCAGGCCCCTAACCCCCTTGAACCCATCAAATTATGCTATCCACCCACACGATGTCCAAAAAGGACTGCAAATTTAGAACAATTTTCGAGAAAAGTGAATAGCGGTTGAAAAAAATCCTTAGCGACCCTCCCTTGATTATCAGAGGATTACGGAACGTAGTAAAAGAATAAA
>Ga0075154_10000261_pt1 | contig 46901 bp, 45 predicted proteins | sample JI71714BDNA_FD_70965 | JGI IMG/M metagenome (GOLD analysis project Ga0075154, IMG submission 70965) | Wastewater effluent complex algal communities from Wisconsin, to seasonally profile nutrient transformation and Carbon sequestration -... | ecosystem: Engineered > WWTP > Effluent > Algae... | reverse complement strand
TGAGAGTCGCAAACAGACTCATACGGGGAGGTTACAGCTATGAAGTTCAAGCTCCGCGGCGCGTCCAGCGCTGCGATTTTGGTTGGTTTGGCCGGTGCGTTTCCGGCTTGGGCCCAAGACGTACAAACCGTTTCGCAACCACCAGCCGAAGAAGAAACCGATGACCGCGACCGCGTCGTCGTCACCGGTTCATTCATCCAGGGCACGCCGGAAGACGCCGCGCTGCCCGTCGAAGTGTTCTCGCAGGAAGAGCTTGAAGAACAGGGCGCCCCGACGGCGCTCGAGTTTGCCAAGAGCCTGACAATCTCCGGTCCGACGACCGGCGAAGCCTATTACTTCTCTGGCGCCCAGCTGACCGGTTCGGTGCAGTACAACCTGCGCGGCCTCGGCTCGGACAAGACGCTCGTTCTTCTGAACGGCCGCCGCATGAGCCAGAACTCGGCCAACATTCCCGGCGCCGCCCTGGCGCGTACCGAAGTCCTGAAAGACGGCGCGGCCGTGATTTACGGCGCCGACGCAACCGGCGGCGTTGTCAACTTCATCACGCGTGATGACTTCGTCGGCCTCGAAGTTGGCGGCCAGTACAAATACATCGACGGTTCCGACGGCGACTATGGCCTCAGCATCCTCGGCGGTGTCGGCGATGGCGACGTCAACTTCCTGTGGTCGGCCGAATACGAGCATCGCTCGCGCCTGAACTCGACCGAGCGCGACTGGGCAGCTGGCGAATACGGCGTCAACCCGGCTCCGTGGTCCCCGCTGACGAACGTCGCCTCCTGGCTCCCGCGCGGCGCCCGCCCCGCGGTTGGCGATAACACTGCCAACGGCGAATTCGGCGCTCCGGTCGCGGGCCTCGTCCGCGACTTCACGAACGCTTCGTGCGAAGCGGTCGGCGGCGTGTTCAACCCGAACGGCGTTGCGGTTGGCGTTCCGTCCTGCTCGTACAACTACATTTCGTACTACAACCTGGTTGAAGAGAACGACATCTTCCGCGGCTTTGCGCAGCTCAATGCGTCGGTCAACGAGAACATGGAATTCCACTTCGACGCGTCGTACGCCCAGGTGAAGTCGCCTCAGGTGTTCGGATCGCCGGCTCAGCCGGTCATTCGTGGACCTGCGCGGTCCACGGGCGCGACGTATCAGTTCTATGCTCCGTCGACGAACCCGTACGTCACGCAGTTCCTCGACCAGGCCGTTCTCGCCGGTTCGCTCTCTCCGGGAGCTCGCGCCGCGACGCAGGGCGTCACGCCGCTGACCTATCGTGCGTTCGCGCACGGCGGTAACCCGTTCTTCGGCGAAGGCAACGGTTACGGCGTGCCGTCCAAGATCGACAACCAGATCTGGCGCGTCAGCACCGGCATCAACGGCAACTTGGGCGACTGGGCGGGCATGGCCAAGGATATCGGCTATGACTTCGCGCTGACCTACAACCAGTCGATCAGCTACGCCGACTCGCCGGACATGATCGGCTACCGGATGCAGGAAGCCCTCGCCGGCTTCGGCGGTCCGAACTGCTCGGTCAACGACGAGAACATCTACCAGTTCGGCACCCAGAACAGCACCGTCGGCACCAGCGCTGCGGCGCGCGCGGCCCTCGGCTGCTACTACTGGAACCCGTTCGCCTCCTCGTTCGCCAGCCAACCGAACCTCGGCCTCGCCAACCCGCGCTACGTCGCCGGTAACGAGAACCGCGAAGACGTTGCTCGCTGGCTCTTCGATGATCGCGCAACCGAGACCATCAACTCCAGCCTCACGGCTGACCTGGTGTTCAACGGCATGTCCGGCATCCAGCTCCCCGGCGGGGAAATCGGCTGGGCGGCTGGCGGCCAGATGCGCCAGATCGAGTTCCGCGAAATCGTCAACAGCCCGATCTATAACGGCAACCAGCCTTGCGATTGGCCGAACGGTTCCACCACCGGCCGCCTCGCGCCGGATGGCCCGGATGCCGGTACGGACCCGGATGTCGTCACTCAGGGCCAGGTTCCGCTGCCCACGACCGACGCGCGCTTCACGGGTTGCACCCCGGACTCGCCCGGCCCGTTCGTGTTCTTCGGCACCAACGTTCCGGACTATGCTGACCAGCAGCAGTACTCGCTCTTCGGCGAAGTGCAGCTGCCGGTGTTCGACAACCTGAACCTCCAGGCGGCTGTCCGCCGCGAGGAGTTCTCGGGTGGTCTCGGCTCGACCGTGTACAAGGTCTCGGGCAAGTGGGACGTCTGGGGTCCGCTCTCGGTTCGCGGCTCCTACGGCACCAACTACCAGGCTCCGCCGGCCGGCCTCATCCCGGGCGAACTCACCAACGGCGTGCTCAGCTACTCGCGCGCTGCCGGTTCGTGGCTCGGTTCGCAGGTCCTCACCCGCAACGACGTTGTTCCGGAAACGGCGACGGCCTGGAACATGGGCGTGATCTGGCAGTCGGAAGGCTTTGCGCCTGACCACGATCTGTCGATCATCGTCGACTACTTCGACATCGAGACGGAAGACGAACTCGGCACGCTGGTGACGAACGAGCAGATCTCGAACGGCGTCTTCCGCTTCAACGGAGCGGGCGTTGCCTTCGCCAACCAGGACGGCACGACGATCACGGGTCAGACCGTGGTCAGCAACGGCACCGCCCTGGCCGACTGCTCTCACCCGCTGATCAGCCGCGTCACCTTCAACGGCGGCGCGTGCGTGCAGGGCGTCACCAACGCCCTGGCGCTGAACTCGATCCGTACCGACTTCGGCAACGGACCGGGCCAGCACACGGCGGGCTTCGACGTCAACATCTCCTACAGCCTGCCGTTCGGCCCGGGCGACATGACGCTCAACGCCACGGCGACCAAGGTTGAAGTCGACGAGAACTCGGCAACCGTCCTCGACGGCTTCCAGGTTGCTCCGGCCGACGATCGCCTCGGCTTCCTGAACTACGCCACCGTCGGCTTCTCCTCGCCGGAACTGCGTGCGAACTTCAGCATCAACTACGCGCTGGACCAGCACAACTTCCGCCTCGGCGCCCAGTACACCTCGGGCGTTACCGACGAGCGCGGCCCCGTCACGCCGGGCGGCTTCCTGCCGGGCACGACGACGCCGTACGGCCAGACCCGCTATGGTGTCGATGGCGGCGACTGGCTTGCCTTCGACTTCACCTACCTCTTCCGCGTCACGGAAGACCTGCGCCTGACCGCGACGATCGCGAACATCACGGACGAGGATCCGCCGGAGTCCCGGCAGGAACTTGGCTACGACCCCCGCATGGGCAGCCCGCTGGGCCGCACGTTCGAGGTCGGCATCAAGAAGACCTTCTAGGGTCAAACGCAGACAAGGTTACGGGAACAGGCGGCTTCGGCCGCCTGTTTTCGTTTGTGAACTAGCCGTTCCGGGCGGCGGGCTGCGTTCCGACCATCAAACCCGAACACATTCCGGTGCGGCGGCGCCTCCGCTGTTTGACGCTGTCAGGGGCATGCGGGATACTGAGCTATCCCCCCATCCAGGCCGCAAAGGCCCGGAGCCAATGATTCAAGAACACAAGGAGCAACTCCCCATGCTCACCCGCCTGATGATCGCCGCCTCCGCCCTGGTGCTCGTGGCCGCCTGCTCGAACGAGACGCCCGCCCCAGCGATGGGCGCGGACACGGCCAGCGCGACACCCGCAGTTTCAGCAGCCGGCACTCAGACGGCGGATGCGCCCGCAGTGACCGGCACCACGGCAGACGCGCCGGCCAGCGCCACGGCCGCCATCCTGCCCGCCAGCACGGATCATGGCGCGGACGCCCACACTGCCGCCATGCCTGCCCCGCCCGCCGCGACCAGCGCCGCCAAGGGACCAGCTACGGTGCCCTACAAGTCGAACGCGGCCGTGACGAACTACGAGCTGCCCATCGCGAAGATGGCGAACTTCAAGCTGAAGGATCAGACCGGAAAGACGCATGAACTCTACAAGATGACCGACGCCAAGGTCATCGTGCTGACGATGCACACCAAGGGCTGCCCCATCGGGCAGCAGCTGATGCCGGACTTCAACCAGCTTCACGCGAAGTACGAGCCGCTGGGCGTCCGGTTCCTGATGATGAATTCCAACACCTACGACACGCCCGCGATGATCGCCGAAGAAGCAACTGATTTCAGCGTCAAGATTCCGATCCTGAAGGACCCCGACCAGTCCGTCGGCGAACCGCTGGGCGTAGAACGTTCGACCGAGACGTTGATCATCGAGCCGGGCACGTGGAAAATCCTCTACCAGGGTCCGATCAATGATCGCGTCACCTATGGCCGTGCGCGCGCCAAGGCGGATGTGCATTACGCCTCGGCGGTGCTGGACGCGATGCTGGCAGGCCAGGCCGTCGAGCCGTCTTACGTGGCGCCGGAAGGCTGCATCCTGACCTTCGACAAGCGGTCGTAGGGCGAGCCCCGCAAATTGCGGACACAACCTGGGGTTGTCCCCGATACATTCCGGGCCCCTGATCCGGTGCCTATGAGCCTCTGCCAGAACCGGCGCGAGGCCCATGACCCGACGACGCATTGTGCCCCTGATGTCCGCCATCGTGCTCGTGGCGATGGCCTGCGCTGCTGCATGGTGGCTGGCTGACCAGCACGCGCATGTGTCGACGTCAGACGCCCGCGTGCGCGCGCACATGGTGTCGATCTCGGCTGACGTCGCGGGCCGCATCGACGAGCTGCCGATCCGGCCGGGAGACCGCATCACGCGCGGCGATGTGATGGCGCGGCTGGATCCGCGCCGCGCAAAGCTGGCGCTGGCAAGCGCGAGCCTCGATCTCAAGGCGCTTGAGATCGCCATCGCGCGCCTGCGCCTGGAAGCCGACATCGATCGCGCGCGGGGTGACAGCCGGATAGGGGGCGCCCTGTCCGGACTTGATGCGGCGCAGGCGGACATCGACGCCGCGCGCGCCTCGCTGGCCGCATCGCAGGCTGATCATGCGCGCAAGCAATCACTGCATGCCTCCGGCCTCATCGCGGACGCCGCAATGGATCGCGCCGCCGAGGCGCTTGAACTGGCGCGGCTGGGGGAAGTGCGCTCCCTGACACAACTGGCGAGCCGCAAGGCTGGGCTCGCAGAAGCGCACGCCGAGGTGACGGCGGCGGGGCTGCCCGAGCGGGATGCAGAGCGCCTTGTGGTGGAGGCGGCGGCGCTGCGCCAGCGGATCGCGAAGCTGAAGCTTGATCTCGAACATCATGCCATCGTCAGCCCCATAGAAGGCGTCGTCGACGAGGTGTTCGCCGATGCGGGTGAACACATCCAGGCGGGAGCACGGATGGCGCTGGCCCACGCGACGACCGGTCTCTGGATCGAGGCGAACATCAAGGAGACAGACATTGGCCGCGTGAACGTTGGCGCGACAGTCGATATCCGCCTCGATGCAGCCCCGCGCGCATGTTCGGGCGAAGTGGAACGGATTGGGGCGGCCACGACATCGGAGTTCGCCCTCGTCGCGAACGCCAACCCCGCGGGCGTTTTCACCAAGGTGACCCAGCGCGTGCCCGTGCGTATCCGCATCGGCGGCGATTGCGAGCAGGTGCGCGCCGGGGCGATGGCAAACCTGCGCATCCGGGCCAGTTGACATGAGCGAACGCGCCACCGCGCGATGGAGCATGATCGGCGTGCTCGCGCTTGGCTCCATCGGCAGCATGACGACGGCGACCACGGTGAATGTCGCGCTGCCGTCGATCTCGGGCGCGTTCGGGCTGGGACAGGAAGAAGCGCAATGGTTGTCGACGGCGTTCCTCGCTTCCTCGACCGGCTTCATGCTGTTGAGCGGTTGGGCAGTGGCGGCTGCCGGCATGCGGGCGGCGTTCTCGGTTGCGATGCTGGTGTTCGTGGCGGGCGGCCTTTGCGGCGCGTCGGCGCAGGAGCCAGCAATGCTGATCGTGGGGCGCGTCATGCAGGGCGCGGGGGCGGGCCTCATCCAGCCGATGGCCGTGCTGGTGATCTTCACGCGCTTTCCCGAGGGCGCGCGGGGGCTGGCGCTGGGCGTCTATTCGCTGTGCGTGATCGTCTCGCCGGCGTTCGGGCCGGCGGTGGGCGGCGTGCTGGTTGATGCGTTCGACTGGCGGGTTGTGTTCGTGGCGACTGCGCCATTGGGGCTGGCGGCTATCCCGCTGGCGATGTCGATATTGCCACCGCGCGCGGCCGATGCGGGCAAGGCCAAGGCGGACTGGGTGGGGATCGCGTTGGTGATCGCGGCGATCGCGCTCACGATCCAGGGGCTGGCGCATGGGCGGCGTGAGGGATGGGACGATGCCGGCACGACGGCGCGGCTGTGGCTGGCGCTGGCCCTGGCGGTGGCGTTCGTGGGGTGGGAGGCGCGGCATCCGGCGCCGGCGCTTGACCCGCGGCTGTTCCGGCGGCCGGGATTTGCGCTCGCTGGGCTGACCATCTTTGCGAGCGGGGCGGCGATCTACGCATCGACATTCCTTGCGCCGATGTTCGTGCAGGCTGTGCAGCACTATTCACCCACTGCGGCGGGCGAGGCGCTGATACCTGCGGGCATTGCGATGGCGGTGTGCTTTCCACTGGCGGGCCGGTTGAGCGATCACACCGATGCGCGGCTGTTGTTGTGCGCGGGGCTCGCGCTGTTCGGCGCGTCGATGTTGATGATGGCGGAGGGGGCGACGCAGACGGAGTTCGCGGCAGTGGCGACTGCACTGGCGCTGGGGCGGGCGGGGATCGGCATGACGATGCCGCCCGCCAATGCGCTGGCGATGCGACAGGCGGCGGGGCTTCTGGCGCAGGCGGCGCCGGCGGCGACGTTCCTCAGCCAGACGGGTGGGGCTCTCGGTGTTGCGCTGGCGTCCGTGCTGCTGGAGGAGCGCACGGCATTCCATGCCGATGCAATGGCGCCGATGCTCAACGAGGCGAATGCCCAGCTTGGCGATGCGGTGGCCGGCATTCGCGCGGCGCTGGCGACGGGCGGGGTGCATCCAGGAATGGCGGATGCGGCGGCTGTCGCGCGGATCGGGGCGGCTGCGCGGGCGAGCGCACAATTGCTGGCGTTTCGCGACTGCTTCTTCGTGCTGGGTGCGGGATTCCTGGCGCTCGCGCCGGTCGCGATCCTGCTGCCGGGACGGGTGCGAGCGACGCAGATCGGTTGAATTTCATCGATCCGCTGAAGCTGACCTTGACCCTGATCCGGTAGGTTTCCGGAGAGCGAAAGGGGCCATTCGAGCACGCCCGGATCCTAAATGCGCGCAGAACGACTTGCATGGACGGACAAACCCGTCGCCGCCGTCACCGGCCGGCGCGAGAGCGACCGCACGCAAGTCTCTCCCGGCCAGCTGACACGCAGGCGCAGACTTCTGCATCGGGCAGGCATCCGCGTGGCGGCACGCGTTCTGGATTTGCTGGGCGCAATCCTCGTGACCTTCGGCCTGTGCACCGGCGCCGGTGCGGACATCCTGGCGAGCCCGCTGGGAGCGGCCCTGCCCTTCGTTGTGATGCCGCTATCGGGAATGGGCGGTGTGTGGCTGATGGGCGGATATCGTTTCCGTTATGCCGAGCCGGTGCATACGCATCTTGTGCGCGTGATCGCAGGCGCGACGGCGGGACCGGCGCTGGTCGCACTGCTGGCGACGTTGGGCGGACCGGCGCATTCGGGCCTGATGTGGAATTTGTGCGCAGCGAACGCGCTGGCGCTGTTTTCGCTGCACGCCAACTATCTGGGCTTCGTGCGGGCGGCGACGCGCAAGGGACTACTCTCCGATAACGTGGTGATCGTGGGCGCGACGCGAGCGGCGGCGCAGATCATCTCGCGCAATGTGCGTGAGCGCGAACTGAACATTCTGGGTTACTTCGACGACCGCACAGTGCGCACGGCTGCGACCATGATGGGGGATGCGCCACACCTCGGCGGCGTCGATGACCTCCTCGCCTGGGACGGCCTGCCGGAAGTCGACCGGATCGTGATCACCGTCACTTCGACGGCGCAGGCGCGCGTGCGCGAACTGATCGACCGCATCCGCAACCTGCCGCAGGAAATCATCCTCGTTCTTGATCTGGACGGGTTCAACCCGGAGCAGACCTCGCTCGCCCGAATTGTGGACGCTCCTGCGGCCTACGTCTCCGGCGCACCGCGCGATATTCGCCGCGCCGCCGTCAAGCGCATTTTCGATCTTGTCGTCGCGTCGGTCTCGCTGGTCCTGCTAGCCCTGCCGATGGCCGTGATCGCGCTGCTGATCCGGCTCGACAGCAAGGGCCCTGTGCTGTTCCGGCAGAAGCGCCACGGGTTCAACAACGAGATCATCCGCGTGTGGAAGTTCCGCACCATGCGGCAGGAAGACGAGGCGGAAGCAAAGCGCGCCGAGGAAGGCCTCATCCGCCAGACAGTCGCTAACGATCCGCGCGTCACGCGCATCGGCCGCTTCCTGCGCGCCAGCAGCCTGGATGAACTTCCACAGCTGGTGAACGTGCTGGCTGGCGAGATGTCGATCGTCGGCCCGCGCCCACATGCCGTGGGCATGACGGCAGGCTCAATCGAAGTGACGCGTACGGTGGGCGACTATGCCCATCGCCATCGCATGAAGCCGGGGATGACCGGATGGGCGCAGATCAACGGCTCGCGCGGGCCTTGCGACACGCCCGAGGAAGTGCGCGAGCGCGTGCGGCTCGACATGGAATACGTACACCGCGCGTCGGTGTGGCTGGATGTGTACATCGTCTTGATGACCGTGCCCCGCCTGCTGGGCGACAGGCAGAGGCGACGCTGATGCAGATGCTGGCCGAAACCTCCCCCGCTCTTGTGCCATCGTTCGCGCAGCCGCCCGAGCGTGTGATGGACAATGTTTTCTGGCGTGGCGCAGCGCCTCGCATCTCTATCTGTGTGCCGGCCTATCGCCACGACGTCTCCGAACTGATTGCCGCGCTGGCCGCGTGCGAAGACGCGGGCCTTGCCGAGATCATCGTGCATGACGACGGCACCGCCGATCACGACACGCTGGCGCACATGCAATACGAAGCCAGCCGCCAGCGAATTGCCGTGCGCTTGATCGCAGCTGACGCCAATCGCGGCCGCGCTTCGGCCCGCAACGGCGCGATAGCTCATGCCCGCGCGGATTGGGTGCTGCTGCTGGACGCGGACATGCTGCCCGACCAGGAAGATTTCCTGACGCGCTATCTCGACGCGATGGATGCTTCGTCCGCGCCCGCAGTGATTGTCGGCGGATACTCGCTGCGTCACACCCGGAAGGACGCCAGCAAGGCGCTGCATCGCTGGCAGGCGGAAGCTTCCGAATGCCTCGACGCCGAACGCCGGCAGGAAGCGCCGGGCCGCTATGTGTTTTCATCCAACATGCTGGCTCACCGCACCATCCTGGACATGATCCCGTTCGACGAAGCGTTCTCCGGCTGGGGCTGGGAAGACACCGACTGGGGCATCCGCGCCACCAAATACTTCCCGGTTCGCCACATCAACAATACGGCCACTCATCTCGGGCTCGATGCCGATGCGGCGCTGATGTCGAAGTATGCGCGCTCGGGCGAGAACTTTGCGCGACTGGTTAAGGCACACCCGGACGAGGCGCGCACGATGCCGCTGTTCCGCATGGCGCGCAGGATGCGTAGCCTGCCCCTGCGCGGCGCGGCGCGCAAAGTTGCGGGCTGGGCGGCGCGAACGCGCTTCCTGCCAGTCTCGCTGCGCGGCCGCGCGTTGAAGACGTGGCGGGCGCTGGTTTACGCGGAGGCGCTGTAGACGATGCAGTGGACCTATACGCCATCGCGATCCCCGACGGCCAAGGTGCAGCGCCGCGTCGTGCAATGGCGCCGCGCCTGCACGGCCGAAGTGGCGCCCGACCGGCCGGTGATCACGTTCACCTTCGACGACTTTCCGAAATTCGCTCTCAACGGCGCTGATGTGCTGGAGAAGCATGGCGGGCGCGGCGGCTTTTATGCCTGCACATCCATGATGGGCATGCGCAGCCCCGTGATGGGCGAGATGTTTGACGGGAACACGCTGGCCGAGTTGCGCCACCGTGGCCACGAGATCGGGGCCCATTCGCACACTCATCTCGATTGCTCACGCTCACGGCTTGAGAAAATCGAACGCGATATTGGCGAAAACCTGGTCGCGCTATCGGAAGCCGGACACCACGAGACTGTGTCAGCCTTCGCCTTCCCCTACGGCGAGACGAGCTATTCCGCCAAGCGTTGGGTCGGCGACGTATTCACGACCGGCCGTGGCATCCTGCCGGGCGTGAACGCGGGCGAAGTTGATCGCAGCCAGCTTCGCGCTGTTGAGCTTGGCTCAACCGCCATGCATCGCAGGCGCGCGCTTGCTGCGATGAAATCCTGCCTTGAGACAAACGGCTGGCTGTTCTTCTTCACGCATGACGTTGGCCCGTCACCGTCAGCCTATGGCGCGCCGGTGGGGCTGATCGAGGAACTGGCTCAGCGCGCGCTGGACGCCGGCGCCGTGCTCGCCGGACCGACGCTGGGCGCGGCGCTCTGCGGCGTCTGCGACTGAGCGATTGCACTCTCGCGCCCAAGCGCGAGCTTTGCCGAAACGAAAGCGAACGTCGTCCACAGAATGCTGTTCTGGGCCAGGATGATGCTTTCGGACATTGCGAATAGCATGAACTGCGCGAGGAAGCCGAAAGCGAACACGCCGGCGGGCGATCGCAGCGCGAAACGCGCGCCGCGCCAGGACGTCGCGGCGACTTCGATAGCGAAGAGCGCGACGCCGATGAAGCCAAGCGAGATCGCGAGATCGAGCCAGCCATTGTGGCCCGAGGGCGCATTCCACGCGACGGCGTTTTCGAGCCAGTAGCGCGGCTCGCTGTCGAGGCCCCAGAAGGCGAGATAGCCATAGCCAAGCGCCGGCTTCTGTTCGATGGCGGCGGCCAGTTCGATCCAGATATCCGTGCGGCCCGTGAGCGTTTCGTCCTTGCCGATGAGGCCCAGCAAGATGCCGGGGGCCGTGGCGTAGATGAGAACCAGCAGGCCAAGCCCCGCAACACCCGCCCAGACCAGAGCGAGCGCGTGGCACCGGCCCTTCAGCATCCACCACGCTGCGCCGATGACACCGAGGCCCAACAGCGCGCCGAGCAATGACGTCGCCGAGCGCGACAGCAGGACGAGCGCCAGGGCGACGATGAGCCCGATCATCCATGCGCGCCGATGATCGGAATCGCGCCAGGCAAGGAATGCAAACAGGAAGGAGGCCCGCGCGGCATGGCCGCCGAGCGCATTCTTCTCGCCCCACCCGCCCATCCACGCGCCGGGATGTATCTCGCTCATCACGGCAAAGCCGGGCGCAACGATGCCGGCGATGAAGCTGGCCAACATGAGCGCCAGCCACACGACGGCGAGCAGGCGCAGCGCCGTCATCCAGTCAAAGCGCGCTGCCATGTAGACGCCCATCAGCGTGGTCGCGAGTACGGCGATGCCGCGCCGGAAGCTGAGTTCGGGGTCGATAGACCAGGTGGCGGAGACGATGGCCAGCACGGCGAGCAGCACCAGCCAGGGCGAGCGCAACACGGCCCGCCAGCTTTCGCGTGCAACAAGGATCAGGCCTAGCCCGATGAGCGCATAGAACGGTAGCCACAGGAAACGCAGGAGCGTGCTTTCGGGCACGTCGCCCGGAATGCCGGTGGATGGCGGGGCCAGCAAGCGCGGGAGGAACGCCTCGGCCAGCATGAAGAGCGTGACGCCGGCCGCGATCAGTTCAAGGCGCGAGATACGCGGCGCTATCATTGCGCGAAGCGGTCCGCCACCCGCGCATCGCCTCGGCGTCGGTTCAGTACAACGCCGGCCACCTGCCCGCCATGCGCCTCGACTTCGCGCCGGACGGCGTCAACATCAGCGGGCGTTGTCTCGTCCGCGCGGACGACGATCACGACGCAGTCCATCTGCGAGGCAATGGCAAGGCCCGCGCCGGCAAGTTCAAGCGCGGGCGCGTCGATGACTGCCCAGTCGGTGGCGGCGCGAACGGCCTGCCAGTAGGCTGGTTGGGTACGGATGCGGATCGACTGGTTCGGTTTGAGCCGCGCCTTGTCGAACTGCGTGACCATGAGACGGGACTCGCCAACTCGATGGGCGGTGAAGAGACCAAGGCCGGCGGCAGCTTCCGGATCTTCCGGCTCGATGGCGAAGAAGGGCTGGGTCTTAAGCGCGGCCGAGTATGGCGGGCCGACGCCGCCGAACGCATCGGCGAACGGGCCGACGGCGAATGTGTTGAACAGGTGGTTGCGCTTGAGGTCGACGTCGATCAGCCAGACGGCGCGGCGCGCTTGCTCGGCGGCCAGCAGCGCGAAGGATGCGGCTACGCTGGAGGCGCCCTCTCCCGAACGCGCGGACATGAACATGACCATGCGGCCGCCCTCTGTGCCCGGGGTCTGGGCCATAGCGCGGTAGAGATCGGCGAGATCGGGGCGCAAGTCCTTCATCAGCGCTCCCGCGTGGCGGCAAGGGTACGCAAGCCGAGCGTACGTTCGACAGAACCGGCGGTTGCGAAGGCGGTGACGGACCAGGCGCGCAGGAGGCCTATGGCAAGCGCGGTTATGAGCCCGAGGATGGCCGCGGCGATGACTATCGTGCGCTTCATGCTGTCGCCGCGCGTGGGCGTGCGCGCGGCTTCGTAGATCGAGATGTTTTCGACACTGCGCTGGGCCAGTTCGGTGCGGGCGCGTTCGGTCTGCTCGCGCGCGGCGAAGGTCCCGGCGGAGGATTCCAGTGCGTCGCGCTCGCGCTTGAGGCGGAGGTATTCGGGCTCCAGTGCGGCCAGCTGCGCGAGGCGCGCCTCGGCGGCGGTCTTCTGGCTGGCCAGCGCTGCGGCGCGGCCCTCCAGCGCCGCCATGGTTGCTGTCTGCACGGCATGGTCGGCTTCGAGCGCCTGATAGGTCGGGTTGGGGCCGATGCGGCGCAAGCCAGCGGCGGGCGCGGAGGCGAGGAAAGCTTCCATCTGGGCGATGCGGCGGTCGATATCCTGCACGGCGCGGCTGTCGGGCAGGTAGCGCGCCAACAGGTCCTCGCGTTCGAGGCGCAGCTTGACCAGATCCTGCTCGGACGTGGTCTCGACATAGAGATCGACTTCGCGCTGCGTGCCCGCCATCTGGCGGGCCAGACCGGCGATCTTGGCTTCGGCCTCGCGCAGGGAGGCATCGACGCGGGCCTGTTCGTCCGAGAGTTCGCTGAACTGGCGGGCGGCGGCCTGTGTCTCGGCGTCGAACTCACTGAGGTTGTTGGCGACGAGATAGTTCTGCAGCGCTTTGTCTGCTTCGCCCAGCCTGCCCTCGATCACGCCACGCTGTTCGGAGAGGCCGGCGACGCCTTTGCCCGAGAGAACTTCGCGGCGGTATTTGAGATATTCCTCGACGAAGATGTTGAGCGTCTCCGCCGCCAGTTCCGGCTCGGGATGCGCGAAGGTCATGCGCAGGATCGAGGAGCGCGGCGCAGAGGATGCGGAGAAGTCTGCAGCGAACGCTTCGAGCGCTTCCTGGTCGACTTCGTAGGTCTGGCCCTCGCGGGCGCGCAGCCGCGCTTCGGCAAGCGAGGGATAGAGGCGCGACATGCCGATGCGCTTGATCGTGCGTTCGGCGATGACCGGGGAGTTGGCGAGTTCGGATTCCGCCTGCAGCACTTCTTCCTGCTGCGGGAAGGCGCCACGGGCGGCGTCGCCCACCACGGGGTCGAACACATATTCCTCGCCCAAGCGCACGAGCAGGCGCGTGTTGGCGGCGAACTTGGTGGGGGTAATGAGGGCGGCCGCGATCCCGATCAGGAGGATCGGCACGAAAACGAGCACCATCAACCACTTGGCCCGCCAGAATTGAAGCAGCATGTCAGCCACGCCGAGCTTCAGCCGGAGCCGCCCGGCGCGCGCGGGCGCAGACGGTCCCGCAGGGGAGCCGCTTGATGTGGCGCCTGGTGGGGCGCGCTCGGTCCAGCTTTCGACGCTCAAAACGAGGCCAATCCACGGTTAACGGATTAGCCTTCGCCCGCTCCGCTTAAGAACCGGTTATCCATTCTGGGCGACATCAGATGCATGTCGCTGCTGCGTCCATCAGCCCCCCGTCTGGCGATGGCGGCCGGCCTGGCTGGCCTTCTGGCGCTGGGCGGCTGCATGGGCGACCCCATCCCGGCCCAAACCCCCGATTTTCCCATTGCGGCCTACCCCGACTGGCGGACCGAGGACGAGCTTTATCGCTTCTATCCGGGCGACAAGCTCCGTGTGGACGTGCGGACGGCCCCGGAACTTTCAGCCGAACTGACCATCGCGCCTGACGGCCGTGTCAGCCTGCCGACGATCGGGCCGGTGATGGCGAGCGGCAAGACCGGGCGGGAGCTGCAGGCCGGCATTGAGGAAATCTTCGCCAACGAACTGCGCGATCCGTCCGTGGTGATCACGCCGCTGGAGTTCGGATCGCAGAAGGTGTTCGTCGGCGGCGAGGTGAAACAGCCCGGCGTGTTCGAGATGCCCGGTGAGATCGATGTGCTGCAGGCCATCCTGCTGGCAGGCGGCTGGACCGAGCAAGGCAGCCCGACGCAGGTGATCATCATGCGGCGCAAGCCGGGCGGCGAGATGATGACGCGTGTTGTCGACGTGCGGAACGGCCTCGCGCGACATGCGCTATACGATATCGGGCCGCTGAAGCGCTTCGACGTGGTCTATGTCACGCGCAGCGCCATCGCCGACCAGAACCAGTTCGTGAGCCAGTACATCCGGCAGGCCCTGCCGATCGACTTCTCGCTGTTCTACGACGTCGCGCGCTTCTAGCCGCCTTTCTCCTCGTCCCTGGCAAGTCAGATCTCCGACTTGGTCGCGGGCCTTCATTGCCGTCAGTCCATGGGCATCACGATGGGCTGAATTGAGATAAGTCTCCCGTTCCGGTACTGATGGGCCAAAGCTGGCGCAAAGCCAGCGCAAGGGAGGACATGACCTATGCGTAACACCCTGATGCGTTCGATAGCGTTTGCCACACTGCTGAGCGTGGCTGCGTGCGGGGAACCGGCCGCTCCGCCGGCGGTGCCGGCAGAACCAGTTGTGGAGGCGCCGCCTGCTCCGGTCGCGGTTACCGCCACTTCTCCCAACATCGTCGCCGCCGTCGCCGATGCGGCGCGCCCCGCCACCGACACCGAGCGTGACGCCAACCGCAAGCCGGCGGACATGCTGGCGTTCGGCGAAGTGTCCGAAGGCGACAAGGTTGGCGAGCTGATCCCGGGCGGCGGGTACATCACGCGCATCATGTCGAAGGCTGTCGGCCCGACTGGCAAAGTCTACTTGTTCAGCGGACCGCCGCGTGAAGCGGGCAAGCCGCAGGCTTTCCAGCCGATCCTCGACGACACAACGAATTATGCAAACGTGAGCTTCGTCCAGACCGACTTCACGAGCATCGCTACGCCCGAGCCGCTCGACCTCGTGTGGACCTCGCAGAACTATCACGACATGCACAATCCGGGTCGCAACCTGGACATCGCCGTCGCCAACAAGGCGGTGTTCGACGCCCTGAAGCCAGGCGGCATCTACGTCGTGCTCGACCACCAGTCGGCCGCAGGCGTGGATTTCTCCGCTGACCTGCACCGCATCGACATGGCCAAGGTGAAGGCTGAAGTGCTCGCCGCCGGGTTCGAGTTCGTCGAAGAATCGATGGTGCTCGACAATCCGGCCGACGACGGCACCAAAGCCATATTCGATCCGGCTGTTCGCGGCACGACGGACCAGTTCATCCTGAAATTCCGCAAGCCCGCCTAATCAGCCTGACCACATCCAGCGCCCGCGCATCCTGGCCGGATGCGCGGGCGATTGCGTTTCCCCGAAGGCTTTCCGATAGAGCGCGGAGCCGCTAGACCGGATCCATGAAACTCTCAGCCCTGCCCCGCCGCCGCTACACCCCGCACCCGACGCCGATCCAGAAGCTGGAGAGGCTTTCGAAGCATCTCGGCGGGCCACAGATATGGATCAAGCGCGACGACCTGACCGGGCTCGCGGGTGGCGGCAACAAGACGCGCAAGCTGGAATTCCTTGTGGCCAATGCGCTTGCGCAGGGCGCGGATACGCTGATCACAGTCGGTGCGGTGCAATCGAACCATTGCCGCCTGACGCTGGCCGCCGCTGCGCATGAGGGGCTCAAGTGCCGCCTCGTGCTCGAACAGCGTGTGCCGGGCAGCTATCGCAAGGCCGCGAGCGGCAACAACTTCCTGTTCGACCTGCTGGGCGCCGAGACGCTGACCATCGTCGAAGGCGGTAGCGATCTTTCCGCCGCCATGCAGGCAGAGGTCGAAAAGGTGAAGGCGCTGGGCCGCAAGGGTTATGTAATCCCCGGCGGCGGATCGAATGCGCTGGGCGCCATGGGCTATGTCGTCTGCGCGCGGGAGATCATGGCGCAGTCGCTCGATATGGGACTGGCGTTTGACGAGATCGTTGTCGCTTCTGGAAGCGCGGGCACGCACGCTGGCTTGCTTGTCGGGTTCTCCTCGGCGAGCGCCGGCGTGCCGCTGACCGGCGTCAATGTGCGCCGTCCTCGAGCTGAGCAGGAAGGCAATGTCCACAAACTTGCGGTGGAGGCTGCGGCGTTCGCCGGCCTGCCCGCTCCGTCGCGCGAGAGTGTTGTCGCGCTCGATCAATGGGTTGGGCCGGGATATTCACTGCCGACTGACGAGATGGTGGAAGCCGTTCGCCTGTTCGCCAGCCTCGAAGGCGTGCTTCTGGACCCGGTATACACCGGCAAGGCGGCGGCCGGTCTGATCGGCCTCGCGCGGCGCGGTCATTTCAGTCCAGATGCGAATGTGCTGTTCGTGCATACGGGCGGCGCGCCTTCCCTCTTTGCCTATCAGGACGTTCTGGCCAGCGCATGAAACTGTTCGGACGACTCTGGCTTCTGGTGTTTGGCCTTGCGGGCGCCGTGGCGGTGCTGGGCCGCGATCACATTGCGGGGATGCTCGGCCTACCGGCGCAGAACGGCCCGTGGATCGTCACAATGGCGGGGATCACCCTCATCGCGCTTGCCATCGCGCCGCGCTTTGTCTTCCGGAGATAGCGCGCCATGACCGATGCTACGCGTACCGTTGGCGTGATCGGTGGGCTCGGTCCGCTGGCGACACTCGACTTCTTCGAGCGCGTCCTGAAGCGCACGCGCGCTCCCCGCGAGCAGGATCACCTGCGCCTGATCATCGACAACAACACCAAGATTCCCGACCGGAATGCTCATATGCGCGGTGATGGCCCCTCACCCGGGCCCGCCCTCGCCGCGTCCGCTCTGGGCCTTCAGCAAGCCGGTGCTGAAGTCATCGTAATGGCCTGCAACACCACGCATGCGTGGGAAGCGGAAATCCGCGCGGCGATCTCGGTCCCTTTCCTCAGCATAATCGATGTGACAGTGGAGGCGGTGGCCGACCTGCGGCCTGAGGCCGTTGGCGTCCTGGCGGTCGACGCCTGCCTTGGCCACAAGCTCTACCAGAACGCGTTGGAGAAAGCGGGCATAAAGCCCATCCTGCTTAGTTCGGACTCGCAGCGCAGCTTCATGGACCTGATCTATCGCATCAAGTCCGGCGACACGGGCGAGGTCGCGAGACGCGGGATGACGACGCTGGCGCGCAAGCTTGAGGCGCAAGGCGCCGAGGTGATCATCGCCGGGTGCACGGAAATCCCCATCGTGCTGACGGCAGACGACATCGAGGGCGAACTCATCAGCTCGACCGACGTCCTGGTGGAGAGGACGATCGTGTTTGCTGGCGGAGAACTGAAGGCCTAGTTGGCCTTCTTCATCCATTCGCGAGCCGCGCGCTGAGCCTTGAGCACTTCAGCGTGCGACATCATCTCGGCCATCTCCTGGCGGCAGAGCTTCGCTTCGCGATGCCCGCGCGTCGACGCGAGATTGAAGAACTTGTGCGCGGAGATGAGATCGACGGCGACGTCGAGACCCTCGGAATAGATGAGTCCGAGACGATAGAGATCTTCGGCCGAAGCTTCTTTCGTGATGAAGGCTTCGGGCGCTTCGATCCGGATATCTGCGTACGCCATTCTGGCTGCCCTTTTACTCTCGGAAGCATCGGCTTCGACTCTCTGGTCTCGGCCCGGCTTCCACCCACCGCCGCATGTGCGGCTTGATGACGAGTGAAGCGGAGAAGCTTTGCGCTGTGGTTAATACTGCAGATTTTCGACAGTCTTCTTCGAACTATTTGTGTTTACATTGATTCATGAGTCTGAATCGCAGCGACATCAGTATTGACGGCGATTCATGGATTCAGGCGCGCAGGCGCTTGATCGTCCGCATACCGAGCGATTTGTAGAGCGCGATCGCGGCCGCATTGTCCTCGCGGACCTTGAGATCAACGTGCTGCGAGCCTCTGTGCGCGAAGACGTCGAAAGTTCTCAGCATCAGCCCGCGGGCCAGCCCTCTTCTCCGCATGCGCGGGGCCACGGCGAGATCCTTTATGAAGGAGGATGTCCAGCATTGCGCGAGACCCGCTACGCCCTGATCATCGCGCGCGATGAAGACCAAGGAGGGATCGTATTCCTTGTCCTTGCGCAGCGCTTTCCACCACTGGCGGAAAATTGGCGCGCCGCCCCCGCCCTCCCAGTATCCGGGCTCCAGCACGGCGTGGGCCGCCTGAAGCAGTTTGAGGTCTGGCTTCTCGCCCAACGTCTGCACCACTACACCTGTGGGCCAGAGCGGGGTTTCGACGACGCCTGAAAGGTCGCGCCGCAACAGCAATACGGTATCGACCGGCATTAGCGGTGTTCAGCCGGTGGATTCAACCGGCCCATCGGGCAGTTTCCCGTGCGCGGATTGACTGGAGTCAAACGCCCCGCACGCTGGATTTCCCTAAGTACCATGCTGATTTTGCGGCCTTTCCATGCGGTCCGCAGACAGCAGTCGTTCGGGGAAACCGGGGCCATGGGCATATTGCACCGTCGCTATATACTGGATGGTGTAGCGAGCTTGCCGCGGCCCGGCCAGACTGACGCCCGAGCGGCAAACCTTTGGATTTCTGCGAGACAGCCATGACAACAGCGACCGCAACCAGCCTGTTCGAACCGATATCCTTCAAGCTGTGGACGACCGACCGCCAGGCCTTCGCAGACAGGCTGGGAGCCAGCTTCCGCGAGACGGGCTTTGCCGTGATCAGCGATCACCCGATCAACCAGGCCGTGATCGACAACGGCGTGAACGCCGGCAAGCAGTTCTTCGCCCTGCCCGACGCGACGAAGCGGGGATACTTCATCCCGGGCGGCGGCGGACAGCGCGCCTATACGCCGTTTGCAACCGAGGTGGCCAAGGGCGCCAAGGCGAAGGACCTGAAAGAATTCTGGCACGTCGCCCGCGAGATTCCGCGCAATCACAGGTACGCCGACATCATGGGGGCCAACCTCTACGTCGCCGAGGTTCCCGGATGGAAGGAAGCCACCAACGCGATGTTCTCGGCGCTCGACGCCTTCGGACTGGAAGTGCTGTCGGCGATTGCGATGCACCTGAAGCTGGATCCGCACTTCTTCGACGCCACGGTGAATGACGGCAACTCGATCCTGCGGCTACTGCATTATCCGCCGCAGCTGGAGCCGCCGCCGGAAGGCAGCGTGCGCGCCGGCGCCCACGAGGACATCAACGTGATCACGCTTCTGCTCGGCGCGGAAGAAGGCGGGCTGGAGGTGCTGCATCGTAATGGCAGCTGGCTGGCCGTGAACCCGCCGGCGGGATCACTGGTGGTGAATGTCGGCGACATGCTGCAGCGGTTGACCAACCATGTACTGCCGTCGACGACGCACCGCGTGGTGAACCCGAAGCCGGAACGCTCGCGCTTTCCGCGCTATTCCACGCCGTTCTTCCTGCACTTCAATCCGGATTTCGAGATCAGGACGCTGCCGGGCTGCATCACGGCCGAGCGGCCGAACCTCTATCCCGAGCCCCTGCTCTCGCAGGACTTCCTGGAAATCCGCCTGAAGGAAATCGGTCTGCGGATGTAGGCTGGATCAGCCGACGGCAACTTCGGCCGGCGCTTCAACGGCGGGGTCGATTTTCACTGCGCGCTGTTCGACGGACGCCTTGGCGCGGCCGAAGTGGAAGCCCTGCGCCATGTCGCAGCCCATTCCGGCCAGCATGCGCGCCTGATCCGCGTTCTCGACGCCTTCAGCGACAACGACGAGGCCCAGCGACCGCGCCATGGCGATGGCAGCGCGTACGAGGGCGGCGGCTTCGGTGTCCGTGGTGATGCGGCGGACGAAGGAGCGGTCGATCTTCAGCTTGTCGAACGGCAGCAGGCGTAGTTGCGTCAGGCTGGCATGGCCGGTTCCGAAATTGTCGAGCGCGATGCGCACGCCGTGCTCGCGCAGCGCCATCAGGATGGCGCGGGCGGCGGCGATATCGGTGACCAGAGCCGCTTCCGTCAGTTCGATTTCAAGGCGCTGCGGCGCAAAGCTGTGTTCTTCCATGATGCGCAGCAGCTTCTGCGCGAGGTGGTCGTCGTGCAGCATCAGCGGCGAGACGTTGAGCGAGAGATGCGGCGCGCCTTCGAGGTTGGCCGCCTCGCGACAAGCCTTGTGGAACAGGTTCATCGTCATGTCGGCGATGGCGCCGCTGGCTTCGGCGACGGGGATGAACTGGTCGGGCGGGATCGGGCCGCGCGTCGGATGTGTCCAGCGCGCGAGGATTTCATAGCCGCGCGGCTTGCCGTCGCGCAGGTGGACCAGCGGTTGGAAGTGCGGCGTGATCTCGTCGTTGCGGATTGCGGTCCACAGGTCGCTTTCGAACTGGGCGCGCTGGCGCACGATCTCATCCATGCCGGTCTTGAAGAACGCGAACCAGCCGCGGCTGGCGTCCTTGGCGCGGCGCAGGGCGAGGCTGGCGCGGTGAAGCAGGGTTTCAGCGTCACGACCGTCGACGAGGCCGATTGCGGCGCCTGCAGTTACGCTTACGGTATGCACTCCCTCGCCGATGACCATCGGGGCCTCGATGGCGGTCAGCGTGGCCGACAGCCAGTCCATCAGTTCGTCCTCCCCCATGCCGGGCATCAGGACGACGAAATCATCGGACTCAAGGCGCGCCACAAACCCTTCAACACCGGCGCGCACGTTGAGCACGCGGCCGATATTGATTAGGACTTCATCGCCGACCGGACGTGTATGTGCGTCGTTGAAGGCGCGGAAGCGGTCGACGTTGAGCATGACGACGCCAACGCGGCGGCTGTCGCCACTCTCGCTGAGCAGCCAGTTGAGCACGCCCTTGAGATGGCGGCGGTTCGGCAGGCCCGTGAGCTGGTCGTGCATCGCAACCCGGCGCGCACGCTCCTCGGCGCACAGACGCGTGCGGAGGTCGCGGATATGGGCGTGATAGCGGGTCATGATGTAGAGCGTCAGGCCGACACAGGCGACGATGACAGTGCCGATGACCTTTGACAGCTGGAGATTCTCGTACGTTCCCGCGAACGAATAGAGCAGGCCGATTACGTCGAGATTGACCGACAGGATGAAGCCCGCCGCAATAAATCCGGCGAAGATCATGAGATCGCGGCGGACCTGGCGCGACACCAGGCCATCGACCGACGGTTGCGTCTGGTTAACGGGAATGGTCATGGAGTCTCGGAAATCTGCTGCCCGGTAAATCCTGACCTTGCCCGCTTAAAAAACCCGGCGGCGATCCCGTGAAGTTTCACGAAAAATTGGGTGACGCCGCATCCGATGCCTCCGCCACACGCCGCGATGCCCGCACGGCATAACGATCCTGCCGCTCCATTTCCCAGTAGAGCGATGGCCGCGTTGTTCCATCGGGACGCTGCGAAATCACCTCGCCGAGCTGCCGGAAGCCAAGGCGCGACAACAGCCGTATCGAACGGTCATTGTCCCGCGCCGTCGTCTCGCAGATGCGGGCGACGCCAAGCTGGTCGAAACACCATTCCACTGCCGCAAGTCCACATGCGCCACCGAAGCCCCGGCCCTGCCGCTCGGCCTTCACGGCGCCGCCAAACTTGGCGATCGACCATTGCGGCCACAGCTCCACGTCGAAATAGGCCGTCGCCTCCCCGCCCGCGTTGAACGACACGAAGAGAATGCCCTCGCCCCGCGCGCGCTGGTCCAGGTGATCCTCGATGAAGACCTTCATGGTTTCGGCGTTGATCGGATTGGGCATGGTGTAAATGCGCGGGCCGATGCTCTCGTGCGCCAGCAGGGCCGCGAGCGCCGCTGCATCCGCCGGCCGTGCGACCCGCGCGCCCGCAATACGCCCATTCATCCATTCGGCCTGCCGCACGAAATCACGCAGCCGACGCTGTTCTTCATCCGCAGCAATAGTGCGGGTCTTCGGAATATCCGCCACGTCCACCCTCCCGATATACAACCATGGGTTGTATATCGGGGTGCAGAGCCCATCCTCAGGGAAAGCCCCGAGTTCGGCCGCGGGCTACAAAAAAGCTATTCGTCGCCGATACGCCCGCGGTTGCGTTTCACTTCCGAGCGGATCGCCTTGCCCTCGAGGCGGCGGAGTTTCTGGCCCTTGCTGGGCTTGGTGGCGATGCGCCTCTTGGGCTTGATCAGCGCCTTCTCGAGCAATTCCACCAGCCGCTCGCGCGCCTCTTCGCGATTGCGCGCCTGGCTGCGATGGGTCTGGATGAAGAGCACCAGTTCGCCTTCGTCATTGATCCGGTTCTCCAGCGCGCGGCGGATCATCCATTTCTGTTCGTCGTCGAAGGCGTTGCTCTTTTTCACGTTCCAGCGGATCTGCACCGCCGTCGCCACCTTGTTGACGTTCTGCCCGCCCGGCCCGCCGGCGGTTACGAACTTCTCTTCCAGCTCGTGCTCGAAATTATGCAGGAAGACTTTCGCCACGGCTTACCTGTTCAACCGCGAGATCAGGCTGGACGTATCCCAGCGGCCATGCCCCTCGGCCTGCACGTCGGCATAGAACTGGTCGACAAGCGAGGTCAGCGGCAACGAGGCGCCGGCCTTGCGCGCCGCGTCCAGCGCGATGCGAAGGTCCTTCCGCATCCAGTCGACAGCGAAGCCAAAGTCGAACTTGCCGTCCACCATGGTCTTCCAGCGGTTCTGCATCTGCCAGCTCTGCGCGGCGCCTGCCGAGATCGCCTCGATCACCTTGGCTTCGTCCAGTCCATTCTTTCGGGCGAAGTGGAGACCTTCGGCAATGCCCTGCACAACGCCAGCGATGCAGATCTGGTTGACCGACTTGGCGAGCTGGCCCGCGCCAACTTCTCCGATCAGCGTAATCTGCTTGGAATAGGCCCGCATCACAGGCTCGACCTTGGCGAACGTCGCCTCGTCCCCGCCGCACATGACGGTGAGCTGGCCGTTCTCGGCGCCCGCCTGTCCGCCCGACACTGGCGCATCAACAAAGCCCGCGCCCTTGGCGACAGCGGCTTCTCCCAGCCTGCGCGCGAGGCCGGCGGACGCTGTGGTATGGTCCGCGATGACCTGCCCCGGCTTCAGCGCAGGGGCGAACGCGGCGAACACGGCTTCCACATCCGGATCATCGCCAAGGCAAAGGAAGATGTATTCCGCGCCTGAGATGGCTTCTGACGGGGTAGCGGCGGCCTGCCCTGCACCCACCTTGGCGACCCACGCAGCCGCCTTCTCGCCCGTGCGGTTCCAGACCGTGACGTCATGGCCCTTCTGCGCAAGGTGCCGCGCCATCGGGCCACCCATCACGCCCAGACCAAGGAATGCGCACTTCGCCATAGCAGTCGTTCCCAAACGTGTTCCGGGTCAACTACACGCCAAGCAGGCCTGTTGTCATCACGCCGGCCTAAGCCGGGCGATAGCGCAGGAAGACGTTGCCGTTGCTGAACTGGCGGGTGTCCTCGCGACGCCAGGCGAGGCTGCGCGGGAGGCCGTCGAACAGGCGCTTGCCGCCGCCCAGCGTGACGGGGACCAGCATGACGTCCAGCGAATCCAGCAGCCCGGCCGTGGCGAGCTGCGCGACGATGCTGCCTGAACCGAGGATGGTGAGGTCAGGACCTGACGCCTTCAGTTGCTTCACTTCTCCGACCAGATCACCGCCGAGGACCTTCGTGTTGCTCCAATCGGCTGCCTTGAGCGTGCGTGAGGCGACGAATTTGGGCAGCGCGTTCATGCTGGCCGCCACATCCGGCATCATCTGGGCCGCGGCGGGGGTGGGCCAGAAGCTGCTCATCATGTCGTAGGTGATACGGCCGAACAGCAGGCCGGAGCCACCCTTGGCGTTCTGGGCCGTGAAATCGGCCTGCTCCGGGTCCTGCGTGTGGGCCCAGCTCATGTCGCCATTCGCGTCGGCATAGCAGCCATCGAGGCTGAGCGAGATGAACGCGCCGACGGTGGCCATGAGCTATCCTTCCGACTTCAGCGTCACGAATCTCCCGCGGAAGAAGCCGAGGGCGTCCACGCCCGGATCGCCGCGATAGGCGACAACGTCGCCGTAGATCACTTCATGGTCGCCCATCGGCTGGCGCAGGCGCGTCCGGCAATCGAGGCTGGCGACGGCGGCGGTGAGCACGGGCGCGCCCGTATCCATCGTGCAGACCTGGTCGAGCGGCAGTATCCGGTCGGCGCCGCGGCGGGAGTAATGCCGGGCGACCTCATGGTCGTCCGAGCGCAGTATGTTCAGCGAGAACGCCGGCGCCTGCGTGTAGATATCAAATACGGAGCTCGTCCGGGCCAGGCACCACAGCATGATGGGGGGATTAAGGGACACCGAGGTCAGCGAGTTGATGATCATGCCGTGGGCATTGCCATCCGCATCGCGCGCCGCCACCAGGGCCACACCCGTGCCGAACCCGCCCAGCGCCCGGCGGTAATCGCCGGAATCGAAGGTTTCTGGGGCTTTTGGATCGCTCATGCTGCCTGTCCGTGCACGCGCCTTTAACTGTACGCGAGGTATACGCAGGAGTTAACGGCCCAGACCCAATTCAAGACGTATTTCAACATGAGCGGCAACAAGCCCGTCGTCATCAAGAAAGTGAAGAAGGTCATCGGTGGTGGCCACCACGGTGGCGCGTGGAAAGTCGCCTATGCCGACTTCGTCACCGCGATGATGGCGTTCTTCCTGCTGATGTGGCTGATCAACACGACGTCGCCGGAACAGAAGCGTGGTATTGCCGACTACTTCGCGCCGGCCAGCGTCTCGCGATCCTCGCAAGGGTCCGACGGCCTGCTGGGCGGCACGGCCTTCCAGGAAGACGGCGCGCGCGCCTCCGGATCGAACCGCCAGATCGACGAGGAAATGTCCGCCGACACACGGCGCACCAAGTCCGGAACGGGCGCTGACGAAGAAGCCGCGCCCGCCAACGAGCCGTCCGAAGAAGCCCTCGCGCAGGCCCTGGCCAACCGCAAGGACGCCCTGATGCGCACGGCGGAGACATCCCTGCGTCAGGCGCTGCAGGCGATGCCGGACTTCGCCGAACTGTCCAAGCACATCATCGTCGACCAGACGCCCGAGGGCGTACGCATTCAGCTGATCGACCAGGAGAACCGCGCCATGTTCTCCGGCTCCTCCGCCGAGCCCCTGCCCCGCACGCAGCAACTGCTGGAAACCGTCGCCAAGGTCGTTGCAGAACTACCGAACCGGATCACGATTTCGGGCCACACCGACTCAACCCCGCCGGGCAAGGCCGGTTACAGCAACTGGGACCTCTCGGCCGACCGCGCCAACGCCTCGCGCCGGATCATGGAAAAGTCGGGCCTGGAAGCCGACCGTATCTATCAGGTCAGCGGCAAGGGCGACCGGGAACCGCTTTACCCCGACGATCCGGATCTGCCGGCCAACCGCCGCATTTCGGTCGTGCTGCTCGATGAAGCGCCTGTCATGCCCGCGGATCACGGCCTGTGACCGCCCGCCGCGCAGGAAAGTGCGGCTCATTACAGCGGGTGAGATTTTCCTGTGGCGTTGCTGGCCCGGCCGCGAGTACAGTCGAATCATCATGAAGGAAGCCGATACCAAGGACCTCATTCCGACGGACTTTGTCCGCAAGATGAAGTTCTATCTGACTTCTCCACAGCCCTGCCCCTACCTGCCGGGAAAGATGGAGCGAAAGGTTTTCGCCAATCTTGCGGTCGATGGCGCGGTCAACCTGAATGACAGCCTGACCCGCTCCGGTTTCCGCCGCTCGCAGACGATTGCCTACCGGCCGGCCTGCAAGGCCTGTGGAGCTTGCCGGTCTGTGCGGATAGACGTGGCGGCGTTCCAGATGACGCGTCGCTGGAAGCGCGTTCTGGCCCGCAACGCCATGCTGGAGCGTCAGCCGATCAACGCCCGCGCAACCCGCGAACAGTTTCGTCTGCTGAAGCGCTATCTTGATGATCGCCACCCCGGCGGCGGTATGACCGACATGGAAATCCGCGACTATGCCGGCATGGTGGACGCCAGCCCCGTGCGCACGGTCGTGTTCGAATACCGCAACCGCGTGCAGCCAGGCGCCGAGGATGACGGCGCACTCCAGGCCGCGGCGCTAACCGACGTGCTGCGCGACGGCCTGTCGATGGTCTATTCGTTCTTCCGTCCTGAACTGTCAGATCGCAGCATGGGATCGTACATGGTGCTCGACCATGTGCGCCTCGCCTCCGAACTCGGCCTGCCCTACGTCTATCTGGGCTATTGGGTGAAGGGCTCGGAGAAGATGGGCTACAAGTCGGACTTCAGCCCGCTTGAAGTCTTCGACGGCCAGACCTGGCGCCCGCTCGCCGAGCACGAGATCTAGGCTATCTCAAAGCACCGCGACTCTGGACCGCCGGGCTCCCGCCCGGCAGCCCTTCGTCAGGCAATCTAGAATTTCACCGTCGGCGCAACGTTTAGCTGCGCGCGCTCGGTCTCACCCACATCGAACATCTCGCGGCCGGTGAAGCCCGTGGCGCCAGCGATCAGCGATGCCGGGAACTGCTCGATCGCCGTGTTGTAGTCGTTCACCGCCGAGTTGTAGAAACGGCGCGCGGCGGCCACCTTGTCCTCGATCGAGGACAGCTCGGTCTGCAGCTGCAGGAAGTTGGAGCTGGCTTTCAGGTCCGGATAGGACTCGGCCAGCGCAAACAGGCGGCCCAGCGCACCGGACAGAGCGCCTTCGGCCGCGCCAATGGCGGCGGGGCCCTGTGCGTTGGCTGCGGCGGTGCGGGCAGCGATGACGGCGTCGAGCGTCGACTTCTCGTGCGCCGCATAGCCCTTCACAGTCTCGACCAGGTTCGGAATCAGTTCGCGGCGCAGTTTCAGCTGCACATCGATGCCGGAGAATGCCTCGTTTACGGTCTGCCGCTTCGCGACGAGCCCGTTGTAGATCACGATGATCGAAATGATGATCAGGGCGACCACGCCCAGGATGATGTAGAGAGCCAGATTATCCACGACGTGCCGCCCCTTGCCTACGTCCGGACGATTCCCAGACCGCAGGCAGGGTATCGTATCGCAGCGCCGAATCCAGTGCCGCCGCACAATCGCGGCAAACCCCGCTTTTGGACCCGTTAGCGGGTTTGACGGGCCCGGCAACGGCTTTAGGTTCGGCTGACCACTGATTGGGCGTAGGCGAATGGGTGAGGCGATGAAGTCTGGCGAGCGCGCAATCGTGACCGGCGGCGGGATAGCCGGGCTGGCGGCTGCCGCCGCGCTGTCCGGGCGGTTCGGCGAGGTCGTGGTGCTCGACAGGGACAGCCTACCCGATGGCGTGCAGGTGCGCATGGGCGCCGGCCAGGGCGCGCACCTGCACCAACTGCTCAAGGCCGGCGAGCAGGCGCTCGAACGGCTGCTTCCCGGCGTAACCGAGGGATTCTACGCAGCGGGCGCGCGGCGCATGCGTGTTGGCCGCGACGTGAAGGTGTTCGACTTCGGCGGCTGGATGGACGAATGCGACGCAGGCTTCGACGTGACCTCGCTGTCGCGGCCTGCCTACGAAACCGTCGTGCGAGCGCACGTGGCCGCCCTGCCCGGCGTCAGCATTCGCACGGAGACGCCCGTGAAGCGCCTAGTCATCGACGATCGCAAATGCACCGGCGTTGAACTGGAAGATGGAGAGCGGCTGTCCGCCGACCTCATCGTCGATGCTTCCGGCATGAATGCGCCGCTGCTCGCCCAACTCGTGGCCGATGGCGAGGCGGCTTTCGAGACGGAAGACGTGCGCATCAACGTCGCCTATTCCACCGTCCGCTTTCGCCAGCCCGACGCGTACAAGGGCGAGGCCCAAGGCTACTTCCTGCTGCCCGGACCGCCGGGCAAGCGATTTGGCTTCCTGCTGCCCATCGAGGGCGACCAGTGGATCCTGTCCGTAGGTGCGCGCGGCAAGGATTCTCCGCCGCGCTCGCTCGCGGAAATGCTGGCCTATGCAGAACAGTTCGAGCCCGCGATCTACGCCCGCGTGCGCGACGCTGAACCCGTCAGCGAACTCAAGACCTTCCGCAAGCCAACCGCGATGCGCCGCAAGGCCTGGGAGGCCACCAAGTGGCCGGAACGCCTGCTGGTGATTGGCGACGCCCTGAGCAGCGTCAATCCAACCTACGGGCAAGGCATGACCGTGGCCGCATGCGAAGCGGATGCGCTTGCGACACTGCTGGATACGCGCGCCGCAGATGGCGCGGGGCTGGAGGGGCTCGCCTCCGCCTACCTGCAGCTTGCCGGCGAGATTTCGGGGCGAGCCTGGAGCCTGTCGATCAACTCGGACTACGTTTACGACGAGACCGAGGGCGAGCGGCCGGCGGCCTATGCGATGAACCGCGCCGTGGCCGCGACACTGCGCCGGCTGGCGGACGAGGATCTCGAATTCCGGGCGCTACGCTACAGGCTGGTTCACATGCTGGCGTCGGCCGACGCCCTGCGCGAGGGCGCCATAGGCATCAAGTTCTTCACGGCCCTGCAGGGGAGCATGGCGTCTTGACGGTGATACGCCCGTCAACGACGGCTGAGATATTCCGCCTGCAGGAAATCGAGCGCGCAGCGGCCGAGCTGTTTCGCGACTCGGGCCTGATCGACATCGACCGCATGGCTGTCGTCTCGCTGACCGATCACATCGCCGCAATCACGGCGGGGCTATCCTTCGTCTGCGAGGTGGATGGCCGCATCGCCGGCTTCGCCATCGGCGAACGGCAGGAGGGCGATGCCTATCTGCACGAGCTCGACGTCGATCCCGCATTCCAGAAACGCGGCGTCGGCGCAACGCTCGTGCGGGCCTTCGTCGACGCGGCGCGCACGAGGGGCGCTCGCGACATCTATCTTGCGACATTCCGCGATCCGCCGTGGAACGCTCCCTTCTATCGCAAGCTCGGCTTCCATGACGTCGCGCGCGCTGACTACCTCCCGTGGATGAGCGCGCTGGAAGAAGGCCAGGCGGCTTTCCTCGATCTTTCCACGCGCGTTTTCATGAAACTTGGCCGCGGCTGAAAATCAGCCCGCAGGGTTGAGCCGGTTCCATATCGCCCTAGGTATAGCCTTGGGACATGGAGCAATATGCCTGATTTTATAACGAATTTCGAACCGCCGCCGCAACTTCTGCAGCGTGCAAGCCTGTTTCTGGACGTCGACGGCACGCTGCTCGAACTGGCGTCGTCGCCGCATGCCGTGATCGTCAGCGCGGACGCGATCCACGTGCTGCGCTTGGCGCAGGAGAGGCTGGAAGGCCGGGTCGCGCTGATCAGCGGCCGGAGCGCGAAGGATGTTGCAGCGCTGTTCCCCGGACTCCCACTGAACATCGGCGGCAGCCACGGGCTGGAGCAGCGCTGGGCCGACGGTCGCAGCAACCAGCCAGTGCGTCCAGATGCAGTCGACCATGCGCTGGCGGCGCTGCGCGCGTTCTCAGCACAACACACCGGGCTTCTCGTTGAAGACAAGCCGTATGGAACTGCCCTGCACTATCGCACCGCGCCACACCTTACCGACGAAAGCCACGTGCTCGCCAGCCGCCTCGCGACGGAAACCGGCCTCGTGCTTCAGGCCGGCAAGATGGTGGTCGAGCTGAAGGCATCGGCGACGAACAAGGGCGATGCGCTCGCAGCGTTCATGGAAGGTCCGCCCATGCGCAGTGGAACGCCCGTCTTTCTCGGCGATGACGACAATGATGAGCCAGGCTTTGCGATGGCGAAAAAACTTGGTGGTGCCGGCGTTCTCGTTGGCGAGGCACGGGACACCCAGGCGGATTGGCGCCTGCCGAACGTCAGCGCGACGCTTGCCTGGCTGCGCGCGGGCCTCGAGGCCACGACATGACGGCGTCACTCGACCTCTGGCCAATCGGCAACTGCCAGGTGAGCGCACTGATCGACCGCGCGGGAAGGTTCGTCTGGGCCTGCGTGCCACGTGTTGACGGCGACCCTGCTTTCTCCAGCCTGCTGGCTGGCGACAACACGCAAGACACTGGCGCGTGGTCCATCGATCTCGAAGACTGCGTCAGCACGGAGCAAGCTTACGTCCGCAATACGCCGATCCTCGTCACGCGACATACGGACGGCGCCGGCAACGCCGTTGAGGTGGTTGATTTCTGCCCCCGCATTGAACGTCAGGACCGCACCTACCGGCCAATGGCCTTCGCGCGGATTGTGCGCCCTGTAAGCGGCAGCCCGCGCATCCGCGTGCGCCTTCGCCCCACGCACAGCTGGGGCCGCCAGGATGTCGAGCGGATAATGGGGTCGAACCATATCCGCTTCTGCGCACCGGGGTGGAATCTGCGCCTGTCGACGACGGCGCCGGTCGGCATGGTGATCGAGGAACGCGCGTTTCGCATCGAAAGGCCGCTGCACTTCTTTCTGGGACCCGACGAAAGTTTCGTCGGCCCGCTGGGCGCCACGGTCGACCAGATGCTCGCCGATACAGAGACTGGCTGGCGGCACTGGGTTCGCGGCCTCGCCATTCCGGCCGAATGGCAGGATGTGGTGATCCGCGCCGCCATCACACTGAAACTCTGCCAGCACGAGGAAACCGGCGCCATCGTCGCTGCGTTGACGACCTCGATCCCTGAGCACGCAAACTCGCAGCGCAACTGGGACTATCGCTTCTGCTGGATCAGGGACGCCTACTACACGGTGCAGGCCCTGAACCGGCTTGGCGCGCTAGATGTGCTGGAGGGATATCTCGCCTACCTCCGCAACATCGTTGATGCGGCCGGCGCTGGACACATCCAGCCGCTCTATGGCGTGCTGGGCGAGGCGCGCGTCGAAGAGCGGATCGAGGACGGCCTGAGCGGCTATCGCGGGATGGGGCCTGTGCGCGTCGGCAATGATGCCTACCGGCAGGTGCAGCACGACGCCTATGGCCAGATCGTGCTCTCCAGCGTGCAGGCCTTCATCGACCATCGCCTGCTACGTCCATCGGGCCCGGAGGATTTTGCAGCGCTCGAGCGCGTGGGCGAGCACGCGTGGGCGATGCACGACAAGCCGGATGCCGGCCTGTGGGAGCTCCGCACGAAGCAGGATGTCCACACCTACTCGGCCGCCATGTGCTGGGCGGCTTGCGACCGGCTGGCGATGGCTGCCGGCGCATTGGACATGCCTGATCGCGCCGAATTCTGGGCGAACCGCGCGCGGCAGATTCGCACGCGGATCGAAACGTCTGCGTGGAGCGATGAGCGCGGCTACATGTCCGCGACACTCACCGGCGACCAGCTCGACGCGAGCCTGCTGCAGCTTCTCGACCTGCGCTTCCTCTCACCGGCGGACCCGCGATTCACGGGCACGCTGGCAGCAGTCGAAAAACGGTTGCGGCGTGGCTCGCACATGCTGCGCTATGCCCACGAGGACGATTTCGGCCTTCCCGCGACTGCGTTCAACGTCTGCACTTTCTGGCTGATCGAAGCCTTGCACATGACCGGGCGAACAGCCGACGCGCGTGAGCTGTACGAGGAGATGCTGTCGCGGCGCACAGCAGCCGGACTGCTTTCGGAGGACATCGACCCGGTCACGGGAGAACTATGGGGGAATTTTCCCCAGACCTATTCGCTGGTCGGCCTGATCAATTGCGCGGGCCTTCTCAGCAAACCGTGGAGCGCCATGCGATGAGCAGGCTGATAATCGTATCCAATCGTGTGCATGCGCCCGGCGGACCCGACACAGGCGCGCAGGGCGGCCTTGCCGTGGCGCTGCAGGCGGCGCTGCGCGAACATCGCGGCATCTGGTTCGGCTGGTCGGGCGAGCGTACCGACGCCTACACCGGCCAGATCACCTTCCATCGCGACGAGGGCGTGACGACCGCGACGGTCGATCTCGAGGACCAGGACATAGAGGAATACTACAACGGCTTCGCCAATCGCACGCTGTGGCCGCTTTTCCACTATCGCATCGACCTTGCCGAGTACGAGCGCGGATTTGCCGACGGATATCGCCGCGTGAACGAGCGCCTGGCGGAGACGCTATGGCCGCTGATCGAGCCTGAGGACGCGGTATGGGTGCAGGATTACCACCTCTTCCCGCTCGGCGACGCTCTGCGCCGCTTTGGCGTTCGCAATCGTCTGGGTTTCTTCCTGCACATACCCTGGCCGCCGCGCCGGCTACTCACCACCCTGCCCCAGGCCGACGAACTCGTGCGCGCCATGTTTGCGTATGACCTGATCGGCTTCCACACCGACGAGTGGCTCAACTCTTTCCGCGAGTACGCCCAGCACGAGATGGGCGCGACATGGGATGGGGACAGCACGCTGACGCTTGGCGACCGGACCGTGCGGCTTCTCAGCTGCCCCATCGGGATTGATGCGGATGAGTTCGCGCAACTCTCGGCCAGCGAAACCGCAATGGGCGCCCATCGTCAGATGATCGAAAGCGCCAACGGCCGCGCCATGATGATCGGCGTCGACCGTCTCGACTATTCGAAGGGGCTTGAGGAACGCTTCCTCGGCTATGAGCGCTTCCTTCGCGAACACGAGGAAGAGCGCAAGCAGGTGTTCCTGCTGCAGATCGCGCCGCCGTCGCGCGCGTCGGTGGAGTCCTACCAGAAGATCCGTTCCCGTCTGGAGGCGCTGTCGGGCCAGATCAACGGCGCCTATGCCGATGTGGACTGGGTGCCCATCCGCTATGTGAACCAGGGTTATCCGCGCGATGCGCTGGCGGGCATCTATCGCGCCGCGAAGATTGGGCTCGTGACGCCCCTGCGTGACGGGATGAACCTTGTCGCGAAGGAATATGTGGCTGCGCAGGATCCCGACGATCCCGGCGTGCTGATCCTGTCGCGCTTTGCCGGCGCGAGCACCCAGTTGGTGGATGCGGTCCTGGTGAACCCTTACAGCGCCGAAGAGATGTCGGACGCCATTGTTACCGCGCTGAAGATGGAGCGACAGGAGCGCATAAGCCGCTGGCGCAGCATGATGGCCTCGATCAGGTCCAAGGACGTGATCTGGTGGCGCAAGACCTTCACCGACGAACTGATGGCGGCCTGAGTCCGCGACCTCAGCGGCGCGCGTCCAGCGCTTTGAGGTTGCTCTCGTGCCCGGCGCGATCCAGCGCGTAGAGCGAGATGGCGCCGATCATGAGGAGCCGCAGCACCAGCATCACCGGCAGGTACCACCACCCCAGCGCGATGAGCGCGGCATCGGGAACTTCACCCGGCGCCGCGCCGGAAGGGAAGCTCGCCAGCGCCAGCACGAGCGCCGCAACCGTCAGCCCCAGCCCGGATGTTATCTTCTGGACGAAAGTGTTGGCCGCGAAGAACACGCCTTCCGAGCGCCGCCCGGTCTTCAGCTCGGATTGCTCGACGAGGTCTGAAATCATCGATGCGATCAGGATCTGCATCGCCACGACGATGATCACATCGACCTGCCCCACCAGGAAGACGAACCAGAAAGCGCCATCTGTCGCCGGCTGCAGCACGCCAAACAGACGCAGGATGATGCCAAGCGGCGAGATGAACATCCCGACGACGCCAAGCGTGATCGCCGCGCGCTTCTTGCCCAGCCTGCGCGACAGCATGGGCGCAACAACGGCGCCGAGCGTGGCTGAGAAAAAGATCGCCAGCGTGATCAGCCCGATCTGTTCGGACCTGAAGCCCCAGAAATAGGTGGTGAAGTAAACCGACAGCGCGCTGCCGAGCCCGGCGGCCACGAAGGCAAACATCGCCGTTAGGAATACCGCGAGGAAAGACCGGTTGGCGAGCGTCTCGAAAATCTCGCGGAACACCATCCCCAGCGTGACTCTCCGAGAAGCCGGCTGGTTCAGCTTCGCAGCCTCGCCATGCGTGCCGAGGGACGAGACAAGGATCGAGAACAGGATCAGGCCAGCGGCGATCCACGCATAGACGCTGTAAGCATCGCGATTGAACTGGCCGTTCGGAATGTCAGCGGTCACGAAAGCGGGGAACAGTGCGATGAACATCATCACCGTCATCGCGTTCCCGAAGGTCCAGCCGAAAAAACTGCGCCAGGATTGCAGACTGCTGCGCTGGTCGTAATCGCGTGTCAGCTCCGGCGCGAGCGCGGCGTTGGGCGTCTCGAAGAAGGTGATGAAGGTGCGCGTGAGGACGGCGAGAACGACCAGATACCAGAACAGCGCTTCATCGCTCCATCCCGCAGGCGGATTCCACAGGAGGAAATAGCTGATCGCAACCGGCAGCGCCGACGCGTACATGAATGGGTGACGCCTGCCCCATCGCGAACGGAAATTGTCCGACCAGTAGCCGACAATGGGGTCCGAGATCGCGTCCAGCACCAGCGCGATTGTGAGCGCGAGGCCCACGAGCCGCGCATCAACCCCGATGACCTGGCTGTAGAAGATCAGCAGGAAGAAGCCGAACCCCTGATCCTTGATCCCGAACGCAGCCGAGCCGAGGCCATAGGCGAGCTTGGTGCGAAGTGTTGGAGCCTTCGCCGCGGTCGTCGTGTCTTCAGCCATGCCCGAAGGCTAGGCGCGGGTGCGCCGCATCAACAACCCGGCGCCTTTACGGAAAGCGACGGGATATTTCGCGCGGGCCCTAGCCGACGAACTTCCCGTTCTTGTTGAAGCCGCGCGGCGCGAGGCGGCCGGACTGGGCGCGTTTGCCGACCCAGTTCTTCCAGTCTTCCGCCGATTGCTGGCGGCCGGCTGTGTCGATCCAGGTGAGGCCGTCGGCCTTGCTGAAGGTCTTGAGGTCCAGCAGCCCGCCATCGCCGAACGACTGGATCTTCACGCCCTTGCCGCGCGCCATCTCGGGCATCTCGTCGGTCTTGAAGATCACAAGCTTGCGGTTCTTGCCGATCGAGGCGACGAGATCGCCCTCGACCTTCACGCAGATCGCCGTGTGCTCCTTCGGGCCGACATTCAGAATGATCTTGCCCTTGCGGGTCGATGAGACCAGCTCGGCGTCAGGCACGATGAACCCATAGCCCTTGCTGGAGGCGACAATGCGTTTCGCCTTATCTTCGGGAATGAACATGCCAAGGATGGTCTCAGCCTCGGGCACTTCGAGATTGAGGCGGATGGGCTCGCCATGGCCGCGACCGCCCGGCAGCTTGTCCGCGCCGATGGTGAATGCACGGCCGCCCGACGCCAGCAGGATCACCTTGTCCGTCGTCTGGCATTCGAGCGAAAGCGCCAGCTCGTCGCCTTCCTTGAACTTCAGGTCGTCGAGCTTCTGGTTGTGGCCCTTGAGCGCGCGGATCCAGCCCTTCTGCGAGAGCACAACAGTGACCGGTTCCTTCACGATCAGGGCTTCGAGCGCGGCATCGGTGTCGATCTCTTTGGCTTCGCCATAGTTGGAGCGGCGCTTGCCCAGCTTCTTGCCCGGGTCGAACACTTCGCGCGCGGCCTTCAGCTGGCGCTTCACTTCCGTCCACTGTCGATCGGTTGAACCGAGCAGCTTTTCGATAATGGCCTTCTCTTCCGACAGCTCCTTGTGCTCGCGCCGGATCTCGATTTCCTCGAGCTTGCGCAGCGCACGCAAGCGCATGTTGAGAATGGCTTCGACCTGAATTTCGCTCAGGCGGAAGCGCTTCATCATTACGGATTTCGGATCATCTTCCGTCCGAATGATGCGGATCACTTCGTCGATGTTGAGATAGGCCTTGAGCAGGCCGTCCAGCACTTCGAGACGGTGTTCGATCTTGCCGAGCCGGTGTTTCGCCCGTCGCACGATGACTTCGCGGCGGTGGTCGAGATAGCAATTCAGCAGGTCGCGCAGGCCCATCACCTTGGGCACGCCGCGATCCAGCACGTTCATGTTGACCGGGAAACGCGTCTCCAGCTCGCACTGGCGGAACAGGGACGCCATCAGCACTTCCGGCTCGACCGTGCGCGACTTCGGCGTGAGGACCATACGGACGTCCTCGGTCGACTCGTCCATCGCGTCTTCGAGCAGCGGCGCCTTCTTCGTCTCGATCAATTCGGCCAGGCGCTCCATCAGTTTCGACTTCTGCACCTGATAGGGGATCTCGGTGACGATCACGCGCCACATGCCCCGGCCGAGGTCTTCCTTCGTCCACTTCGCCTGCACGCGCACGCCGCCGCGGCCGGTCGCATAGACCTCGCGAAGGCCCTCCTTCGTCTCGACAATCACGCCGCCCGTCGGAAAGTCGGGCCCGGTCACGATCTTCATAAGATCGTCGACCGTCGCCCTTGGATTATCGAGCAGGTAGATCGCAGCGTCGATGCACTCGGCCGGGTTGTGCGGCGGGATCGACGTCGCCATGCCCACGGCAATGCCCGACGATCCGTTGACCAGCAGGTTCGGGAAACCGGAGGCGAGAACCACCGGCTCCTTGTGCGTGCCGTCATACGTTTCCTTGAAGTCGACAGCGTCTTCGTCGAGACCTTCCAGCAGCAGCATCGCCGCCGGCGTCAGCTTGGCTTCGGTGTAACGGAAGGCGGCGGCCGCGTCGCCGTCGATGTTGCCGAAGTTGCCCTGACCATCAACCAGCGGCGCGCGCGTCGCGAAATCCTGCGCGAGGCGCACCATCGCATCATAGATCGATTGGTCGCCGTGTGGGTGGTACTTACCGATGACTTCACCGACCACGGTGGCCGACTTGCGGTGGCCGCCCTGCGGGTTCAGCCCCAGCTGGCTCATCGAATAGAGGACGCGCCGGTGAACAGGTTTCAGGCCATCCCGCGCATCGGGCAGCGCGCGCGCCGTGATGGTCGACAGCGCATAGGCGAGATAGCGGCGCGACAGCGCCTCGTTCATCGGCTCTTCGATGATGTCGCCGCCATTGTCGCGCGGGTCGATGGTGTTGTTCTTGGACATACAGACTTCCAGTACGCGTATCGAATCAGCCGGGGGAGAGTCGCCCTGCCCGCTCCAGCCGGTCAATCATCAGGTGGCGCGCTTCGGGCATACCCCTGTTGAGATCGGAGAACAGCCGCTCCTGCAGGAAATGTCCCGTCAGGCGAAAACCGGCATGGATATCCACAGGCGTTGGCGGCGCAGTCGCATCCATAAGGAACAGCGGGAGCGGCAAGAGCCGGTCCAGATAGTCGCCCGCCTCCGAGCCGCGCACTGCGCGCCCCGATTTGGGGCTCACATGGGTCAGACCATCATTGCCGCCCGAGACGGCGCACGTGGAAAGGTCGAGCCCGTAACCCAGCATGGTGAGCAGCCCCAGTTCCCACCGAATGAACAGGGCGGGCCACACCTCGGGCTCGCCCAGCATGTCGAGAACCGTTTCGGCTGCGTCGAACAGCTCCGGCTTCGCCTCGCCTTCCGGCAGGGCGGCGGAGAGAAGATCGGACAGCGCCGACAGGCCCGCCAGCGCCTCAGCGTCGGCCATGTGGCGCGCGGCGCGCTCGCTTTCCATCTCGGCCGTGAAGAAGCCGAGGCTGTCCTCCGCCCGCGCCTTCCAGGTGACCTGCAGCGTGTTCCCCGGCTGCATTGGGGCCCGCTTGGTGCGGCTCGCCCCACCATGCACCCAGGCCCGCCTGCGCCCATGCTCGCGCGCGAACACCTCAAGCGTCGCCCCGGTCTCCCCGTAGCGCCGCAAGCCCAGCGAAATCGCCCGGTCGGTCCATTCAGCCATGTCGCAGGGATAGGCCGCCCGATGCAGAACGCAATGCCGTTGACCTCCTGCCCCGCCTGTCCCACATGGCGGTCAAGCGAGGACGACCTCCCCCGATCACGGGCACACACGCGGGACGGCCCGACCAGATATGGAGGGCCGCATGGCCTGGGTTTTTCTTGGAATTGCGGGACTGCTCGAAGTCCTGTGGGCCTACATGCTGAAAGTGTCCGACAATCTCTCCAAGCCGTTCGAGGCAACAGTCGCCATTGTCGCGATGATCGCGAGCTTCTGGGCGCTGTCGCTGGCGATGAAGGACCTGCCGCTGGGCACCGCTTACGCGATCTGGACCGGCATTGGCGCAGTTGGCGCCTTCATACTCGGCATCGTGCTGCTGGGTGAAGCGGTGACCGCGATGCGGATCGGGTCGGCCCTGCTGATCCTCACGGGCATCATCGGACTCAAGCTGGCAAGCGACGCCTAGCGAATACAAAAGCGGCGGGCCGAGGCCCGCCGCTTCCTTCGTACTTCCCCAGCCAAACCAGGGAACCGAAACTAGGGCTTCTCGTAGTTCAGCTCCATCGCGCCGACAGCGGCGGTGAGGCTGATGCCCGTGTTGCCTTCCACGCTCAACGGCTGGAGCGTGAAGGACTTGTCGAGGCCGCCGACCATCACGTTGAGGTTGCCGCCCACAACAGCCGTGACGCCAGCCGTCGCGCCCGCATATTTCCCTTCGAGCGCATCAGGCTGCATGTCGGCCGACGGTGCGATCACGGCCCACACCAGAACACCGGCGTTCGTGTAACCGACGTCAACGCCAAGCTTGGTGATGTCGCCCGTGTAGTGTGAGACCTGGTTTGTCGTCGCCGACTTGAACTCGCACGAAAGGTCTTTCTGCGAGCCGAGTACGAGACCCCAGCCGCCTTCAACTTCGCAAGTGAGCGTACCCACCTTCACGCCAGCGGCTTGAGCCGGTGCAGCCATCATCGCAGCGCCCATTGCAGTCGCTGCAATCGTCGGAATGATCTTCGGCATATCTGCCTCCTTACTATCCCGCGCCCGCAAGCGAGCGCTTTCCAGGCGATCAATCGGACAAGCCGGTTCAATCGCTCAAGCAGCCAACGTGCCGAAACCAGAACCGGTTCCTGCAAGTTGATGGAGGTGAAAAGTCCGCAAGGTTAAGGACCGCGGGCGCTGCGCCTAGCTGGTTTCAGACGCGTAATACTCAGCCACGATCCCGTAGCATTCGCACGACGCCTGCTCGAGGCCGTCGCGATCAACGATGGTCAGGCTTCCACGCGAGTACTGGATCAGGCCCGCCTTCTGCAACGTGCCCGCCGCGATCGTCACACCCGGACGCGTCACGCCAAGCATCAGCGAGATGAGCTCGTGCGTGAGTGTGAGCGTGTCGCCGTCCGTGCGGTCGTGGACCATCAACAACCAACGTGCGAGGCGCTTCACTACGTCGTGCGTGCCGTTGCACGCGGCGGTTTGCGCCACCTGTGCATGCAGGCAGTTCGCGAAACTGACGACGCCGTGCCGGAACAGGCGCGAGCGCTCCATGACGCTTCGCACCGACGCCACCTTGACCCGTAGGACGACACCATCGCTCTGAGCCATGACCTCCGAGGTTAGCGTTTCGGCCCCGAGCGCTGCGTGGACGCCCGCGGCGCCTTCGCGGCCGACATGGCCGATCTCGATCCGGCCGCCCTCTTGCAGCGGCGCCAGCAGGGAGATGATCCCGGACTCGACGAAGAAGATTGATCTCGCCGGTTCGCCCGCCGCCTGCAGGATATCGCCGGTCCTGATGCTGACGCGCTCAATCCGGCTTCGTAACGCAACGATATCGCGCGCCGGCAAGCGCGCAAGGATAGTGTTTCGAACCTTCAACTGGGCTGGAATGGCCATGCTTTCAGTCCCGCAGACCACGGGATGTGCACGGATCTCTCCGCCCTGCGTCGCAAGAAGGGTATTGCGCGGCGCAACAGTACATGGTGCGCGCGGCGCTATGGCGCGCATCGAAAGTCAGCTGCAATGAATCAGCCCCAATATTTCGAACGCCGTCGTGGCGCCAGGCTCTCCATCCGATCACCCGACCGAATCCCGAACCCGTTGAAGTGAAGTCATTGCTGGGATTTTGTCTGTTCGACGTCATACACTAGCGGTCACGCCGAAGGCTCCGCGCGGGACTTCGGCCTTCGGCTTCAGCCGGCGGGTAAAGCCTGATCCAGCGCCGCCGTGAACGCGGCGGATGTGAATGGCTTCGGCAAGCGGGTGACGCCCTTCAGCGCGGGATGCATCGTCCAGATTTCTTCGTTCAGGATCGCCGAACAAACGATGACGGGCGGTGGCGACTTTCCAAACGAGCCGTTCCGGATGATGCGCAGAAGTTGCAGGCCATCAAGCTCATCGAGATCGATGTCCGCAATTATGAGGTCGATGGAGCCATCAAGCGCGAAGCCAAGTGCGCCCACGATGTCCACAGCTTCGACAGTGTCAAAGGCCCGGCGATCGAGCAGTTTCGACATCACACTGCGCACCGACCCGTCGGGATCGACGATCAGGGCGCGGAGCAGTTTCATGGCGACGACCCGGTCAACGACCGGCCCCCCCGGACCGATCCCCAAAGCGACCCCGCCTGGAAACTCAACCGCATCACGCCCCCGCGAACGCAACCGTTAGGTTAGCGAGGAAAGTGGGCCTTGCAACGCGGTTGGTCTGTTCGGCATCATACGGAGGAACCGCGAATACGGTTCTGCAGCGTTCGCGAGCGTAGTCAGTGGCGCCTGTCAGTTGGGCAGCTTGCGAAGCACGTATTCGATCTTCGAGCCCTCGGCCTCGAAGGCGCATTTAACCCAGCGTCCCTGTGCGTCATACCAGAAGCTTGCGGTGAGTTCCGACACCACATCGTAGCGGCGCGCCTCGATTGTCGTCGCGCCCACCTTCACGCGCTCCATGCCGCGATCGGTCACCTTCATCGGCAGCATCTCGCCCGTCTCGGTCGAGAACATGGAGGCCTGCTTCATCTCTTCCTGGTTCCAGTGGGTCGACGGAATGACGGCGCCGGTCAGCGTTCCGTTGAACGCCTCGCTGGCGACCTTGAGGCCGCCGCCAACGGCCTGCGCCGACAGCGTCTTCCACTTGCCCTCGTTCTTGGTGCGCGAGCCCACCCACACCAGCTTGCCGGCGGTGTACTTCTCGGTGACGTCGTGGACGTATTCGAAGAAGGTGACCGGGCCGAAAGAAACCTTCAGCTCGACGTCCGTTTCCACCGTCAGCGTCTCGCCCGCGCGCGAGAAGGTGACGATATGGAAGCCCAGCGGGCCGCCGTCCCTCAGGACGTCGAATTCCAGCTTGTCGCCGTGTTCCGGCTTCCAGGTGTTGGCGTGGGCCGGAAGCGGGGCCAGCAGGAGGGCCGCCAGAATCGCGAGAATCTTCATGCCGATTTCTCCTTCCCACGGGTTACGCAAGGGCTTGAGGATCGGATCAGCCCCCGCTGGTTGATCCGGCGCCGCAATCTCCCTAGTTGATAGGGGCTTGTCCGGCGCCTGCCGGGGTTCCAGGAAGCGGTTCATGCGCACGCACGCCAATATCATCGAAGCTATTGGCCGGACGCCGCTGGTCAGGCTGCGCCGGGCCTCCGAGCTGACGGGGGCCAATATCTACGGCAAAGCCGAGTTCCTGAACCCCGGGCAGTCGGTCAAGGACCGCGCCGCGCTGGGCATGATCCGCGACGCCGAAAAGTCCGGAAAGCTGAAGCCGGGCGGCCTCATCGTCGAGGGCACGGCAGGAAACACCGGCATTGGCCTCGCCGTCGTGGGGAACGCGCTGGGCTATCGCACCGTCATCGTCATGCCGCGCACGCAAAGCCAGGAAAAGAAGGACGCTGTCCGCTCGCTCGGCGCGCGTCTGGTCGAAGTGGACGCGGTCCCCTACGCCAACCCCAATCACTACGTGAAGTATTCCGCCCGCCTCGCCGACGAACTCGCACAGAGCGAGCCCAACGGAGCCGTCTGGGCCAACCAGTTCGACAACACCGCAAACCGCAACGCGCACTACGAAACAACCGGCCCGGAGATCTGGGAGCAGACCGCCGGAAAGGTGGATGGTTTCATCTGCGCCGTCGGCTCCGGCGGCACGCTGGGCGGCGTTTCAATGGCGCTCAAGGAGCGCAGCAAGAAAGTCCAGATCGGCCTTGCTGATCCGGGCGGCGCTTCCCTCTTCTCTTACTACAAGACCGGAGAATTGAAGTCGGAAGGCACCTCGATCACCGAAGGCATCGGCCAGTCACGCATCACCGCCAACCTCGAAGGCGTCGTCGTGGACGATGCCTGGAGGATCGAAGATGCGGATGCGCTGCGCATCATGTTCGACCTGACTCGCGAGGAAGGCATGTGCCTGGGCGGCTCGTCTGGCATCAACATCGCCGGCGCGATGGCCATGGCGAAGAAGCTGGGGCCTGGTTCAACCGTCGTCACGATCCTCTGCGACTACGGCAACCGCTATCTGTCGAAGTTGTACAACGGCGCCTTCCTCAAGGAGAAAGGCCTGCCCGTTCCTGACTGGTTTGAAGGCTGAGGCTCAGCCGAGCAGGCGCATCGCCAGGTAGCCGACGCCCGACCAGAACGCGCCGCAGAAAACAACGACAGCGATCGTCACTTTCCAGGCTGGCCATTTGGGATCGCCGGCAAACGGATCGGGTCCGCCAACATCGATATCGCCGATGGTGTGCGAGTTCTTGTCGACCTCACCCGCGCGATGAGCGGGCGGCGTCCACACATTAGGGCTCGTCGTCGTGACCAAGTGCCTCTCCCGGTAGACAGGCGAACGCATCACTCAACCCTCGAATAGCTTAGCAGGCCACTTTTCAGATTGCGCCTTAACAATCCGACAACCGCGCGATTCGACTTGGGTCGCTGTCGGCAAGTTCATGAATTGATTGCCATAAATCTTCACAACACCACGCCTCGCAGCGGTTCCCCCAAACAAACGTTCGGGTCCGGAACGAGTTCCATCGATATCGCGTATTACGTGAACGTAAGCAAAAGCCTGCCCCGGCGCTCGCCGGGACAGGCTTGAATGCAGGCCAGCGGCTGGAAGCTAGTAGGCGCCCTTGCCGAGCAGGACGACGGGAATAGCCATCAGCACGATCTTGATGTCCTGCCAGATCGACCACGTCTTCACATACTGGACGTCGTAGGCGATGCGCTGCGTGTAGGTCAGGCTGTTGCGGCCCTTGACCTGCCACAGGCCAAGCACGCCAGGACGCACGGCGGTGTAGAACGGAAGGTCTCCGCCATAACGCTGCATTTCGGCAGCGGTCACCGGGCGCGGCCCGATCACCGACATCTCGCCGCGCATGATGTTCAGCAGTTGGGGCAGCTCATCGAGGCTGCTCTTGCGCAGGAAGCGACCGAGCAGCGTGACGCGCGGATCGTTGCGCAGCTTCTGGAATTCGGCCCATTCGGCCGCAACCCTGGGGTCGTTGGCAAGCAGATGCTCAAGACGCTCAGCGGCGTCGATGCGCATCGTGCGGAATTTGTAGACGAGGAAGATCTGGCCATCGCGGCCGATGCGCTGCTGCGTGAAGAGCGCGGGGCCGGGATCGAACACCTTCAGCAAGGCGTAGATCAGCATCAGCACTGGCGACACGAGTATCAGGACCGGAAAAGCCATCCCGATATCCATCATCCGCTTCACGCGACTCGACTGGACCCGGTAGACACTGCCTGTGGAGAGATCACCACTCCAGGCATTGAATCGGCCGGCTTCTACGCCGCTGCCATTCTTCATAACTACACCCTCGTCCGGCCGGAGACCGGACACCCACACGCAATACGCGGACCAGTCTTGCTGACCCCCGCGACCGTGCCTTAACCCCTCCTCCAAAGGGCGCTGGACGGTCTTAAAATGACTGGACAGCCTGCTCATCTCCCCAAGCAGGCGACTTGTCCGGCCCCGTTTCCCAACCTGCGGGTTGTTACAGCCCGTTAACCGACAGAACTCCGATATTGCACCGCAAACAACTCACTTCCCCCGCGAGGCGAGTTGTTGTTTACAAGCGCTTTTTAGGCGATTTCGGTTCCGCGGCTGTCAGAAACTGGAACATCGCTGCTGCGGTGCACAACGATCCACAAGTTAACCATCGACGCCGGAATCCGGCCGCCCGCCGTCGGCCAGGCGCCCACCCCACAGGCTTTCGGCGGTCGTCCCGGGTCGCGATCCCAACCTCGCCTTGTTTGTGCGGGCGTGTCTGGATAGTTGGTTCGTGAACAGATGCCAGATCAGGGAGTCGGCGCCGGATGGTTGCGCACTTCACGCCGGACAAACCCATCGTATCCGCCGAGTGGCTGGTCTCGCACCTCAACGCGCCAGACGTGCGCGTGCTCGACTGCACCTACTTCATGCCCGGCTCGCCGCGCACGGGCCGGCACGTCTATGACGCCCACCACATCCCCGGCGCGCGCTTCTTCGACATCGACGATGTGGCCGATACCGACAGCACCCTGCCCCATATGCTTCCCGCGCCAGAGAAGTTCTCCTCGCGCGTCCGCCGGATGGGCCTCGGCGATGGCCACCGTGTGATCTGCTACGACCAGAATGGCTTCCTCGCTTCGGCCCGCGTCTGGTGGATGTTTCGTGTGATGGGCCACGCCGACGTCGCCGTGCTGGACGGTGGCTTCGAGGCGTGGCGCGCAGCTGGTGGCGGCGTCGAGGACCTGCCGCCGCATTTCGTGGCAGACCGTCACTTCACCGTCCGCCCGCGGCGCGACCTCGTCCGCGATCTCGATCAGATGAAGCAGACCGTCGATGCCGGCGGCGCGCAGATTGTCGATGCTCGATCGGCTGGGCGTTTCAATGGCACGGTGCCCGAACCCCGCCCGGGTCTTCGCAGCGGACACATGCCCGGCTCCTTCAACGTGCCTTACGGCGAAGTGCTCGCCGCCGATGGCCGGTTCAAGCCTGAGGCCGATATCCGCGCAGCCTTCGAGAAGGCCGGCGTCGACCTGTCAAAGCCGATCGTCAATTCATGCGGCTCGGGCGTCACCGCAGCGATCCTCGCACTGGCGCAATCGGTCGCCGGGCATGATGGGGCGGCGGTCTATGACGGCTCGTGGACGGAATGGGGCGCCTCGAGCGCAGCAACTCCCGTCGTGACAGGCTGATCCAATGGCGCCGGCACGCGGCAAGGGCGGCAAGCGGACACCGGCCAAGGGCGGCCTCTCGACACGCGTAAGCCATGCCGGTCGCGACAGGTCGCTCACCCTCGGCGGCGTCAATCCCGTCGTCCAGCGCGCATCAACCGTCGTCGTCGAGAGCGCCGCGAAACTGTTCGAGCCGGGCGGCTGGACCTACGGCCGCCACGGAACAGCAACGCATGAAGCGCTCAAAGAGGCGCTGTGCGAGATCGAGGGCTCATCGCATTGCGCGCTGGCGCCCTCCGGCCTCATGGCGTGCATCATTCCGTTTCTGGCGTTTGCCAAACCCGGCGGCCACGTTCTCGTCGGCGACAATGTCTATGGACCGACGCGGCGCTTCGTCGATCGCATGCTGAAGCGCTGGAGCGTTGAGGCGACCTACTTCGATCCCGAAATCGGCGCGGGCATCGTCAGCCTCATCCGCGCCGACACCAGCGTGCTTTTTGTCGAGAGCCCCGGCTCGATGACGTTCGAGATCGCCGATGCGCCTGCGTTGGCGGCTGCCGCGCGGGCGGCCGGCGTCATCAGCGTGATGGACAACACCTGGAGCGGCGGCGTCTTCCACAAGCCGCTGGCGCTGGGCTTCGACATTTCGGTGCAGGCCAACACCAAATATGTCAGCGGCGGCGCCGATGCGCTCAACGGCGCCATGCACACCAACAGCGAGGACGTGTTCGCGCAACTGAAGGACGCGATCGCCGACCTTGGCTCCAACGTCGCGCCGGACGACGCCTATGCCGTGTTGCGCGGCGCACGCTCACTGCCCCTGCGCATGGACCAGCACGAGAAAGCCGCGCTGGCCGTAGCGCGCTGGCTGAATGAACATCCGTCCGTGCAGCGCGTCCTGCACCCTGCCCTCGAGGATGATCCCGGTCATGCGCTGTGGAAGCGCGATTTCACGGGGTCCTCGGGGCTGTTCAGCATCGCGCTGAAGAAATCACCGACGGAGAAAGTGCACGCCTTCCTCGATGGGCTGGAGATCTTCAGCCTTGGCTTCTCGTATGGGGGCTTCGAAAGCCTCGCCATCCATTGCGACCCGCAGCTCAAGCGGACCGCCAGCAAGCCCGATCTCCCCGGCCCGTTGATCAGGTTATCCGTCGGCCTCGAAGACCCGGCAGATCTGATCGCCGATCTCGAGCAGGCGCTCGCGAAGCTGGGCTGAAACGCAAAGCGCCTCGCATCCGAAGATACGAGGCGCCCAAGCTCCCCAGCCTGACCCTATTTGTCGTGATAGTACTTTGCGTACGCCTTGTAGTTGGCTGCGGTATAGTCGTGGTGCGCCTTCTTCCGCAGGTCGACGAAGGTCAGCACGACGCCGGCGACGTTGGCGTGGAAGTCGCGCAGGATCTTCATCGTCTCGCGCAGGGTGTTGCGGGTCGTCTTGCGCCAGCGCGTGGCGACGACAACCTGGTCGACCTTGGACGTGACGACGCGGGTTTCGGCCATCAGCAGGATCGGGCCCGTGTCGATGATGATCAGGTCATAGCTTTGCTGCAGCATGTTCAGCATCGCATCGAAAGCGCGGCTGCCGAACACGTCGCGCGGCGTATGCTTGCGATCCGACAGCGGCAGGATGTGCAGGCCCGTCTTCTCGTCGGTCTGCACAGCATCAGCCAGGCGGGCTTCGCCGAACAGATACTCCAGCAGGCCGGCTTCGCATTTGACGCCCGACGTTTCCGTCAGCTGACGCAGGCGGATGTCGCCGTCGATCACGATGGTCTTGGTGCCGGACATGGCGGCCATGCGGCCCAGGCAGTAGGTCATGCTCGTCTTGCCTTCGCTGGGCAGCGAGGAGACGACCGCGACCGTTTTTGCAGCCTTGTCGATGTCAGCGAACATGATCGACGCGCGCAGGTGGCGGTAAGCCTCGGCGAACCCTGAGTGCGGCTTGTCGATCAGGTACTCGGCCGGCTTGATACGCGCCTTGGTGAACGCGCCAGCGGCAGGCAGCA
>Ga0075154_10000260_pt1 | contig 47015 bp, 36 predicted proteins | sample JI71714BDNA_FD_70965 | JGI IMG/M metagenome (GOLD analysis project Ga0075154, IMG submission 70965) | Wastewater effluent complex algal communities from Wisconsin, to seasonally profile nutrient transformation and Carbon sequestration -... | ecosystem: Engineered > WWTP > Effluent > Algae... | reverse complement strand
AGCATGTTGTGGTGTCATAATAATACGTGATTGAACCTTAGCTTTAGGCACATTAGGCATTACTCTTATAAAGTCAACAACAAATTCACTGTGGGAGTGGGTTATAATGGCAAGGTTAGCATATATGCCTTCAGCAACTTCCTCGTTCAGCTCTATATTTAGTTGGTTTTGATTCTCATTAACTTCAGCCATCTTCCTGTGTATTTTGTTGATTATTGAAAGGTAAAGGTAGTAAAAATCAGTCTTACCCAAAAATATTCTTGTATTTGAAATTTTAAGGACTTTAAAAGAATATAAAGTCTAATTTTGATTACTAATCTATTAATTAATATGAAAAAAGGTTTCCTGCTGGCATTTATTATTTCAGTTCTCATAAGCAATGCTAATGGGCAAATGTACTTAAAAGTAAAAGTTGCTCCCCAGTTCTACACAGCTTTTTTTGACACGCTGCATGTTCCTTCGGCTTTAAATAATTGGGACCCAAGTTTTAATTACGAAATGATCTCTGAAAATTTATTCAAAATTCCTGCCTTTCAGGGAAATACTGAATATAAGATCACAAGAGGTAACTGGAATACAGTAGAAGCAGCTATAAATGGAAATGATATAGCTAATAGAACCATAACATATCAAAAAGATGATACTATTGTAATCGAAGTAAAACAATGGAAAGATCTATACACTTCATCAGCCCATACTGCCAGTCCTCAAATACATCTGTTAAAGTCAGACTTTAAAATGCCGCAATTGAGCAGTACAAGGAGAGTGTGGATATATCTGCCTGCCGATTATTACACCAGTGGGGATGATTATCCGGTGCTTTACATGCATGATGGCCAGAACTTATTTGACAAGCCATATTCCTTTGTTGGAGAATGGAAAGTTGATGAAGCTCTTGACCAGTTTGAAAGTTCTGGAGAAAGATCCTGCATCGTCATAGGTATTGATAATGGGGGAGGAGAAAGGATCAATGAATATACTCCCTACAAACATCCAACTTATGGAGGAGGGCAAGGTGAAACCTACACGACATTTTTAGTTCAAACACTTAAGCCATTTATAGATAGTCATTTCAGGACACTTCCCGGACCTAAAAATACAGGAATCGCAGGAAGTTCATTAGGTGGTCTCATCAGTTATTATGCTGCAATCAAGCATCCTGAAATCTTTGGTAAAGTAGGGGTCTTTTCACCAAGTTTCTGGTACTCAGATAGTTTGTTTGCTGATGTAACAACATACGAACCATTTGATAATCAAAAATTTTATATCGTGGCAGGTCAAAATGAAGATGAAGACATGGTTCCAGACATTGATAATTATATCGATAAAATGAAGATCAGAGGTATCAATGATGAACAATTATTGAGACTTATTCAACCTGATGGACAGCATAGCGAATGGTTCTGGGCTAGAGAATTTCCGGCAGCTTATAAGTGGCTGGATCTTTGGGATAAAGGATTGGTAAAGACAGAGGAATCAATTGACAGTCAAATATTTATGAGCATCAACGAAAGCCCTTCTTTAAATCCAAGATTTATAATATCCTCTGAACTTACCACTCCAGCCAAAGTAGTTATTATTGATGAAAAAGGAAATCAATTCCAAACTTTTCTTCCAACGAATCATGCGACGATATCAATGGATTCTACAGCAAAAGCAGGAGTTTATTTCGCACACTTCTCCTCAGGAAAACATAATCAGACAATTAAATTCATCAAAATGTAGTTATTTCTTGGGCTATAATAAAACAATAACTCCCAGAAAAATTTGAACGGTATAAAATATAATTATGTATAATCTTTTGGTATTTATATTATTACTGACTTTTCCAGTTACAAATAGCTCATCAATTAGTACTGTGGATCATAAAGCTCCAATAGAAGAATTATCAGCATATCTTTTTCTATCAGAAACATGCCCCATTTGTATTAGTCTGACACCAGAGATTAAAAAAATTGAAGCAGAATTCTTAAACAAAGGTTTAGTCTTGCACCTCGTCTTCCCTAATGTCAAAGATTCTAATCCAGAAAAAATAGGCAAGTTTGTCAGAAAATATCACCTAAAATCTCAAGCATTTATTGATAATGAACAATCATTGACCAATAAATATGGAGCTTCCACCACACCTGAAGTTTTTCTAGTGGAAAAAAAGACGGATAGAATCATTTACAGTGGTAAAGTTAATGATGAATTTATCGCCCTGGGTAAAAGAAAACGCACTAACATCAATCATTTTCTATATGATGCTATTCGGAAATACCTTGAAGGAGATAAATCTACCGTTATTTCTACTAAGGCTGTTGGATGTTTCATAATCAAGGAAATAGACTGATAAACATCTTTGATAATGTCATTGCTGTTTAAAAAAAATTATATTTGTAACTCATAAGAGGTCATATTGACTTATTAGCATAATCTTGAATAGAGTATTATTAAATTTTTTCTCAAATGAAGTATTTACTAGCCTTCCTATTTGCCGCTCTTTTAAACGTTACATTTACAACTGCCCAAGATGTAACATTCTCCAAAGACATCGCTCCAATCGTTTTCAAGCATTGTACTTCTTGTCACAGGGAAGGAGAAATAGCACCTTTCCCTCTTACTTCATATGATGAAATTAAGTCCAGAGGCCCTTTCATTCAATATGTCACCACCAGTAAATATATGCCACCCTGGAAACCACAACAGGGAATTCAGCATTATCAAAAAGAAAATTACCTTTCAGATGATGAGATTGGTCTTATCACGCAATGGGTAGATGCAGGTATGCCAAGAGGCAATGCAGCTGAAGAACCAGAACTTCCAGTGTTTCCGGAAGGTTCGCAAGTTGGAACTCCAGACCTTGTTGTATCTTTCTCTCAATCATATTTGCACAAAGGCACTGGGATCGATGAATACAGATATTTTGTAATTCCAACTAATCTTACAGAAGCCAAATACCTTACAGCACTTGAAGTGCGACCCGGAAATAAAAAAGTAGTACACCATACATTAGTTTGGGCAGACTCAACGGATGCATCAAAACAAGCAGACGCGGCGACTCCTGAATACGGCTATGAAGGAAGTGGAGGAAGTGCAGCAGGCAGCCTAGACAATCAATTGCCCGGTTATGTACCCGGTCAAAAACCTATAGTTTATAAGGATGGCCTTGCTATTAGGATCCCTAAACAATCTGATCTTTTACTTCAAATGCATTATGCCCCGTCTTTCACAGATGAAGTGGACAGCACCACTATCAACTTATTTTTTTCAAAAGTACCGCCAAAAAGAATTGTGAAAACATATGTGGTTCTGCCCCTGCCACAGATTATAAGTGAAGCTTTTATAATTCAGGCTAACAAAGTCAAAGAGTTTCATGGAAAAATTCCGATTTCGACAAAAACTACATTATTGGGTCTTGGGCCACACTGTCATCTTTTAGGTCAAAATTGGCACGTATTTGCAATAAGGCCCGGTAAAGATACTGTTGAACTTATCAAGATCAATGAATGGGATTTCAATTGGCAAGGATCATATAACTTCGTAAAACCAATTATTCTGCCGGCTGGTTCAGTGATTCATGCTCTAGCTACGTATGACAACACCGCTGACAATATCAATAATCCGAATAATCCTCCAAAATTAATTTCTTGGGGTGAAAAAACCTCAGATGAAATGTATTATTTGCCTTTGATCTTCATGGACTATAAAGCAGGAGATGAAGATTTAAACTTTCTTGATGAAACATTAGCTGTTGATTATCAAAAAGATGACAACTCTGGTACAGTTTTATATCCAGTTTATCCAAATCCGGCTGGAAATGAAACTAACATTTATTTTACTTTGGATAACATTGAAAAAATGACTCTTACTATCATGAATGAGCAAGGAGTTATCATGGATAGCCCATTCAAATCGAAGCTTTATGCATCAGGTCAACATATAACGAAATTAAATACCCAGGACTACAAAAGCGGATTTTATTTCGTTATTCTAGATAACGGAATCAAAAAAATGACTCAGAAATTTGTAATCACACGATAATTTTCAAAATAAAAAGCATTAAATGAAATTTTTCTATACTCTATTATCTATTGTTTTTGCTGGCAATATCTTCGGCCAAACAATTAATTCAACATCTCTTCCTAAAGTCAATTCTGAGAATAGTTACTATTCATCTTTAAACACAGACTTGAATGAGATATCTAAAATTGGAAATGGCCAAACGTGGGATATATCTGGCGTATCAGGTGGAATAACTACTCAAACTAAATATGAATTACCTGTCAAAGGAAATTACGGTTATTTGTATCCGCAAGCTACTTATTTTATTAATGAGGGTGGAGATGGCGAAGTTTATTATAAATCCGACGATACTGGTTTAAAATTATTAGGTGCACCTAGTCCATCATTTATTAATCCTGGCATAATTGAAAAGGGAGAAATCAGACCACCAATTTTTGAGATCAAAACACCTATGAATGTAGGAGATCAATTAAATCAAACAGCTTATTTGGTCATCGATATACCTGTGTCGATTATTCCAGACAGTTTATTAAATACACTACCAATAAAGCCGGATTCCCTTAGGTTGAAAATAACAACTAAGTATAATTACGAATGCACCGGTAGTGGAATTCTAAAATGTCCAGGAAAAGATTTTAGTGTATTACAGCAAATAGCAAATATCACCACAATAAGTAATGCAGAGGCAAAGGTTCCTTTTTTGGGTTGGATTGATGTATCTAATTTTGTAGATTTTGGTCTGGGAGAGGAAGATTTAATTACGAATATTACTTTCTGGTCTCCGGATCATGTAGGATATGTAGCTCAATTCCAGGTAAGACCTGATATCAAGGATATAGTTGTCGCTAAATATACTACTGAAGGAACATTGTTGAAATCAAATGATGATCAATATACGAGTTCAACAATTGAAATTTTTCCAAATCCTATTTCAACAGAACTTAGAATAAAAAATGTTGAGGGACATGTTGCTGATTTTGTAAAAATAAATTCCATCGATGGAACTTCGTTGATTGAAAAGCAGATCAATAATAATGAAGTTATAAATGTATCGCGGCTCAATCCGGGGCTCTACATTGTTAATTTATACCAAAATGGCCAGGTCATAGCTATTAAAAAAGTTATCAAGCTTTAGTTTGCCTTTAGAATATAAACTATAAAAATAAGAAGATCTTATGATCTTAGACTTGGCATATTTTGATTGGGACTGGAAAGAATTTTTTGCAGTTTTTGTTACACTGTTTGCAGTAATCGACATTTTGGGATCAATACCCATCTTAATTTCGCTTAAGGAAAAAATGGGTCACATACGATCTTTCTATGTGGTGGTATTATCAGGAATATTAATGATAATGTTCTTCTTTCTTGGAAGGCCATTTTTGGACCTTTTCGGATTGAGTGAAAATTCATTTGCAGTAGGTGGCAGCATCGTTATTTTTTTATTAGCGCTGGAGATGGTACTTGGAAAAGAAATATTCCACAATGATGGTAATCCAAAAGCCGGAACACTTGTGCCGATTGCCTTTCCTCTGATAGCGGGGGCAGGCACACTAACTACGATCATGTCCTTAAAAGCCACTTATGAAAATAGTGGTAAAAACGAGATAGTTATCCTTGTTGCTATTATTGTCAATCTCATCGTTGTATATGCGGTTCTTAAATCACTTAAATGGATTCAAAAGGTAATTGGAGTGTCAGGACTGATTGCAGTTCGAAAATTTTTTGGCGTAATTCTGCTTGCGATTTCTATTCAGATTTTTGTCAAAAATATTGGTAAAATCGGTTTTTAAAAATTGATCTTTGAAAATCGTTTGCAGTTAAAAGAATTTGCAAATGATTTTTAATGTTTAGTTTTGCGCGCTTAAGTATTGCTTTATGTCTATAGAAGTATCAGGATTAACGAAAATATATGGATCTCAGAAGGCTCTGGATGATATTTCCTTTTCTGTCAAAAAAGGAGATATTTTAGGATTCCTGGGCCCTAATGGTGCCGGGAAATCCACTACCATGAAAATCCTTTCCTGCTTTATACCACAATCATCCGGTGAAGCAAAAGTATGTGGCATGGATGTTAGAACAGATTCATTAAAGATCAGAAATGAAGTAGGATATTTGCCTGAGAACAATCCACTTTATAAGGATATGTATATCAAAGAATATTTGGCTTATATAGCTCGTCTGTACAATATCAGTAAACCTATGAAAAGGGTAGGAGAAATGATAGAACTTACAGGTCTAGGACAGGAACAAAGAAAGCTAATCTCACAATTGTCCAAAGGATACAAACAAAGAGTAGGTCTTGCTCAAGCAATGATTCACAACCCTCAGGTGCTAATCATGGACGAACCAACTTCAGGATTGGATCCAAATCAATTAGCTGAAATCCGTAACCTCATCCGCGAAATAGGTAAAGAGAAAGTTGTTGTCTTTTCCACACACATAATGCAGGAAGTTGAAGCCTTGTGCAATAGGGTTGTGATCATTAATAAAGGTAAGATTGTTATTGATGATGAAATTTCAAAATTAAATACTATTTCTCAGGGCAGCAATTCCGTTACTATTCAATTTTCAAAAGATTCCAAGGCTAATCTAAACCACTTCAAAGAAATTGCCGGTTTGAAAAACATAGAAAGTTTGGAGCAAAATTCTTATATGTTTACAAGCAATGATTCAGTAGACATCCGGGAAGCATTGTTTGATATCTCAGTGGCATCCGGGCTGAAAATCATTCGTATGGAACAAAAAACATTCAGCATGGAAAATGTCTTCCAACAACTGACAGCAAGTAAATAAAAGTAGTATGTGGACTATTGCATTCAAAGAAACATCAACGTTTTTTAGTTCGTTGGCAGGATTTATCATAAGTGGCGTATTTCTGCTTTTAATGGGGTTAATGTTATTCTTTTTCCCGGATACCAGCATTTTATCTTCAAATTATGCGACGATGGACGGTTTGTTCTATTTGGCACCAACGATTTTCACTTTTGTAATACCAGCTATCACCATGAGATTCTTTGCTGAAGAAATACAGTCCGGAACAATAGAATTATTAGCAACCAAACCAATATCAGATCTTAAAATCATCCTTGGAAAATTTCTGGCCGGTTTGTTTCTGATAGGCTTATGTCTTTTGCCTACGCTCATATATTATTATACAGTGTATCAACTTGGTTCACCTAAGGGCAATCTGGATAGCGGCGGAATTATGGGTTCATATGTAGGACTTGTTTTTCTATCTGCTTGTTTTTTGGCAATAGGTATTTTTTCAAGCGCATTGTCAAGTAATCAGGTAGTAGCTTTCATCATTGGAGCATTTCTGTGCTTCTTGTGTCAATGGTTCTTTTTATATGTGAGTAAATTACCTGTATTCGTTGGATCGTTGGATTATTTTATACAAAAGATAGGCATGGATTATCACTACGGAAGGATGAGTAAAGGAGTGATTGACTTAAAAGATGTTATTTATTTCTTATCAGTCATCACCTTATTTATCGGTTTTACTCACTTCGTATTGCAGAAAAGAAAATGGTAGAAAAATCGAAAGAATTGAAAGAAAAGGAACAAAAAATATTAAGTAACAAAACGCAAAGTATATATGCTTTAGCGCTGTTAATAGGGTTCTGTATAGTAATTAATATAATTTTCTCTTTTGTAAATTTCAAGATAGATCTTACGGAAGAGAAAAGATTTACCTTAACACCATCTACTGTCCAAATGCTCAATGGATTGAAAGATAATATTTATGTTGAGGTTTTACTGGAAGGCCAATTTCCTGCCGGATTTAAAAGGCTTCAAGAGTCTACTAAGGACCTTTTAGATCAATTCAGAAGTGAGTCTCCGTATATTCAATACAGATTTTTCGATCCACTGGCTTTAGTTACGGTCGCAGAAAAAAATAATAGGATCAAGGATCTGGCTGAAGATGGAATAAAACCAACCAACCTAAGGGTAATGGAGGAAAATGAATCTACAGAAAAGATTATTTATCCTGTTGCAGTAGTAAAATTTGGATCTAAATCTATTCCTGTTAACTTATTGGAAAATAGTATTGCAGGTTTTAGTGATGAGGAAGTTCTTAACCAATCGATCAATCTTTTAGAATATAAAATAGCTGATGCAATAAATAAAATATTGAGGGTTCAAAAACCTACTATTGCTATTACTAAAGGACATGGGGAGTCGAAACCAATAGAAACTCAGGATCTTATAAATACATTATCTCCATTTTATAACTTGAAATGGATAAGCCTGGATAGCATGTATACCGTGCCTGACGATATCAAGTTGATCATTATGCCCAATCCATCAGTAAAATTCGATGAAAAGGCTAAATTCGTACTTGACCAGTTTGTAATGAAAGGGGGAGATGTCATGTTTCTGATCAATAGGTTGAAAATTGATATGGATAGTCTTCGGAATGTGAGAGCAGAGTATGTACCAATTGAAAATGATGTCAACCTGGAAGATATGTTTTTCAAGTATGGAGTGCGGATCCAGCCCAATTTAATTTTGGACCTGGAATGTTCTAAAATACCTTTAGTTGTAGGAAAACTTGGCACAGGTGCTCAGACTGAATTGTTTAAATGGTATTATGCTCCATTACTGTCAAGTAATTCGATCAATCCTATCGTCAAAAATATAGATAGAGTCAATGCTTATTGGACCTCAACTGTGGATACAATCAAGACAAAAACTGATATCAAAAAAACTGTTTTACTTTCATCCAGTCAATATTCCAGAGTTCAGTTTGCACCAGTCCGTATTAATTTTGAAATTTTAAGATATGATCCGGATCCCTCGAAATTTAATAAACCTAACCAACCTGTCGCAGTTTTGCTGGAAGGCAAATTTCCATCCTTGTATGAGAATAGAGTAAGTCCGGATATGCTAAAGACTCTAACTGATATTAAGGCAGAATATAAAAGTTCCGGTGATGAAGCTAAAATCCTCGTAGTTTCCTATGGTAAGTTGATTAATAATTTGTACAACCCGACACAAAGTGATTATATGCCTATGGGGTACAATACCTTTGAAAAGCAATTGTACGGCAATAAGGATTTCGTAATTAACGCGATTGAATACATGTTTGATGAAAAAGGCATATTGGCAGCACGCGCTAAAGAAGTAAAATTAAGGCTACTGGACACTGTAAAAATCAAAAACGAAAGATCTTTCTGGCAATTTATCAACGTTTTATTGCCAATATCGTTATTAGGGCTTGGAGCACTCTTTTTTAATATTTTACGCAAAAGAAAGTTTGCTTCTTAATTTTTAACTTTATTATTCTAAGCTCAATAACAGATACTCTATGTCTAAAAACTATAAATATTTATTTTTATTTTTATTATTACTAACTGGACTCGCTTTTTTTATTTATAAAAAGAATAATGTCAAAAGTTCTATGACTGATAGCAGCAGGGACTTTGGAATTGAAAATACAGACAAAATCGGTAAGATATTTGTGACTGACCGTTCTCATCTTGGATATACTTTGGAAAAAAGAAATGGTGTGTGGTTTGCTGACAGCATTCATCCTGCTGATATAGAATTCGTCAACATATTACTCACCACTATTCGGAAGATGTCTGTGACAAACCTTGTCCCTAAGACTGCTATCCCAAATATTATGAAGGATGTGGCTACGATAGGCAAGAAAGTAGAAATATATGACCTGGATGGAAAAAAACTTAAATCATTTTATATTGGTGCGACGAATCAACGGGTAAACGGTGTATTCATGGTTTTGGAAGGTTATAATATCCCTTATGAGATGGGCATCACTGGGTTCAATGGAAATATTGGTGGCCGATTCTGGCCATTAAACCTTATCGATGTTCGAAGTAAACAACTCTTTAAATATCAGGTAGGACAAATCAAATCTATAGAAATAACTTACCCACGTGACAAAGATGAGTCGTTTACATTGAACATTGAAGGCAATAGCAAATACAAAGTATTCCCGATTAGCACAACTAGGAAAGTAATAAATAGAGAAGTAAGCAAGGGTCTTACCGAAAGGTTCTTGTCCAATTTTGAAGATATACGTGCAGCTTATGTAATTAGAGATAATATGCTGGGAGCTGATACGCTTGTGTCCACAGTACCATTTGCATCTTATAAAATATTGGATAAGGATAATATAACAAAGACCGTAGATTTTTACCCGGTATTGAATGGTGAAAATAGGATTGGCTTAGGCTATGAGCCTGAGACATTTTATGCTGTAGTAAACAATAAGAATTATTATACAGCACAAAACTCCGTATTGAAGAAAATATTCTGGGGATATTCGTACTTTTACGAGAAGTGAAATACAATATCAAATATCTAATATTATTCCTGATAATACTTTCTTTTGCCGGATTCAAAGTTTCTGGTGAAGATGATTGGGGTTTCTTTGGGCATAGAAGAATAAACAGACTTGCTGTTTTTACTTTACCTGAAGAGATGATGCCGCTCTTTAAAAGTAGCCTGGATTTTCTAACTGAACATGCTGTTGATCCGGATAAGCGCAGGTATGCTTTCCGGCTGGAAGCTCCGCGTCATTACCTTGACATGGATGCATACAAAGACAAATGTCTTCCGCACAACTTCGCTGAAGCGTTTAGCGCATATTCACATTTGGAATTTATCAACAACAAGAATGATACCATTAGGATCAACGTCACTGATACCTCTTGGTGCAATGTTAGTAAATCGGCTGTGATGACAGATGGGAGATCCAGTTGGGAAGTAAGCAAAAGAGATGTAAGATATATCTATAATTTCTTTGTCTTACCCTCCTACTATGATGACAATTATAATATACCTATCGATTCTTTATCAAGACTTTATACGCAACTAAAGGGTAAAATGCGCTCTGTAAGGTTAGTAGATCATTTTACAGAACATGGTATAGTGCCCTATGTGATCGAGCAACAATATAACAAGCTTGTGAAAGCTTTCATTGCCAAAGATAAAGACAGAATCATCAATATATCAGCGGATTTGGGTCATTATGTTGCTGATGCTAATGTTCCACTTCATGCGTATAGTAACTACAATGGCCAAAAGTCAGACCAATATGGTATCCACGCATTTTGGGAAAGTAGAATACCTGAATTATTTGCTGATGAACAATATGATTACTTTGTCGGGAAAGCAAAATATATAAAAAATATCAATGAATTTGCCTGGCAGACGATTCGTGAAAGTGGAAGACTGGCAGATACTGTGCTTTTGATTGAGGCTGAACTAAGAAAAATATATCCGAAGGATCAACAGATGTGTTTTGATCAAAGGTCAGGACAAGCGGTATGGTTGCAATGTAGAGATTTTGCTGCTGCCTATTCGGATAAAATGCAGGGAATGGTAGAAAATCGTATGCGCAATGCAATACTAGGTGTAGGTTCTATCTGGTATACAGCATGGGTTGAATCCGGAAAACCCGATTTGAATTTCCTTAAAGACCAACCTGTTTTTTGGATACAGGATTCAAGCGTTTTAAAATATGATGAATATATTAAATCAGGTAAGAAAGGGCAGGGCAGGGATCATGAATGAATAAATTATATTATTTAATTTTATCATATTCAACCATCTGAAATTCGATTTTATATGATATTTAATTGTAAAAATATATATTATAATAATATTTCATATTTTTGTACAAAATCTTGCAAGTATTACTAGATAAGGTTCATTTTAACTCATAACTTTGCAAGTATTACAGACTTTGAAAATAAACGAAACAATGAATAATAAGATCATTTTATTTTTCTGCATATTCAGCATATCTTTTAATGTATACGGGCAAAACCCAACTGATAAAAACGCATTGACATTCAGGGCATTATGGGCTGATTACTATAATCCAAATGGAGGTGACTTGTCTGATTATAAGAGTTACAGATATGGATTGAGTGCTGCCTATACTAGAAATATAAATAAATTTCTAAACATATCTATTCCAGTCAGATTCCTAAACGCAAAACTGATCGATCAATCTCAAAATACATTAGTTGCAGGAGGTGATATACAGTTACAGGGACAATTAATTAGTGGGAAAGGACAGATTATACCCTATGTTCTAGCCGGAGTAGGTACACATTATATCAAGAAAGACGGAGCTGATGTTCAAATTCCAGTTGGACTTGGGTTCGATATTAGGATATTTGAAAGAGGGTACTTAAACATTGCAACTGAATACCGTTTCAGTCTGACAGAAGATAGAAATAATTTTATTCATGGTTTAGGATTTAAATACCATATGGGTAAAGGCTCTACTATGGCAGATATGGATGGAGATGGCATTACTGATTCACTCGACCTTTGCCCAACTATCAAAGGGTTAAAATCTTTTAATGGCTGTCCCGATACTGATGGAGATGGTGTACCGGATAACTTGGATGAATGTCCAACTGTTGCAGGTCTTGCCTTGAGTAATGGATGCCCTGATACTGATAATGATGGCGTGGCTGATCAAGTCGATAAATGCCCGAATGAACCTGGATTAAAGGAAAATAATGGGTGTCCTAGCCTGGATCGTGACAGTGATGGAGTTCCGGACGCTACAGATTTATGTCCGGATGTACCTGGTAATAAGTCTGCAAAAGGTTGTCCGGATGGAGATGAGGATGGAGTAGCAGATGATAAAGATGAATGCCCGGACGTGGTAGGACTTATTCAATTCAACGGTTGTCCTGATACTGACGGTGATGGTGTTGAAGACAGGTACGACAAATGTCCAACAGTGAAAGGTAGTAAGTCAAATAAAGGTTGTCCTGAAATAGCAAAAAAAGATAGAGAAAAACTTGAATTTGCAATGAAAGCGGTTCAATTTGAACTTGGTAAAACAATTTTGTTAGCTTCTAGTTCTCCCATATTAAATGATATAGCAGATATCATGAAAAGATATCCAGATTATGTACTTACGATTAGTGGTCACACTGATCCTACCGGAAAGGCAGAAACAAATCGTAAACTAAGTACTAATAGAGCCAGAGCTTGTTATAACTATTTAGTTTCCAAGGGAATAAGCACTGGAAGGATGGAGTATATAGGTTATGGTCCTGACAAGCCAAGGTATGATAATGCTACTGAAAATGGACGACAATTAAATAGAAGAGTTGAGTTTAGTCTTGACTTGAAGTAACAAATTTAAATTTAAGAATTATAAGCCGGAGCATACTTTTGCTTCGGCTTTTTTTATATTCATTACTGTAGAAAAAATATATTCATTATAATTTTTCAAATATTTTAAATATTAGGCAATTTTTGATATTTTCAAAACAATATATCAAAATACTTAAAAATTTAAATAGACCTTCTGTTTATTCAAATTATACCGCAATTTTTCTTTAAAATAAATCTATTAATCTAGAATATATTCTTACCTTGTTGAACCAAGTACACTTATTAAAGTGGATTTTGGTCTAAAGCACATTTAAGATTAATTAACCCTTTTCGTATCATTTATGGGTAAAGACATACAAAACATTCAATTGAATAAGTTTTTCTTATTGACCTTATTTTTGATCACATTCATGTGCGCAAATGGCCAATCAAGATTCGCAGGACGATTGGTTGACAAAGCTTCTAAACAAGCCCTCATAGGTGCAACTATCATTGATATAAGTGATCCATTGAACAATACGATCAGTGATGAAAGCGGAATCTTTTACATCAATAATGCTAAATTCCCTTTGCAATTAAGAATTAGCTACATTGGATATGCTGAATTAGTGTACGATATAGCAGCTAATCCTGGTATTCCACAAGTAATCAACCTCGAAGAATCCGGACAATTGTTAGAAGGTATTGTAATCAAAGGCCAACGTGTATCAGATAAGCAAAAAGCTGATCCTAGATCAGTTGAATCTATGGATTTGGCAGCAATAAAAGAAACTCCTTCGATTAGCTTTTACAGCGGATTAGGGAATTTGAAAGGTGTAGATCTTACTACTGCTAGTTTAGGTTTTACTATTATAAATACCCGGGGCTTTAATAGTACTAGCCCAGTCCGATCTCTTCAACTAATTGATGGAGTGGACAATCAGGCTCCCGGGCTGAATTTTTCATTGGGTAATTTCTTAGGAGTATCTGAACTGGATATTCTCAAGGTAGATCTAATAGCCGGTGCAAACTCTACACTCTATGGTCCAAATGCATTTAATGGTGTGATCAATATGGAGACAAAAAGTCCTTTTTATCATAAAGGGCTATCTGCTTCAATCAAAGTTGGAGAACGCAATCTTGGGGAATTTGCATTTCGTTATGCCGATGTCATCAAAAATAAATCAGGGAAAGATTTCTTTGGTTATAAAATAAACTTCTTTCATCTGCGAGCTAATGATTGGGAAGCTGATAATTATGATGCTGTCTTTGAGTCAAGAGACAAATCGACCAACCCTGGTGGCTATGATGCGGTGAATATTTATGGTGATGAAGATGATAACAGATTTAAGAATAGTAATCTAAATGGCTATAAAGGTCTTACCACTTGGTCGAGAAAGGGATATAAGGAAGTCGATCTTGTTGATTATAATACAAGAAACACCAAAGCCAATATTGCCTTACATTTTAAGACATCTCCAAAAAAGGATATTGAATCTCCAGAATTGATTTTATCATCAAGTTTTGGCTCAGGTACCACTGTTTACCAAGGGGACAATAGATTTAGCTTGAAAGATATCCTCTTTTTTCAAAATAAACTAGAGTTCAGAAAGAAAGATAAATTTTTTATACGAGCATATGCTACACATGAGGATGCGGGCAATTCTTATGATCCATACTTTACCGCGTTACAGCTGCAAGAAAGTAATAAAACTAGTGAAAAGTTCTACTCCAATTTTATAAAGTATTGGCAGACAAATTTGAATAAAAGAATTACAGAAACCGGCTACCCTAAATTAGTTGCAATGCCAGATGGATCTTACCAATTCGAAGCAGGCAAGTTGGAGCAATGGTTTGGCACTCATCAGGATTCTCTCAATTCTTGGTATTCAGAGGCAAAAAATTATGCAGATGGTCTGGTCATTTTACCTGACGAAAATGGATTTTATGAGCCTGGGACAGAAAGATTCAATAAAAAATTCAATGAGATTACTAGTGCAACTTCAAACAGTAAAGGTGAAAAATTAGGGAGTAGATTTTTTGATAAATCAGCATTATATCACGTTCAGGGCGAATATAAGTTTAATGATAATTTTGCATATTACACTGTCGGTGGAAATGGTAGATACTATACACCAAATAGCAATGGAACAATATTTTATGATACTGCTGGAATAAAAATCACTACTTACGAATATGGTGTTTACGGAGGTCTAGAGAAAAAACTTTTTAAAGATAAATTTACATTTAATGCAGCTGTAAGAGCTGACAAAAACAAAAATTTTGATTTACTCATCTCACCTGCAGCAAGCGTAGTGTGGAATCCATCTCCTAATAATTATTTCCGCTTCTCATTTTCTTCGGCGATTAGAAACCCTACCTTGACTGATCAATACCTGAATCTGAATGTAGGTCCTGCTACCTTAGTTGGGAATCTCTATGGGGCAGATAGTGTTATTACAGTTGAATCCTTTATTGATCACCTTACAGATCTAAGTAACAAGGTAGAATATTTTAACATTGATCCTATTAAACCAGAAAAAGTTAAGTCATTTGAACTTGGCGCCAGAACAACTTTATTTGAAAAAATATATGTTGATGCCGGCTATTTCTATAGTATCTATAATGACTTCATCGGATATAATATTGGTATTAAGTCTGAATTTGATCCTGTGACTAGCCTTCCAAATTTTGTCAATGTATATAGATATGCTGCCAATTCAACCAATACTGTTACTACACAAGGTTTCAATATTGGGTTGAACTATTATTTTGCAACTTATTATATGGTTGCTGCGAATTATTCGTGGAACAAATTAAATAAGACATTTGCTGAAGATCCAATTATTCCAGCTTTCAATACTCCTGAACATAAATACAATGTTTCAATTTCAGCTAGAAATCTTGAGATTAATCTTGGAAGAAAATCTTTAAAAAATATAGGCTTTAATGTAACTTATAAATGGCTACAAGGGTTCATATTTGAAGGTTCACCTCAATTCACAGGTTTTATTAATAGTTATGCGCTCATGGATGGGCAAATTTCACTTGGATTGGATAAAATTAATTCTGTCGTTAAAATAGGTGCTTCAAACTTACTTAATAATAAAGTCTACCAAACATACGGTGGCCCGAGAGTAGGGAGAATGGCATATATTAGTGTAGTATATAATTTTGTAAAAAAATAATTATTTGTATTTTAAAATGTAATTTTATAAAAAAATGAATTCTATGATGAAGAAAAGTTTACTAACTTTATTTTTGGCTTTTATGATAATATGTAGCTCTTATAGCCAAAAAAGATACCTGGAACCGGTTTTTTCAGGTGTCACTAAAAACACATTAATCTATGGATATAACTTCCATATATTATTTGTTCCTGTAACTGGACACTCAACTTTACAGCCGTTAGTTGCAGATGTTTATACTCCTAATGGAGATACCGAAACAAAGAGACCTTTAGTAATATATTTCCACTCAGGAGATTTTTTACCTCACCCACAAAATCAAAGTATTAGCGGTAAGAGATCTGATTCAACAGTTGTTGAAATGAGTAGAAGACTTTCTAAAATGGGATATGTAGTAGCCTCAGCTGACCATCGTCTTGGATGGAATCCTGTTGCTCCTGAGCAGGATGCAAGGGTTAATACCTTGATCAATGCTGCATATAGAGGCGTACAGGACGCTAATTCTGCGATCAGATTCTTTAAGTTAAATGCTGAAACCTTTGGCATTGATACTAACAAGATTATCCTTTGGGGACAAGGAACAGGTGGTTACATTACTTTGAATACTGGTGCTTTAGATAAATATAGTGAGATAGTTACGACTACTTCACCTGAATCTAAATTTATTGGTACAAATGGTTTTCCAATGGTAATAGAGCAGTTCAATGGAAATATTTCAGGTACTACTTTAGGTAAAAATCCACAAAATGGTGATACACTTAATTTACCTGGTAATATTGGTCCATCTAATAAATTCCAACTTATTGTAAATATGGGTGGAGCTATGGGTGATATATCCTGGATGGATGAAAATACGCCACCGGTCATTTCGTTCCAAACTACTAATGATCCATTTGCTCCATATAAAGATGATGTATTAATAGTGCCTGGTCCAAACTTACCTGTAGTTCAGGTTCAAGGTGCTTATGTAATCCAACAAAAGGCAAAGGAACTAGGTTTAAATGCAGCTTTTGCTGATCATGAATTTATAGATCCACTTTCTGTTTATATATCTTCTATAAATGAAGGTAATGAAGGATTATTCCCAATGTACAAGGCAAATAGGTTTGATTCTTCTCCTTGGGATTATTGGGATAGAGCTACCAATGCAAATGATACTACTGGTATAAAAACCAATCCGGATATGTCATATTCTAAAGCATCTTTGTACATGGATTCTATCATTAATTATGTAGCTCCAAGAGCTTGTTTAGTATTGGATCTAGGATGTGATCTGACTGGAATCTTATCAAGCAAAACTATTACAGCGGACAATGCAGGCCTTATAGCTATGCCAAATCCTGCCAAAGATTTTGTTACCATACTTTCAGATAACAGAACCATAAAAGGTATTGTAATTTATGATGCTGCTGGTAGAACAATTAAAGCAATTCCTAATGTCAATTCAAATAAATATGAATTACAAAGGAACAACTTGCCGGCTGGTGTCTACTATGCTCAGGTGCGTTTCGAAAAAGAAAATGCAACTGTTAAGTTGATGTTCAATTAAATATAAATTAGGAGATGTTACTAATGTAAGTAGCATTTCCTTTTTTTAATATCCTTTTTAACCCTAAAATTTATTTAAATGACAAATAAAACTGCCTCCATTGTATCTTACATGACTATAATTGGCTGGATAATAGCATACGTAACCTATAGTAACCAAGTCGAGAAAAGTTCATTACTGAAGTTTCACTTAAAACAATCTTTAGGATTGTTTCTAGTGTATATGGCTTACTATGTTCTTATCTCTTTTATTCCAGGATTATGGAGAATCGGCTCTCTTTTGGGTTTGGTTGTATTTGTATTTTGGATAATTGGGGTCGTAAATGCTGCAAATGAGGCTGAGAAGCCATTACCTTTGGTTGGTGAAATTTTCGAAAAAAACTTGACATTTATTAGCTAACCAAATTGATGTATTAAATATAAGAGGAATGGATTGTTAAGATTCATTCCTTTTTTTATGGGTAAGGAGTAATGGGTGATCGGGTGATTTGGTGATTGGGAAATCGTTTGATCGTGAAATCGGATGATGAGCTTCTATGTACAATCTCCAGCATCAAGCATATAGAATCTATCATTTATAATCTGACTTCTGTCCCACTGTCCCACTGACCGCTGACCTATTTCACCGATATTAAGATCTCAACGACTGAGTCATCTCCATTTTGAGACCTTTCATCATAAACTTCATAATCAGCGTTGTAAGCCCTATTTAGATCACTATTCCATATTTCAATCCACTTGCTGTAAACTGATCCGGTCTGAGGATCACCATGGGCAACATATTTCTTGAATCTTCCTCCAGGCAAAATGATTCCTTTCAATCCTTCAGGTACTTCATCCAATGAAGAAACTTTGCAACCTAAAATAGTGGTATAAGGATTAAGGTGATCACTTTCATACTCTGCATAAACACAATATATTTTATCATCAATTTTATTTGGTATAGTATTAATTAAGCCCTCAGACATAAATTTGTTCCAAAGCCTAGGTATATCAATTATCGACTTGCCATCTTGATTGGTAGTTCTCACATATGCACCGATTATGTAGAAACTTTCTAAAAACTCCATATTTAATTTATTGTATAATGGTAATTCCCCCTTTAAAAGTTAAGGACTCTCCATATATGTCATGGCATTTGACATAGTAAACATATACACCAGGATTGGATAATTTGCCGTTAAAATAACCGTTCCAACCTGTTGCTTCATCATTAGGTAAAAAATCTACTTTAGAAAATACTTCTGCCCCCCATCTGTTATAAATTTTAAATTCATCGATGAGTGGGATAGTATTAATTTCAGTAAATACCGTTACATTATCATTGATTCCATTGTGATCACCAGGGCTGAAGACATTTGGCACGAAAAGGTTTATATCTTTTTTAAAAACCCTTATTTCTATATCTTCTGTAGCGGGACAACCACTTTTGTCCTTAACCGACAATGTTAAATTTGAATTATATGTGGGCATAATAGTAGGGTAGAGGCAAGGATTACAATCGAGGTAATCTGCCCCTATCCATGCATCGTAAGTCATACCAATGGTATCAAATAAGAATTCAGGAATTATTTGATAAGGATGTCCGAATTCGATTGCTACTGATTCCGGAAGATTAAATGAGATGGCACCATCAGATGCAATAGTCCCTGCATAGTTGAACATACAGCCATTCTGATCTTCTCCCTCTATGTTATAATCTCCTGCTTTAAGTTGATCAAATAGAAGATTGTTATCACTTATACTGACTCCATTAATCTTAAATATGTATGGTCCCGATCCATTTTGAATAGATTCAAAGTAAATTGAACCATTTTCTCCAAAACAATTAGCATCGGTTATATGAGGTGAAACAAATTCTGGCTCCGTAATATTTTTAGACACATTGACTGTATCTGATGCGGTGCATTGATTTGCCAAGTTAATTACGGTGAGTACATAAATACCGCTTTGGTCTATTACAGGGTCTAAACTTGAAGCACCGCTAATAATATTACCACCACTGACCCCTGTCCAATTTACACCATAATTTGACACATTGTCAACTGAACCATGAAGCACCAACTGAGATATCTTACAATTAAGTATTCCCTCACTTCCAGCATCTACGATTGGATAATCACTAGATACCTCAACTTTCTGAGAATAAGTTGAACTACAGCCATTGTTTGTGTCCTTCACTAATAAATCATACGTACCCGCTGATCCGGCTTGAACACTGATTTGATTAGTTGGAGAAAGTATGGTACCATTCATAGTTGACCAGGAGTATTGATATGAATTGTCGTTATTGTCAAAAATAACAGAAACGTTCAGTTTACCGCAAGTGATATCATCAGGTACAAGTATAGTACCTGAAGGCTTTAAAATATCCTCATCTACATTAACCTGAATTACCGAAAGGCAATTATTTTGAGGATTTACTACTTGAAGTTGATAAATACCACCTGCATCTACGACAAGAGCCGAATCCTGTATTATTTTAACAATAGAACCATTCAACGTACTCCAGGAAATAATAGGATTGTTACCTGCATTTTGCCAGTTTGGAATAATTGTTTGGGTGATACTATCACAAGTAATTATAAACATATCCGAAACATTTAGAATTGGTTTGTCATTACTCTGAAAAACTTCAAGAGTGTCGCTGGCCTTGCAACCATTGATCAGATTAGTAACTTCGAATATGTAGTGACCAGGAGAGAGTACTTCTACACTTAAATTGTTAGTATTTCCATTAATGCTTCCATCATATGTTGACCATGAAAAATTGATAAAAGCAATGTCATCAGTTGATATGTAACTGCCTGTCACTATCGCCGAAAGTGCTGCACAGTCAAGTGTCTTATCAGGTCCGGCATCTGAAATTGGTTGATCAGGTGATCCATTTACATCAAAAACATGGTTTGTTTTACATCCATTTATAGGGTTAGTAACTGTCAATGAATAACTTCCCACACTTTTAGCTACGATGAAAGAATCATTTGCCTGTCCTGAAAATGTTCCATTAACTGTTTCCCATAAGTATATAGTTGAAGGTTGATAATTCATTAGTGAAGCCAAAAGCTTTATTGAGTCTAATGAACAGGTGATCATATCGGGCGTAGTAATTACAAGGTCCGGTAAATTTATATCCTTTAATACCGTGACTGTATCTATTGTAACGCAATGGCTCAAAGTATCCTCAACTTTTAAAATGTAAAAACCCGGATCAGATACTGCAATACTTAACTGCTCTGGATTACTGATTATATTTCCAGGACTATACCAAAGTGATATATAATCAGTAATTGGAGTTATCACAGATCCTTGCAAATTAATGATAGAATTAATGCAGTTTATAGTATCATTTAGCCCTGAATCAATAATTGGCTTAGTGACATTCTTTGATACTGTAATAGAATAATCTTTCGTGCAACCAGCACCGTCAGAAAGCGTAAATGTGTAAAGTCCAGGTTGATTGACCTTGATAGAATCTTTGGAAGGATCCGATAAAATATTACCATTCATCGTTGACCACATAGAACTCAGACCTCCTCCATTTGTCACAATTGGTGAAAGATCAATCGTTGTTTCTTGGCAATTTAGGTCAGAAGATTTTTGCAAAACAGCAGATGCATTAAAGGCAGTTTTTATTACCTTGATCGTACTGGTATCTTTACATCCGGTAAGAAAATTTTCTACAATCAGCGAATAGTCGCCTTCTTGATCAATTAGTAATATATTATCAAAATTATTGCCTATATAATTTCCATTTAAAGTAGTCCAAGTAAAAAGTAAGGGACCCGGATTAGATGCTGAGCCATCAAGTATAGCCTGTGTATTGGTGCAATCCAATGGTCCTTGTTGGACAATTATAGAAGTCGGAGGTTGTGAATTGTCATCAACCGAGATAGGAGCTGATGTGTAAGAGCAGGTGATTATATTATCAAGTGCATAAATTAACACCTGATACTGTCCCGGTTGATCAACGATGATCTGGTCAGTTCCTTGGCCTGACACAATGTTTCCTCCACTTGTAGTCCAGTAATATTCAAAATTGCCCATGAATGGATTGCTGGAATTATCTGTCAATGTAGCTTGTAAAGTAGTGGAATTGTTGATACAATCTAAATCGTTTGATTTGGAAATTATGATGTCAAAATCTATAATACTTAAATTAAGGTTTGCTATAGTATCACAAGGAATTCCAGGTAGAGTAACCGTGTACTGCCCTGCGGCAGTATATGAAGTGCCATTTAGGACATAGGATTCATCAGAACATATTATTTTATCTATTAATTTGATCTGCACAGGTATGATTTCAATATTGATTGTTCTAATGGAGTTACATCCATTGGATGCAGTAAACTCTTCCATAAACTCTCCTTCAGTAACATATGTGTTACCATTTGGTGAAGTATAACTTTCACCATCACATAAGAGCAAATCAACTGTTTCATTTATTGCCGAAGTATTGTCAATAGCAGTTTCAAAGCAAAATGATTGTTGATTGTTAGCGCCACCTGTAGATGCTGTCCAACCCCAAAATATTTCATTTTGACCCATAAACACATTATTTACTGCATCGTAACCAACTAGCTGAAGCACTTGTGCGCCATCCAAAAATATAGATAAAGTCTGCGTAATAGGATCCCATATAATTCTGGCAGGATGACTTTGCCCATCTTCAATATTACCCAAACCTACCGGACCGGCAATAGATGAAGTAAAGTCTCCATTAATATGTATTGAAGTATGATCTTCTGGGATATCATCATATCCCACCATTCCATTATCCCATGTATCGAATTCTATGATAATTGAATTAGGAATTCCACTGGCTCCGATACCTCCACCTGTTCCACCACAATTTTGATTAGTAGAAAAAACCAGACAGATTCCATCTGCCCCGGCATCATTATCTCCAAAATATAAATCAAACTCTAATTCAAAAGCTTCCTCGAAATCAAGAGGCGCATTATACCAAGAGCATCCTCTTTGAGTATTTGATGCTGCAGTAAGCTGAACACAATTGGGCGCCGTATTGAAAGCATTGAATTGGTTTGAAAAATTGGATTGATTAAGATTTAATATCCGCATTTTAAATTGTCCACCTCCGGCTACTTCATTCCAAACTCTGATATAGTAAGTAGCGCCAACAGCGAGGTCATTTAGTGATACACCCGGGTTGGGATTATCACCGCAATGTTGGTCATCATAACAACCTTCCAAAGCCACCGCACCGCAATTCCCTGAATATATTGCCATCGCAGGGTCATTGGCTGTGATCCCTTTTATTTCAATGGTCACACTACCACCTGCAGGTGCTATAAATGAAAACCACATATCTGGATCATTGTATGTCCCGCATGGTGGAGATTGAACGCCGCTGGCAGTTTGCCCGGTAAGATTATAGGTATTAAATAGCACCCCATTATTTGGAACGGCAATAGCTGTACAAGGATTATTAGCAAAAATATAGAGTGGATAGAAACAAAATTGAAATAAAAACAATCTAAAAAAAGTAATCATCTGTTGTGTGTGTGGCAATGCAATAAATGAAAATATATGTTGGCGAACTATGTCAAAGATAAGGCTAATATTTTAAATTTATAGAAAGTCAATATTATATAAATACCGATCTAAATTTATCTCAAAATTATATTCGTTAACTCTCTTTAAATTAAAGGCATAAAAAAACCCGACTAAAGAGCCGGGTTTTTAATCTTTTTAAAATGAAATTAATCTCTATACCATTTGGCAAGGTTGACACTAATCCCTAAACTGGAGAACTTAGATTCATATTTAAGATCTCCATCTGTAAGTTTACTTGCAAAGCCTAACTGTGCTTGTAATTTGATGAATTTATAACCAAATCTGGCAGTAATAGCCGGCTCTATAAACATCCATGTTTTATCTTCCACTGCGCTTTTATTCAAAAATTCAGTATCCAATTCAGACTGGGTATAACCTGAAGTGTTTAGATCATTGTATTTCACCGCCGAAAATCTTGGAGTAAATCCGAGATCAAAATATTTACCGACATATCCTAAAGCAGGTTGAATGAAGAACTTAGTGGCATTAACATCATAATATTTTCTAGAATTATCATTGCTAAAATCAATTTTGCCGAGTCCACCACCAGCATATGTTTCGAAAACAACATTGTCTGATATGTTAAAGAAATATCCTATTCCAACTTCATAAAGGTTGCCCTTATTAACGGTTTCAGATGTTATTCCATTTGATGTTGCATCGACTTTAAAGTTATTCCAGTAAGCGTTTCCTATGACACCAACATGATCAGTCAAACCAAATGCGGCTTGGAAATTGTTAAATCCAATACTAGCTTTCAATTCACCTTTTTCTTTTAATAGCGGTGCGTTGACCGCATTTGGCACATATAGTGTGGTGTTGCAAGAAGCAGCCATGAGGCAGACCATCAATATTGATGCAAAATTCACATACTTTTTCATAAATATAGTTTTTGTTTAAAATATAAAATTTTTCATTCTTCAAATAAAAAGGCGTCAATTATAATTTGTAGTATCGGGCATTTCTGAGATTATTTCGTAAATAGTCCCTTTATCTACCATTACTTGCTTCCAAAGTCCATTTGCATTAGACTTAAAAACATAGTTGGCATCACCATCGGATATAACCCAGGAGCCGCCTTTCAATTCTTCCTCCAATTGATCAGGAGACCATCCTGAATAACCTACATAAAATCTGATTTGAAATGGTTTAATGAGTTCAGACTTCACTAAGAATTTTAATTTATCAAAATCTCCGCCCCAATATACTCCCTCTGCTACCATTTTACTTCCTTCCAAAAGACTTCCAACATTATGAAGATAATGAATGGTATCTGTAGCAACCGGTCCACCAAAAAATACATCAGAATCAATTTTAGGAAAATTAGCCAATAAATCATTTACTTTCATATTGATCGGCTTGTTTAAAATAAACCCAATACTCCCTGTGGGATGATAGTCAGTCAATAAAATAGCAGCTTGTATAAAATTTGGATCCTGCATGAAAGGCTCCGCTAAAAGAATGTCACCTTGTTTTAATGTTTTTTTCTTTAACTCTTTCGGCATAAAAGATTCTTTAAGTTTTTCAATTTCTGATCATGCAGTTTCGGAAGTAATGCTCCTGTCAACTCTCCTTAATAACCCTCTTAACACAGAACCAGTTCCTCCGACTTCCATAGCAGATGTCATTCCATCAGCTATCATGTTCTGTATTGTTTGAGTCCAACGCACTGGTGCAGTAAGTTGAGCAATTAAATTTAGCTTTATTTGATCAACATCCATCCCAGGGATTCCTTTTACATTTTGATATACAGGACAAAGAGGCATTTTCATATTTGTATTGCGGATAGCCTCTTCCAATTGCTTGCGAGCATCCTCCATCAGTGGGGAATGGAATGCCCCACCCACCTGAAGAACAACTGTTTTAGTCGCCCCCCTGGCATTCAATTCAACACAAGCTTTATCTATACCTTCTATGGTCCCAGATATAACTAATTGTCCCGGACAATTATAATTAGCTGGTACTACAATATCATCGATAGAAGCACAAACTGATTCCACCACATCATCATTGAGACCTATAACAGCTGCCATAGTGCCGGGATTATTCTCACAAGCTGACTGCATGGCTCTAGCTCGCATAGAAACCAATCTCAATCCATCCTCAAAACTCATAGCTCCGCAAGCAGCTAGAGCTGAAAATTCACCTAGAGAATGTCCCGCTGCCATATCAGGCTTAAAACCATCTCCCATCATTTTGGATTTAACCAGTGAATGGATGTAAATAGCCGGTTGAGTTACATCTGTTCTTTTCAATGCTGCTTCATCATCTCCAAACATTATGCTCGTGATGCTAAAACCTAATATTTCATTAGCATTATCAAAAATTGCAGCTACTTCATCAGAACTTTCATACAGGTCTTTACCCATACCTAAAAACTGTGCACCTTGACCTGGAAATAAATATCCTTTCATCTATTAAATCTTTGTATTTAAAAAATTGAATTAATAACACCCATTCATAATTAAAGAACCTTGGTTATAAATTCTTTCTGATTCATAATATTATCAAAGCAAATATGCAATTTTTAATTTATTCTCCAACTTGTATGATAGAATTGTTTTAATTTAAAAATCTTTAATACCGTTATCTCTCATTAAAATATCATATACTTCTTTCATTCCTTCTGTAGCTGGTTTTTCAACAATTGTTAAATTTTCTCCAAGTCTCCTTGTCTCATAACTTTCCACTATTGCCACATCTATTAAAAATATCTTTTCTGCTCTGTGGGCGAATCCTACCAAAGATGCTGCAGGATATACCTGTAAGGAGGTCCCAACTATAATTAAAATGTCGCATTCTTTGATCAAATCCATTGCTGCACCCAGCAAGGGGACATCTTCTCCAAACCAAACTATAGCAGGCCTTATCTGGCCTCCGTCATCTGCTTTATCTGAAAGCGTCATATCGCCACTCCAATCAAAAATTACCCGATCATTCAATACACTTTTGGCTTTTAATAAGCTACCGTGCAAATGAAGAATATTTTTTGAACCGGCTCTTTCATGAAGATCATCGACGTTCTGAGTAATAACTTGGACATTAAAGTCCGTTTGTAATTCTGCACACAAGAGATGAGCTTTATTGGGTTTGACATTATTTAAATCCGCCCGACGCATATTATAGAAATTGAGCACCAACTCAGGATTACTATGCCAACCTTCAATACTTGCCACTTCCATTACATCATGATTCTCCCAAAGCCCATCAGCATCCCGAAAAGTACGTATTCCACTTTCTGCGCTGATGCCGGCCCCTGATAATATGACTATATTCTTCATTTTATTTTTTTTAATATCTCATTTAAATAAATTAATTTAAGTTTCGGTAGCCAAATTTTCCTTTTTGAAGAAGAATTTTTTTTTAATAAAATGCTAGAAGGTAGATTTTAGTCCCGCAACTGCGGGACCCATCAATCACATGGATATTTTTTTCTAATAAACCTATTAAAGAAAAAATATGAATCAATTGACTAAACTCCCCGCCGTCACTTTCTTTAGTCGGGCAACCATCTAACATCTAACATCTAACATTAGCCATCTACCCTTGTTTCTTAACTGCCAAAACTTGACTAAATTAATCCAGGGTAAGGTATGCCTGACCAATATTATCAATTATATCAGAAGCAATTAAAGACCTGAACCCAAATTTTTCCTTTGCAATATTCCCTGCTGTTCCATGCAAGAATACACCAATTATGGCTGCGTCGATTGTATCATATCCCTGTGCCAATAGTGAAACTATCATCCCTGTCAAAACATCACCAGACCCACCTGTAGCCATTCCACTGTTGGCAGTGTTATTAAAATAAATCTGCCCTGACGGTGCAGATATTACAGTATCAGCTCCTTTTAGTACAATTACAATCTTATTTTCAAAAGAAAATTCTTTCATAAAATTAATTCTCTCAATGTGGTTATTGAAAGTGCCAAATAATCTATCAAATTCACCTTGATGCGGAGTGATTATTGAGTTTAAAGGAATCAGTTTTTCCCAATGATCGAGTTGTGAAAATAAAGTAAGCGCATCCGCATCGATGACTTTGGGAACTTCTAATGTCTCTTTTAAAATATTTTTTAACATTTCAGATTGTACAAAAGTCAAGCCCATACCAGGACCGATAGCAATGGAGTTGATTTTCGGCGGAATGCTACATCTAGTAACTTCATTTGGATTTATATCAGGATCTATAAGTGCTTCCGGGAAAGCTCCTTGTATAAAATTGGCAGAACTGCCCGGAACGTGCAATGTAACTAGCCCACAACCAGTTCTAAGCGCTGCCTTACCTGCCAGTAAGATACATCCTGCTTTGCCAAATGTGCCACCAACTATAAAACAACTACCTGCATTATACTTATGATTAAGTCTATTATATGGTTTCAGTAGATTTCGAACGAATTCGGAATCTATATATTCAAAATCAGTTTGAATATCTTCTAAAAATCTATTAAAAGGCGCAATGGGTGCCAAAGACAGTTGACCTATCTTATTTTCTTTTAGATCAAGAAAATAAGCCATTTTCAAAGTGCCCAAAGCAACGGTGTGATCGCAAGCCATTGATACGCCTTTACTACCTGAGTCAGCGAATATTCCAGTTGGTATATCAATCGCAATTTTAATGGAAGAGAACTTATTTAATTGCAAAATAAGTATTTCAAGATTTTCTTCCAAATCTCTGTTAAGTCCTGTTCCAAATATTCCATCTATCAAAATTGTATGTTCAGGAATAATATGTTCTATTAATCCTATCCTTGAAACATGCTCAAAATCAATAGAAAGAGGTAATTCAGATGAACATATCATCATCTCTTGACTAGGTTTTGATGAAGTTTCAATAAGTATCAATTTAATATTGAATCCTTTAATTACCAATCTTTTAGCGATTTCTACAGCATCTGCTCCATTCCTTCCACTTCCAGCATATATAAGAATTTTATTATTTATATTATAATTATAATCAATGAAATATTTAACAAAAGCATCTGCGGCTAGTGATATTAAGTAAACAGAACTTATATCCAATTTATTTATTACTTCATTCTCTAGTTCTAAAACTTGTGACCTGGACAGTATCTTCACGTCTTCATTTTTTATTATTATTAATAGTCAAAACTACTTTTTTTGTTACTTATGAAAAAAAAGAAGTATTTTTGACGAAGATAATTAGTAAACCCATAAACATATTCGCTTTGGAAAAAAAACGTTTACTCAAATGTATAGGTATTTTTTTGATGTTTTGCTATGTAAATATTGGACATAGTCAAAATGAAATACACTATTCCCAATTTTATAATGCCACCTTAAATCTTAACCCGGGTCTCACCGGTATATTCAATGGAGACAAGAGGATATCAGGCAATTATCGAAGTCAATGGAGATCTGTTCCGGTGGACTATTTTACAGTTAGTGCCAATTATGACCAAAAGATTTATTCTCAAAAAAATGATAAAATCTTCTTTGGTGTCGGTGGCAATTTTAATTTTGATCAAGCTGGTGACGGAAAATTAGGCTTGCTAAATTTGAATTTGCAAGGATCATTTACTTATATGGTTAATCAACATTTCTTTCTGACTCCAGGTATTGGTGTCGGATTTGGTCAGAGAACTATCAACAGCAAAGGATTAAATTTTGCTGATCAATGGGATGGAACTCAAGTAATTTACAATCCAACAACAGGCGAAAAAGTAGATTTGGATACAAAGTCATTCGTATATCCGGAGACTTCTGCTGGTTTAAATATTAGATTACAAAATAGTTCGCGAACAAAGATTGATGTTGGAGCTGGTTTTTGCCACTTAAATTCTCCTAGAATGAGATTTTATTCAGGTTATGATTCAAAATTACCTGTAACAATGTCAGTTTATGGTCTTGGGTCGCTTTACCTGGCTCAACCTTTTGATTTGTTGCTAAATGCTGCTTATCGTAAGTCTGATGAATATAATGAAACTTTGCTCGGCGCAGGTCTTAAAGTATATCTTAGTTCGAGAAGAGGTAAAGAATTTGCTATTGTAGGAGGTGTTAACTTTAGAACTGATGATGCATGGATTCCGACAGTAGAACTCCATATTAATCAGATTAGAGCCGGAATAAGTTATGATATCAATAATTCTGATTTCAAGATAGCTACTGAAAAGAAGGGTGGTCTTGAAGTTTCTCTCCAATATATCATTACTGAAGTTAAACCTTTGAAAGATTACAGATCTTGTCCTGTTTATTAAATATAGCAGAAATCCCAAAGTTAAAAACATGATGAAAAATATACTTATAATTATAGTTTGCTTTTTTGCACTAAATCAAGTGCAGTCCCAAACTAAAAAACAATATCTTAAGGCAGCCGAAAAAAGTCTTGCTATTAAAGATTACAAAAGTGCAATGGTTAATTTTCAGATTGCCGCAGAATTCGATCCAGGTGATCCTGAATTGTTATTCAAAATAGCAGAATCTGCCAGAAATTTCCATGCTTACACTAAGGCAGAACAATATTATACATTGCTCCAGCTATCTGAAAGAAAGAATGAGCCTCAGTTCAAAGAATCTCTCTTTTGGCTGGGTGAAGTTCAAACGATTCAAGGTAAATATACTGAAGCTCAGGATAATTACAATCTGTACATATCTCAGAATGAAGGTGCAGAGAACGAAAACGTAACAGTTGCAAAGCAAAGACTTGAATCTTTAGATTGGGCTATAAAAAATGCCAGTGATTCTGTTGAATTTTACAAAGTGGAACAATTGGGTAGTGATATTAACTCTCCCTACAATGATTTTGCTCCATTTGCTAAGAATGATTCATTCTTTTATGCTTCAAATCGATTCACCAATCCTAAAAACAAATGGTTAATTGGAAAGACATTATTGAAAGACTCAATCAGCAATGGTGAGTTAAGCAATGCATTCAATGAGGACACTAAGCACAATGTAAATCTTACATTTACTCCTGATGGAAACAGAGTGTATTTCTCTAATTGCGATAATGCAAACTTTTCCGAAATCAGATGTGAATTATACTACAGAGATGTGATGCCTGATGGCACACTTGGAGCTGCAGTCAGGGTTCCCGACCCGGTTAATATCTCAGGATATACTTCAACTCAACCAACTATTGGTCGGGTCGATGGACTTAATAAAACGATTCTATTTTTTACATCTGACCGTCCGGGTGGAGTAGGGAAGGAAGATATATGGTATGTAGAAGTGAATGGTAACAGCTATGGCACTCCTATCAATGCAAAAGACTTGAACACTATTGATGCTGAAGCAACTCCATTTTTTCACCAAAACTCTCAGACATTATATTTCAGCTCTTTTGGACTGAAGGGATTCGGAGGATATGATATTTATAAGACTTCCTTCACTGATGGCAAATGGTCAGATCCGGAACAAGAACCGGCTCCACTAAACAGTAGCTACAATGATATATATTATACATTGTCTGACAATTCAAAAACAGGTTATTTTGCTTCAAACAGAGCAGGTTCCTTATATTTAGATCCAACAGAGGAAGCATGCTGTAATGATATTTATAAAGTTGATGTATTGAAAGTCAACTTATTGGCTTATGTTTTTGACGCCAATACACGCGATTCTTTACCAGGTGCTAAAGTTGCTTTATACAAGAGAAGTGGTCCTGAATTAGCTAGTCAACAAATTGAAACAAGATCTTCTTATTTATTCCCATTAGATCCTGGTTATGAATTTATGGCAGTAGCTTCCAAACCAGGCTATTATCCTGATACAGTATACTTTTCCACTAAAGATTTAAAGGACAATTCTGATATAGTTAAATTGTTCTACTTAAAATCTAAAGAATTAGATTTGGATGTATTGACATTTGCCAAAAAAACAGGTTTACCATTAAATGGCACTACTATAAGAATTATAGATACTAATGATCCAAGTAAAGAGCAAATCATTCAATTGACAGAATCAACTAACAGACATATATTCCCAGTAGAAAGAGGTAAAAGATATCTTGTAATTGCTACTAAAAAGGGATTTGCTCCTGACTCTGCTTATGTAGATACAAGAAATGTACCTGATAATGTAAGCAAAATTGAACAGAAACTATACCTTGGCAAAGGTAACCTTGAAGATTATCTGCCTATAGAGCTATTCTTTGATAATGATGAACCTGGTAGACGTTCAAGAACCTTAACTACAACTAAGACTTTCCCAGAAACATTTGATCCTTATTACAATAAGAAATGGTTATATAGAGATAAATATGTACAACCACTCAAAGGAGACGAAAGAACTCAGGCAGAGAAAATCATGAACAACTTCTTTGAAAATAAAGTCAAGAAAGGAAATGATGATCTTATCGCATTTACAGAAGCATTAGAAGAAGTTTTAGATAGGGGAGAAGCTGTAGGAATAGTTATCCAAGGATTTACTTCACCATTGGCTTCAAGTGCTTACAATGAAAAACTTGGATCCAGAAGGGTTAATAGTATTATCAACTATCTTAATAGAGCAAGTAAAGGCGCTATCGCTCCTTATCTGAAAAACGGTAAACTTAAGGTTTCTGAAGTCTCATTTGGTGAATCAAGGTCTCCGGCTGATGTAGTATCAAGCTATAGTGATCTTAGAAACTCTGTATACAGCGTAGCTGCTTCTAGAGAAAGAAGAGTAGAAATAGTTAATTTAAGTAGAACAAAATAATCCATATTTAGTCAAACTAGATAAAGTAATATCCATGAACTCATTTTTAAAAAGGTATATACAAATTGGCTTTAACAGCAATAAGTTAAGCAAGGTAGTGAAGCAATTATGCTTCTTTGCGTTGTTTATATTTGTTGGATTTCAAGCACAGGCAACGCATATAGTAGGTGGTGAAATGACTTACAGATGTCTTGGAAATAATAAATATGAAATTATTCTAACAGTCTACAGAGACTGTTATTATGGTGACCCATCAGTAGGTTTCGATGACCCTGCATGGATTGGTTTTTATAGAAATTCTAATAATACTCCTGTTCAGACTATCGGAATTCAAGGTGTATTATTCGTGCCTTATGATGCCACTGATACATTAGATGAGCAGTTAACTTCAGAATGTAATATTATTGGTCAGGATGTATGTGTGCACAGGGCTGTTTACAGAACAGTTGTTACTTTGCCTCAGATACCTGGGGGCTATACAGTAGTATATCAGAGATGTTGCAGAAATGAAACTTTACAGAACATTGAAGTTCCATTAAATACTGGAGCTGTATTTTCAGTAAAAATTGAAGGCCCTGCTTTGACGAGCTGTAATTCTTCTCCAAGATATGAAGACTGGCCTCCGATCTATGTTTGTGCCAATAAACCATTAAATTATGATCATAGTGCCATTGATGATGATGGTGATGAACTAATATACACTTTGTGTAATCCTTTTGAATCAGGTGATACGGCAGAAGGTAGAGTTTATCCTCCACCGCCGCCACCATTCACTGAAATTCAATGGGGTCCTGGATATAGCCTTAATAATCTGCTTGGGGGTCCTGATCCCTTACAGATTAATAGTTCCACCGGATTTATAACCGGTACACCTATCACCGTAGGTCAATTCCTAGTTGGTGTTTGTGTTACTGAAAGAAGAAATGGTGAAACACTATCAGTTATCAGAAGAGATTTCCAGTATAATGTAAGAGATTGTTCAAATCCTACAGATGCTTGTTTTGCCATACCTGATACCTTATGTAATACAAAAGAAATACATTTTAAAAACTGCTCTGTCAGTACCTTTGAATATAAATGGACTTTCTATGATGCTCAAGGAGGTATATTTGCCACTTCGACAGATTTTGAACCAACTATTACATATCCTGATTATGGAACCTATAGGGTTATGTTGATTTCTTCTGATGGCCCTGCTTGTGTAGATACAATGGATAGAAATATTGTGATCAGTCCGACTAGTATTAAAGCTGGATTTAGTTTAACAGTGCCTAATTGTAACAATGACATCACTATCAAAACAACTAATACATCAGCGGGTGCTTCTAATTATCAATGGTTCGTAATTAAAGGCGGAAACACAGTTGCCACAAGTAATGATTTCCAACCGGAATTTGTAGTTACCGAGGAAGGACTATACAATGTAGTATTGATAGCATATGCACAAAATGGATGTAGTGATACTATACAAAAATCAATAACTGTTAAAACACTTGGAGACGAAATTATCCCAAATGAATATACTTTATGTCTTGGTGAATCTGTGGATTTAAATCCAAATGGTGATCCAAATTTATTGTACACCTGGACACCACCTACTTATCTGACTCCTGGACCAAATGTACCTAACCCCACATCTACACCGCTGTCCAGCATCACTTATTTTGTAGATGTACTGGATCCAATTTCTGGTTGTGTTCTAAGAGATACTGTGGACGTAAAGTTAAGGACAGAACCAAATCTTGATTTTGATTGGACCAATGCCTGTGGTGTTTTAGTAGTTGACTTTATAAATAAAACAAATCCACCTGAAACTTATTTTTGGGATTTTGGTGATGGCATAGGCACTTCAACTGATGTGAATCCTTCTTATACTTATTTGACACCCGGAAGCTATTGGGTGAAATTAAGTAATATTGGAGGATGTGAAAGGGTTGATTCTCAATTAATTAAAGTTAATTATATCGATCTTCCATCGATTAATGATTCTATATATTTATGTGGAACCAACACAACTCCATTAAACGCTAATGGAAATCCAAATTACAATTATGTTTGGTCACCTGCTGATAAAATACTAGGTCCTAACAATATTCCCAATCCGATTGCCGTGATTGATGGTTATACTGTCTTTACTGCTACTGTTAGCGATCCTACCTTTAACGATTGTACTGTTGAAGCCAGAGTTGCTGTAGATTTGGCTGTATTAAATATGGTTAGCGAGAATGTTTTCGTTTGTGAAGGCGACAATACAACTTTGGGAGTCACGTTGAATGGTGGTGTTGGTACACCAACTATTGTATGGTCACCTGATGTAAATATAGTGGCAGGGCAGGGGACTACTCAAATAACTGTTCTAGGAGTAGAAGATCAAATTTATACAGTTACTGTAACATATCCTGAACCAGCTCCTGAAGGATGTACAATTAGCGGTTCCGTTACATTAGACGTTGGTACTTATGGGGGGGCAGTAACTGCAACAATTGCAGAAGTAGAAATTTTTGATGTAGAAAAAGTTCAATTATTTGCAAAACCTGATGGGTTACAATATTCATGGACTCCAACTGCCGGTCTAGACAATCCTAATGCACAAAATCCTATATATACACCACCACTAGGAACACTAGGACCAATAACTTTTACAGTTACAGTGACACAACCTGATGGTTGTAATAGAACTGCATCTGTAGATTTAACAGTCAATCCAACACTGTGTGACAAAGACCATGTATTCTTGCCGAATGCATTTTCTCCAAATGGTAAGGGTGATGTAGTAAATGAAACATTACGATTGTTGCAACAAGGCCAGGTTAATAAACTCAACAAATTGGTTATATACAATAGATTTGGACAAGAAGTATTTACTACTACCAATATCAATTTTGTTTGGGATGGAACATTCCAGGGAAAAGTACTTGATCCTGATGTTTATGGTTTTTATATTGATGTAGAGTGTATTGGAGGAGCTCAGTTTAAAAACCAAGGTAATATTACGATTGTAAAATAATATTGCTTTTAAAATTAAAAAAGCCGGTGTCGTTCAACATCGGCTTTTTTTATTATCTTAAAAGGCGACTTTGATATTATACGAAGGAATTTTGGATTGTTAATCAATTTCATTTAGTATTGGATGATAGTAAGATAATACTAAACGATCTAATTTCAATCAAGTTAAACCAAATAGAATTGACTAAAATTATTACAACAAACTGGTCAAGCAAAAATATGAATTTTGCAGTACTATTTTATTTCAATTGGAATGAGGAATAAATCAAGGTAGGAGGAATACTCTTTTAATTATTCTATTTAACATAATATTAATTATAGGAATATTATATCGTAAGATTAATTATACTGCAAGTTAACATGTGATGCTAATCCTTTGTTAAGAATAAAGTTTATTCCGGTTAGTAATCAAATAGTAAAAGTTGCGTAACATCAACATCCAGTTCAACTAGAATGGAACTTACTATCCATAAACTTGAGTATTTAAAGTTTACCAGAATTTATGTGCTGAATCATTAACATAAGCCTAAATTATTGGTCTTTTTGTTTTTGCAAAATTTTGTGCTTTATAATCTAGTCTAATTACTACCCTTCTTAATTTCTACAAATTAGTACATATTGAAATTTCTAATATATTTGTTTATTTCCATTTGTTGTCAGCTGCATATTTACCGGGTCCAAAAACATAAATTGTTCCATAGCTAAATAAAAATAAAATTGCTGATTCTTTTTCAAAAATCGGATCATTCAATTTGACAATAAATATCACCACTAACATTGTAATAATTAGCGGTATTGTAGCCAATCTGGTTTTAAAGCCAATAATTATCAGCACTGAACAAACCACTTCAGCGAAAACTGCAAGAATTAGGGAAGCATTTGAACCTATTCCAATTGGGTCAGCAAATTTTATTGCTTCAGAATTAGTAAATTTCATCAGTTTTGGCCAACCGTGCTGAAGCATCAAAAGACTCACAGACACTCTGAATAAAAATAAATAAATCATACTAAGGCCTGGTATTGCTACATTTTTACTCATTATTTTAAATGTTTTTGTTATTTAATTTGGAAATATACAAAAAATATTACCTTTGGAGCTTGGAAGTCATTCAACATGCTCCTTGTGAACTCCCCCAGGGCAGAAATGCAGCAAGGGTAACAAGTTGAGCGGTTGGTTTGGCTTCCATTTTTTTTAAAGGCAACTTTTTCCCTATCCACTCATTATATATAAAAACATAAGAGATGAAATTTTTTATCGATACAGCAAACATTGATCAAATCAAAGAGGCTATTGACCTTGGTATACTAGATGGTGTAACTACGAATCCTTCATTAATGGCGAAGGAAGGTATCGTTGGTGAAGACAATATCCGTAAACATTACCTTGCCATAGCTGAGCTTGTTGACGGAGATGTATCAGCTGAAGTGATTTCAACTGATTTTAAAGGAATGGTTCGGGAAGGTGAGATACTTGCAGATTTAGCTGAGAACATCATCGTTAAAATTCCTATGATAAAGGATGGAGTAAAGGCAATTTCGTATTTTGCAAATAAAGGAATTGAAACCAACTGTACTTTAGTCTTTTCTTCCGGCCAAGCAATCCTTGCAGCAAAAGCCGGAGCTAAATACGTTTCCCCTTTTGTAGGTAGATTGGATGATATTTCTTTTGATGGTATGGAATTGGTTGAACAAATCACCAATATTTATGATATTCAGGGATATGCAACAGAAGTTCTTGTTGCATCTGTAAGAAACTCATTACATATTATAAAGGCTGCAGAAATGGGAGCCGATGTAGTTACCTGTCCCTTGAGTGCGATCCTAGGCTTGCTCAATCACCCATTAACGGATATTGGACTTAAGAAATTTCTTGAAGACCATCAGAAATCTCAAGGTAAATAATTGAAATCGGAACTTCCATTTCTTTTAAATAATCTTAAAATACTTCATCATCGATCTCCCATGAAAATTGGGACTGATGCCTTATTGTTAGGTGCCTATCCCAAAATTATTAAAAAAACTGGCACCATCCTTGAAATTGGTTCAGGATGTGGTATTATTACGATGATGGCAGCACTTCAGCATCCAGAGTCGCGTTTCCTTGGAATAGATATTGATGAGTCATCTGTGGAGGAATTTAAAGAAAATCTTTGCAATAACCAACTTGATGGAAGGTGCAATGCAAGGTGTATTGGTTTAACAGAATACTCAAAAGTTGTGTCGAATCAGTACGATGTTATCATTTCAAATCCTCCATTTTTTACTTCTGATATGTTACCAAAGGATCATAAGTCTCGAATTTCCAAGCACACCACTACCCTATCATTGCAAGAAATTGTAAATTCTGTAAATATCCTTTTGAAGGAAGGCGGATTGTTTTATGTTATTCTACCCGTTCCTGAGTCAGAAGCAATAAGCCATTCTTTCAAAGCAGTTGGTTTTGAACATATAGAGTCTATGGACATTAGAAGCCTTGCTAGTAGCCCATTTTTCAGACGAATTCAGGTTTTTTCAAAAGGTAATTTTGATCAAAAATTAATCCTGAAGCAACTTACCATATACAAATCCCAAGAAAGAAATGATTGGACGGATGAATACAAAAAATTGCTTCAGGAGTTTAAAAACTTTTAATTATTTGAAATACCACCAATTATTTTCCGAGCTGCCTCGATTATTCTGGTATCCTCAACATTTACAATCCCTCCACTTGGGCCTGGTTCTATGTGAAGATCAACTACATCTCCATTGTTGTAATGATCCCCACCGAAATAATTTCGTACTGTTTGCTCATCTATTTCTAAGTCTTGAGCTATTTTACTAATACTTCCGGTAGGTAAACTGTGTTTAATTTGTCTCAATTCATCAAATGTAATGTTCATACTCCAATTTGTTTTATTAGGAAACTATTAATTTAAATAAACACGTTAAATTAATACTTTGTTTTGAGTTTTCAAAGATTTGTGCAATAATATAATTTGATAATTTATGAATCATAAATTATTAAAAATTAAATCCTAGGTAATTTTAATTTTGAGGATAAAAATATTGTATGATTACAGAATGTATGGTGTTGAATGAAATTCATCAACCACTAGAATTTTCGGAGATTGAATTATTGGCAAAGGATCGCCAGGTATTAGTTGAAAATAAAGCTTCAGCGCTCAATCACAGAGACCTGTGGATCACGAAAGGTCAATATGCAAATATACAACTACCATGCATACTTGGGTCTGATGGAAGTGGAATTTATGAAGGGAAAGATATACTCTACTTACCAGCCACTGACTGGGGAAATAATCCTAATTTTCAAGGCAAAGGTTATAACATTCTTGGAATGCCTTCAAATGGTACATTTTCCAAAAATTGTTTTATTTATCCTGACCAAATGTATCATAAACCTGAGCATCTTTCATATGTAGAAGCAGCAGCATTACCACTGGCTGGTTTGACTGCGTGGCGCGCATTAAAGACGAAAGGACAGGCAAAGCCCGGTGAGAATATATTAATTTCGGGAACAGGCGGAGGTGTGGCTATTTTCGTCCTTCAATTCGCTGTGGCGATGGGTTTAAATGTCTATGTAACAAGTAGTAGTGAAGAAAAATTACACAGTGCATATGAGCTGGGGGCGAAGGGTGGCATAAATTATAAAGAGGAGAATCTGTCAAAGAAATTGCTTGCCATCTCAGAAGGTTTTGATATAGTAGTAGATAGTGCTGGAGGGCCAAATTCCGGACAATTACTTAAAGCATGCAGATCGGGAGCTCGTATGGTCATGTATGGAGGAACAAAAGGTGATATCCAAAATTTTAGCCCTCAGATTTTGTTTTGGAAACAAATATCTTTATTGGGAACTACTATGGGCACTCCTCAAGAATTTAGGGAGATGCTAGACTTCGTATCAAAACATAAAATAAAACCAGTCATAGATTCTATTTATGAGTTGAGAGATGTAAATGAAGCATTAAAAAGAATGGAAAGTGGCATGCATTTTGGTAAAATTGTCCTTAACACAAGCCGCTAAATATGAGAATAGGTTTATTATCTGATACACATTCTTACATTGACCAGGATTGGGCTCAGTATTTTGAATCATGCGATGAGATATGGCACGCAGGAGATTTTGGCAGTATTGAAGTCCTCGATTATCTTCGGACATTAAAAAAGGTCCGTGCTGTCTATGGAAATATTGATGGAAAAGAAATAAGAAGCGAAATACCTGAAATATTAAATTTTTCAATAAATGGTGTAAAAGTCTTAATGATCCACATCGGTGGATATCCCGGCAAATACGACAAATTGGCAAAGCAACTTATTGAGGAGCATCACCCTACCCTATTCATATGTGGTCATTCACATATACTTCGAGTTATATATGACACTAAATATAAAATGTTAACAATGAATCCTGGAGCAGCCGGATTACATGGCTTTCATAAGATTAAAACACTTATTAGATTTACATTGCTTGATTCCAAAATCAGTGATGCTGAGATCATAGAATTAGGACCAAAAAGAATTTAATCTTTCCATTTTGCTACGAAGACATTTGTATCTCTTGTGCCTCCATTATTTCTGTTTGAACTAAAAGCAATTTTCTTTCCATCAAATGAGAACATTGGAAAAGAGTCAAAAGCATTATCAAAAGTGATTTGCTCCAACCCTGTGCCATCCACATTGATCATAAATATGTTAAATGGAAAACCTCTAGGACTCATATGATTTGAAGAAAAGAGTATTTTATTACCGGATGGATGCATAAATGGCGCCCAATTTGCTCCTCCAAGTTTTGTAATCTGTTTTAAATCGCTGCCATCAACGTTACACATAAATAGCTCCATTTTTGTAGGTTGAACCATATCTTGTGCTATTAATGATTTGTATTCTGTTATCTCGTCAGAAGTGGTAGGTCTGCTTGCCCTGAAAATTAATTTGGTACCATCAGGAGAGAAAAAGGCACCTCCATCATAACCCAATTCCTTTGTAACCTGACGTACATCTGATCCATCTAGATTCATAGTAAATAACTCAGGATCACCTGTGCGCATGCTTGTAAATACTATTTTGTCACCTTTAGGAGAAACTGTAGCCTCAGCATCATAATGTGGTGTTTCTGTTAATTGCTTTAAGACATTTCCTTTAAGGTCTGCCTGAAAAATGTCAAATTCAGGATAAAGCATCCATACATATTTGCCATTTTTTGGCGGTTCAGGCGGACATTCTTTTCCTTTTAAGTGCGTAGAAGCATAGATAACACTCTTACCATCCGGCATATAATAAGAACAAGTAGTCCTTCCTTTTCCGGTACTCAATAAGTTAGGAGTATTTCTGATACCTTGTTTATTTGGCTTTTGCTCTTTAGCTACCATAGTAAATATTTGATCACAAGACAACCCCCATCCTGGATTATTAGATTGAAAAACTAAGTTTTTACTATCAAAAGACCAATAGGCCTCTGCATTATCTCCTCCATAAGTCAATTGCTGAACTTTCTTAAGATGTTTTTCTTTTTTATAATGTTTTGTTTGCTTTGCAGGGGCAGGTTTATTCTGAGCTTGAAGGAAGGATGAAAGTGAGAAAACCAAACTTAAAACCGTTATGTACTTAAAAAACATAGAGAATATTTTTATTAAAATGAAATGTGTACTTTTGTAACTATTAAACACATAAATATTGCAAATATCGTAATTCTGAACAGATTTAACATGAAAAAAAAATTAATATTTATAATTTTTACCTTTTTATATTTTGTTACACCTCCAGTATTTTGTCAGCAAAGCCGAGCTATTGCGCAGATGAAGGCTGATGTAGGTTTTCTATCATCAGATGCTATGAAAGGTAGATTAACAGGAAGTATTTTTCAAGATATAGCTGCCGAGTACATTGCATCGAGATTTAGTGAAATTGGGTTGAAAACTAAAGGTGATAAGAATACCTATATGCAAACTTTTTACTTTTCTCCAGCTGCAGACCCACACTCTACTAGTCCTACCTTGGCAACAGGACAGGATTCACTAAAAATCATTAATGTTGCGGGATATATTGACAACAATGCCGCACAAACCCTTATTATAGGTGCTCATTATGACCATTTAGGTGATGGCCATAGTGGATTTAGTCTTTCTACAGAAGGTGGAATACATAATGGAGCAGATGATAATGCATCTGGGGTAAGTGTTATGCTTTATCTCGCAGAAACACTTGTTAAAACAAAGTCAAAATATAACTATCTTTTTCTTGCATTCTCAGGTGAAGAATATGGATTATGGGGTTCGAATTATTTTGTAAAACATCCAACAGTAGATCTTACCAAAGTGGCAGCTATGATCAATTTGGATATGGTAGGACGATTAAAAGATGATAATTCACTTCTTATAGGTGGTGTTGGCACTTCCCCAATTTGGAAATCAAAAATAGAGGCAAGCAATGTATCTAAACTTAAACTAATCTATGAAGAATCAGGATCAGGACCATCAGATCATACTTCATTTTATTTTAAAGATCTGCCTGTTCTTTTCTTTTTTACCGGGCAACATAGTGATTACCACAAACCATCTGATGATTTCGATAAGATCAACTTTAAGGGTATGAATCTGATCATCGAGAACATTTACACTCTAATTAAGAGTCTTGAAAAAGTGCCTTCGATTCCATTCACTAAAACTAAGGATGAAAAACAAGAAAAGATGGAAATGAAAGTCACATTGGGAATCATGCCGGATTATATGTATAATGAAGGCGGACTTCGCGTTGATGGTGTAAAAGAGGACAGACCTGCTCAAAAGGCTGGTTTACAGGTAGGTGATATCATCATGGAATTGGGGAAATTTAAAATTGCTGAAATTCAATCATATATGGAAGCACTGAACGGAATTAGTCCAGGTGAAAAAGTAATTGTTAAATTTAGACGTAATAATCAGATGATGAGTAGTGATGTTCAATTTTAGACTTATGAAAATTCAGCATCTATTCTTCTTTCTAATATTTGGATTTTTGTCTTGTGATAAAACTAAAGTTACTGTCGATATCCCGGAAAAAAATTATGAAGGGGTATGGATTGTAAGATCTGTAACAGGCAAGGTAAAAGACGATCCAGCTTTAGTTAGTATGGATAAATTCTATAAAGGAAGATGGATAAAATATAATAATGACAGCTCCTACACTACTAATATAAATGGTCAGTATGATTATGGTAAATACAAGGTTAAGGCTGATGAACCGAAGGTAGTATTTTTAAATAGCTTTAGAGGCGATACATACAATATAAATGCTGTTTATGATAATGCAGGAAGAGGTACTATCAATCATAGAATAAGTATTCCTGAGATGACTGGTACACAAGAATATGAAATATTGTGTACAGTTAAAGATTTTAATTACGGAGATCCTGCCTACGATACTTATTCGGCAGAGAATAATTATTGGCGCTTACCGGCCGAATCAAGTGAAAACGATTCCTTGTTAACGAAACGGTTAATAAATCATATTGATTTCTGGATCGCTTATCTCAATACAGCAGATAAACTTGAGCTTAGCAGTTTTGAGTATTCAAATTTGAATACATGCTTTATCTTTTCCAATTATGGTGTTCAGGCTTTAAAGTATGAGAAATGGGAAAATAGTTTTAAAAGTTTGTTCTATACAAGGGAAGAGGCAGAAAGGGCATTTAAATTGCTGAGTAAAGCTTTTTACAAATGTACTTTCGAAAAGAATGAAAATGCTTACACCCAAGGAATTAATCTCTTCACTCAGATAAAATATCAGCTTAATCAAGCTATAAAGAGCGGAGAATAGAAATTAATTTTTCGAAAAAATGGTCGGAACTACTGGATTCGAACCAGTGACCTCTTCCTTGTCGAGGAAGCGCTCTAAACCAACTGAGCTAAGCTCCGGATAAAGAAAAAGGTCATCAAATAAATTTGATAACCTTTTTCCTAATTTGAAACAGAAAATTACTTCTTGATAGTATCAGTAGTAACTGTAGAATCAGTAGTAACAGTAGTTTCAGTAACTACTGAATCAGAAGGAGTTTCAACAGCCATTGTATCAACAACAGTAGTTTCAGTTTCAGTAGAAGTTGTTTCACTCTTGCAAGAAGTCATACCGACAGATAGTGCACCTGCAACAACAAAAGATAGAATTAATTTTTTCATTTCGAAATAAAATTATAAAGTTATGTTAAATTTAAACACAAAGATAAGTCAGTTTTTAATATGTACTAATTTTTTCTAATATTTTTTTTTCATTAAAAACATTGTACTACAAAGGTTTTCGTAAAAAGCAAAAATTAATTTTTTTAATTGTATACTTTTTTGCCTTAAAAAACCGCAATTTTCCTTAACACTATTTTAACACAAACGTTAAAATATGGCATAATTCCTTAAAGAAAATCAACATCCTGAACATAAGGATACCGCATGAGGAATTTTATTGCAGTATGAAGGTTATATCCTTCGAAGACAACTTTATGTAGAAGTGTAATAATAGGGGCATTGACTTTATAATGATTAATAAGGCCATTTGTTATTTTTAGTACTCTAACTCCTTCCGCAAGACCAGACATACTTTTGGCAATATCTTCTTTAGTCTCTCCCCTTGCTAATCTTTGTCCAAATGTATAATTTCTGCTTGAAGAGCTGGTTGCAGTGGCGATGAGGTCACCAATACCTGCAGTTCCTAAAAATGCTCTTGTAGGCACATCCATAGCCTTTCCGATGAAAATTAACTCTCTGAGTCCTCTGGTGATAAGCAGTGCTTCTATGTTCTTGCCCATTCCGAGCCCATTTAACATCCCGGTACAAAGTGCAATTATATTCTTTAACGCTCCTGCCAACTCCGCTCCTAGTAATTCTCGAGAACCAAAAACAGCAAAATTTGGTCCATCCAGTATTTTTTGACAAATTTTAATAACTTCATCGTACTTACTTGCCACTACAGTTGCAGCAGGTTGACCGTCAAGAATCTCTCTGTAAAGATTTGGACCTGAAAGTGCGCCTATTCTAAGAACAGAAGTTTCTTCAAGAATAACTTCGCTCATGGTGCGAATATCCTTTCTTGATAATGTCGCATCTTCGTAATTAACCTGATTGATTATATCGAACCCTTTTGTCCCGTGGATCATTATGTGCTTCGGAGAAACAAATTCTGCCACCTGGCGAATTGCGCTTCGAAAAAACTCAGAAGGAATAATTGGAAAAATGATTGAACATTTTAACCCAATTTCACTGATATCATTTGTCGCAGATATTCTAGGATGCAAGTCATGATCAAACATTCTATGTTTAACGTTGATCTCATCCACTATTTCTTGCCTGCGACTATATATAAGCACATTCACGTTATGAGAAAGCAGGTGCGCTATGGTTATAGCAAATGAACCTGACCCAATGACCCCAACCGGTTCCTTATAAACTAATGGCGAGACAGGCATTTTTAAATTCTAATGATTGCGTAAAAATAGATTATTTTTTAGCATTCTTTGCTTCGGCTAATTTTTGCTGTTCTTTTAACATATTTCCCAGTTTCTCTGAGAAACCACCTTTCTTCTTTGGCTTCAATTTATAATCATCAAGTTCCTTTTGGATCTTATCCGAATTGATCATATAGTTTTTAGTCACAATAGTTTGTACAATGTTGATGATATTACTAAAAACCAGGTAACACGTCAGTCCTGAAGCAAAACTATTAAAGAAGAACATGAAAATTAGTGGCATAATATATTGCATATACTTTAAAGCCGGATTAGCAGCAGTAGATGTAGTATCTATGTTTTTGAAGTTATACCATGTATAAAGCAAAGTTGTTATAGTCCAAAGTACTGTGAACAAACTTAAATGGTGTCCTAATAATGGTACATTACCAGAAAAAGTTATAAAAACGTCGTAACTGGATAAATCTGTGGCCCACAGGAAGCTTTCTTGTCTGAATTCAATAGCCGCTGGAAAGAATCGATATAATGCAAACCAAATCGGCATCTGTAGCAGCATGGGGAGACATCCACCCAGAGGATTGACGCCAAATTCCCGATACATGGCCATTGTTTCCATCTGGATCTTTTGAGCATCATCTTTATGCTTTTCCTTTAATTTATCTAATTGTGGTTTAAGTGAAGACATTTTTGATTGTGAGTAAATCATTTTGTATGTCAAAGGCCACAAAACCAATTTCACCAAAAGAGTTAGTAATAAAATTACTAAACCTTGATTATTAAAGAATGTGCCCAGAAAATTAAATATTGGTCGCACCACCCATTTGTTGATTGAACCAAGAATACTGCTCCCAAATTGTATTACATCTTCGAGGTTATTGCCATAGGCGCGTAAACGATTGAATTCATTTGGTCCTGCATAGATTTTCATCTTAAATGCTCCTCCATTAGAAAACTCTGCAGGAACAGATACAATCGCTTCAGTTTTTTTTAATTGAACATCATTCTCCCCTCCTTGTACTATTGAAAAGTCAGCGGTTTCAAAAGGTTTTTCAGGAATCCACGAGCTATTAAAAAACTGATTGACAGTTGAAAACCATTGAATTTTTTTGTCTGAACCTAATTTTACTGTTGCATCCTTTGTGTATGAAACATAGTCACTTGATTGTTCAGGTGACTTATAATATAAAGTAGAATATGTTTTTTCGTATTTAAAGTTTTTTTCAAGCTTACTTAGATTATTTACCCATTTTATCATAATAGGCTTTCCGGAAGCCAATCCAGGATTGCCGATAATTTTTGATTCGTAATTAATCAGGTAATCAGATGTATCAAGGTTATATCTTTGTTCAAGAACTGAATTGTTGGGAAGTTGTGTCCTACTAATGAGTACATCACCTTCTTTAAGAGTTTGCGTTGGAAGAATTCCTGTGCTTAGCGTGGTTCCATTAGCTAGAGGAATTTGGTATTCCATGCTATTTGAGGGAGATTCCTGCAATTTTAAAGGATTGCGTATTTCTTTACCTTTATTGTCTTCAGCACTGGTTTTAAAATTTTTGAGTAGAATTTCTTTAATTTTTGCTCCTTTATTGGTCACAGTAAGTGACATAACGTCATTACTTATGGTCTCTGTCATTTCAGGTGTTCCTGACGGAATGTTTGCGACAACTGAATCATTTTTCACGATAGAAGCAGAATCTTTAGTATTAGCAATTAATTGCAAAGCCTTAATAGAATCCGCAATAAATTTATTCTTACTATCAATTGCCAGGGAATCCTGGTGCATTTTTTCTTTTTCTACCTTTTTTTTCTGGCTAGTGTTCACTTGCATCCAAACAGTAAATAGTGCCGCTAAAAGTAAAAAACCGATTATATTATTTCTATCCATTTTATTCTTGAATTGTTATGATGCTTTGGGGTAAGAACTTTAAAAATTGTTTTTCCACATCATGCTTTCAGTTGGTTTATCAGACCTAACATTATATTTTGCACTTTGTTTTTTGTTGTAATAGTTATCAATATCGCCATCAACTTTAAAATAAATTAATTGGCCGATGGGCATGCCTTTGTAAATTCTTACTAGATGCGAAACGCTAATCTCCAAGGTCCAGTGATTACAAAAGCCTACATCGCCTTTGCCTGCTGTTGCATGTATATCGATACCCAATCTACCAACAGAAGATTTTCCTTCCAGAAAGGGCACAGTTGCATGGGTCTCTGTATATTCTTCAGTGATGCCAAGATACAAAACACCTGGTTCTAATACAAAACCTTCTTCCGGAATTTCAAAAGTATTTATTTTATTATGCTTTTTGGCATCGAGTATTTCATCACAATAAGTGGCAAGATATTTGCCTAGATGAACATCATAAGAATTAGTTCCTAATGCAGATGGTCTAAATGGCTCAACCACAATAGTTCCATCATTAATGCCTTGTAATATTTGCTTGTCTGAAAGTATCATATCTTAATAAAAAAGGAGATCAACGTTAGTCGATCTCCCAGTATTCAATTAG
>Ga0075154_10000256_pt1 | contig 47250 bp, 36 predicted proteins | sample JI71714BDNA_FD_70965 | JGI IMG/M metagenome (GOLD analysis project Ga0075154, IMG submission 70965) | Wastewater effluent complex algal communities from Wisconsin, to seasonally profile nutrient transformation and Carbon sequestration -... | ecosystem: Engineered > WWTP > Effluent > Algae... | reverse complement strand
CAGTCGGGTCAGGAAGACGTCCTTCTGCCAGTCCTCGCCGTGGTGCCACAACGCGTCGATCGCGCCGGCCGAAAGCAAGGGATAGGTGCCCCAGGCGATGTTGGAGGACTCGATCATCTCCTTCATCGCCGCACCGACCGTTTCCGGCAAGCCCTGACCACCGTAGGCGGTCGGGCCGGTGAGCCCGGTCCAGCCGCCGTCGCGATACTGGCGGTAGGCATCGGCGAAGCCGGTCGGCGTCTTCACCGAGCGGGTGGCCTTGTCGTAGGTGCAGCCTTCGGCGTCGCCCACCGCGTTGAGCGGCGTCAGCACCTGTTCGCAGAACTTCGCACCCTCGTCCAGCACCGCGTCGATCAGATCACGGTCCGGGGCACTGTCGCCCATCAGCGCGGCAAACTGGGTCGGGGCGTCCAGCACGTCATAAAGCGCGAAGCGCAGGTCGGTCAGGGGGGCGGTGTACTTCATGGTCGGCTACCCGTTATGCGGAAGAGGAAGCGGGCGGCCCATCGCCGCCGTACGCGGCCGTATGGTAACCACAGCCGATGTCCTTGCGGCGTCGCCGGAAGTCACCGTGGCTGGGCTTTATCGGAACTGGCCCGGCCGACCGGGCACCGGCGCGATGCGTCCGTCGTAGCGCACCTGCTGCTGGCTCATGCCGAAAGACAGCGCGCCACGAATGGACAGCTCGGTCCCGCGATCCCCGCTGAGACGCAACAGGTCGGCACGCAGCGGCGGCGGCAGGCTCAGCGCGACGACCAGCGCCTCCTGGGCCTGCGGCGGCAGCGGCAGATCGAGGCCCTGCTGCAACGTCAGCGTCTCGCCGAGCAGCAGGACGTCGAGCTGCAGGCCGGTCACGCGCACCGGCCGTTTGCCGAAGTGACGGATCAGCAGCGTGATCGAGTCCCCCGAGTCGGCGACGCTCAACGCCTGCACCGACAGCAGCGGCAGTTCCAGACCATAGCGCCGCCCACTGGCGCACCCGACCAGCAGGCCACCCGCGGCCAGCATCAGCAATTGACGACGAAACATCCGCGTTCCCTCCTTCCCGAAACTGCGCCGAGACTGCCTTGGGCGCAGCCCGAAACGCCGAAACCCGGCGTCCCTCACGGGAACACCGGGTTTCGGGTCAGGCAGCAGACGGGATCAGCTGCCGGTCACGAGGCGCGCCGACAACTGCGCCACCCCACCTGACTCTGCGCCGGTCTGCCACTCGAAGCGCAGCCCCGCACCCACCGACACCGACTGCCAGCTGCCGACCTGCCACTGGCCGCGCGGATCGCGGGTCAGCAACTGGGCCTGCACCTCGCCGGCAATCCGGCGCACCTGCACCACCGCCAGATTGCCGGTGATGCCGAACTGTGCAACCACTTCCGGACTGGCCGAGCGTGCGGCGGCTTCCAGCGTCGATGACGCCAGTGCGACGCTGCGGCCGGCACCGCTGGTGCCCTCCAGGATCTGCGCCGTCACGCCCTCGAAGCCGTTGGCGAAGATGCGGATCACATCGACCACCGTACTGCTGTTGTTGGTCGACACCGGATCGGTCACACCAGCGGGCACAGCCACCGTCGCCGTGTTGCTGAGCTGCAGCGGCAGCGGCGTCGGCGCTGTCGCCGTGATCGAGTAGATCACCGCGCCACCGACCGGCAGGTTCACCGCCTGGCTGATGTTGCCGCTACCGGCACCCGCACAACCGCCACCATTGATGCCGACGCAGGTCCAGCCGATTCCGCTGAAGCCGGTGTCGAAGGTGTCGGTCACCGTCGCGCCGGTGACGGCGGACGGACCGGCATTGGTCACCACCAGCGTGTACTGGATCAGACCGTTGCCGAGCAGCGTCGTGTTGCTGGTCTTGCTGATCGCGAGGTCTGCGCTGGGCGCGCCGGTGCCCGTCAGCGTGAAGCTGCCGCTACCCGGTGCGTCTGCGGTCACGTTGATCGTCTGGTTGGCCGCACCTGGGGTGGCCGGCGAGAACGTGTAGATCAACGTGCACGTCGCGCCGGCGTCCAGCGTGAAGGGCACCGCGGCACACGTACCGCCGGTCTGCGTGAAGGGCGCCGCCGCGGCGGTCAGCGCCGTGACCTGCAGGCTGTCGGTGCCACTGTTGGTCAGTGTCGCCGTCAACGGCGCGCTGGTGCTGCCGACCGGCTGGGCCGGGAACGTGACGTTGGCTGGCAGGACCAGGCTGCCCTGAACGCCCGTACCGGTCAGCTGCAGCGTGGTGCTGCCACCCGGGTTGCTGACGATCACCACCGACCCGCTGGCGGCACCCGTCGCTGTCGGGCTGAACGTGTACTGCAGCGTGCAACTGACCCCGGCATTCAGGGTGAAGGGCACGGCCTCGCAACTTCCACCGCTGCGCGAGAAGGGCGCCGTCGGTGCCGGCAAAGCGCTCACCGTCAGGGCGCCGTCGCCCGTGTTGGTCAACGTCACCGTGCTCGCCGCACTGGGGGTCCCCACCCGCTGATTGCCGAAGGCGACCGGATTCGGCGTGACCGACAGGGCACCGCTGACCCCCGTGCCGGACAGGGCAATCGTGCCGCTACCCGGTGCGTTGGCCGTGACCGTCAGATTCTGGTTCGACGCCCCCGCCACCGTCGGCGTATAGGTGTAGGTCAGCGTGCAGTTCGCGCCAGCCGCCAGGGTGATCGGCAGGGTCGCGGCGCAGGAGCCTGTCGCCGTGCGGGCGAAAGGCGAAGTCGCGCTGGTCAGGGCCGTCACATCCAGGCTCGCCGTGCCGGTGTTTGCCAGCGTCACGGTCTGCTCGGGACTGGTCGTGCCGACGTTGACGCTGCCGAAGCCGAGGCTACTCGGCGTGATCGTCAGGTTGCCCTGGACGCCCGTGCCTGACAGCGCGATCGTTCCGCCGCCGGGTGCATTCGCCGTCACCGTGAGGTCCTGGCTGGCCGGGCCCAAAGCCGTCGGACTGTAGGTGTACTCGAGCGTGCAGCTGGCACCCGCTTCGAGGCTGATGGGGGCAGCCGAGCAGCTTCCCCCGGTCCGGGCAAAGGGCGCGACCGCCGCCGTCAGCGGGTCGACGACCAAGGCTGCTGTCCCCGTGTTCGAAAGCGTGACGGTTTGCGCAGCGCTGCTGGACCCGACCACCTGATTGCCGAAACCGAGGCTGGTCGGCGCGATACCCAGACTGCCTTGCAAGCCGGTGCCGGCAAGACTGATCGTTCCGCTGCCCTGGCCGCTGGACGTCACGGTGAGCGTTTGCGCGGCCGGCCCAGCCGCCACGGGCGAGAAGCTGTACTGGAGGGTGCAGCTCGCACCTGCCGCCAGATTGATCGGTGGGCTGCTGCAGGTCCCGCCGGCCAGCGCGAAGGGAACTGCGGCTGCGGTCAGCGGGTTGATCGTCAGCGCGGCATTGCCCGAATTCGACAGCGTCACGGTCTGCAGCGCGCCGGTGCTGCCGACATTCACTCCGCCGAAGTCGATGGTCGTCGGGGCAATCCCCAGCGTCGCCACCGGCAACTCGAAGGCACCGATTTCCGGTGGGTCCAGTCGCAGCGTGCCGACGATGTCGGTGGTGATCCCGGCGATCGGGGCACCGGCGTTGACCGCGCCGACGGCCGTGGCCAGCAGGTTCAGATTGCCCGCCGGGGCATCGACGAAGTAGTTGGACAAGGTCAGTCCGCCCGCCGCGGCGCTGCTGGAATCCGCGTCACGGCTGGGCGGGCCGGCCTGCCAGGCCGCGAAGTTCACCGGCGTGCCGGCCGATGCAGTCCCGAGGTCGAAGTGGCTGCCCTCGGTGACGCCAGTGCCGACATGGAAGTTGCGGTTCGAGGTCCAGCTGCCGGTGTTGGCGGACTGATCCCCGATCGCAAAATGATTACCCGTGCCGCCGGTCCGTCCGTTGTAGAAAATGTTGTTGCGCAGGGTCACCGTGGTCGGCGTGATGGCTCCCCGCAGGAAGCCCCAGGTGTTCGCAGCGAGCGAGCCGTTGCCACCCACGTAGACCGAGTTGTAGTCGGCGCGCACCACGTTCGTGGCGAAGCCGAAATCGTAGATCCCGTAGATCGGCTGCGCCGTGCTCGTCGCCGGTGCAATCGAGATGTAGTTGTTGATCAGGGTCATCGAGGCCGGAACCCCGGAGCCACCCGTGAACCAGACGCCGGCCATTGCGCCGGTCGCCGTCGCCCCCGGCGCGAAGCCGAAGACCCGGTTTCCACGCAGTTCGGCCGCCGGCTGGGTGTTGCCGACCAGGAAGCCGCGGATCGGAACGGCTGCCGCCGCCGCGTGGGCAAGGCCGCTGATCCGGTTGCCGGTCGCCACCACGCCCTGGGTATGCGTGGCGAGGTCGATCCCGGTGACCTGACCACTGCTCGACGTCGTGCTGCTCGACAAGCCGATGATGACGTTGTCGCGGATCGCCGTGAGCGCCGTCGAACCCCCGGTGCCGGTTCCGCTGCGGACACCATAGACGCCAACACCCGCGGTACCGGTGTAGCTCAGGGCTTCAACCCGGTTGCCTTCGATGAGGACGCTGCCGCCCGTGCCGGTGATCACCTCGATGCCCGAAAGCCGACCCGTGGCCGTTGCCGTGGACGGCAGGTCCCGGATCGTGTTGCCGACCACTTCGTTGAGGCCGCCCTGGAAACCATTGACACCGATGCCGAGCTGGGTCGCGTTCGCAGACGGCGAGGTGCGCCGGATGATGTTGTCACGCAGGGTGAAGGCCGAGCTGCCCGCTCCGATGAACACGCCGGACTGGGTGAAGTTGACGATCTCGTTGTTTCGAACGATCAGGCGGTCGTTGGTCACCGTCGTCGACGCCGCCGTGGATCCGACTGCATTGAACGGGGTGGCCGCAGTCGGGACAGACCGATCGCGGACGATGTTGTTCGCGATCAGGATGTCGTCATTACCGGTGGTGATTCCGGTCGACACATTGATCGCGGTGACGCCGTCGCCGCCTTCCAGCACCGTGTTGAGCAGCTGGTTGCCGCTGGCGTCGTTGATGAACCGGACAATCTCGCCGACGCCGCCATTGCGGATCAGCAGGGAGTTGCCGGCCGTGTTCAGACCGTCGATGGTCACGCGGTCGGCACCGTTGAGGTCGATCAGCCGTCCGCCGGTGGCCGGTGTGCCGCTCACGACGCGCGTGCCGACCGGCCGGAGGGTCAGCGTATAGCTGCCGGCTCCGACGCCCTCTTCGGCCAGTTGGTTCAGCGCCACGGCGCCGGTTTCCGCGCTCAGGTCGGTGGTGATAGTCGCCACCACGTTGCCAACCAGAACCCCTGCGTTCAGCGCCTCGAACAGACCGCCAGCGTTGGTCAGGGAAGTGTAGGCCTCGCCGGTACCGACATTCACGGCTGCCGGGAACGGCGAAACAATCGGATAGCTCGCCGGCGTGGTCGGCGGCGTGGTCACGGTATTGACATCGGTCGCCACCAGTCCCGCGCCGGGATTGGCGCCGACATTGCCCAGCGTATCCTGGGCAATTACAAAGTAGCTAATCACGTCACCACCGGCGACTCCGCCAATGAGACTGAAACTGAGGACACACTCCTGTCCAGCACCAGCGTCAATACACGCTGTAGAAACATAACTGCCCGAGTTTTTTCGGAAGTAGATTCTCGGCGCATTAACACCGGCGGCCACGCCGCTAGGATCGGAAATGCCGACCGACAACACCGCCCCAATAGTCGAGGTCGTTGGCCTGAGCGGCGTGTAGACGATCGACGGCGGATTCAAGTCCAGCAACTGCCCGGCGAACTCCCACGCGCCGATGTCGGGCGTGCTGGCATTGCGGGTGGCGCCGCCGAAGTCGGTCGTAATGCCCGCGACCGGCACGCCGCCGGATTCCAGCTGGGTCGGCGTCGCGGTGCTGATATTGAGGAAATTGGCGTCGGCGCCGCTGGTGCTCGCGAAAGTCGGGTTCTCGCTGATGCTGTTGGCATCGCGCGGTGCCAGTCGAGTACGAACATCACCGATGGTCAGGTCGGAATTGGTGCCATCGAAGTACAGGGTGGGCCCGGCCAGATTGTTGGCATTCGAGGCCGCCTGATAGGTGGTCAGCGTGGTCGTGGAGCGACGATAGGCTGCGCTGACGCCGGCACCGGCCGGGGTCGACAGGTTGACCAGATTGTTGTTGCGCAGTGTCAGATTGACCGAAGTCGCGGCACTGAGCGCACTGCTGCCGAACAGGGCGCCGCTGCTGCTGGCGTTGAGGCGGACGCTGTTGAAGTCGGCCGCCACGGTGGTTCCGCCGGTGATGTTGATGCCCACCACGGCATTGCCGCCGTTCGCTGCCGGCGCACGCAGATCGCCGACCAGGTTGTTGAACAGATTGATCGTCGTACCGGCGGAGACGAGGATGCCGTTGACCGTGCCCCCGGCATTGCTGTGCTCGATGTCGTAGATCTTGTTGCCGCTCAGTACCTGGGTCACCGCACCGGTGATCGAGATCCCGTTGACCGCATTCGTCCCCGCAGCACGCAGGCCATTGACCACATTGCCGCTGAACACGTGATTCTGGGACGAGGAGGTAATACCGACGATCGTGGCCGTCGAGGTGGCGCTGGTGCTCCGGACATTGCTGACCGTATTGCCACTGACCACATTTCCGTTGAATCCGGAATCAGAGAAGCCCACGGTCAACACGGTGATGGAGCCGGTCGTCTGGTTCTCCAGATTCGTGAATGTATTGTTGCTGACGATCTTTCGCGAGCCGGGGGTAGCGCCATCATTCGAGCGCCAGCAGTCCAGGGTCGTCGAGACGGCCCCCGCCGCCATCGTGATATTGGAGAAATTGTTTCCGGAATTGGTCTCGGTGACCGTCGCCGGCGACGAGCCCGTCGAGGCGTCATAACAACGGAAGGTGCCGCCAGCCAGTGTCTTGATCAGCCCGGTGACGATGGAATTGCCGTTCACCGTGATGGTGGCGTTCGGCGGACGGGTGAAGTTGTTCGAAATCAGCGTCAGGCTGCCGCTGCTGTTGATGCTGAGGTTGTCGAATCGGTTGTTGTTGATCTGGGTGACCAGCGGCCCAGCCGTGGCGCTACCGCCCAGCAGGACGCCGGTCACGGCCCCGGTCGCGGAGCCGCTGGCCAGCGTGTAGCCGCTGTTGCGGACGGTGTTGTCGCTGAGGTTGACCGTGCTGGTGATGGTACTGGCGCCGCTTTCCATAACGATGCCGAGTACGCCTCCCCCGGTCACACCGGACCGCACCGACACGGTGTTGTTGCGGATGCTCTGAGTGTGGGTCCCGGATGGCGCGGTACTCCCGGCGACGACGAAGATGCCGCGCAGCGTGCCGGCGGTGGTACCGCCATCGGAACTGGTGAGGGAGTTGTTGGCGATCTCGAGGGCCTGCGTGTTGCGCAGCAGGATGCCGTTGACAGTCCCCGACACGTTCGCATAGGCGGAAAACGTACCAGTGGTGCCGTAGTTGGTGATCGTGTTGCCGTCGGTCGGTGTGGCGCCGCCGATGATCACGCTGGCGTTGTGGTTCGCCGCTGCGGTCGGACCGACCACCACGATGCCCTGATTGACGTTGCTGATGGTGTTGCCGCGAATCACCAGACCACTATTGCCACCGGCGGGATCGGAGGCCGTGGCGGAGGTGGTCGGGACCGCGAGCGTGTGGGTGGCGTTGGCGTAGATGCCGAAAGTGTTCTGGTACGTGCGGTTCAAGGTGACCGTGTTGCCGCGCAGGGTGATGCTCTGCGCGCCGTCGGTCACCGAGCGATACAGCAGGGCGATGCCCCACTCGGTCATGTTGTTGGTCGCTGCCGCGGTCGTGGTGTTCGCGGCGTTCTCGCGCAGGTCGAAGCCCTCGACGGTCACGAAGTCCTCGCCGACGATGCGGATCAGCGCGTCGTTGAGGGTGCCGGTGGTCTGCGGCGTCGGTGCGGTGATGATGTTGCCGTTACCGCGCAGAGTGACGGGGTTATCCGCAGTGGCGTTGCCGGCCGCCAGATTGATCGTGTAACCACCCGCTGGGGCAGTCTGCGGGTTGCCGGCGACCAGATTCAGGATCACCCCGCCGGCACCGACGCCCTGCGTGTTCAGATCGGTGACCGCCGCCGCCAGATCGGCGTAGTCGCCGGGGATGTTCTTCGTCCCGCTCAGCTGTGCCATCGCGGGTGTGGCCCACGTCAGTGCGGCCATAGCACCCCAGACCAGCCACCGACCAGCGCTCTGCTTCACGATCCTGCCCCTCATCCCTGCGCTCCCCTATTGCGATATCGAGCAAACCAGTGCCGGAGGTCATTGCTCCGGCATCCGTTCAACTCTGTGAGCATCGCATGACCGGTAGCTACCGGCCATCACCACGACGTGAAACCTGTCGATCAAACCGGGCTGAGCAGCCGCTCGCGCTCGGCCAGCAGATTCTCGAAGGCCGACGCCGACAGGGGCCGGCAGAACAGGAATCCCTGCAACTCCTGACAGCCGGCTTCGACGAGGAATCGCAGGTGTTCCTCGGTCTCGACGCCCTCGGCTACCACCCGCTTGCCGATGTTGCGGGCCATGTCGATGGTGGCGCGGACGATGGCTTCATCGTCCGGGTCGACGCCGATGTTGCGGACGAAGATCTGGTCGATCTTGATGTAGTCGGCCGGGAAGCGCTTGATGTATTCGAGTGAGGACTGACCGGTACCGAAGTCGTCGATCGAGATGCTGCAACCCAGCCCGCGCAGATCGGTGAGGGTCTGCATCAGGTTCGGAATCTCGCGGACGTTGATGCTCTCGGTGACTTCCAGATCCAGCGAAGCCGGCGGCAGCTTCGATTCGGCCAGCGCCCGGCGTACCACCTCGACCAGATTCTGCTGCTTCAGCTGCACGGCCGAGAGGTTCACGCCGACCTTGAGTGGCCGGCCGAACTTGTCCTGCCAGCGCTTGCAGTCCAGGCAGGCGGTCAACAGCATCCACTCGCCGATCGGCACGATCAGCCCGGTTTCCTCGGCCAGCGGAATGAACACGCCGGGATTGACCAGCCCGAGTTCCGGGCTCTCCCAGCGGATCAACGCCTCCATGCCGATCATCTCTTCATTCTGCGCGGCGATCTTCGGCTGGTAGAAGGCGCGCAGCTCGCGCTTGCGTTCGGCCTGCCGCAGTTTGGCGTCCAGCGCCAGCTGCTGATCCTGCACATCGTCGCGCGGCGCCAGGTAGGCGCGGCAGGTATTGCGACCGGCAGCCTTGGCGGCGTACATCGCGAGATCGGCGTGCTTCAGCAGCGAGTCGGTGTCGGCGCCGTCGGCCGGATAGAACGCAACCCCGATGCTGGCGGAGAGCTGGGCCTCCCGACCGTCCGCCAGGGTCAGCGGCGCCGCGAGCGCCCGGCCGATCTTGTCGGCAATCCGCATCACGTCATCGCGCTGGACGATGTGCCGGAGGATCAACACGAACTCGTCGCCGGCATAGCGGGCGATCGTGTCGCTGGAACGGATGCACTGGCGCAGGCGGCGGGCAGCGGCGATCAGGACATGATCGCCGGCACTGTGGCCGTAGTGATCGTTGATCCGCTTGAAGTGGTCCAAATCGACGAACAGCACGCCGCACTGTTCCGCGGCGCGGCTCGATTCGGCAATCGCGATCTCCAGTCGATCAGCCATCAGCAGCCGATTCGGCAAACCGGTCAACGGATCGTGCAGGCCGCGGAAGCTGCTTTCCTGGCGCGCCTGCCGCAGCGAGAGCTGCAGCCCGATGCGCGCGGCCAGTGCCCGCAGCAGCGGTTGCTCCGCCTCGAAGTCCGGCAGGGCCCGCCCGGCACCGACCAGCAGAACGCCGTGCCGACGCTGGTGGTCGTCCTTCAGCGCCAGGCCGTACAGCAACCGGGCATGCAGCCGCTTCGGCCAGTCCTCGGCCAGTTCGGGAGCCCCCTCGCCGACCACCAGCAGCTCGCCCTGATCGAGGATCCGCTGATGCAGCACCTCGTCGACCAGCTGCGAGGCGAAGCCGGCATCGGCCAGCGGCAGATGGGCGTGCAACAGCTCATGGCTGCCATCGCTGCTACCGGCGGTCACGACCACAAAGTCCAGCTGCGTCAGTTTCAGGACCTGGGTCAGCGTGGTCTCCAGCGCCCGGCTGGACAAGTCCGGCTCCATCAGCTTCAACAGCAGATCGGCCCACGCAATCCGGCGATCCGGCACCAGTTCCGGCAATGGCACCAGCGACAGCACGCGGCTGCCGCGCTGACTCTCGATGTGGAAGGCGACCGTCAGCAGCCGACCGTTGTTGCACAACAGCGAGCCCTGCCGCAGACGCCGGTCGGGAATCCGCAGCAGACGCTCCAGGTTGACGCCGAGCAGTTCGTTGCGGGTGTAGCCGGACAGCTTCAGAAAGCCGTCGCTGGCCGTTTCGATGCCCTCGTCGAGATCGTTGACTCGCAACAGGGGGGCCGCGAGGCGCCGCCACGGATCGACCTCTTCCAGGGTCGCAGCAGCCGACAAGGGCGGCGATACTGCAGGCGGCGAGCTCGGGGCCGGAGCGGGCGCCGGCTCTGCGGGCGATGGCAACGCGGGCCGGCAGAAGATCTCGGCGATGGTCGCCATTGCCTCCTCGCCGTCGATCGGGCTGCGCAGGACCGCTTGCGGCGTCAGCGGCAGGTCGCGCGGCACGCGAGTGCCCGCCGGCACGATGCCGAGCAGTTTCATGTCGTGCCACTGCGGGTGCTTGACCAGCACATCGCCGAGTCGCCCGCCGAGGCCGAAGTCGCCGACCATGTCGGCAACGACCAGCTGGATCCCCGGGTCCTGCTGCAACAGCGCCAGCGCCTGCTGGACGTCGCGCGCCGAGTGCAGATACCGGCAACCCGCCGCGTCCAGGCCGTCGAACAGGGTCTTGCGGTCACCGCGATTGGCGACCGCGATCAAGACGTGTTGCAAGCCGGCGAGTGCGGGGGCGCTGCTCATCCGCGGATCCAGCGTCCATCGCGCAGCTTCAGCCGCCCGGTGGAGCGCGAGCGTTGCCGCACGGCCGCAGCCACGTCGAGCAGCGGCGCCAGTTCGAGCAGATCACGAGCGATCAGGACGATGCGCTTGTCGCCGGCCGGCCGGCGGCGGGCCAGCTGCTTCAGCGTGGCGAGGTTCGGACCCTGCAGTTGCTCGCGACCGTTCGGGAACAGGTACACGCCGAAGTGGCTGCTCTGCATGATGTGACGCAGCGCTTCCGGTGTGCGCTTGGTCTGCGGCACGAGGATGCTGTCCTCGCGCATGCTGGTCAGCCCCTGATCCGCCACGAAGCGATAGATCGACTGGCCGGCGCGGCGAGCAAAGGGGGCCAGCGCCACCAGCAGACGCTCGGGATCGTCGCTGGACAGCAGCACGACCGCCGAGGCCGCCGAGACCAGCTCGGCATAGACTCGCGCGGCGCAGCCCGGGTCCTCGAAGTCGACGTGGACACTCTTGGCCTGTTCCAGCAGTTGGGCGATCGCGCTGTCGGAGTCGACAGTGTTCACGGCCAACGTCCTGCGCAGTGATCGACCCCGCCCACGGCTGCCGTCTTCACATGGTGTGGGTCGGGCGGTCGGCGCCGAGCGCACCGGCTAGCAGGGCTTCGATCTTGGTGCGCACCTGTTCGCCGTCCGGGCCTTCATTGAACTGCACGCCGATTCCCGCCGTGCGATTGCCCTGAGCACCCACCGGCGTGACCCAGACCACCTTGCCGGCGACCGGCAGACGCTCCTTGTCTTCCATCAGCGACAGAAGGATGAAGACTTCATCGCCAAGGTTGTAGCGCTTGGTGGTCGGCACGAACAGGCCGCCGCCTTTGATGTAGGGCATGTAAGCGTGGTACAGCGCCGGCTTGTCCTTGATTTGCAGGGAAAGAATGCCCTGCCGCGGCACGCCGCCACCTCCACCACCTTGAAACATGCCTTGCCCCCGGGATCGGAACCGGCGTGGATCATAGCCCCAGCGACGCCCGCTGCCGCTGCACCGGCATGGTTGCCGTCGTCCATGTCCGGGACCACTGCGTCGCTGCCGATGCGCACCCAGCGGATCAGGGCATCAACAGGGCCCGCAGCGCGGCAGCGTCGTCGCCGAGGCGCTCGGCCCGCGCTGGTCGGGACAAGATGGCCTCCAATGGCGCCGGCACGTCGAGCGCCCGACCGATCAGGGGCTCGACCACCGTCTCGAACTTCGCCGGGTGTGCGGTCCCGACGACGATCCAGTGACGCAGGTCGCCCGCTGCGCGCAGTCGTTCCAGCATCACCCAGGCACAGGCGGTGTGCGGGCACAGCACGTAGTCGTGGCGCTCGGCGACGCGGGTGATCGCCGAGCGGATCTCGGCGTCATCGACGCTGCCTGCCGACAGCGCCGGACCCAGCCCCTCCGGCGGGAACAACCAGCGCATCCGCTCGAAATTCGACGGGTCGCCGACGTCCATCGCGTTCGCCAGCGTGGCCAGACTGGCCTGCGGCTGATAGCCACCGCCGGCGTAGAAATCGCTCAGCACGCGATTGGCGTTGGCCGCCAGCACCACCTCGCCGATCGGCAGGCCGATGCTGCGGGCCAGCAGACAGGCCACCGCATTGCCTAGGTTGCCGGTCGGAATGATGTAGTTGGCCGGGCTTCCGGTCCGCCGCCAGTGGGTCAGCGCGCTCCACGCGTAGTAACTCATCTGCGGCAGCAGGCGGCCCAGGCTGATCGAGTTCGCGCTGGCCAGCCGCACCGTCGAGCGCAAGCCGGCATCGGCAAAGGCGCCCTTGACCAGTCGCTGACAGTCGTCGAAACGACCGGCCACGCGGTAGCAGGCGATGTTGTCACCCCAGGCGGCCAGCTGATGCGCCTGACGGGCCGATACCAGTCCGTCCGGGTAGAGAATCACGACGCGAAAGCCGGCGCGGCCGTGAAAGGCACCCGCTACCGCGCCGCCGGTGTCACCCGAGGTCGCCACCAGGATCGTGGTCGGCGGATCTTCCGGGCGACGCAGCGCCTCCAGCGCGGCAGCCAGAAACCGCGCGCCGAAGTCCTTGAAAGCCGCGGTGGGGCCGTGAAACAGCTCCAGCACGCTGGCCGACGTGCCCGGGATCGGCAGCAGCGGCAGCGGGAAATCGAAGGCCTGCGTGCACAGCTCCTGCGCCCGGGTCGCCAGCGAACTGCCGCCGAGGAACGGGGCCAGCACCCAGGCGGCGACCTCGTTCAGCGCAGTGGGCGCCCGGGTCGGATCCAGCATCGGCAGCCACTCGGGCACGTACAGCCCGCCATCGGGTGCGAGGCCGGCGTTCAGCGCCAGCTCGAGGGAAGCACGAGCACCCTGCGGCGCGCGGGTCGAAACGAAATGCATCGGCGTGAGGCTCCGATCGAGAGTCCAGAGAGCTTACGGGCCCGCCGCTGGAGCAGGTCGCCGAGGCCGGCTCAACCACCACCCAACGCGTGCACCAGTTCGATGCGGTCGCCCGCCTTCAGCGGCTGCATGGCGTGCCGGCTCTTCGGCACCACCGCGCCGTTCAACTCGACGGCGACACGACGGCCCTGCAGTCCCAGCGCCACGACCAGCTCGGCCACGTCCGCGACCGCCAGCTCGCGGGCCTCTCCATTGACGAACAGTTCCATGACGGCTTCAAGCCTCGAAACCGGGAACCTGGCTGGTGGCGATGCCCGCCTCCGGCAGCAGGTTCGGAATACCGTCCTCGATCGGATACACGCGCAGACCGTCGCGGGTGACCAGCCCGGCCGCCAGCGGCTCCCGCCGCGGTCCCTCGCCATCGCGAACACCGCCGCGGGCGATCGCCAGATTCAGCAACTCGCGGCGCCGGCTGTCCAGCGTCGCAAGCGGGGCATGGGTCACCGGGCAGCAGTACAGGTCGGACAGACGTTCAGGCATGGGCGCAGCCGGGCGAGATCGAAGAGCGGCGAGGATAACCCCGGCCCGGTCGACTGCCGCATGATCGCCGACCCAGCCCGACGCCCGATCCGATGCCCACCCTGCTCCGCGTCGCCACCTCGACGCCACTGCCCGAACTGCTGGACTACCTGCTGCCCGAGACGCTCGATGCACGGCCTGGCCAGCGCGTCCGGGTCAGCGTCGGCCGCCGCGCGGCGTTGGGCCTGGTCGTGGAGCGGATCGACGTGGAGGACGCGGCGCTCGCGGGCGGTCGGCGCCTGAAGGCGATCGACGCGGTGCTCGACCCCGAGCCGCTGCTGAGTGCGGAGCTGCTGGACCTCGGCCGCTTTCTGGCCAGCTACTACCAGCATCCGCCGGGCCCGAGCTACCTGCAGCTGCTGCCCGCCGCACTACGCCAGGTGGAGGGCGTGGCGCCGCCGCGGCATGAGCAGCTGCGCCGGACCGACGGTGTACCGACCGGACGCCTGACCGCCGACCAGCAGGCGCTGCTGAGCCTGCTGGAGCCCGGTCCGCAGCTCCCCGCCGTGCTGGCGCAATCCCTGCCGCGCTGGCGCGTGGTCGCGCAGCAGCTGGCGCGCCGCGGTCTGGTCGCCATCGAGTCGCTACCACCCTACCCGACCACCGCGGGCCCGCCGCTCGACCTGCAACTCAACGCCGAACAGCAGGCGGCGGTCGACGCGGTGCTGCCGCAGGGCCGCATCGACGCGGGCGGCTATCTGCTGGACGGCGTGACCGGCAGCGGCAAGACCGAGGTCTATCTGGAGGCGATCCGGCGCGTGCTGGCGGCCGGCCGGCAGGCGCTGTATCTGGTGCCGGAGATCGGCCTGACGCCTCAGTTGATCGACCGGGTCCGACGGCGGATCTGCGCGCGCATCGCCGTGATCCACTCGCAGCTGTCGGACGGCGAGCGCTGCCAGGCCTGGCTGGCGTCGGCGCGTGGCCAGGTCGATGTGCTGATCGGCACCCGCTCGGCGCTGTTCGCACCGCTGCCCGCGCTCGGGCTGATCGTGATCGACGAGGAACACGACAGCAGCTACAAGCAGGCCGAGCAGGTTCGCTTCCATGCCCGCGACCTGGCGCTGATGCGGGCGCGCCGACTCGGCATCCCGGTGCTGCTGGGCTCGGCGACACCGGCGCTGGAGACGCTGCGGAATGTCGAAACCGGCCGTCTGACCCGGCTTTCGCTGTCGCGACCGGCGCTGGCAGCCAAGCCTCCGAGCGTCGAACTGGTCGATCTCGGCCAGTGGCTGCCGGTCGAGGGGCTGGCCGAGCCGACCCTGTCGGCGATCGGAGAAACGCTGGCCGGCGGCGGCCAGGTGCTGGTGTTCCGCAACCAGCGCGGCTTTGCCAAGGCGCTGATGTGTCTGGACTGCCGCTGGCATTCCGGCTGCCCCAGCTGCAGCGCGACGCTGACCTGGCACCGCGGGCTGGGCCAGCTGCTCTGTCATCACTGCGGCCATCACGCGCCCTTGCCGATCGTCTGCCCGGCCTGCACCAGCAAGCGGCTGCGGCCGGTCAGCGAGGGCACCGAACGGCTCGAAGATGGCCTGACCACGCGTTTCCCGGGCGTGCCGGTGCTGCGCATCGACCGCGACACCACCCAGCGCAAGGGCGCCTTCGCCGAGCTGCTGGCAGTCCCACTGGCCGGCGACCCCTGCATTCTGGTCGGCACGCAGATGCTGGCCAAGGGCCACCACTTGCCGGACATCGCACTGGTGGTGGTCGCCAGCGTCGATGGCTCGTTGTACAGCGCCGACCTGCGCGCTCCCGAACGACTCGCACAGCTGCTGACCCAGGTCGCCGGCCGCGCCGGCCGTGCCGAGCGCCCCGGGCGGGTGCTCGTGCAGACCCGACGGCCCGAGCATCCGCTGCTGCGACGCGTACTCGGCGAGGGCTACGCCGCCGCCGCACGCTGGCTGCTGGAGGAGCGTCGCGCGGCCCGCCTGCCGCCCTGGACCTTCGATGCGGTGCTGCTGGTCGACGCCAGCGAACCGGACGCGCTACGCGAGTTCCTCGCCGCGGCCGATGCCGCCTGGCAGGCGCTGGATCCGGTCGGCGTCGAAAGCTCCGGGCCGATCCCGGCAGCCATGGAACGCCGGGCCGGTCGCTGGCGCGGGCAAATCGTGCTGAACGCCGAACAGCGCAGCCGACTGCACACGCTGCTGACCGCCTGGCGGCAGCGGATGTACGCGCTGAAGGGCGCCGGCGTGCACTGGGTGCTGGACGTGGATCCGCTGCACTATGGCTGAGCCCCTGCTGGTCCTGCTCCTGCACGGCTACGCGCGGACGCGCCGCGACATGGCCAGTCTCGATCGTGCGCTGGTCGCGGCCGGTCATCGGACCCTGTCGCCGCAGTTGCCCACCACCTTCGGCACGCTGGAGGACTGCCTGCAGGCGCTGGACCGACAGGCCGGCGACACCGTCCTGGCACATGGGGCCAACGGCGGTACCTATGCGCTGGTCGGCCACAGCTACGGCGGCTTGATCGCCCGGCACTGGCTGGCGCGCGGTGCGCCGACGCCTTGCGCGCTGGTCAGCATCGCGACCCCGCACGGCGGCAGCGAACTCGCCGATTTCGCGCTGCGCTGGCCGCTGATCGGCCGGGTACTGCCACCTCTGGCCTGCCTGCGCTGCGGCGTGGCGGCGCCGCACTTCGATGCGCCGAGGCGGTTCCGGATCGGCGCGATTGCCGGCGATCGTCCGCGCGGACCGGCCGGCATGCTGCTGGCTGGCCCGAACGACGGGCGCGTCACCGTGGCGTCGGCCCTGCCCGATGACGCCGATGCCCACCTCGTGCTGCCGCTGGATCACCAGCGCATCCATCATCACCCGGACACGCTGGCCGCCGTCGGTCGCTTTCTGGCCGGTGGGCCGCTCTGACGGGGCTCAGCGCGCGAGCTGTGCCGCCCGGCTGCGCAGCAGCCCACCGAAGCCGAGCTGGTCGAAACAGGCGTTGACTTCGGCCAGGTCCGGCGGCTGACGCCGGCACGCCTCCGGCGCTGGCACGGGCGCATCGATCGCCAGTCGGGCGAGTCGCTGCGACAGGAAGGCCAGCTCGCGCTGCGCGACCAGCTTGGCCGCCAGCGTGCCGCTACCGCGCAGGGTCTTCTTCAAGTAGGGGATCTCGGCGTGGCGCGCGTAAATCGCCTCCAGCGAACCGAAATGCTTGAGCAGCTGCGCGGCAGTCTTCGGACCGACCCCCTGCACGCCCGGAATGTTGTCGATCGCATCACCGACCAGCGCCAGCCAGTCGACCACCTGCGCCGGCAGCACACCCATCCGCTCGACCACGCCTTCAGGCCCGTAGGCCGGCGCACGGCCGTAATCCCACTGCCGCACCTGCGCGTCCAGCAACTGGCCCATGTCCTTGTCCACCGAGACCACCGTCACCGGCATCCCCTCGGCGCGCGCCCGGTGGGTCAAGGTGGCGATCAGGTCGTCGGCTTCGTAGCGGGAATCGACCGCCACACTGACACCGAGCGCCCGCGTCGCGGCCTTCGCATGGGCGAACTGGCGCACCAGCGCCTCATCCGGCGGCTCACGATTGGCCTTGTAGGCCGGGTATTCGTCGTTGCGGAAGGAACTGGCCAGCGCCTCGTCGAAGCAGACCACGATCCGCTCGGGCCGCTCCTGGGTCAGCAAGCCGAGCAGGAAGTGGAGGTAGCCATGCACCGCGTGGGTCGGCCAGCCCTCGCTGTCGCGCCAAGCCCCGCCCGGCGCATGCCAGGCGCGGAACAGGTAGTAGCTGGCGTCGATCAACCAGAGCATGGGCCGGTCCACCAGGCGAGATGATCGGCCAGCGCCGGACGCGGGCGCTCGGGGCCCGGCTCCCGGGCAGTACCGAGGTGGAGGAAACCGATCACCGATTCGTGCTCGGTCAAGCCGAGCTGCCGGGCGATCCCCGGGTCGTAGGCCGCCCAGCCGGTCAGCCACTGCGCGCCGTAACCATGCGCCTGCGCCGCCAGCAACAGCTGGAAGCAGACGGCGCCGGCCGACAGCAGCTGCTCCTGCACCGGGATCTTGTGGTTGGGCGTGGTCCGGGCGATCACCGTGACGATCACCGGCGCATGCAGGAAGCGCTGCCGTTCCTTGGCAATTGCGGCCTCGGTTGCTCCAGGCTCGCGTTCCAGGAACCGCTGCACCAGTGCGGTCGACAGCGTCTCGCGGGCCTCGCCCTCGATCACCAGATAGCGCCAGGGCGCGAGCTTGCCGTGATCGGGCACCCGCAGCGCCAGCGCCAGCATCGCCTGCAGGGTCGAGCGGTCCGGGCCGGGCGCGGTCAGCAGCCGCGACGGCGTGGACGCGCGGGTGGCCAAGGCGTGAAGGAGGTTCGCGTCGGTCATCAGTAGGCCTCCGGGACAAACACGGCCTCAGCCTCGAACTCTTCCTTGAGCGGCGGATTCGGCAACGGGGCCAGTTCCACCGGCTCGGGCTCGATGTGGAAGTCCGGCAGCTGATCGAGCAGATGCCGGACCAGATTCAGCCGACCGCGACGCTGGTCGTTCATGTTGACCACGAACCACGGCGCATGCGCGGTATGGGTCCGCCGGAACATCTCGTCGCGCGCCTCGCTGTAAGCCGCGTACTTGTCGCGCGAGGCCAGATCGATCGGCGAGATCTTCCAGCGCTTGACCGGCTCCTCGACGCGCTCGCGCAGACGCTTCTCCTGCTGGTCCTGATCACACGACAGCCAGTACTTGAACAGCAGGATGCCGTCGTCGACCAGCAGCTTCTCGAACACCGGGGCCTCCAGGAAGAACTTGGCGACCTCTTCCTCGCTGCAGAAGCCCATCACCCGCTCGACGCCGGCGCGGTTGTACCAGCTGCGATCGAACATCACGATCTCGCCCGCCGCCGGCAGATGCGGCACATAGCGCTGGAAGTACCACTGCGTGCGCTCGCGATCGGTCGGCTTGGTCAGGGCGACACTGCGGCAACTGCGCGGCGGCAGACAGGACTGGATCGCCTCGATGGCGCCACCCTTGCCAGCCGTATCCCGACCCTCGAAGACCACCACCATCCGCAGCTTCTGCGCGATCAGCCAGCGCATCATCCGATTCAGCTCGACCTCCAGCGGCGCCAGCAGCTCCGTGTACTCGTCGCGGCTCAGCTTCTTCTTTTTCGACATGACTCGGCCTCCAGCGGATCCGGTGGAGCTTAGCCGGCCGGATTGCCGACCGCAGGCTGCGGCGAGTTGCCGCAGTTGTTGACAACCATTCGCGTTTGCATCAAGGTCTGCGGCATCGGAAGGGAGCGTGCACGCGTGTACATCTGCCTCTGCAACAACGTCACTGACGGCGCCATCCGCCGCGCCGTCGAACGCGGCGTCGGCAGCTTCGAAGAGCTGGTCATGGAGACCGGCGTCTCGGCCTGCTGCGGCTCCTGTCTCAGCCACGCCCGCGAGTGCTTCGAGTCGGCCCGCCACGAACATCGACCACGCGCCTTTGCGCTGCCGGTCTACGCCTGCGCCTGAGCGCGCAAGCCATAGCGATTCGCATTCCGGCACGATCGGGGGTAACTGCCTATCCTCGCGCAACTTTCTCCCAAACTGGCCGCATCGTGGCCGCAGGGACCCACGCGAGGAGCAGCACCATGCAAGGCGACAAAGGCGTCATCGAGCATCTGAACAAGATCGTCTACAACGAACTGACGGCGATCAACCAGTATTTTCTGCACGCCCGGATGATCAAGAACTGGGGCTACAAGAAGCTCGCCGACCACGAGTATCACGAGTCGATCGACGAGATGAAGCACGCCGATCGACTGATCGAGCGCATCCTGTTCCTCGAAGGCCTGCCGAATCTGCAGGCGCTCGGCAAGCTGATGATCGGCGAGAACGTGCAGGAATGCCTGCAGGGCGATCTGGCGCTGGAGATGAGGGCGATCCCGGACCTGCGCGAAGCGATCATCTACGCCGAATCGGTCAAGGATTTCGTCAGCCGCGACTTGCTGAAGGAAATCCTCGACAGCGAGGAAGAGCATGTCGACTGGCTGGAGACCCAGCTTGGCTTGATCCGCGACCTCGGCCTGCCGCTGTACCTGCAGTCGCAGGTCTGACGTCTCGCAACGGGCGATCGGCCTCGGGAGCATCGGGCACTAACTCCAACGGACCAGTGCGCGGTGCTGTCCGGACCGCGCTAAAGTCGGGCGTCCCGGGCCAGGCCCGTCTCATCGTGGCCCGATGGCACGCATCCTGTTCATCCAGTGCACGGAACCGGCCGGCTATCCGCCGCTGATCAATGCGGCGCATTGCTTCGCCGCCGCCGGACATGAATCGGTGTTCCTGTCGGCACCGATTGCCGGCAAGTCGCTGGAAATGCCGAAGCATCCGGCGATCCGCGTCGTACCGATGCCGCTGCGGCCCAGTCATGTGCTGGGCAAGACCTATTTCCTCCGCTACATCGCCCGGGCAGTGCGACTGGCCCGCGAGCTCAAGCCCACCCTCATCTACGCCTCTGATCCACCCGGCGCCTTGCCGGGCGTGTGCGCCAGTCTCGCCAGCGGTGCAGCGCTGGTCTATCACGAGCACGACAGCCCGGCCAGCGAAGCGAATCTGAACCCGCTGTTCCGCCAGGGACGCCGCTGGGCGCTGCGGCGGGCGACCCGTGTCGTGTTCCCGAATGCTGCCCGCGCCGAAGCCGTCGCCCGGGAAACCGGCTTCGATCGGCAAAAGCTCGACATCGTCTGGAACCTGCCGCGGCGCGAGGAGGTTCCCGCCGAAATCCAGCGGCCCGGATCACCGCTGACCCTGTATTACCACGGCACCATCGTGCCGGACCGATTACCGATGAGCGTGATCGAGGCACTGCTGCGCTTCCATGGCACCGTCCGGTTACGGTTTGCCGGCTACGAAACCGGGTCCGGTCAAGGCCACAGCGCGGCGTTGACGGCACGCGCCGCGGACGCTGGCTACCCGGACGCGGTCCAATACGCCGGCCAGATTCCCCAGCATGCCGATCTGGTCAGGCTGGCACAGGGCTGCCATGTCGGCCTTGCGCTGATGCCGCCCGGCAGCCATGACCTCAACATGCAGCACATGACCGGCGCGTCCAACAAGGCCTTCGATTACCTCGCTGCCGGACTGGGACTGCTGGTCTCCGACCTGCCGGACTGGCGCGAGATGTTCGTGGCTCCCGGTCTGGCCCGCGCCTGCGATCCCCGCGATGTGGACAGCCTCGCCGCGCAGATCGGCTGGTTTCTCGAGCATCCGGCCGAGCGCGTTGCCATGGGGGCCGCCGGCCGCGCGCGCATCCTGGCGGACTGGAACTACGAGACCGCTTTCGCACCGCTGCAGCGCCGACTCGGCCTCGGCGACCCGCTGCGCCCTCAGGCGTAACGCGTCACATCCGGCAACCCCGCCTCGACGAAGCCCTGCGCGCGCAGCCGACAGGCATCGCAGCGCCCACAGGCGCGGCCCTGTTCGTCGGCCTGATAGCAGCTCACCGTCAACGCGTAATCAACGCCCAGCGCCGTACCGGCACGGATGATGTCGGCCTTGCTCATGGACAGCAGCGGGGCACGGATCCGCATGCCGCGGCCCTCAACGCCGGCCTTGGTGGCCACATTCGCCAACGCCTCGAAGGCTTCGACGAAGGCCGGTCGACAGTCCGGATAGCCCGAATAGTCGACCGCATTGACGCCAACGAAGATCTGCCGGGCATCGAGCACTTCGGCATGGCCGAGCGCCAGCGCGAGCAACACGGTGTTGCGGGCGGGCACGTAGGTGACCGGAATCCCCTCGCCGGGAGACTCGGGCACCGCGAAGTCCTCCGAGGTCAACGCCGAGCCGCCGATGGCGCGCAGGTCCAGCCGCAGCTGCTTGAGGCTGGCGACGCCGAGCGTCGCCGCAACGGCCCGCGCGGCGGCCAGTTCGGCCTGATGCCGCTGGCCGTAGTCGATCGACAACGCGTGGACGTTGAGACCCTCGGACCGCGCAATCGCGACGACGGTTGCCGAATCCATGCCGCCGGACAGCAGCACTACCACATCCTGTTCCGCCATCAGCGCCACCATCCGTCGGCAAGTCGAGCCCCGTCCGCATCGAAGCTCAGGAAATGGATACCGGCGTAGACCTTCGGGTCCACGGCATAACCTTCGGCCATCCGCGCATGCACGAAGGCCGCGGCCTCGGCCACCGGAACCTGATGCACGCGGATGTCCTCGCTGCCATCCCCGCCACCGGCGTGACGGTGGATCAACCCGCCGGCGCGCCAGAAATGCATCACCTCGGTACTCATGCCGGCCGAACTCGGGCCGCCCATGATCGGCTTCAGCCAGCCGGCCTCCCAGCCGGTTTCCTCCAGCAACTCGCGCCGTGCACTGTCGGCCACGCCCTCATCGGCCAGATGCGCCTGATCGCCGACCAGGCCGGCCGGAAACTCGATGGTCCGGCTGCGGATCGGCTCGCGGTACTGCTCGACGAACAGCACCTCGCCGGCTGGCGTCACGGCGATGATCACCGCGGCGCCGAGGGGATTGGTGCGCTCGACGTATTCCCAGCTGCCCCGAGCCATCAGCCGGAGCCAGCGGCCATTGAACAGCACCGTGCTTTGATCTTCACTCATCCGGAACTCTCCGATCCGCGCTGCTTCTGCAGCGCCCTCCTTCCTGAAGGCCCCGAAGTCTATGCGAATCCTCGCCGCAGCCCTGCTGCTCGCTCTTGGCAGCGCTTCCGTGAATGCCCAGCTCCTGCCCGGTGCCCAGCAGGCACTCAGTGAAACCCAGGCAAAGCTGCAGGCCAGCAGCGATTTCAACGTCATACTCGGCAAGGCCACCGAGTTCCGCGACGCCAAGGACTGGCAACGCTACGGCTGGGCCATGGAGCGCGCCATGGAGCTGCGCCCCTACAGTTTCATCTTCCAGTTCGAGCTGGCACGCACCTACGCACTGCAGGACGAGAAGCAGAAGGCCTATGACCGGCTGATCAAGATGCAGCAGCAAGGCTTTGCCTTCACCACGGCCGAAAACCCGGACTTCGAAAAGATTCGCGGCACCGAGGTGTACGAGTACATCGAGAAGAACCTCAAGGCCAACGAGGCGGCCTTTGGCGAAGGCGGCGTGGCCTTCACCGTTGCTGGCGGGCCGGAGCTGCTGGAGTCGATCGCCTACAGCCGGACGATGGATCGCTTCCTGATGGGCAGCCTGAAGTCCGGTCAGATCGTCGCGGTCGACCGCAGCGGAAAGACCGTCGTGCTGATCGAGCCGGACGACAAGAACAAGCTGCAGTCGGTCACCGCGCTGGCCGTGTCCGCCGATGGCAAGACGCTGTACGCAACCTCGGCCGCCACCGGTGCGTTTCCGGGTGCAACACCCACCGATGCCGTCCATGCCGCACTGCTCCAGTTCGAGCTGCCGTCGGGCAAGCTGATCAAGCGCCATGCCCTGCCCTTCGACGGTCAGCCGCAATTGCCGGCGTCGCTGTCGATCGGGCCGGATGGCTCGGTCTGGATCGCCGATGCCGCCCGACCGCAGATCCATCAGCTGAAAGGCGGCAAGGTCGAGCGCGTGCTCGCCGCCCCCTCGCTCACCAGCCTGCGCGGGATCGCGCTGTCGGCCGACGGCAAGCGACTGTTCGTCGCCGACTACGAGCTGGGATTGATCGGCATGGCGGTGGGCGGCAAGGAGCTCTTCCAGCTCACCGCCGGCCAGCACAATCTTGGCGGCATCGAAGGGCTGGTCTGGCATGGGGAACATCTGTACGCCGTGCAGAACGCGTTCCCGCCCGCGCGACTGGTGCGCGTCGTTACCGCGCAGGGCGGCGCTGAACTGAAGGGCCTGCAGCCGCTGGAAGCCAACCAGCCGGCGATGTCCATGCCAACCACCGGCGTGGTCATCGGCGATGATTATTTCTACATCGCCAACAGCCAGCGCGAGGCCTATGGCCCGGGCGGCCAGCTCGCCGATGGTGCGAAGGCCGAGCCGCGCAAGATCTGGCGCACGTCGCTGAAATTCAACAGCGGTCCGCTGAAGACGCCGGCGCTGTCCGACATTCGCCCGCAATAACCCCTGGAGCCATCCATGCTGCGCGCTGCCCTGCTGTTGTCCCTGATCTCCACCGCCCACGCCGCCGATCTGGGCGGCCAGTACCGAGTCGATGGCCGCAACCCGGACGGCAGCCGCTACGACGGCACGCTGACGCTGCGACCGCTCGGTCAGGGTTGGTCGGCCGAGTGGCGTACGCCGGACCTGACCCGCGGCATCGGGCTCAGCGATGGGCGCACACTGGTGCTGGCCTACGGCGGCAGCGACTGCGGGGTGGTGGCCTGGGACGCCACTCAAGGGGGCCGGCTGGCCGGCCAGTGGACACTGGACGGCCGAATCGGTCGCGAGCAAGCCAGTGCGGAGGCGGCCGGCGGCGCAGATCTCGCGGGCCGGTACGGCGTGTCCGGCGAGAGTCCGGAGGGCGAGTTCTACAAGGGCAGCCTCCTGATCCGGCGCGACAACGGCGGCTATGCCCTGCGCTGGGACATCGATTCGATCTACGCCGGCACCGGTATCGAGGCCGACGGCGTGCTCGGCGCAGCGTGGGGCGACGAGTGCAGCGTGGCGATCTATCGGATCGACGGCAACCGACTGGTGGGCCGCTGGCGCGCACCGGGCGCACCCGAGGGTCTGGAGTCGCTGCAACGGCGCTGAGCGGCGCCGACTCAGGGGCCGCTGGACGGCAGACTGTCGAGAAAGGCCGGGCCGGCGCCGTTCAAGCGGATTTGCTGGTGATCGATCAACGAAGGCCGCACGGTCCGGCTCTGCCAGGCCGTCAACGCGATCACCACGACACTTGCCCCGACCCCGCCCAGCAGCCCTAGGCCGCTGTGGGTCAGGCGGACAAAGGTGAGGCCCAGCAGCCCTGCCAGCGCCAGCGTACCGCCGAGCAGCACGGCGATCCGCCGGCGTCGGTGCTGCGTGCAAAGACCCGGCTGGATCACCGCCGTCTGGCGCACGAATATCGCAACCAGCGCGTACAGCACGATGTTCAGCAGCAGCAGCGCGTACCAGCCCAGGTGATGCCAGTAGATCCGCCGCTTGCCGATCCGGCCGTCGACCGCCGCATTGCAGTGGACGCAGCGCTTCGGCAGCTCGGCCCGCCGAAGCATCACGACCTCCGAGCCCTCGCGCCAGACGCCGCCCTCGATCGGCGCTTCGAGCGTCCGTGTCACCGGCGGCGCCCACGGGTTCTCGACCGGCTGCTGCGGCCTCACCGCGTCGATCTCACGCGGATCCCTCGCCCGGCTGCGGCCACAGCAGCTTGCCCTTGCTCGCCTTGAGGATCGCCGCCAGCACGCCGGCATGGGCGGCCTGATCGGCCTCGGCCACCGGCATCGGCGGAATCACGATCCGATCGGCGACCACGCCGCGACGCTGCACTGTCGCCTCAGGTCCAGCGAGCCCCAGCGCGACCTGCCCGGCGGTCATCGCCAGATAGACATCCGCCAGCAGCTCGGCATCCAGCAACGCGCCGTGGAACTCGCGATGGCTGGTGTCGATGTCGTGGCGCAGGCAGAGCGCGTTCAGGCTGACCCGCATGTAGCCCAGCTGGCGGGCGACCCGGATCGTGTCGGTGACCCGCGCCACACTGCCCAGCCGTTCGCCGCGACCGGCCAGTTCCAGCTCGCGGTCCAGAAACGGCTGATCGAAGCCGGCGTTGTGGATCAACAGCTCGGAGTCCGCCACGAATTCGAGAAGTTCGCCGGCGATCTCGGAAAATTTTGGCTTGTCGGCCAGAAATTCATCACTGAGGCCGTGCACCGCCAGCGCCTCGACGTTGACCTTGCGCGTGCCGGGGCTCAGGTAGCAATGGAAATGACGGCCAGTCCGGACCCGGTCGATGATCTCGACCGCGCCGATCTCGATCACGCGATCCCCCTGGGCGAGTTGCAAGCCAGTCGTTTCGGTATCGAGCGCGACCTGCCGGATCATCGAGCCACCCCGTTGCTCTGCATCGAACGCCGCGAGTCCGCCATGCTGTCCATCCCCATCCTGCCCTCTGCTCCGATCACCCCGTCGACCCGCAGCGTGCAGGCCATCCACGACCACCCCTGTCGCACCGCGAGCGTCCACGGTCACGACGGCGCCGAAGCCTAACCCCACCCGCATGGCCGCCGGCCGGCCGAAGCGCGACTGCTATTCTCGACGGCCCACCCGCTCGACCGGTCGTCTCATGCAGAGCTTCGAAGAAGTGCGCGCCTTCCTGGCCGCCCACTACACCCTGGTCCAGAGCGAGCCGTTCCTGCTCAGCTTCGATTACCAGGTCGACAGCTCGGGGCGGCGGCAGAGCCTGTTCATGAGCGAGCTGGCCACTGAAGCCGGCGAACGGCTGCTGCGCCTGTCGACACCGATCGCCAAGCTGGCGCTGACCGACGCCGAGCGCTGCCTGCGCTTCAACTGGGAGCAGCGACTGGGCTTTCTTGCGGTGAGCGACCTGGCCGGCGTGCCTTACCTGCACCTCTGCGAGAACCGCAGCTACGGCGCCCTGTCCGGCCGCGAGCTGATGAGGCTGGTGCGCGAGCTCGGCAGCCTCGCCGACCAGCTCGAGCGCGGTCTCAACCGCGGTCGCGACGTGGTCTGACCCTGTCCGCCCCGATCGAGAATCCCGATGCGTTTCCTGACTCTGATTGCCCTGTGTCTCGGTCTGTGCGCCACCACGGCGCACGCCGAAGAGATCCTGCCGCGCGACTACAGCCCGGCCGAGCGTGAATTGCTGCGCGATCTGCCGCCCCTGCTCCCACGCGGCGCCAGCCCGCCGCCCACGGGTGTAGTCCGCGCTGCCGCTGAGTACGAGCCCAACGAGGGCATCCTGGTGCGCTGGACCAACCAGAACGCGCTGACCGAGCTGATCGTCAAGGCCACCACGCTGGATGCCACGGCCAAGGTCTGGATCGTCGTGGGCAACGCCGCGACCCAGACCACCGCCACCAATACCCTGACCACCGCCGGTGCGAACCTGAGCCGGATCATCTGGGTCACGGCGCCGAGCGACAGCATCTGGATGCGCGACTATGGCCCGCGCTTCGTCTATCAGGACGGCCGCCGCGCGCTGATCGACCACACCTACAACCGCACCACCCGCCCGAACGACGACGCCATTCCGCTGGTTTTCGCCAACCTGTTCGGCGAGCCGCTGTACGACACCGGCCTGATCCATGGCGGCGGCAATTACCACCTGTTCGACGACCGCCCGGCCTTCATGACCGACCTGATCGTGGCCGAGAACCCGGGCCTGAACGCGGCGACCATCATCGAGCGCTACCGCCAGTTCCAGGGCGTGGAGCAGCGCATCACCGGCGCCTTCCCCGCCAGCTTCGACAGCACGCAGCACATCGACATGTGGTCGCTGCCAACCGGGCCGCGCACCATCATCGTCAGCCAGTACGACCCCAGTACCGGCACGCCGCACACGGTCAGCGAGGCGCTGGCCACGGAGCTGTCGGGCCAAGGCTACACGGTGATCCGCACGCCGGGCTTCCGCGCGAACAACACGCATTTCACCTACGCCAATGCGGTGATCCTGAACAATCTGGTCCTGACCTGCCGCTTCAACGGTCGCCCGACCGAGAACGCCCAGGCGATTTCGGCCTTCCAGCAGGCCTTCCCCGGCCGGACCATCGACAGCGTCGATTGCAGCAGCATCATCACCCTGTCCGGGGCCATCCACTGCATCGTGATGCACGTCCCGAAGGCCATCGACCCGCAGGTCCAGATCTTCGCGTCCGGCTTCGAGGATTGACCCGTCTGGCCGTATCCGGACCGGGCCGGACGTGGATTCCCTCGCACGGCGTCCGGAAAAGATGTCGATTCGTCCGGCCAGCGCGTGGCGGGCACGGCGCGCGCGCTTAAGCTCGCGGACTCGCACGCACGAAGGCCGCCATGACCCGCTCCCGCTGGATCCTGCTCGCACTGGTGGCGCTGGCCGTTACCGCCTTCTTCGCGCTCGACCTTGATCGTTTCCTGACGCTGGAGGCGCTCAAGACCGGCCGACAGGCCTTGTCCGGCTGGGTCGAGGCGAACCTCGCCCTCGCGGTTGCCGCCTACTTCGCCGCCTACGTCGCCGTCACCGCGCTGTCGCTCCCCGGCGCCGCGATCATGACGCTGGCCGGGGGAGCGCTGTTCGGGCTGGGCCTGGGGCTATTGGTGGTGTCCTTCGCCAGCACGCTGGGCGCGACGCTGGCCTTTCTGGGCTCGCGTTTCCTGTTCCGCGATGCCGTGCGCGACCGCTTCGGTCCGCGACTGGCCGCCTTCGAGGAGGGCGTCAAGCGCGATGGCGCGTTCTATCTGTTCACGCTGCGACTGGTGCCGGCCTTCCCGTTCTTTCTGGTCAACCTGCTGATGGGCCTGACGCCGATCCGCACGCTGACCTACGCCTGGGTCAGCCAGCTCGGCATGCTGCCCGGCACCGCCGTCTTCGTGTACGCCGGCACCCAGCTGGCCGGACTCGACAGTCTCGCCGGGATCCTGTCGCCGGGGCTGCTGGCCGCCTTTGTGGCCATCGGCGTACTGCCGCTGGGCCTGCGCAAGCTCACCGACGTGCTGGCCGCGCAGCGGATCTATCGAGGCTACTCCCGGCCGAAGCGCTACGACTACAACGTGGTGGTGATCGGCGCCGGCTCGGCCGGTCTGGTCAGCTCCTACATCGCCGCGGCCATCAAGGCGAAGGTCGCGCTGATCGAGCGGCACAAGATGGGCGGCGACTGCTTGAACACCGGCTGCGTGCCCTCGAAGGCCCTGATCCGCTCGGCGCGACTGCTGGCCGAGGCCCGCGACAGCCAGAAGTACGGCATCCGCCGGATGCACGCCGAGGTCGACTTCGCCGAGGTGATGGAGCGGGTGCAGCGGATCATTGCCGACGTCGAGCCGCACGACTCGGTCGAGCGCTACACCGGCCTCGGCGTCGAGTGCATCAGCGGCGAGGCGCGGATCGTCTCGCCGTGGGAGGTCGAGGTGAATGGCCGGCGGCTCAGCGCGCGCTCGATCATCGTCGCCACCGGCGCGCGCCCGACCGTGCCGAAGCTGCCGGGCCTGGAGCGCGTGGCGTTTCTCACCTCCGACACCGTGTGGTCGCTGCGCGCAAAGCCCGCGCGACTGCTGGTGCTGGGAGGCGGCCCGATCGGCTGCGAGCTGGCGCTGGCCTTCTCGCGGCTCGGGATTGCCGTGACGCTGGTCGGTCGGGCGCCGAAGCTGCTGCCCCGCGAAGACGCCGACGTCTCCGAGCTGATGGCTCAGACCTTCGCCCACGAGGGCATTGGGTTGAAGCTCGGCCACACGGCGTTGCGCATCGAGCCGGCGGCGGACGGCATTGGCGGCAGGCTGATCAGCCGCGATGCCGCGGGCGCCGAGCACGCCCTGCCCTTCGACCGGCTGCTGCTGGCACTGGGCCGCACCGCCAATGTGCAGGGCTTCGGCCTGGAGGAACTGGGCGTCGTGGTGAACTCGCGCGGCACGGTCGAGGCCGACCCGCTGATGCGCACCAACTTCCCGAACATTGCCGTCTGCGGCGACGTCACCGGCCCCTTCCAGTTCACCCACGTCGCCGCGCACCAGGCCTGGTACGCCGCGGTCAACCAGTTGCTCTCGCCGTACTGGTCCTTCCACGCCGACTACCGGGTGATCCCGTGGGTCACCTTCACCGACCCGCAAGTCGCCCGCGTCGGCCTGTCCGAAGCCGAAGCCAGCGCGCAGGGCATCGCCTTCGAAGTCACCCGCTACGGCATCGACGACCTCGACCGCGCCATTGCCGACGGCAGCGCCGAGGGCTTCGTCAAGGTGCTGACCGTGCCGGGCAAGGACCGGATCCTCGGCGCCACCATCGTCCACGCCGAAGCCGGCGAGCTGATCGCCGAGTACGTGTTGGCGATGAAGCACGGCCTTGGCATGAATCAGCTCCTCGGCACCATCCACGCCTATCCGACGCTGATGGAGGCGAACAAGTACGCCGCCGGCGTCTGGAAACGCGCCCACGCACCGGCCACCGCGCTTCGCTGGGCCGAGCGCTTCTTCGCCTGGCGACGCGGCTGAGCCGGAGTCCGTGATGCGTATCGTCTGGCTCGTCTGTCTGATCCTGCTCGCGCCGCTGGCCCGGGGCGCCGAGGCCTTCGACCACGCTCATGCCGCCTGGACGGGCCTGCTCGCCCGCCACGTGCAGTGGAACGCCGCCGGCACCGCCAGCAGCGTCGATTACGCCGGCTTCGCCGCGGATCGCGCCGCGCTCGGCGCCTATCTCGCCACGCTGTCCGCCGTGCCGCGCGCCGAGTTCGACCGCTGGAGCACGCCCGAGCGGCAAGCCTTCCTGATCAACGCGTACAACGGCTACACCATCGAACTGATCCTGCGAGCCGACGCGCTGCCGGCGTCGATCAAGGATCTGGGCTCGCTGTTCACCTCCCCCTGGAAACAACGCTTCTTCACGTTGCTGGGCGAGGAACGGCACCTGGATGACGTCGAGCACAGTCTGCTGCGCGGTGCCCCCGGCTTCAACGAGCCGCGCATCCACTTCGCGGTGAACTGCGCCTCGATCGGCTGCCCGGCGCTGCGGCCCGAGGCCTACACCGCCGCCGCCCTCGACGCCCAGCTCGACGATCAGACCCGCCGCTTCCTGCGCGATCGCAGCCGCAACCGCTACGACACGGCGAACGACGAGCTGCTGCTGTCGAAGATCTTCGACTGGTACGCGGTGGACTTCGAACGCGGCTGGCGCGACACCCGCAGCGTCGCCAGCTTCGCCGCGCTCTACGCCGACGCGCTGGGCCTGCCGGCCGAGGTCGCGACGCGCGCCGCCGGCGGAGATCTGGCGGTCGACTGGACCGACTACGACTGGACCCTCAACCGACGTTGAGGCACGTCAGCCGCAACCCACGAGACATCGAAGAGTGGTCGGCAGCGACTCTGCAGACCGGTGCAGTCCGGACAACCGGTTGAGCGATTTGCAGAATCTCTGGAGACCTGAGCGACGATGGACCTGCTGACACTGCCGTTACTGGCTTGCGCGCTGGCACTGGCCGTTGCCAATGGGGCCAACGACAACCTCAAGGGCGTCGCCACCCTGCTCGGCAGCGGCGTCATGCGCTTCCGGCAGGCTCTGCTGCTGGCCAGCGTGGCCACTGCCGCCGGCAGCCTCGCGTCGATCGGACTCGCCGATGCCCTGCTCAGCGCCTTCGGCGGTCGCGGTCTGGTGCCGGACGTGATTGCGCGGACACCGGCGTTTCTGATGGCCGTCTCCGGCGGCGCCGCCTTCACCGTGGCTCTGGCGTCACTGCTCGGGATGCCGATTTCCACCACCCATGCGCTGGTCGGTGCCCTGCTCGGTGCGGGTGCGGCGCTGGCCCCCGCCCAACTCGACCTCGGCGCATTGGGGCGACAGTTCATCGCACCGCTGCTGGTGGCTCCGCTGCTGGCCATTCCGCTCGCCGCCGGCCTGCGGCGATTGCTCAGTCGATACGCCAGGGTCAACGACGCCTGCGTCTGTCGCACCGAGGAGGTCCTGGCGCCGGGCGCTGCCGGCCATGCCCTCGTGGCCCAGCCGACGCTGATCGTCGGCGAACGCGACAGCCCGGACTGCGCGGCACCGGCAGAAACCGTGCTGGAACTCCCCGTGCAGCGCTGGCGCGATGGCCTGCACGCACTGAGCGCCGTTGCGGTCAGCTTCGCCCGCGGCCTCAACGACACCCCCAAGATGGCGGCGATCCTCGTGATCGCCGGCAGCAGCGCACCCTCCGCCGCCATCGGGGTCTGCATCGCCATGACCCTCGGTGGCTTGCTGGCCGCCTGGCGGGTGGCGCGGACGATGGCGTGGCACATCACGCCACTGAATCCCAGTGACGGACTCGCCGCGAATCTGAGCACCTCGGCACTGGTCTTTGCCGCATCGCCGCTGGGGTTGCCGGTTTCTACCACGCAAGTCGCCTGCGGCGCCCTGTTCGGCATTGCCACCGGCAATCGGCAAGGCAATCGACGCACCATCGTCATGATTGCACTAGCCTGGTTGTTGACCCTGCCCTGCGCCGCGATCGCCAGCGCCACGATTGCCCTGACACTCCACACGCCGTAATCCGAGAATCGACCCGATGAACAACCCCGTCGTCAACGCCGTCCGCCAGTACTACGGCGAAGTCCTGCAAAGCTCGCTGGACCTGAAAACCTCGGCCTGCTGCACGCTGGACAGCATCCCGCTGGCGCTGCGCAAGCTGCTGGCCGATATCCATCCGGAAGTGCTGGAGCGCTTCTATGGCTGCGGCTCGCCGATTCCGCCGGCGCTGGAAGGACTCACCGTGCTGGATCTGGGCTGCGGCAGCGGACGCGATGTCTATCTGCTGTCCCGGCTGGTCGGTGAATCCGGCCGGGTGATCGGCGTGGACATGACCCCGGCACAGCTGGAGGTCGCGCGGCGTCATCAGCACTGGCACGCCGAGCGCTACGGCCACGCCGCCAGCAACGTCGAGTTTCGCGACGGCTTGATCGAGGACCTCGGCGCTGCCGGGATCGCGCCGGAATCCGTGGACGTGGTGGTCTCGAACTGCGTGCTGAACCTGTCGGCCGACAAATCCCGGCTGTTCGAGGGCATTTTTCGGGTGCTGAAGCCGGGTGGTGAGCTGTATTTCAGCGACGTGTTCGCCGACCGACGCATCCCGCCGGCGCTGGCGCAGGATCCGGTGCTGCTGGGCGAATGCCTCGGCGGCGCGATGTATCGCGAGGACTTCCGCCGCCTGATGCAGCAGGTCGGCTGCGCGGATGTACGCCGCGTCCGCGGCAATCCGATCACGCTGGAAGATCCGGAGATCGAGGCGAAAATCGGCATGGTCCGCTTCGAATCGGTGACCTATCGGGCCTTCAAGCTGGCGCTGGAAGACCGCTGCGAGGATTACGGCGAGGTCGCAACCTATCTGGGCAGCATCCCCGGCCATCCGCATGCTTTCGAACTGGACGACCACCACTACCTCGAAACCGGTCGACCGATGCGCGTCTGCGGCAACAGCGCCGACATGCTGGGCCAGAGTCGATATGCCGCGCACTTTCACTGCAGCGGCAATCGGCAGCGGCATTACGGCCTGTTCGACTGCGGCCCGACTGCCACCGCCACTGCCGCCGTCGGCAACACCGGCGCCTGCTGCTGAAACCGGAGAGCCTTCAGACCATGCGTGACAGCCTGCCCCTGCTCGACGCCATCCCCTTTCCGGCAATCCACCGCCGCGCGACCGCCACGCTGCAATTGAATCTGGGCTATCGCTGCAACATCGCCTGCATTCACTGCCACGTCAACGCCGGCCCGACCCGCAAGGAAATGATGGACCGCGCCACCATCGAACTCGCGCTGGACGTCGCGAAGCAGCGCGGCATCCGCACGCTGGATCTGACCGGCGGCTCCCCGGAAATGAACCCGGACTTCCGCTGGCTGGTCGAGCAGGCCCGCGCCGCCGGCATGCACGTCATGGATCGATTGAATCCGACCATCGCCGAGCACGATGGCTACGACTGGGTGCCCGAATTTCTCGCCGCCCAGCGCGTCGAAATCATCGCCTCACTGCCCTGCTACACCGAGACCACCGTCGACACCCAACGCGGCGACGGCGTTTACGCCAGCTCGGTTCGCGTCCTGCAGCGCCTGAATGCGCTCGGCTACGGTCAACCCGACAGCGGACTCGAACTCAACCTCGTCTACAACCCCTCCGGCGCTTTCCTGCCGGGGCCGCAGGCCGGCCTCGAAGCCGATTACAAGCGCCGACTCGGCGACGACCACGGCATCGTTTTCAATCACCTCTACACGCTGGCCAACCTGCCGGTGCAGCGCTTCGGCAGCTGGCTGCAATCCAAAGGCCAATTCGACAGCTACCTCGCCCTGCTGCAGCAGAAACACAGCGACGCCAACCTCGACCGCGTCATGTGCCGCGACCTGATCAGCGTCGACTGGCAGGGTTATCTGTACGACTGCGACTTCAACCAGATGCTCAAGTTGCCGCTGGCCGGTGACTCCAGCCGACCGCACCTGCGCGACCTGCTCGCCGCCGACCCGATCGGCCGCCCGATCCGCGTCGCCGGGCATTGCTTCGGCTGCACGGCTGGGCAAGGGTCGAGTTGCGGCGGGGCGCTCGAGGCATAGGCGGCGCTCGGTTCCCCGGCTGCACCATGCGGCCGCGCGTCCGATCCGCGTGGCCTCGCAGAGCCGTCGGCAATGCGGCATTGCCCACCTGTTGCCGGTGACCGGTCCGGCGTCATGCTCCGGAACCCGGCCGCAGATGCCGAGGCCTACGATCTGGCGGCCCGTGCCGCCGGCCGCGGCAACCGCGCCACGCGCAAGGCTGCGGAGGACGAGCTGGCGCTGACGGCCTTCCACCTGGGCCGACCGGCCGAAACCGTGCAGCGCTGCGAACGGCTGCTCGACGACCCGGCCCTGCCCGACGCAGAACGTCTGCGGATCGAGGCCAACCGCGACTGCGCCCTGCCGATCGTCGGCCACGCGCTGCTCGGTCATGACGATGGGCTGATCCGGCGACTGGCGCGACGCGGCGGCCGTCGGCGAGGTGACCCTGACCATCACCAGCTGCAAACGCCTCGCCGAGTTCATCGTGACGGTGCGCTCCTTTCTCAACGCCTGCACCTCTCGCGCTGGTCGATCGATTCCTGTGCGTCGACGACGGCTCCAGCGCGGAGGACCGCGCACGGATGCAGGCGCTGGTCCCGTTCTTCGAGTTCGTCTGGAAATCGCGCGAGCAGAGGGGCCACGCCCGCAGCATGAACCTGATCCGCGCCAAGGTGCAGAACCCGTGGTGGCTGCACCTGGAGGACGATTGGCAGTTCCTGGTCCGGCGGGCCTACCTCCGACCGGCCATTGCGCTGATGGGCATTGCCGGGACCACGCCCGGATCACGCGCTGGCTGTGCGCCGACGATGGCTCGGACCCGGCCGATCTGGCGGCCATGGCCGCCCGCTACCCGTTCCTCGACATCCGGCCGCGTTGCAGCGAGGCATCGGGCCATGCCGCGTCGATCCGGCGGATCTGGGCCGCCACCGATACGACGCTGCTGTTCCACACCGAGGACGACTGGGTGTTCACCACCGACTTCCGCCTGGGCGAGCTGATCGACGAACTGGGCGATGACGACCAGTGCATCCTCCGGCGCCATGCACCGGACTTCGACTGGCGATTCAACCCTCGACATCGGCAGCTGACCGGTCCGTATAGGGACTGGGTCGAGGCGGCCGGCCATGCGACCGAACCGCGCACCGCCGAGGGCTGGTGGTGGCAGGGCTTCTCGCTCAACCCCTCGCTGCTGCGCCTGGACCGGGCCCGCGCGCTGGCAGGCGTCGGCGTATGGCTGACGGTGCGCATCGACGGTCAAACCTGCCGGCTGGCTCTGTCGGACGCCGAGCTGCAGCGCTGGCTTGACGTTGGCTATCGCCCCGCCTGAGCCCTGCCGATCAACCGGCGGGCGTGGGTGGCCCCCAGCGCAAGGAGTCGGTGACTGCCGCGGTGGACCAGACGCCGTCGCAGCGGAACGCCGGCCGATACGCCTCCAGATCGACCTTGCGCTCCGCCGTTGCCCCCGCCTCACGCTCCGACCACACTCGCGGCTCCGCCCGACGCGAGCCCCGTCATGCGTGCTCTGCTTTTCGTTCTGACCCTGCTGCTCACCGCCTGCGGTTCGCCGCCCGAACCAGCCGGCGAGCGGGGTGCGGCGCCGACCGCCGCAGAAGCGCCGCGGGCGTTGGCGCCGATCGACCCGGCGCGCTATCGCGAGCGGGTGGCGACGCTGGCGTCCGATGCCTTCGAGGGTCGCGGGCCGGCCAGCGCCGGGGAGCGCAAGACCGTGCCGTGGCTGGTGGAGCAGTTCCGGGCGCTAGGGCTCAAACCTGGCAACGGCGATTCCTACACGCAGGCGGTGCCGATGGTCGAGTTGCTGACCGAGCCGACCCAGCCCTTCACCGTGCAGACGCCAGACGGGCCGCTGGCGCTGGTGCATGGCACCGATGTCGTCACCGTGACGCGCCGGACCACGCCGACGGTCTCCGTGGCCGGCCTGATGCCGGTGTTTGTCGGCTACGGCGTCAGTGCGCCTGAACTGGGCTGGGACGATTACGCCGACGTCGACGTGCGCGGCAAGCTGGTGATCACGCTGGTCAACGATCCGGGATTCCACGACGGCGACGAGACGCTGTTCCGCGGTCGGGCGATGACCTACTACGGCCGCTGGACCTACAAGTACGAGGAAGCCGAGCGGCGCGGGGCGGCAGCGGTGTTGATCGTCCACGACGATGCCGGTGCCGGCTATGGCTGGGAGGTGGTGAAGAACGGCGCGGCGCGGCCGCAGTTCGATCTGCCGATGCCGGCCGATGCGCCGCCCGGACTGGCGGTGCAGGGCTGGCTGTCGAGCGAGGCGGCGACGCGGCTGTTCGCCGCCGCCGGCAAGGACTTTGCCGCGCTGAAGCGGGCGGCGGGTCTGCGCGATTTTCAGGCCGAGCTGCTGACGAGGCTGTCGGCCTCGGTGAGCCTCGCCAGCACGATCCGCACCGCCAGCAGTGACAACGTGCTGGCGCTGATCCCGGGCCGCACCCGGCCGGACGAGGTCATCGTCTACACCGCGCACTGGGATCACCTCGGCCGCAATTTCCAGATGACCGACGGGGTGTTCAACGGCGCGATCGACAACGCCACCGGCACCGCCGCGCTGATCTCGATCGCCGAGGCGATGCAGGCCGGCCCGCCGCCGGAGCGCTCGGTGCTGTTTCTGGCCGTCACGCTGGAGGAATCCGGCCTGCTCGGCTCGCGGCATTACACCGAGCAGCCGGTGTTCCCGCTGGCACAGACGGTGGCCGCCCTCAACATCGACGCGCTGCAGGCGATCGGTCCGGCGAAGGACGTGATCGTGGTCGGCTATGGCGCCAGTGAACTGGAGGATGTGCTGGCCCGCGAGGCCGCCGCGCGGGACCGCTACCTGCGCCCCGAACCGAAGCCGGAGACCGGCGGCTACTACCGCTCGGACCACTTCAATTTCGCGCGGATGGGCGTGCCGGCGCTCTACATCAAGACCGGCTGGGAACACCGGACGCTCGGTGAGGATTACGGCCGCGCGCAAGTCGAGGCTTACGGCGCGCTGCGCTACCACAAGCCGCAGGACGAACTGACCGCCGACGCCGACCTGTCGGGCATCGTCGAGGATCTGGGGCTGCTGCATGCGGTGGGCGATCGTCTGGCCAACAGCGCGCTCTGGCCGCAGTGGTACGCCGGCAACGAGTTCCGCGCCGCACGCGAGGCCGACCGACCGGCGCGCTGAGTCATCAAGGCCAGCTGCAAACGTATTCATCGGGCGCGGGATCGCGGGCCGGCTTAGCGTCCGCGCACGCTGTCCGCCACGTCCGGGAGGGGTCGTTGGTCGCCACCCAGGTTGCCGTCTTTCTGGCACTCACTGCCGCTGTCGCCCTCGCGACCTGGTGGCAGTGCCGTCGCGCCGTGCACGCCGACAATGCTTCGAAGGAGTATTTTCTGGCGGGCGGGTCGCTGGCCTGGCCCTTTATCGCCGGCTCGCTGCTGCTGACCAATATCAGCTGCGAGCAACTAGTAGGCATGAATGGCGCGCAGATGATGCTGGTGGCGTGGTGGGAGTTCGGCGCCGCCGCCGGCCTGCTGGTGCTCGCGCATGTGTTGATCCCGCTGTATTACCGCTACGGCTGCACGACCACCACCGAGTTGCTGGAAAAACGCATCGGGGATTCGGGCATTCGCGCCACGGTGTCGGCATTGTTTCTGACCGGTTATCTGTTCATCCTGTTGCCGGTGGTGTTGTACACCGGCGCGGTGTTCATGAAATCGATGTTCCGGCTGGACGTGTCCATCCATGTCATCTCTGCGGTCTTTGCGCTGGCCGGCCTCGCCTACGCCGCGTTTGGCGGTCTGCGCGCGATTGCGATTTCCGACACCCTGAATGGTCTGGGCCTGCTGGTGCTGGGTGGGGCGGTGCTGTACTTCGCGCTCGCGGCGGTCGGTTTTGATCTCTCCGGCATTCCTGCCGAGCGCTGGAGCCTGATCGGCGACAACCAGTCGGATATTCCCTGGCACACCCTGCTGACCGGGATGTTGTTCATCCACATTTTCTACTGGGGCACCAACATGGTGATTGCCCAGCGCGCGCTGGCGGCCGGTTCGGTGCGTGAAGCACAGAAGGGCGTCTATGCCGCGGCAGTCTTCAAGATGATCCTGCCGGCCATCGTGGTGCTGCCCGGCGTGATCGCCTACAAACTGTTCGGTGATATCAACGATGCGAGCTACGGGCAACTGGTGTCGACCGTGCTGCCACCATGGCTGTCGGGCGCCTTTGCCGCGGTGATCTTCGGTGCGGTGCTGTCCAGCTTCAATTCATGCCTGAATTCGGCGTCGGCGCTGTATACCTGCGACTTGCACCTGAAGTACGTCAACCCGCAGGCCGATGTCAGGCGGATCGGTCAGATCGTCGCGGTGATCTACACGCTGATTCCGCTGCTGATGGTGCCGGTCTATGAAAACAGCCAGAGCATCATCGACATGCTGCAGAAGCTCAACGGCCTGTATTCGATGCCGGTGCTGGCGGTGTTTCTGGTTGCGGTGCTGTACTCCGGGATTGACGGTCGCGCAGCGCGAATCGGGATCGGGTTTGGCTGTGCGCTGTATGCGCTGTTTACTTTCGTCTGGTCGCCCTTGCACTTCATCCACTTGATGTTCATTACCCTGGTGCTGACCGTCGCCCTGATTCTGCTGCTGTCGCGGGTGTTCCGCGGCCAGTCCCCCGTTCTCGACGCTGCCTGATTTTCGGAGACCCGGCATGTCAAACGCCTCGCACCGTCCGGCCCTGAGCTTCTGGCAGATCTGGAACATGTCCTTCGGTTTTCTGGGCATCCAGTTCGGCTTTGCGCTGCAGGGCGGTTTCATGTCGCGCATTTTCCAGACGCTGGGGGCCGAAAAAGACGCGCTGCCGCTGCTGTGGATTGCCGCACCGCTGACCGGCCTGCTGGTGCAGCCGATCATCGGTTATCTCAGTGACCGGACCTGGCATCCGATCCTTGGGCGGCGACGCCCGTACTTTCTGGTCGGCGCCATTCTGGCCTCGGTCGCGCTGCTGTTCATGCCGCACTCGCCCACCCTGTGGATCGCGGTGGGCTTGCTGTGGATTCTGGACGCCTCGATCAACATCAGCATGGAGCCTTTCCGCGCGCTGGTGGCGGACAAACTGCCCGAGCACCAGCGCTCCTACGGTTTCGTGATCCAGACCTTGATCATCGGCGTCGGCACCTGGGTGGCCAGCAATCTGCCGTGGCTGGTGACGCAGATGGGCGTCTCCAATGAAGCCGGCCCCGGCGTGGTGCCGCCCTCGGTACAGGTGGCCTTCGCAATCGGCGCCTTCGTGTTCATGGCCAGCATTCTGGTCACGATCTTCACGACCAAGGAGTATCCGCCGGAAAATCTGCAGGCCTTCGAGGCCGAAAAGCAGCGGGGGAATTTCTTTCCGGACCTGTGGCGACTGATCGTGACCATGCCGCCGCAGATGCGCCGGCTCGGTGTGGTGCAGTTCTTCAGCTGGCTGGCCTTTTTCGCCATGTGGTCGATGGCGACGCCCGGCCTGACCGAGCATGTGTTCAACGCGCCGGCACCCATCGCCGGAGCCTATGAAATGGCCCTTCCGGAACAGGCAGCCGCCTTCGAAGCCGCCAACAAGGCCTATCAGAACGCCGCCGATCTGGTGGGCTCGTATATGGGCAATTACGGCCTGTCGTCGATGGTGGTGGCGCTGCTGCTGGCGTTCTGGGCCTCGCGCTTCACCTTGAATCGCCGACTGGTACACGGCTGCTCGCTGCTGCTGGGTGGCGTGGGCTTCCTGTCGATGAGCTTCGTCCCTTCGCCGGGGTGGCTGATCGGCTCCTTCGTGCTGGTCGGAATCGCCTGGGCCAGCATCCTGTCGATGCCGTACGCGCTGCTGGCCGGCGCATTGCCGGCCGAACGCATGGGCGTTTACATGGGCATCTTCAACATGTTCATCGTGATTCCGCAGATCGTGGCTGCGACCCTGCTGGGGCCGACGATCCGGCATCTGTTCGATAACCACGCCATCTGGGCGCTGGTGATTGCCGGCACCAGTCTGGTGATTGGCGCGCTGGCGCTGCTGCGGGTCGACGAATCGCCGCGCGTCGTCAGTTCGCATTTCGCTGCTGCCCATTGAATCCCGGAGGCCACCCGATGACCCCGATCCCGCGCCCACTTCGCCTCTCACTCGCAACCGCGCTGTTGCTGGCGCTGGCCGCCTGCGGTGAGTCGACGCCGCCACCGACGGTCGCCGCAACTCCGGCATCCCCGGTCGCGGCAGCACCGACCACGCCACGCTTTGCCGGCACCACCGAGCCCTTCGCGGCGCACCCGATTTACTTCGTCGTCACCGACCGCTTCGTCAATGGCGACCCGTCGAACGACCAGCGCGATCAGGGCGGCGAGCACGGCAGCTTCGACATCCCGCTGCTCGGACCGGACGGCAAGCCGTTTCCGGATCCGGAGGGCGTGGTCGACAACATCGGCTATCTGGGCGGGGATTTCCGCGGCATCCTGAATAATGCCGATTACATCCGCGAAATGGGCTTTGGCGCGGTCTGGATCACCCCGATCGTCGAAAATCCGGATCAGGCCTTTACCGGCGGCGATCCGGTCTCGCCGACCAGCTTCCTGAGTGATCGCGGCAAGGCGGCCTATCACGGATACTGGGCCACCAATTTCTACAAGGTCGACGAGCACCTGCCCAGTGAGGGTCTGGATTTCCGCGCGTTTACCGCCGGCATGCGCGAGCAAGGCCTGAAGACGGTGCTTGATATCGTCGCCAATCACGGCTCGCCCGCTTGGACGATGCCCTCGCCGCAACCGCAATTCGGCCAGTTGTACGACCGGGATGGGCGACTGATCGCCGATCACCAGAATCTGCCGCCGGATCAGCTGGATCCGAACAACCCGCTGCATCAGTTCTACAGTCGCCAGAAGGACCTCGCGCAGCTCGGCGATTTCAACTTCGAGCATCCGCCGGTGCTGGAATATCTGACCGGCGCCTATCTGCAGTGGATTGACCAGGGTGCGGACGCGTTTCGTCTGGATACGGTCAAGCATGTACCCCTGCCGGTCTGGAAGACGCTCAGCGACCGGATCCGCGCCGAGCGCCCAGGGTTCTATCTGTTCGGCGAAGCCTTCGATTATTCGGCGGACAAGATCGCCCCGTTCACCTGGCCGGAGAATGGCGGCATTTCGGTGCTGGATTTCCCGATGAAGCAGGCCATGCTGAAGGCCTTTGGCCAGGAGCGGAAGGGCTTCGAGGAGTTGGCGCCGACGCTGTTTCTGGAGGGCGCGCCCTATCAGAATGTCTACGATCTGACGACCTTCTACGACAACCATGATGTGCGCCGACTGGATGCCAGCGACGCGGGATTCATCGACGCGCATCACTGGTTGTTTACCGTTCGCGGCATTCCGGTGATCTATTACGGCTCGGAGACCGGTTTCATGCGCGGCCGCGCCGAGCATTCGGGCAACCGGAATTATTACGGGCAGGAGCGCATCGACGCCGGTCGGAATCACCCAATCCGTCAGGCGCTGGTGCGGATCGCCGGAATCCGGGCGCGCTCGATGGCGCTGCAGCGCGGTGTGCAGGTGATGCTGGAACTGGAGGGCGACCGGGCCGCGTTCTACCGGGTTTATGAAGGGGCTGACGGCGCCGAGACCGCACTGGTGCTGTTGAACAAGGGCAGCGCCGCGGCACCGTTCGAGATCGAGGCCCTGCTGCAATCCGGCAACTGGCGCAGCGCCGACGGCGACGCGACCCAGACGATTGCGGATGGCGGGCGTCTGACCGACGAAGTCCCGGCCAACGGCGCCCGCGTCTGGCTACGACAGGGACCGATCGAGCTGCCGGCCCTGATCGAGCAGCTCAACCGCCAGCTGTCGGCGCCCCGCACGAGCGTCGAACCACCAGTCGCGGCGGCAGCATCAGGTTCCTGATCGGCTCACCCCGGATATGCGCGATCAGATGCTGCACCAGATGCTCGCCGGCCTGTTTGGTGTCCTGCAGCACCGTGGTCAGCGCCGGGACCATCAGCGCCGCCATCGGAACATCGTCAAAACCGACCACTGCGACATCCCACGGCACCTGCAGGCCGCGTTCCTGCAGCGCCCGAATCGCGCCGACGGCCAGCAGGTCGCTGGCGGCGAAGACCGCATCGAAGACCACGCCTCGATTGCCCAGCTCGGCCAGTGCCTGCGCCCCGCAGCGCTCGGTCGAGTCGCGCGCCCCCACCTGCAGGGCCGGATTGACCTCGTACCCGGCCGCCGCCAGGGCGCGCAGGTGACCGAGATAGCGATCGCGGAACTCCGGGCTGCCGCCGCCGATGTCACCCAGAAAGGCGATGTTGCGGCGCCCGAGACTCAGCAGATGTTCGGTGGCCAGCTCCCCGCCGCGGATGTTGTCGCAGCCGATCGACAGCTCGGCCTGACCGTCGACGACCGCCCCCCAGCGGACGAAATGGGTACCTTGCGCCACCAGTCGATCAAAGGTCGGACGGGCAGTCAGATAGTCGCCGTAACCGAGCAGGATCAGTCCATCGGCCTTGTGCGCGTCCTGGTAGTCGGCATGCCAGTCGTCGGACAGTTGCTGGAAGGAGATCAGCAGGTCGTAGCCCTCGCGGGCGCAGGTCCGGGTGATCGAACCCAGCATGCTCATGAAGAAGGGGTTGATCAGCGAGTCGTCGCTGGTCGGATCTTCGAACAGCAGCAGGGCCAGCGTGGTCGCCCGCTGACGGCGCAGCGCCGAGGCGTTCTTGTCGACCTTGTAGTTCAGTTCCTTGGCGATGGCCTGGATGCGGCGCCGGGTCTCGCCGCTGACCAGCGTACTGCCGCGCAGCGCACGCGAGACGGTGGCCTGCGAAACGCCGGCCTTGTAAGCGATGTCAAAGGAGGTCGGCTTGCCTTTCATGGTCGGCCATCTGGAGTGATCGCTCTATTCTGGCCGAGTCGGCGGCCGGCCGCAGCATGAGTGCCGTGACGGCACCGGCACAGGCGTCGCGGCAGCGTCGCGGTTTTCATCTGTCTTGAGACGCCATGATGCCCACGATGAACACCGTCGAGCTGTTCCTGATCGCCATGAGCTTGATCTTTGCGCTGCCGTGGCTGTTCTGGCGGCTGGGGCGCACGGACGATTGGGCGCCGCTGGTGGTGGTGCAGATCCTGACCGGCATCCTGCTCGGCCCCGGTTTGCTGGGTGCGGCATGGCCAGAGGGCTACGGATTCGTGTTCCGGCCGGAGGTGATCCAGTCGCTCAACGGCATCGCCTGGTGGTCGGTGATGCTGTTCGTGTTCCTGGCGGGACTGGAGTTGGACCTCAAGGCAGCCTGGGCCGACCGTCGCCAGAGCCTCACCACCGCGGGGTTGGCCCTGCTGCTGCCGCTGCTGGCTGGCTGCGCGGCGGGGGCCGTGCTGCTGTGGACCAGCGCCAGCTGGCTCGGCGCAGCGGCCACGCCCTGGCAGTTCGTGGCCGGCATCGGCATGGCCTGCGCAGTCACCGCGCTCCCGATCCTGGTGTTGTTCATGGAGAAGCTCGACTTGCTGCATCGACCGCTGGGTCAGCGGGTGTTGCGCTACGCCAGCCTCGATGACATTGCGATCTGGACGGTGCTGGCGCTGATCCTGCTGGATTGGAATCGTGTCGGCCGGCAATTGGCCTTTACGCTGGCCTTCGTACCCGCGGCGCTGGCCTTCCGTGCCCTGCTGGGCCGCGTACCGGAGCGCGATCGCTGGTATCTGGCGCTGATCTGGTTGGCGGTGGTGAGCCTCGGCGCCGACTGGGCCGGGCTGCACTACATGGTGGGTGCGTTTATCGCCGGCGCGGTGATCGATGCCGAGCGCTTCGACCGCCGCGCGCTCGACAGCTTGCGGCATCACGTCCTGCTGATCGGCATGCCGGTGTTCTTTCTCTCCACCGGGTTGCGCACGCAATGGGAACTGGGCGGTATCAACGTGTTCCTCGCCGCCTTGCTGCTGCTGGTGGCCGCGGTCGGCGGCAAGCTGGCCGGCGTGGATCTGGCCGGACGCCTGTTGCGCTGGCCGCCCGGCGAAGCCCGCCTGATCGGCTGGCTGCTGCAGACCAAGGCACTGATCATGATCATCTTCGCCAACATCCTGCTGGATCGGCAGGTGATCGCCAGCGACACCTTCACCGCATTGCTGCTGATGGCGGTGATGAGCACGATGCTCACCGTGCCGATGGTGCGACCCTCGCTGAGCACCATCGACCGTCGCTGAGTGACGTCTTCAGCGGGCTCGATCGGCCTGTCGGCATACTCCGGCCCCCGTTACGCCCGCCGCAACCCGATGCAGAACGCCCCCGACCGCCGCCTGATCGTCCTCGGCACGCCGGCCCCGGATTGGCTGGCGCAAACCGAAGCCACTATCGGCGCCGGTCCGGCAACCGTGGTGACCGACCTCGCGGCGGTCGACGCCAGTCCGCAGGAGACCGTGCTGATCGGCGCCGATGTCTGCGTGGGCGGACTGATCGCCTGGCTGGCCCAGCCGCTCGACGCCGATGCCTTGTCGCCGCTGTCCGCGCACGAAGGGACGCTGTCGCCGTGGGCGCCCGGCGCCGATCCGGCCGGACTGACGCCGGAACGCGCCTCGCGGCTGCTGAGCTGGCTGCCGGGCGCGACCGCCATGCCGTCGGCGGCAGCGTCGACGCTGGCGGTCCGCCTCGCGCCGGGCCAGACCACAGCCAGCGCCCGACGCCATGCCGTATGCGCGCAGGCGCTGGTCTGGCAGGACGGTCGGTCCTGGCAACTGCCCACCCTGCCCGCCGACGCCCGTGAAACCCCGCCGCCGCCGGCCTGGGCTGCCGTCTCCGAGCGACTGGAAGCGCTCAAGGCCGAACCGGCGTTGGCCGATCTGGTTACGGCACCGCTCGCACCCGTGGTGCTGCACGTCAGTCACGACTGGGGCGGCGGCAGCGAGAGCTTCATCCGCGACCTCGCCCGCGCCGATGGTGGCCGTCGCCACTACCTGCTGAAGTCCTTTGGTCATCACAGCCGCCAGCGTCATGGCGAGGGCCTGCGCCTGGTGCCGGCCATCGCCCCGACGCTGACGCTGGCCGAGTGGACCCGTGCCGTGCCGATCACCACGCTGGACCGGGAATGCGGGCTGTACGCCGGCATCGCGGCGCAGCTGGGCGCGGATGGCATCGTCGTGTCCAGCCTGATCGGCCACGGCCTCGACGCGCTCACGACCGGGCTACCGACCACCTGCATCGTCCACGATTACTTCCCGCTCTGGCCGCATCTTGGCGTCGACTTCGGCGACACGACGCGCGCGCGTGACCTCGCCGAGCTGCAAGCTACCCGCTGGCCGACCGACAGCCCCTTCGCGCCGATGCCCGCCGCCGAATTCTGGATGCTGCGCGCGGCCTTCCTCGCCGTCCTGCGCGCGCAGCGGCCGGCGATGGTCTGCCCGAGCGCGCACACCCGCGAGCACTGGCAGCGACTGGCGCCGGAAACCGCCGCGCTGGACTGGCGCGTGATCCCGCACGGACTGCCGCCGCTGGGCCCGCCGGTCGGCGCGCCGCCGATCCGGCCGACGCTGCGGGTGCTGGTGCCCGGCCGCATCGCCGGCGCCAAGGGCGAGACGCTGCTCAAGCCGCTGATCGCCGCAACCGCCGGCATTGCCGAATTCCTGCTGGTCGGCGCCGGCCGCAGTGGCATGGGCTTCTTCGGCATGCCCGGCGTCGATGTGATCCCGGACTACGACCTTGCGCAGCTGCCGACGCTGCTGGACACCTTGCGGCCCGATCTCGCCCTGCTGCCGCGCAGCGTCGCCGAGACTTTCAGCTATTCGCTGAGTGAAATGCAGGCGCTGGGCCTGCCGGTGCTCGCCACCGCCAACGGCGCCTACCCGGAGCGCATCCGCGATGGCGTCGACGGGCTGCTGGCCGCACCGACCGCGGCGGCGCTGGCCGAACGCCTTCGCGCGCTGGCAGCGGATCGGTCGATCCTGACATCGATCCGCGCCGAACTGGCCCGGCTCACGCCGCGCAGCACCGCCGAGATGGCTCATGACTACGCGCCGCTGCTGCCGCTGCTCGCCCAGCATCGGCCGCGGCCGCCGGCAGCCGAAGCGCTGGCGGCCGCGTTGCCCGGGGCTCAGCGGCTGACGCTCCTGCGGCGGGCGCTGGCGGCCGCTGACGTGCAGCTGGATGACGCGCAGCGCGAGCTGCTCCGCCGCGCCGAGTGGGCGCTCGATCAGCAGCGCCTGGCCGAATCGCGTACGGCTTGGGCGCTGTCGCTGGAGCAGGAGACGCAGCGATTGACTGGCCTGATCGCGGCCGAGCAGGCGCGCTTCGCCGAGGTCGAGACGACGCTGCGCGCGCGAGTCGAGACCGCCGAGGGGCTGGCCGCCGAGACGGTTGCCGAGCGTGCCGCGGCACAACTGGCGCTGCAGCAAACGCATGAAGACCTGGCGGCCACGCGCGCGGCCCTTGGGGCGAGCGGTGTGGCCCTGACCGACGCCGAACAGCGCCTCAGCCGCAGTGAACAAGTCCGCAATCAGCTGGCCGCCGAGCTGGTTCGTGCCCAGGCCGCCCACGCCGAGATCAGCGCCTCCAGTTTCTGGCGCGCGACCGCGCCACTGCGCCACCTCGCCCACGCGCTGAAGCAGCTGGCTGCGAGCACGAGCTTCCGCGTGGCTCGGGCGCAGACCCTGCTGCCACGCCTGCTGCGCTCGCTGAAGCTGCGCGGCGTCAAGGGCACGCTGACCCGGATCAGCGCCGAGTTCGACACCACGCCCCCTGTGACGAACACGGCGGTCCTGCCGGCGGAAACGCCCTTCGAGGTCTTCGACGTCCCGCGCGCGGCGAAGCCGGTGGTCTCGATCGTGATCCCGGTCTACAACAAGTTCGACTACACGCTGCGGTGCCTCCGCGCGCTGGCCACCCTGCCCGACCGCACGCCGTGGGAGGCGATCGTCATCGACGACGGCTCCAGCGACGAGACCTGGGAACGCCTGCAGCAGATCCGGGGCATCCGTGCCGAGCGCAATCCGCAGAATCTGGGCTTCATCGGCGCCAGCAACCGCGGCGTCGCGCTGGCGCGCGGCACGCACATCCTGTTCCTCAACAACGACACGGCGATCCAGCCCGGTGCAATCGACCAGCTGATGGCGGTGTTCCGCCAGCGGCCCGATGCCGGCCTGGTCGGCGCCAAGCTGGTCTACCCGGACGGTCGCCTGCAGGAATGCGGCGGCATCATCTTCAACGATGGCTCCGGCTGGAACTACGGCCGTTTCGGCGACCCGGCGCAGTGCGAGTACCAGTTTCTGCGCGAAGTCGACTACTGCTCGGGCGCCGCGATCCTGATCCCGCGCGCGCTGCTCGACCAGTTGGGCGGCGGCTTCGACCCGCTGTACACCCCGGCCTATTACGAGGACACCGACCTCGCCTTCAAGGT
>Ga0075154_10000255_pt1 | contig 47372 bp, 53 predicted proteins | sample JI71714BDNA_FD_70965 | JGI IMG/M metagenome (GOLD analysis project Ga0075154, IMG submission 70965) | Wastewater effluent complex algal communities from Wisconsin, to seasonally profile nutrient transformation and Carbon sequestration -... | ecosystem: Engineered > WWTP > Effluent > Algae... | reverse complement strand
GCTTCGGTCAGCATGGCGAATCCAGCCTCGATCCAGCCAATCGGTGCCTCGGACCAGGCATAGACCGCCTGAAACATCACGAACAGCAGAGTGAGCAGGATGATGATCCCGGCGAGCGGGTGGAGCAGCACCGAATCGAGCCGCCGCGTCCATTGTCGCCCGGCGGTTTCACTGACGATGGCTGTGCGTGCAATCGCATGCGCCCTTTGGGTTATCGCACCCCGAGCAAGCGGTGGATTGACCGACCGCGCCGATTCAGGGGCCGCCAGTTGCGCACCCAAGGTTTCGAGCAGCGGATCAAGGCCATGCTTGCGCACAGCCACCGTCGGGACCACCGGCACGCCGAGTTCGCTTTGTAAGCGGTCAGCATCCAGCTCCAGCCCGTCGCGACGCGCCAGATCAATCATGTTGAGTGCGATCACTGTGGGCAGACCCAAGCCGATTAGTTCCAACGCAAAACGCAGATGGTTGTCGAGATTACCGGCATCGACGACAATCACCAAGGCGTCAGGCCGTCTTTGCCCTTCGAACTGGCCGAGTACAACATCGCGCGTCACCGATTCGTCCAGACTGTCAGGCTGCAGGCTATAGGCGCCGGGCAGATCAATTAGTTCCACCGGGCGACCATCGGGCAGCGCGGCACGGCCCGATTTGCGCTCAACGGTAACGCCGGGATAATTGGCAATTTTCTGCCGTGCGCCGGTCAACGCGTTGAACAGCGCGCTCTTGCCCGCATTGGGATTGCCGACCAGCGCGACCAGAGGCACGGAAGCGGTCAATAGTCCAACTCGCAGGAAACAGCGGCGGCAACCTTGCGCCGCAACGCCACTGTCATGCGGCCGATGCGGACGGCAAGCGGGTCGTGCCACAACAATATGCCTTTGTGCAGCACCTCGATCATGATGCCCGAATCAAAGCCCAGTGAACGCAGTCGATGACCCTCGGTCGCATCGATAGCGTCCCAGTTAATCGCGCTGATCCGTGCAGGCATGTCAAAAGGCAGTTGGTCGAGTGTCACGTCTGTCTTTTGCAAATCATTCGCAATAAACGCAAGCGGAGTTTTCAGCGCGGCGGGTAGCGCAACCGCCCGACAAAGCGGGCGAGGCTTGGCATATGGTCGCGGCGGGCTTTGCTGCCTGCCTTCCATTTTTCAAACTGCATCACATTTTCGATCCGCCGGTCAAGGAAGGCGCGGGTATCGGAAAAGTTTTCGCTTTCGTCGTTCACGAACACCGCCAATGTTGAAAGATAGACCGCCGACAGCGTGACGCGCTTTGTATAATGATTGAAATCGGTCGCGGTATCGCCCGCGAGACGCCACATCCGGTCGGCACTGCGCCAGCCGATGCGGGACGAACGGGGCAGGTTTTGCGGCATCGCCATGATCGCCTGCGCGCGGCGCAGACCTTCGCGGTCAGCCGCCATAATCTCCAGCCGGGTGGTGACCAAAGCGGTGATCCGTTCGCGGATTTTCATTGTGCCCAGTTTTTCCGGCGGCAGGCGGCGGGCCATTTCGGCATCTACCACGCCAATCCACGCCTCGATCATTGACAGCGCGCCATCCTTGAAGGCCAGCCGGGCAATATCCTCGTCGATGCCGAGACTTTGCGCAGCGGTCGAAACCGCCTTGTCATTCCAGCCATCAAACGCCGCATTGGACGCCAGCAAAGGTGCAACGCCCTCGCGGATTTCGTCGAGAGTCGGGTCAGCGGGGAGCGGTGCAGAAGCCATGAGTCGTTGCTACACCTGCGGCGCGCGGTCGGCAAGCCGGACGAGCACCAATGCCGCCATCACCATCGCCCCCCCGAAGATATCGAGAGCGGTCATCGCCTCACCAAAGGCAAGCCATCCTGCCAGCGCCGAAAGCGCGGGTTGCAACAGCAAGGCGAGCCCGATCATGAGCGGGCTGAAATGCGGCAGCGCATAGGTCAGCAGCCCTTGCCCGAAAAACTGGCTGGAAAAGGCAAGGATGAGCAAAGGTGTCCAGTCGGTTGGCATCACTTTTTCGCCCGCGAGCAAAGCGACCGGCAATAATATGATCGCCGTCACCGCGCTCGCCAGCCCCAGCGACGTCCACGCGTCGGTCCCTTCGCGCACCCGCATCATCACCAGCAGATAGGCGGTGTAAAACAGCCCAGCGAGCAGGCTGAGCAGGTCGCCGTGGAAGTTGCGCGGGCTAATCTCGAAGCTTTGCGCCATCAACAGAGCACTGCCGCCAAAGGCCAATATAATCGCCAGCAGCTGCTTTACCCTCGGTGCCCGCCGCGCCAGGACCAGCCCATAGATCGCAAGGATCAGACTGGCACAATTGGCAAGCAAGGTCGCATTGCCGACTTTGGTCTGGAAAATCGAAATGTGCCAGGCGATGATATCGGCGGCGAAAAACACGCCTGCGAACAGCAACAGCATCCAGCTTGCCGACGACAGCTTGATTCCGCGCGTGCCACTGCGCCAACCGATGAACAGCAAAAAAGGCGCCGCCAGCCCCAGCCGCCAGAAGCCTGTGGCAATCGGGCCGGTGTCGGCATAGCGCACCAGCATCGGGCCAAAAGCAATCGCAATATTGCCCGCGACCAGCGCAGAAAAGGCCAGTCCGGGTCTTGATCCTGAAAAGATTTCGTTTCCCGACATAAACCCCCGTTGCAATTTGCAACCTGTGTCCGCATCTTGCGCGTGAACATAAGCCCCTGCACCAATGGAGATTCCATGACAACCAGCCTTTTCGATCCCATCCGCCTTGGCGCGATAGACGCACCCAACCGCATATTGATGGCCCCACTCACCCGTGGGCGCAGTTCGGCAGGGCATGTACCGATCAGCGAATTGAAGGCAGACTATTATGCGCAGCGCGCGGGTGCTGGCCTGATCATTTCCGAAGCCACCGGGATCACGCAAGAAGGATTGGGCTGGCCGTCCGCGCCCGGCATCTGGTCTGACGAGCAGATCGAAGCGTGGAAGCCAGTGACCGAAGCGGTCCATGCCAAGGATGGACGCATTATCCTGCAGCTTTGGCACATGGGTCGGATTGTCCATTCCGATTTCCTGAACGGCGCGCAGCCCGTGTCTTCTTCGGCAACCACAGCTCCCGGCCAAGCCCATACCTATGAAGGCAAGAAGGATTATGTCGAAGCCCGCGCATTGCGGCTCGACGAAATTCCCCGACTGATCGGCGAATATGTAAAGGCTGCTGAAAATGCGCTTCGCGCCGGGTTTGACGGCGTACAGATCCACAGCGCCAACGGCTATCTGCTCGACCAATTTCTGCGCGACAATGCCAATTTCCGCGATGATGATTATGGTGGATCAATCGAAAATCGCATCCGCCTGTCGAGTGAAGTCACCCAAGCCGTAGCCGACGTGATCGGTGCCGAACGCACCTCAATCCGCTTTTCCCCCAATGGCGATTCGCAAGGATGCAATGACAGCGATCCGGTGGCTCTGTTCACCGCTGCCGCAGCGGCGATGGAGAAAATCGGAGTGGCCTTTGTCGAGCTGCGCGAGCCCGGCGAGGATGGTACATTCGGTTCGACCAATGTCCCACCGGTCAGCCCTCACATCCGCAAGGTGTTTAGCGGTCCGCTGGTGCTCAACAGCGATTACACCCGCGAACGCGCCGATGCCGCGCTGGCAAGCGGTGTTGCCGACGCAATCAGCTTTGGCCGCCCCTTTATTTCCAACCCCGATCTGGTCGAACGTTTGCGCGACAATGCCGAACTGACCCCGGACAATTTCCGCACTTGGTATTCGCCCGGACCCGAGGGCTATACCAATTATCCGGCGCGTCAGACCGAAGACGCCTGAGCCGTGACAGACATGGGTGCAAAAGTGATGGCGCTGTTACCGGCCATCACTTTTGCACTTGTCGCCCTCGCCGAATGGTTTTGGCCACGGCGGCGATTGCAATTCGGACGAGGGCGAAGGTGGCTCACCGGCATCACGCTATTCGCCAGCAACCGCGCGACAATCTGGTTGCTCGCCTGGTTCATTGCGATCCCATCGGTTGCGCTTTGGGCTCAAAGTCAAAGCTTCGGTTTGTTCAATCAGATCACCCTACCTCTATGGGGTGAGATCCTTGCCACCTTCCTGCTGTTCGATTTCGCTTTATGGTTGCAGCATCTGCTGACGCACAAAATTCCGCTGCTGTGGCGGTTCCATAAGGTTCACCATGCGGACCCTGATATGGATGTTTCGACGGCAATTCGCTTTCATCCCGGCGAAATTGCCTTCTCGCTGCTCTGGAAATGCGGCTGGGTGATTGCCCTGGGTGCATCGGCGCCGATAATTCTCGCGTTCGAAGCTTGGCTTGCCGCCAACGCCGCCTTCAATCATGGGAATCTGGAACTGCCGCGCTGGCTGGACAGGCCACTGCGCTGGTTACTCGTCACGCCAGACATGCATCTTGTCCATCACAGCGTCCTGATAGACGAGCAGCAGCACAATTACGGCTTTGCTCTGACATGGTGGGACAGGCTGTTCGGTAGCTATCAAAATGAATCAGCGCTGGGACGCGAAAAGCAGACAATTGGCCTTGCCGAATTGCAGTCGGCGGCACCAACGCGCATTGTCGCTTCCCTCAAACTCCCTTTGACGTAACGTCACCTTTTTTCTGCGGTAACATATTGACGAAAGCGCCGGAAAAGCGCAGTTTTCGGCACAAGGGAGAGAGAAAATGGCGTCAATTCGCAAGATCGCTTTGGGCACGGTTGCGGCTATTGCTGTCGGAGCAGGGCTCTTTTGGGGCTGGGGCAAGTTCAGTGAAAGCCGCGTGGCCAGCAAAACTGCTGAAACTCAGGAAGCCAATGACAAGGAAGTCACCAGCGGGATTGCGACCAAATTGCTTTGGGGCGACACCCATTTGCACACCGCCAATTCGATCGACGCCTTTGGCTTTGGCGTAAAGCTGGGGCCTGAAGAGGCGTTGCGCTTTGCCCGTGGCGAGGAAGTCACCGCGACCGGCGGGTTGAAGGCCAAGCTTGATCGGCCGCTCGATTTCCTGGTGATCGCTGACCATAGCGGTGGCCTGGGTGCGACCAAGGCACTGTATGACGCACCGCGTTTCATGATCAAGGACAAGACGCTGCTGCGCTGGCACGACCAAATGCACGAGGGGCCTGAAGGCATGCAAAAGGTCACCGCCGAGTTGATCAACATGGCCGGTGAAGGCGGTTTGGGCAAACTCTTCCCACCTGAACAATCGCGCAAAAACACCATGAAAATCTGGCAAAGCCATACCGGAATTGTTGAGCGTTATAATGAACCCGGCAAATTCACGGCCTTCGTGGGTTTTGAATATACGTTGATGCCCAATGGCGACAATCTGCACCGCGTCGTGATGTTCCGCGATGGCAAATTGCGCGCTGATAAGGTCCGTCCTTTCGACCCCACAGCGGATAATAGCGAAAAGCCCGACCAGCTGTGGGACTATATGGACGCCTATGAGAAAAGCACCGGCGGCAAGATGCTGGCGATCCCGCACAACAGCAATGTGTCCAACGGACTGATGTTCGAAATGGTGCAGCCCGGCGGTGGAGCAATGACCGCAGATTATGCGCGCCGCCGTGCCGCGCGCGAACCGTTGGTCGAGATTACCCAGATCAAGGGCGACAGCGAAAGCCATCCCTTCCTGTCACCCAATGACGAATTTGCCAATTTTGGCGACGCCGGATGGGACCTTGGCAATCTGACCATGCAGGGCAAGAAAACGCCCGATATGCTAGCGGGTGATTATGTTCGCGAGGCATTGAAGCGCGGTCTGGCGATTGAGGCCAAGACCGGCGTCAATCCTTATAAATTCGGCCTGATTGGTTCGACCGACAGCCATACTGCGCTGGCAACAGCCGACGAGAACAACTTCTTCGGCAAACATTCGGGCAACGAACCCAATGCCAAAAGAGCAGGCGATCCGCAAAATCTGGGAACACGGGTAGGCCGGATTGGCTGGCATTATCTCGCGGGCGGCTATGCCGCCGTCTGGGCCACTGCCAACACTCGCGCGGCAATTTTCGATGCGATGATGCGGCGCGAAGTTTTTGCGACAACCGGCCCGCGGATGCAGGTGCGGGTCTTTGGCGGCTGGGACTTTTCGGACAAGGACTGGACAGGCGATTGGGTAAAAACCGGCTATGCGCGCGGTGTTCCCATGGGGTCCGACCTGAAGGCGGGTAACGGCAAACCCAGCTTCCTGATTTCCGCGCTCAAGGACCCCGAAGGTGCGAACCTTGATCGCGTCCAAGTTGTTAAAGGCTGGGTCGATGCGTCCGGCAAATTGCAGGAGAAGATTTTCGACGTCGTCTGGTCATCACCAGACAAACGTACGGTAGCCAGCGGCAAGCTGACGCCGGTGGGCGACACAGTCGACATCGCCAAGGCAAGCTATTCGAACAGCATCGGTGCGCCCGAACTGCGAACCGTTTGGAGCGATCCCGAATTCAACGCCGGCCAACGCGCCTTTTATTATGTGCGTGTGCTCGAAATTCCGACACCGCGTTGGGTATTGTTCGATATGCTGCGTTATGGCGCAAAGCTGCCCGCTGATGCCGAACTCAAGTCGCAGGAACGCGCCTATACTTCGCCGATCTGGTATCAGCCAACAAGCTGATCACTCCGCCTCGATTACCGCCAGTGCTGGATCGGGGTCGGCAATCGCCATCAACCGCCGCATCGCGAGTCGTGCGAGACGTTGAACCTCGACCTTGCGGCGGGCGGCGGCGAGCGGGACCAGAGCGGCTGAGCGGACAATTTCGGCATCATAGGCATCGGCGACAATCAGCCCGGTGCGTTCGGGCATGAAGGCCTCACCCGCAATCGGGCTGAAGTCGAAACCGGCAGGCACGGCCCAAAAGAAGCGGTCGCAATAGTCGAGATATTCGGGCCATTTCTGATCTCCTAGCAGGTCGGCGCGCGAGACCTTGATCTCGACCACAATCACTTCGCCCTTGGCGTTTACCCCCATCAGGTCGGCCCGGCGGTTGTTGCGCAGCGACACTTCTGGCTGCACCATGATCTGGTTGCGCAGAAATAGCCTGCTCACCCCGCGCGCGACCGCCGCTGCCCCACCATCCATTTTGCGATTCCCATCCTGTTCGTCGAATCGCGGTCTAGAACGAAATGGGAACGGCGGAAAGAGGTTTTGACGGCCCAAAAACAAACAGGGTGGAAAGAAACGCATATTCTCCTATGCGGACGACATGCCTGCCCTGAAAGTCGCGACCTATAATATCCGCAAATGTGTTGGCACCGACCGGCGTCGGCAGCCCGAACGGATATTGGCGGTGCTCGCCGAAATCGATGCCGACATTGTCGCCTTGCAAGAGGCCGACAAGAGATTTGGCATGCGCAGCAGCGCCATCCCCTTTCACCTGTTTCTGGAAAACAGCCCCTATGTCCCGGTATCGTTCGGCGGAGCGGTGCACAGCGTTGGTTGGCACGGCAATGCGATTTTGGTGCGTAAGGGGATGCAGGTGCGCCATGCGCAGATGCTGCCATTGCCGGCACTCGAGCCGCGGGGAGCAGTGGTGGCCGAAATCGCCGTCAACCATCACAGTCTGCGGATCATCGGCACGCATCTGGACCTGTCGGGGCTTTGGCGGCGGCGGCAAATCCGCACGCTTTTAGGCTTTCTCGACAATGCCGCCCATTTAGTGCCGACAGTGATCATGGGTGATTTCAACCAATGGTCGAACCGAGGCGCGCTGTCCGAATTCGCTTTTCATCACCACCGGCTGGTGCACACGCCGCCCAGCTTTCACAGCCGCAGGCCGGTCGCGCGGCTTGATCGAATCATTGTCTCGCACGACCTGATCGTCGAGGAGGCTGGGGTGCATAGCAGCGCGCTCGCACGTGTCGCCTCGGACCATTTGCCGCTTTGGGCCACACTTAAAAATGCTTAAATATTAGGCTACGAGATAATATGCCTATTATGAAGGCAAATCATGGGAATGGTAAATCCTATTCTGCCTAGATTATAATCATATTTTGCATCTGGATCGTCTGAACCCACGCGAATCCGTAATTGGCACGCTCTTTGCGTTGTGCACTGCACAACCAAAAGGGGGCGTGCATGAAATATATCATAGCCATCATCAAGCCGCACAAGCTCGATGAGGTCCGGGAGGCACTCGCCAATCTGGGCGTGTCGGGAATGACCGTGACCGAGGTCAAGGGATTCGGACGGCAAAAGGGCCAGACCGAAATCTATCGCGGCGCCGAATATAGCACCAATATGGTGCCCAAGGTGAAAGTCGAAGTCGCCTGCGATTCCAAGATTGCCGGTTCGGTGATCGAGGCCATTCAGGCAGCGGCACAAACCGGATCGATCGGCGACGGCAAGATCTTCGAAATCGCACTTGCGAGCGCGATCCGCATCCGCACCGGCGAAACCGACGATGCGGCCCTGTGACCTTCAGCCATCCGACGTTCAGCGATTCAACAAGGGAAGAAAGCGAATGAAAAACACAATCAAATGGAAGGGCGCGGGCAAATGGATGGCCGCAGGCGGAGCGGCATTATTTGCCGCACTTCCCGCTTTTGCCCAGGAAGCCGTCGAAAAGGCGGCGGAAGCGGCGCCGGCTGCCGCAGCGGCAGTGGCCGCAAGCGATGGACCGATCAAAGCCCCGACCGTCGAACAGATGGCCGGCATGGTCGACAAGGGCGACACCACCTGGATGCTGATCAGCTCGGCTCTGGTGCTACTGATGTCGATCCCGGCGCTCGCGCTGTTCTACGGCGGACTTGTCCGAACCAAGAATATGCTCAGCCTGCTGATGCAGGTGTTCATGATCGTTTCGGTCGCAGCGCTTGTCTGGGTCAGCTATGGCTACAGCCTCGCCTTTACCAGCGGCGGGCCGTTCATTGGCGGCTTCTCCAAGGCATTTCTTGCCGGGGTTGACGCGACCACCATGGCCGCAACCTTTAGCAACAATGTCTATATCCCCGAATATGCCTTTGTCATTTTCCAGATGACCTTTGCGTGCATCACGCCCGCATTGATCGTCGGGGCCTTTGCCGAGCGTATTAAATTCACGCCCTTGATCCTGTTCACGGTCGCGTGGTTGACGCTCGCTTACTTCCCGATCGCGCACATGGTGTGGTACTGGGCCGGACCGGACTTCCTCGTTGACGCTCCGACCGACTTTGGCCTGCTCTGGGGCTGGGGAGCGCTGGACTTTGCTGGCGGCACCGTTGTCCACATCAATGCTGGTATAGCCGGACTTGTCGGCTGCCTGATTGTTGGCAAGCGCGTCGGCTATGGCAAGGAAGCCACGCCTCCGCACAGCCTGACCATGACCATGATCGGCGCTTCGTTGCTGTGGGTGGGCTGGTTCGGCTTTAACGCCGGCTCCAACCTGGAAGCCAACGGCCTTGCGGCACTTGCCTTCATCAACACCTTCGTCGCCACCGCTGCTGCTGCGGTTGCCTGGTGCATCATCGAACAGCTGCACCACGGCAAGCCTTCGCTGCTTGGCGCTGTGACTGGTGCGGTTGCCGGTCTGGTCGCAATCACCCCGGCAAGCGGTTTTGCTGCTCCGATGACCTCGATCATCCTCGGCTTTGTTGCCTCAGGCGTCTGCTACCTGTTCGTCGCGGTCATCAAGAACAAGCTGAAATATGACGACACATTGGACGTCTTCGGCGTGCACGGTGTGGGCGGGATTGTTGGTGCCATCGGCACCGCTATCGTCGCCGACCCGGCGCTAGGGGGTCAGGGCTTCTTTGACTACACAGTCTTCCCGGCCGTTCCGGGCACCTATGACATGGCCGCACAGCTGGTCACCCAGTTCAAGGCAGTTGGCGTTACCGTTATCTGGACCGGCGTTGTCTCGGCTGTTCTCTTCTACGCGCTCAAATTCACCCTCGGCCTGCGTCCGAGCGAGGAAGCCGAACGCGAAGGGCTCGACCTCTCCGAACATGGCGAGCGTGCCTATAATTACTAAGCTTTGCGGGGGACGAGGCCGGATCAGGCGGCGTTCCCCACCAATTTCAAAAGTTTGGCGGTGGGGTTTAACCCTCTCCCAGATCCCACCGCCTCCCGATGTTCCTCCCGCGAACGTCCAACTTACCAAGCCCGGGTCCGAAATGACCCGGGCCTTTTTTTATATGCATCAATATTCGAAGAAATCTTCGTCCAGCCTTTTGATGGCCATCGTTTCTTCAATTCGGCAGCCGACGTTGTGCTGGATCATTAATTTGGTGAGTCTCGTCCCATCGACCAGAACAATCCGCTTACTCAAGCCGTCGGCTGTTTTGGTAGCGGAGGATGAAAAGGTCGATGTTGTTACAAACAGACCCTTGCCTGCTTTGAATTGGTCTAGAGCCCCAAAAAAATCTCGAATTGCTCCGGGTCCAACAACATTGTCAGCTTTATATCTTTTCGCTTGAACATAGATTCGGTCGAGTCCCAACGTATCTTCGTTGATTACGCCGTCGACACCGCCATCGCCTGATTGACCCAACGCCTGCCCAGCGTCGGCAACCGATCCTCCGTACCCCATCGCCGTTACTAGATTTACCACCACCTGTTCAAAAAATGCCGGTGATGCTGCGAGAATTTTTGCAAGCATCTCTTCAGCTAGATCGCGTTCAATTTGAGCATGTGCTCTTCGCATATCTTCATCAGGGGTAAGCGTAGGTGCAGGACTTTCATCCTGAACGGCCACTGACACTCCCTCGCGCGAACCTTTGAAAATTTGAAATTCCGGATACTGCTGCAAAAAAGCAATGTTGATCCTGCTTGGGGGATTGAGAAGTAGTTCAGCTCCGCGTTGGGTGATCTTGAAGTGCCCGCGTTTCGTCGATTCGACAAGAGCTGCCTTACCGAGATAGCTTTTCGCCCAATGGACGCGATTCGCGAAAGTTGATTGTTTGCCGGATGGCAAAAGATGCGCACGCTGTTGAGATGACAGTGCGAAGGAATTTGCCAGAGACTCAACAACGTCACCAATTCTGACTTCACCGTCTTTTGCTGCCATCAGAACTGGCAACATTAGCGATTGAAAATCAGGAATTTCTCCTGGCGCTTCGGTCACCATCAAACCCGCATTGGCATTAACACATAAAGCGCAGGCGATTTGTCGTTTTCGCGGATCAGCGTCGGCGCGCTGGCATCGGCGAGGTGCAGTTCGACAGTGTCGCCTTCGACCTCACCCAAAATGTCGAGCAGGTAGCGGGCGTTGAAGCCGATTTCGAAGCCGTCGCTGGCATAGCTGCCTGGAACCTCTTCCGCCGCAGTGCCGTTTTCGGGCGACGTGACCGAGAGCGTCACCTTGTCCTTATCAAGCGCCATTTTGACCGCGCGGGTCTTTTCGGTGGCAATGGTAGCGACGCGGTCAACGCCTTCAGCCAGGCTCTTGGGGTCGATCCGCAGCAGCTTGTCATTGCCGGTCGGGATGACGCGGGTATAATCGGGGAAAGTGCCGTCAATCAGCTTCGACGTCAGAATTGCATTGTCGAAGGTGAAACGGATTTTCGACGCCGACAGGTCGATCTGGATATTATTGTCGCCGCTTTCGTCGAGCAGCTTGCGGATTTCGGCGACGCATTTGCGCGGGATGATCACGTCAGGCATCCCCTCCGCACCTGTCGGACGAGGCAAGGAGACACGTGCCAGCCGGTGACCATCGGTCGCTGCTGCACGCATCAACGCGCCGCCATCATCGGTCACGTGCAGGAAAATACCGTTCAGATAATAGCGGGTTTCCTCGGTCGAAATCGCAAAGCGGGTCTTGTCGATAATCTGCACCAGCGACGCCGCTGACAGTTCGAAACTGGTGGGCAATTCGCCCTCGGCAATCATCGGGAAATCGTCGCGCGGCAAGGTGGCGAGGCTGAAGCGCGCACGACCGGCATTCACTGCCATGCGGCCATCGGCGGCATTCAGCTGCACCTGGCTGCCATCGGGCATTTTGCGCGCGATTTCGAACAAAGTGTGCGCAGATACCGTGGTGCTGCCCGCAATTTCGACATCGCCGGCAATCGTCTCGACAATCTGCAAATCCAGATCGGTCGCGGTCAGTTTGATCGCGCCATTGTCGCTTGCCTCGATCAGCACATTGGACAGGATGGGGATGGTGTTTCGCCGTTCCACCACCGATTGGACATGCCCAAGGCTCTTCAGCAGTGTCGCGCGCTCAATCGTCGCTTTCATCTCTCTTGCCTATCCCCTTGCGGTCAAAAACCGCATTTCAAAAAGAAACACCGAATATGGCTGCAATTCGGCCTTTCCCCCTTACCAAGTTGAGGCCCAAGGGCAAGCCGATAGGCTTTGCGTGTCCGATAAATCTGTGGAAGAAGGCCGAAAAATCGTAATGAACGGCTAGGTTGGGCGTAAAATTGGATACCAAGGGTAAAAGACTGTTTATCGCGCGGCATGGTGAGACAATCTTCAATGTCGCGGGCAAAATGCAGGGCATGTACGCGCACACCCCGTTGACCCGCGAGGGCTGTGATCAGGCGACCGACATGGGCGTCGCGCTGTTGCGCCATATTGAACGCGATGCCCCGCTCTCGCTGGTCGCCTCTCCAGCCGGCAGAACCTTGCAGACATTGGCGTTGATAGCCGAGGAGCTCGACCGCGACTGGCACGCGCACGACACCGATGTGCGGTTGCGCGAAATCGATATCGGCGAATGGGAAGGGCAATTTTATCACGACATCGCCCCTGATCCACGCAAGCTGATGGACCCCGAAACCCGGCTGTTCATCGTCAAAGCACCGGGCGGGGAAGACTATGCCGATGTTGCCGAACGGCTGCGCGAATGGCTGTCCGAGCAAAGCTTCGAACAGGACATGCTGGTGATCACCCACGGCATGACAGCGCGGGTGATGCGCGGGATATTGCTGGGGCTGCCGCTGCTCGAACGCTTCAACGCACCGATCGCCGACGGGCTGCCGCAGGGAAGCATGGTGGCGATCCGCGATGGGGTGGAAGAAATTATCACGCTGGGTGCCGGGGCAAGGGAGAGGGCGTGAGGAAAGCGGTAGCCCTTGCGCTGTTGCTGGTCGCAACCCCGTTGTGGGCGCGCGAGCGGCTGGGTGCTTGGCAAAGCTGGGCCGCATTCGAGGACCCGGAAACTCCTCGCTGTTATGCCATTGGCGCGCCCGAGGAATCGAGCGGTACCGGCGGCTATGTCTCCGTCGGATTCTGGCCCAAAAAACGCATTGGCCATCAGGTCTATGTGCGCCTGTCCAAACCGCGCTCGCCCAATAGCGGGATTTCGCTGAATGTTGGTGGACGGCGTTTCCGGCTGGTCGCGCGCTCAGACAGCGGACTGTCGCCCAACCGGCAGACCGACCTTGCAATCATCGCCGCGATCCGTTCCTCCTCCGCGCTCAGCGTGGAAAGCACCGGCCGCGATGGACGGGCGATCATCGACGCCTATGCCACGCGCGGAGCCGCAAGCGCGATTGACGCGGCGGCGCTGGGGTGTGCAGACTGACTTTAATAGTCGCTTACAAGTCCGTCGCAGGTCGTTTCAAAATGACCGCAAAGCCCCCGAAACCAAGCCGTTACCGACGCTTCCTTTCCCAAGACTTTGCCGGTTCGGTCCAACGTCTTGTAAAAGGTCTGAAACTGCGCCCAAACGCCCTGACAGGCGAGGATGTGGCGGTCCTGTACTTGGGCTGAAACCCATTTTGCGTCATCCCAGTTCAAAGCGATAGCCGATTTTGCGCTGGGTTTGACGAAGCCTTTTGTCGACTGAATGTTGGCGAAGACCTTCTTGCCCGATATCCAGCCGCGACCCTTGTACATCGGACGTTCGGGCTTGCCGGTGAAATCCGATTCCTCTCCGATGCTTTCGACATAGAGCCAACCTTTCCGGCTGCCCAATACCTGAAATTGTGGCCCGGCGACCGAAGTCATTCCGCCTTCGGACTCGACAATCGGCGGTACCGTACCCAACACCGCATATTTCGTACTTGGTCCCGCGCGAACATTAAGGCCTGCGGGGTCACGCTCTAGCGACATCACCAGAAAATTGCAGGCGTTGGTCGGTTTGACGATGGCAATGGATTTCGCGGAGGCGGGTTGGGGCGGCATTGCAAGCGCAGCCAGCATCGCCGCCGACACCGCACATGAGACCAACATATTTCGCATAACATACTCCAAAACCGAAAGGATTTTGCACATTCATAATGACCAAGCGCTTCTATGGCAATTCGACCCAATCACGCCTATATGCCCGCCACCATGCAAATCCCCGGCCATATTGACCCCGTCGTCACCCCGCGCGCGATAACGCCGCGTGCCGATGGGCGGATTGATCTGCTCGGGCTGTCGCACTTGCAAATCCGCGAGCTGTTCATGGAAAGCCAGCTCGACGAGAAAGCGGCCAAGCTGCGGTCGAAGCAGGTGTTTCACTGGATCTATCATCGCGGCGTCACCGATTTCGAGATGATGACCGACATTGCCAAGACCATGCGCCCCTGGCTGGCACAGCGTTTTGTCATTGGCCGCCCGCAAGTGGTCGAGGCGCAGCTTTCGAGCGATGGCACTCGCAAATGGTTGCTGCGCACCGACGACGCGCAGGATTATGAAATGGTCTTCATCCCCGATGATGATCGCGGCACGCTTTGCATTTCTTCACAAGTCGGCTGCACGCTCAACTGCCGTTTCTGCCACACCGGCACGATGCGGCTGGTGCGCAACCTGACGCCGGGCGAGATTGTCGGTCAGGTCATGCTCGCGCGCGATGCGCTGGGTGAATGGCCAAAGGGCACAATGGCCAGTACCGCCGATGACGACGATGAGGACGACGAAGGCGGGCATTACACGCAGGATGGCCGCATGCTGACCAACATCGTGATGATGGGGATGGGTGAGCCGCTGTACAATTTCGACAATGTCCGCGACGCGTTGAAAGTGGTGATGCACGGTGACGGCCTTGCCCTGTCAAAACGGCGCATCACGTTGTCAACGAGTGGTGTCGTGCCGATGATGGAGCGGGCTGGTGCGGAGATTGGCGTCAATCTGGCGGTGTCGCTGCACGCCGTAACCAAGGAAGTCCGCGACGAAATCGTCCCCCTGAACCGCAAATATGGCATCGATGAACTGTTGCAAGCCTGCGCCGATTATCCCGGTGCCAATAATGCCCGGCGGATCACCTTTGAATATGTGATGCTGAAAGACAAGAATGACAGCGACGAAGATGCGCGCGCATTGGTGCAGCTGATCCGCCGCTACGGGCTTCCGGCCAAGGTGAACCTCATTCCCTTCAACCCTTGGCCCGGCGCAGATTATGAATGCTCCACGCCAGAGCAGATCAAACGCTTCTCCGCGATTATCTTTGACAGCGGCATCAGCGCCCCGGTCCGCACCCCGCGCGGCCGCGACATCATGGCCGCCTGCGGTCAGCTGAAATCCGCCAGCGAAAAGAAAAGCCGCGCCGAGCTCGACCGGCTAGCTGAGGAAAAGCAGGCGGCGTTGGGGTAAAGGCAAGCGAGCCTATCCATCCGATTTAAATTGCTAATCCTGAGCGTATCGGGTCAGGTCAGTCGAGGGGCAAATTTGCTTGGAGGATTCCATGGCATTGCTCGACAGACTGCTTTCCGGCCGCATTCGCAACGGGACATTAACGATAGTCGATCCCGACGGCAGGCGCAGCGCATTCGGGGTTTCGACGCCCGGCTGGCCCGATGTTGTTTTGAACCTGCAAAACAGAAATGCTTCGCGACGCATTTTGCTCAACCCCCGGCTTGGATTGGGTGAGGCGTTTATCGACGGCAGCGTCACTGTCGACAATGACGACATCATGGGCCTGGTCGAGCTTGTCCGAAGGAACAATCCCTGGGAAAAGGGTGGAGAGATTGGCGATCCACAGCCGCTCAAACGTGCAGTCAAGAAAATGCTCCGCCCGTTTCAGCAACTCAACAGCTTGGCGAATTCAAAACGCAACGTCGCGCACCATTATGACCTGTCGAATGATTTCTATCGGTTATGGCTCGATGAGGATATGCAATATAGCTGCGCCTATTGGCCTGATGCCGTGACCGCCGGAAGCGGCGCGGCGCAATCTGCGCTTTCGCTTGACGAAGCCCAGCTCGCCAAAAAAGCGCATATCGCGGCGAAACTTCGCCTGTCGCCGGGGCAGCGAGTGCTCGATATCGGCTGTGGCTGGGGCGGGATGGCGCTGTATCTTAGTCGGGTTGCCGATGTTGAAGTTTTAGGCATCACCCTGTCGGAAGAACAGTTGAAGCTTGCCCGCGAACGCGCCGAGGCTGCGGGTGTTTCTGATAAGGTGCAGTTTGAGCTGCTCGACTATCGCGTCCTCGCTGCAAAGGCACCCGGCTATTTTGACCGCATTATTTCGGTCGGCATGTTCGAACATGTCGGTGTACCGCAATATGAGACTTTCTTTCGCGCCTGCGCCAACTTGCTCAAGGATGATGGCGTGATGCTGCTCCACACCATCGGGCGGATGGGTAAGCCGGGGGCAACCGATGCCTTTACCCGCAAATATATCTTCCCCGGGGGCTATATTCCCTCGCTGTCCGAGACATTGGCAGCAAGCGAAAAGGTCAAATTGATCGCAAGCGATATAGAGACTTGGCGGGTGCATTATGCATTGACCCTGCGGCAATGGTATCGGCGGGCGTTTGATAGCCGCGCGGCAATAGAGGCGATGATGGACCCGTCCTTTTACCGCATGTGGATTTTCTATCTGGCGGGTGCGACCGCCGCGTTTGAATCGGGCGGGATGTGTAATCACCAATATCAGTTCGTCCGGGACCGGCGTGCTTTGCAGCTCAATCGGGATTATATGACCGAGGCCGAACGGCTTTATCTTGCGATGGGCTAGAGATTTTTCACCGGTGACGCGCCGCGTCGGATAGGTTAGGCCATACAGCATGGGATGGGAGAAAGAGCTCGAAGAGCTGCGCGCTCGCGAAGTGCTTGCCGAAAAAATGGGCGGCGAGGAGAAGGTTGCGCGCCAGCATGGGCAGGGCAAGCTTGACGCGCGTGAACGGATAAAGCGACTGGTCGACCCCGGCAGTTTCCGCGAAATTGGCAAGATTGCGGGCAAGGCAAGCTATGACTCGAATTTGAGTCTGGAGGATTTCGCGCCCTCCAACTTCATCTTTGGCAGGGCCAATATCAATGGCCGCCCGGTGGTTGCCAGCGCAGATGACTTTACGGTTCGCGGCGGTGCCGCCGATGCCGCACTGCACCGCAAGTTCATCCAGTGCGAAAAGATGGCGCACACTATGGGGCTGCCGCTGATCCGCATGATCGACGGCACCGGCGGCGGCGGGTCGGTGAAAAGCCTTGAGGATATGGGCTTCACCTATGTGCCGGTTTCGCCAGGCTGGGAGGATATTGTCAAAAATCTGGAGACCGTTCCCGTGGTCGCGCTGGCGCTGGGGCCTACGGCGGGGATGGGTGCGGCGCGCACCGTTGCCAGCCATTATTCGATCATGGTCAAGGGGCTGAGCCAAGTGTTCGCCGCAGGCCCGGTGGTCGCGGCGCAGATCGGCGAGGAGCTGTCCAAAGAGGCGCTGGGCGGTAGCGGCATCCACACCCGCAACGGCGTGGTCGATGAGGAAGTTGCAAGCGAGGATGAGGCCTTTGCGGTTGCAAGGCGTTTCCTGTCATACCTGCCTTCATCGGTCGACACATTGGCGACGCGGACGGCTTGCAACGATCCCACAGACCGGCGTGATGAGAAATTGATCTCCATCGTCCCGCGCGAGGACAAGCAGGTCTATTCGATGCGTGCAGTGATGGAGGCTGTGTTCGACCGGGGATCGGTTTTCGAAATGGGCAAGCGTTGGGGCCGTGCAGCGATCACCGCTTTTGCCCGGCTCGATGGTTGGCCCGTAGCGGTATTGGCATCGGACCCAAGCTATCTGGGTGGGTCATGGGAAGCGTTGACGTCGCAAAAGGTGAAACGCTTTGTCGAAATGGCAGGGCAGTTCCGCCTGCCCGTTGTCCATCTGGTCGACAATCCGGGCTTCATGATCGGGCTGGAGGCGGAACGCAGCGGCACAATCCGTTACGGTGTCGAGGCGATGAACGTGGTGTATAAGGCAACCGTCCCCTGGGCGAGCGTGATCGTGCGGCGCGCCTACGGGATTGCGGGCAGCGCGATGTCGAACGGCGAGCGCTTTCAATACCGCTTTGCCTGGCCAAGCGGCGACTGGGGTTCACTCCCCATCGCGGGCGGACTGGAAGCCGCCTATAAGTCCGAAATTGCCGCTGCCGACGATCCTGCAGCCAAGCTTGAAGAGATCAAGGCGCGGCTGAACGCAGTCACGTCGCCCTTCCGCACCGCCGAGAAGTTCAATGTCGAGGACATTATCGACCCGCGCGACACAAGGCCTTTGCTGTGCGAATTTGCAGGGCTGGCTTGGGGGAAGCTGGGGGTTCGACGCCAAATTAGTCAACCTTGATCATCTGGGACTTCGCCTTCATCCACCGGATCATGGCCCATTGCCACAGTAAGAACACCAGAACTAAACCGGTAGTAGCTAGCCATTTGACTGCGTTGGAAGTGTGCAACTGGATCAATTCACTATAGCACAGAAACAATGCAAATGACGGAAGACTCCACAGTAGCATTGCTAGCCAGCCAGATAACTTCCGGGGCAAAATGTTAAAATTCCACCAGCTTCTGTAGTAGCAGACAAACGGTTTGTCTTCGTCGCGCATTAAGTGCGTCCTTTTCTCTTAGTCGCCTGGCCTGCCCCGCCATTTCCAGCCACCCTCGGTACGTGCAGCGTAGATCGGCATTGGCGCCAACGCTATCAGAAGGACCAAAGGCATCATAATCAAGGGACGGGTCGCCAGCAGAAATGCGAGGCCGATCATCACCGCCATGTGCGATAGCAACAGAACCCAGCCTTGCAATTTGAACGGCAGGCCAGCGCCATAGCCAAAGCGTTTGGCCCGGAACCAGGGGCCTTTGTCGAAGAAATGGTGCAACATTATATGTCTCCTTTTCGACTATTCATATCGAGACCCCTCCTTAACTGGCGGGCGGCCCCGTTTGGGTGCTTCACTAACCCCGACCTTCACCCCTCGCCGTTCAAGCGCCTCACGCAGCAACACTTCCACCTCGGCATTGACGCTGCGGAAATCGCCCGCCGCCGTCCGCTCGATCGCGGCGTAGAGCGCCGGATCGAGACGGAGAGGGAAGGCTTTTTTGGGTTGGACGGACACCGGCAAACCTATTGATACAGGGTTCCGGTGTTCACCACAGGCTGGGTATCGCGTTCACCGCAGAGCACCACCATCAGGTTCGATACCATCGCCGCGCGGCGTTCGTCGTCGAGCTCGACAACGTTTTTCTCTGACAACATTTCGAGCGCCATTTCGACCATGCCGACTGCACCTTCGACCAAGGTTTTGCGCGCGGCGACCACCGCCTCAGCCTGCTGGCGTCGGAGCATCGCGCCGGCAATTTCCTGCGCATAGGCAAGGTGAGTGAAGCCGCATTCGTCAACAGTGATGCCAGCAACCGCGAGACGCGCCATCAACTCGGCACGCAATTCGGCACCGACCTGGTCATGATTGCCGCGCAAAGTGACTTCCTGATGCGCGAAATCGTCATAGGGGTAACGCGCACCGATTGTGCGCACCGCCGCTTCGATCTGGGCGATCACAAATGCCTTATAGTCATCAACATCGAACAGCGCCTGCGCCGTATCGGTGACGCGCCAGACCACTTGCGCCGCCATTTCGATCGGGTTGCCGCGCAGGTCGTTGACCTTGATCTTTTCGGAAATCAGATTGTTCGAACGTACCGAAATCTTGGTCGAGCTCATCCATGGCCAGACCCAGCGCAATCCTTCCCTACGGTCGGTTCCCTGATAGGATCCGAACATCGTGATCGACGCCGCCTGATTGGGTTGCAGCATATAGAAACCCGACGAGGCGATTGAGAGTGCAACAAACCACGCCACACACGCACCGATACTACCCGGCGTTCCCTCGACTTCAATCGCGTGGAAAATCGACCAGACCAAAAGGCCGAGCAACGCAATTGCGAGTGCGAACATCAAATAGCCGCTGAATGTGCGGGCATTGCGTTCGCGGCTGGCGTTCAATGAAATCGAATCAGACATGATGTCCTCCAGTTTAATATGATATCATATTTATATCATTTCGCCCTTTGCACAAGTGGAAACGGAAGGCGCCGTCCTAGTTGCCATGATCGCTTGTTTTCGGTCTGTATCCCCGGCACAGTCGGGTCAGAGAAAGGGGCTCCATGATGCAGGATTTCAAAACAGCCACCAGCCGGAGAAACATGATTCGCGGAGGCGCAATGCTGGCAGGCGGGGCGTTGCTGATGCGGCCCACCACAGTGCTTGCCGCCGATACGAACATGGCCACAATCCGCAAGGCCGTCGAAGGCGGGCGCGATGCCTCGCTGAAGCGCATCCGCGACTGGATCGCTCTGCCCTCGATCGCTGCCGAGAATCGGAGCATGCAAGAAGGTGCCGAATATATGGCAGAACTCGCGCGCAATGCCGGGTTCCAGCATGTCGAGATTGTCCCTACCGATGGCCATCCGGGCGTGTTCGCAACGCTGGACGCCGGAGCCAAGCGCACGCTGGGCATCTATTTCATGTATGATGTGAAGCAATATGATCCAGCCGAATGGACCTCTCCACCTTTAGAAAGCCGAATGGTTGATAAGCCCGGTTTGGGCAAAGCAATTGTGGGACGCGGTGCGGTGAACCAGAAGGGGCCTGAGGCCACCTTCTTGGCAGCATTGCACGCCATCCGTGCCGCTGGTCGCAAGCTGCCGGTCAACATCGTCCTGATCTGTGAGGGAGAGGAGGAAATCGGTTCTCCCCATTTCAAACAGGTCGCAACCAAACCCAATGTCCTTGCCGCCTTGCGCAAATGCGAAGGCATCTTCATTCCGGCGAGCTGGCAGGACGGGCAAGGCAATGTGCAGGTCAACCTTGGCTCCAAGGGCATTGTCGAGCTTGAACTCGTCGCCTCGGGGGAGAAATGGGGCAAGGGGCCGAAGGGAGACATCCACAGCAGCATTAAGGCAATGGTCGATTCGCCCAGCTGGCGGCTGGTGCAGGCCCTGCAAACGTTGGTAACGCCCGATGGCAACACTCCAGTCATTGACGGCTGGTTCGAAAATGTCCGGCCGCTGACCGAGCGCGAAAAGGTCTTGATTGGCGAGATCGCCCGATCAGCCGACGAAGCCCAGCAAAAGAAGCTGTTCGGCGTCACCCATTGGATTGATGGCCTGCCTTATGACAAGGCTCTCACGCGGTTGGCGCAGGAGCCGACGGTCAATATCGAGGGACTGGTCGCAGGCTATACTGGCCCCGGCGGCAAGACGGTGCTGCCCGGCAAGGCGGTCGCCAAACTGGACTTACGATTGGTACCCAATCAGACCCGCGCCGAGGCCGAACGCAAGTTGCGCGCCCATCTCGACAAGCACGGCTTTGCCGATGTCGAGGTCAATGTGAGCGGTGGATATGACCCGACCGAGGTTTCGGAAGACAGTCGTCTGATCAAGACGATGCTCGCCACTTATGCCCGTGCAGGCGTCAAGGCGACGCTCAACCCGCGTATTGCAGGAAGTTGGCCCGGGGCAACTTTTACCGCACCGCCGGTGTCGATCGCAGCGGGTCATTTCGGCATGGGCCATGGATCGGGCGCGCATGCACCGGACGAATATTATCTAATCGAATCAACCAATCCAAAAGTTGCCGGACTAGTCGAGGCAACAATGGGCTATGCCGATTTCCTCTATCAACTGGCTGCCATCAAATAGGTTGAGAAAAAAGGGCGGGGAAATCCCCGCCCTTTGCATCTTAGTTTGTCGTTTCACCAGGAACTGGGAAGCCGCGCTTCTTCATGATATATTTGACGTCGGGATCACGCCCGCGGAATGCGCGATAGGCCTCCAGCCGGTCGGTTTCATTGCCGGTGGCAAGCAACATCGAGCGGAAGCGTTCGGCGGTTTCCTTGTCCCAGACATCGCCCGCCTCGTTAAACGCCGCCCAAGTGTCGGCATCCATCGTTTCCGACCAGAGATAGCTGTAATAGCCAGCCGAATAGCCGTCGCCCGAAAAGAGATGGTTGAACTGTGGCAGCCGGTGCCGCATCACCATTTCCTTCGGCATGCCGATTTCGGCGAGCGCCGATTTTTCAAATGCTTTCACATCGCTGATCGGTTCACTGCGGTTGTGCATCATCATGTCGAGGATCGAGCTCGACAGATATTCGACCGTGGCAAAGCCTTGCATGAAAGTGTCGCTCGCCTTGATCTTGTCGACCAGCGCTTGGGGGATCGGTTCGCCGGTCTCTGCATGTTTGGCGTAGGTGTTGAGCACATAAGGCGTCAGCAGCCAATTCTCGTTCACCTGGCTGGGAAATTCGACAAAATCGCGCGGCACATTGGCAAGCCCCGGCCACATGACGTCCGAATTCAGATAGTGGATCGCATGGCCGAATTCGTGGAACAGCGTCGAAGCGTCGTCGATGCTGATTAGCGTCGGCTTGCCATTTGCGCCGGGGACAAAATTGTTGTTGTTAGAGGCAAGCACGATGTTGTTCTTGCCACTCAACCGGTTCTGGTCGCGATAGGTTGTCATCCACGCGCCTGACCGTTTTCCGGAGCGCGCGAAGTTGTCGAGATAGAAAAGCCCGATGACCTTGCCGTTGCGCTTCACCTCAAAGGTGCGAACCTTGGGTTCGAACACCGGCACCACGCCGGTATTTTCGGTGAAGCTCATGCCATAAAGGCGGCCTGCGGCGTCGAACATCGCCGACACCATATTGTCCAATTGGAAATAGGGTTTCAGCTCATTCTGGTCGAGGTCGTATTTTGCCTTGCGGACTTTTTCGGCATAATAGCGATAGTCCCATGGCTCGATGGTGATGCCGGCATTGTCCTTGTCGGCCACCGCCTGCATGTCGGCGACTTCTTCCTTCACGCGGGCAACCGCAGCGGGCCAGACCTTCATCATTAGGTCCATCGCGCGCGCCGGTTCTTTCGCCATCGTGTCGGCCATGCGGTACCAGGCATGGTTTTCAAAACCGAGCAGCTTGGCGCGTTGCTGGCGCAGCTTCAGGATTTCGGCGATGGTCGCATTGGTGTCGTTGGCGTCACCATTGTCTCCGCGGCTGATGAAGGCGCGCCAGATTTTTTCACGCAGATCGCGACGCGGCGAATTTTCGAGGAAGGGCTGGATTGCCGAGCGGGTATTGGCCACAGCCCAGCCGGTCTTGCCCTTCGCCTCTGCCGCTGCCTTTAACGAGGCGACAAAGCTTTCGGGCAGCCCGGCAACATCGGCAGTGTCGGTGAGCAGGATGAAGGTCTCTTCATCGGCCAGCACCTTGTTCTGGAAATTGGAGAATTGCTTCGCCAGCTCGGTTTCCAGCGCGATCAATTCTGATTTTTGATCAGCCTTCAACAGCGCGCCATTGCGCACAAGCGCGTCATAGGTGCGTTCAAGCAAGCGCAACTGTGCGGTGTCCAGACCCAGTTCGTCGCGCATGTCGTGCAGATATTTGACCCGTTGAAACCAACGCGAATCGAGCTGCAATTCGTTGAAGAAGGCACTGAGCTTAGGTTCCCACTCAGCCTGAATCGCGCGGATTTCCGGATTGGACAGGTTGGAGCTGTGCACGCCCCAGATCGCGAACAGCCGATTGATCGACTCCCCGGAAAGCTCATTGGCCTTGATCGTGTTGTCAAAGGTGATCGCCGCCCTGTTGTTCAGAATCGCCTCGAATTCGGCCTTGGACTGTTTCATCGCGGCTTCGAATGCGGCCGGAAAATCAGCGGGCTTTACCTTGTCCCAAGGCGGAACCCCATCATAAGGCCCTGTCCATTCTTGCAACATCAACGGCATTGCTTCGGCCTTGGCGGCAGGCTTGGCTTCAACCGCGACGGTCATAGCCACCCCCGCAAGCAACAGCGTGGACAATTTTCCGGCTTTCCATAATTTTTGCACCTCAGGTCTCCGATCAGGATTCGGGCGGACGCCCGGTTGCGCGACACTATGCGCGCAGGATGGGGTCAGCTTACAATGCGCATTGCGGCGTGGCAATTCTCTGGAAGCAGACAGGAAAATAATCCAATATGAACCGATTGCGAGAAGCAGCATGGGGAACGGGTGCGAATGCCCAATGATGTCGACTATGAAACCCGAAGGCCGACTTGTCTGGTGCTGACAGTGCCCGAAAACACCGATTTGGCCCTGTTCGCACTTGTAAAGCAATGCGGATGCACCCTTGTCGCGGAGATCAGCATAGATGCTGCGCTGGAATCCGCTGAGATCGGGGCATTTCCTGCTGCCGATTATTTGCTCGCGCCGATTCCCTCCGTTTCAGAGCGGACTGCAGATGTTTTGTCCAAAATTGCGGCATATTTGAACGAATATGGAACAGAGGCCCTGATCTGGGCCGAGGGGGACCAGCTCGATGCCGCATTCGCCATCCTTCCACCTGGGCGCTGCCATTTCTTCACCGGCCGCGACGATTTTGCCGTTGCACAGGTGCTGAGCGGCATGCTCAAGCCAGCCGCAATCAATGCAGTCGGCGAAACCGACAAGGCAACCGACTATGGCGCATTGTCTCGAATCAGCGACGAACTGGCAGGCTTTGCCCGGACCTTGGCACGGATCGCCGATCAGGATGAGGCCGTTGCCGAGCAATTGCACGACATGCCAGTATCATTCCGCCCTGCCCCAGCGGATTTTTTCGCACCCATCGGCTTTGCCGCCAGCGAAAAACCGGCGACTCAGGCGGTGGATGCGGCCTATGTCCGCGCACTGATCAAGGCGCGGCGGCGGCGCGATTCCTATTTTTCCGCGCAACTGTTCGCCGATCCGGGCTGGGACATTTTGCTCGATCTGTTCGCCGCGAAGCTCGAAGCGAAAAAGGTCTCGGTATCAAGCCTGTGCATCGCCGCCGCCGTCCCGGCGACCACGGCATTGCGCTGGATCACCGCGATGACCGAGGACGGCCTGCTGGTGCGGGAGCAAGACCCGAACGACGCACGGCGGGTGTTTATTGGCTTGTCCGACGACAGCGAAGCCAGCCTGACTGCCTATTTCATTGACCAGCAAGCAGGCGGATCGATGCCGATATGACTTGCGTCGCGACGCTTGCTTTGGCAAAGGCGCTCGCACGAGGATATTTTCGTCGTTGTGCGGGCGCTTAGCTCAGTTGGTAGAGCATCTCGTTTACACCGAGAGGGTCAGCGGTTCGAGCCCGTTAGCGCCCACCATCGCACGAAAATGCTTTCGCCGTTCATCGGTGTGAAAGCTTTTGGAGAGCAGGATAGGACTATGCGATTGGCAAGACCCCTGACGATCTTTACCGCAATGGCGCTGCTAGCCATGCCGCATGCGGTGCTCGCGCAGTCGAAAGAGTCCCGCAAAAAGCCCGATTCTACCGAAGGCTATGCGCAAAACTGCAAGCCGGTGGTGCAATCGATGACTGAATCGGCCACTGCCCGCAAACGCGACTGCCCGCCCCCGCGCCGCATTTTGATGTGATTTTGGGTTAGCTGGCCTCAGCCAGCAACTTGGACACTTCGGCATCGTCCCATTCGAGCCCGCCGATTACGCGCCACACTTCCTTACCGTCTGCATCATAAAGAATCGTCACCGGCAGCGCCGGATTGCCGCCAATCGCGCCGAGCAATGCATTGTCGCGGTCAGTAAAGGGTTCCAGATTGCCAATCTGCGCTGCGGTGAAAAAGGCATTCACCGGTTTGCGGCCTTGCAGATCCTGCGACACGGCAATCACCGAAACCCGCCCTTCTTCCAGCTGAGCAAGCGCATCGAGCGTCGGCATTTCCGCCTTGCACGGCGCGCACCATGTCGCCCACAAATTGACCAGCAGCGGCCGCCCTGCATAGTCCGACAGCGACACATCGCGACCATCGGCACCGGTAAACGCTGCCGCGGGAGCGGGGCGGCCGCGATAGGCATAGGTCAATGTCGCCCTCAGCCCATTGGCGCTTTCCAGACCCATCGACCCACCCTTTTGGGGTTGCGCTTGCGGTGTCGCGGCGATTTCGGGCGTGCGGGGTTGCTCCTTTGGCGCACTTTCCCTATCGCAACCGCCCGACAGCGATAGTGTCAGGCAAAGAAGGGACGCGGTTATTAGCGGGCGCAAATCAGACTCCAGCAGCATTTGGGGTGGCCGCTTTGGTGCAGGCCCCGATGCAATCATGCGCGAGATAAACGCGTCGATCCCCGTCGACAAGCGTCTTTGGCGACAGGATCTGGCGGGAAGCCGCGCGCACGCCCGGATGCTCGCCGATTGCGGGATTATTTCTGCGCCGGATGCCGAGGCGATTCTCAGTGGTCTGGACCAGATCGAAGCCGAATATGAAGCGGGCGGCGTTCCCGAGCATATCGAGCTTGAAGACATCCACATGCAGGTCGAAACCCGGCTGAAAGAGCTGATCGGCGAACCTGCCGGGCGGCTGCACACCGCGCGGTCGCGCAACGACCAGGTCGCGACTGATTTTCGCCTGTGGGTGCGTGACGCCTGTACCGCCGCCGACACTGCGCTCAAAGGGTTGCAGGCGGCACTGGTCGCCCGCGCCGAGGAACATGCCGACAGCGTGATGCCCGGCTTCACCCATTTGCAGGTCGCCCAGCCGGTGACATTGGGCCACCATCTGCTCGCTTATTATGAAATGGCGAAACGCGACCGCAGCCGTTTTGCCGACTGCGCACGGCGGTTGAACCAGTCGCCATTGGGATCGGCAGCATTGGCCGGAACCTCATTCCCCATCGACCGTGCGGCAACCGCCAAGGCATTGGGCTTTGACGCACCGACCGCGAACAGCATGGACGGGGTGTCCGACCGCGATTTTGCTGTCGAATTTCTCGGCTGCGTGGCGCAGGCGGCAATCCACCTGTCACGGCTGGCGGAGGAAATGATCCTCTGGTCGTCGCAACCCTTTGGCTTTGTCAAACTGCCAGACGCCTGGTCCACCGGCAGCTCGATCATGCCGCAAAAGCGCAATCCCGATGCCGCCGAACTGGTGCGCGGCCATACCGGGCGGATCATCGGGGCCTTTACCGGGCTGATGATCACGATGAAGGGGCTGCCACTGACCTATTCCAAGGATATGCAGGACGATAAGGCCCCGTTGTTCGAGGCATGGGACCTGCTGGACCTTTCACTCGCGGCGATGACCGGCATGGTCTCGACCGTCACTTTCCTGCCCCAACGGATGCGCGCCGTTGCCGGTACCGGATTTTCGACTGCAACCGATTTGGCCGACTGGCTGGTGCGCGATCATGGCCTGCCCTTTCGCGAGGCGCACCATATCACCGGCGCGGTGGTCAAGCTGTGTGAAGAACGCGGCATCGCGCTGGAGGCGCTGACCCCCGAGGATCTGGCGAGCATCGATTCACGGTTGAAAGACTGCACCCTGCCCGACCTGTCGGTTGATGGATCGGTCAACAGCCGCACCAGCGCTGGTGGAACCGCTCCGCTTCGGGTAGGGGAAGCCGTGGCACTGGCGAAACAGGAGCTTTCGACATGAAGGCAGGACATGGCATTATCGCGCTCTTTGCGCTGACCGCACTTGCCGGTTGCGGCAAGGTCGGCCCGCTTGAGCCCAAGACCGGAAGCAGCGGTCCCGCAAAAGCCTATGGCCAGACCGAAACTCCGGGTGCCGAAGCGCTGATGGAGCCATCGGTCCAAGCGCGACCCGGACGCAGCGATGAATTGATGCGCCGATCCGAAAGGCGCAACGAAGATCCGTTCGACCTGCCCCCCGGCAGCGATCCGAGCGATACGGCGGAAGCCGACCCAGAACCCGCCCCTCCCAAAGACCGAAACTGATTTCATGGACCATTTTCAGATTATCAATGGCGTGCTTCACGTCGAGGACGTTCCCTTGCCGCGTATTGCCGACGAAGTCGGCACGCCCGTCTATGTCTATTCGCAAGCGACCCTCGTCCGCCACGCACAGGTGTTCCGCGACGCGCTTTTGAATGCCGGCGTGGACAATCCGCACATCGCCTTTGCCATCAAGGCCAACCCCAATCTGGGCGTGCTGCGCGTGCTGGCGAAGGAAGGCTATGGCGCCGATGTCGTTTCGGGTGGAGAGCTGACCCGGGCGATGGCGGCAGGGATTGCGCCGGAAGACATCGTCTTTTCGGGAGTCGGCAAGACCGCCGAAGAAATGGTCCAGGGGCTGAAAAGCGGGATCGGCCAGTTCAACATCGAATCCGAAGAGGAAGGCCGCGAGTTGGCGGCGTTTGCAGAGACCATGGGGCTGCGCGCGACAGCGGCGTTGCGGGTCAATCCCGATGTCGATGCCAAGACCCATGGCAAGATTTCGACCGGCAAGGCCGAGAACAAGTTCGGCGTCGCCTATGATCGCGCGGCGGGAATCTATGGCCGATTGGCGCATCTGCCGGGGCTGGAAATGCGCGGGCTGGCGATCCACATCGGCAGCCAGATGTCGAGCCTTGAGCCGCTGGAAGCCGCCATCGGCAAACTCGGCGCGCTGATCCGAGACGTGCGCGCCAGCGGTAACAATGTAACCCATGCCGACCTGGGCGGTGGCCTTGGCGTTCCCTATCAGCGGGATGCTGTACTGCCGACACCAGAAGATTATGGCGCAATGGTTGCGCGCGCGACCAAGGGCTGGGACGTGCGGTTGATGTTTGAACCGGGCCGGGTGATCTGCGGCAATGCGGGCGTGCTTTTGACGCGGGTGATCCGCGTGAAAGCAAGTGCCAGCAACACTCCGTTTGTCATTGTAGATGCCGCGATGAACGACCTCGCCCGCCCTGCGCTCTACGATGCATGGCACGATTTCGATGCCGTCGCACCCACCGGCCAGACCGGCGCGGCGCATATTGTCGGCCCGGTTTGCGAAACCGGCGATACCTTCGCTATGGGGCGCGAGATTGACACCGTTGCCGCGAACGACCTTGCTGTGTTCCGCACCGCAGGCGCCTATGGCGCGACGATGGCGAGCACTTACAACAGCCGTGGTCTTGTCCCCGAGGTGCTGGTGTCGGGCGACCGCTTTGCCGTGGTGGCTGAACGGATCATGCCGGCGACGATCCTTGATGCCGAGCATGTACCCGACTGGCTCGACTAGACCATGCAGCAACTGCCGCTGTTCGTGAACGTCGATGGCCGCAAGGTCATTGTTGCAGGCGACGGAGCGGCAGCCGACGCCAAGCGCAGACTGGTTAAACGCGCGGGCGGGGTCTGTGTCGATGAGGATGATGTCGACGCCCGCATTGCCTTTGTTGCTGTCGACAATCCGGGCGAAGCCGAAGCATTGGCGGACCAATTGCGTGCGCGCGGACTGTTGGTCAATGTCGTTGACCGGCCTGAGCTTTGCGACTTCACCACCCCTGCAATCGTCGACCGGTCGCCCGTGCTGATTGCAATCAGCACCGGTGGAGCATCCGCCGGAATGGCCAAAGCCTTGCGGCAAAGAATCGAAGCGATGTTGCCTGCAAGACTGGGCGCACTGGCGTCGGCTATGGCGTCGGCGCGCGAAGCAATCCGCACGCGCTGGCCCGACCCGACCGACCGCCGCGCCGCGATTGATTGTGCTTTTGAGGATGGCGGTGTGCTTGACCCGTTGGCCGATGGCGGAGCAGTCGATGACTGGCTGGCAGCGAATGAGGGGCCGACAGAGGCGGGCCTCATCACCATCGACTTGCTCTCAAACGATCCCGACGATCTGACTTTGAAGGCAGCGCGCTTGTTGGGTCGCGCCGACATTGTCTGGTTCGATACCGAGGTCGATCCAGCGATCCTCGACCGTGCGCGTGCCGATGCGGTGCGCCGGGCTGGCGCGCCTGAAGGCGATTGCCTTGCTGGGCTGAACGTCTATCTGCGGTTGGCTCCCGAGAAAGGTTGAATGCGATGCAATTGCCGTCCCCCCAAACGCCTTTGCTGTTCTATGGATGCGGCAATATGGGGCGCGCCTTGCTCGACGGTTGGCTGCGCGGTGGACTAGCGCCCGAATGTTTTGCGGTGATCGATCCCTTTGCCAGCGATCTGCCTACGGGCGTCGCGCATTACACCGATGCCCAGGAAGCAGGCGCGCGCTATCACATCGCGGTCCTGGCAATCAAACCGCAGGCCTTTGGCGAATTGGCGACATCGGTGGAATCGGTGCTGACGGGAGATGCAACTGTGTTTTCGGTGCTGGCCGGAACCCGCATTGCCACGCTGCAAAGGGCCTTGCCCAGGCGGATGATCTTGCGGTTGATGCCCAATCTGGCGGCGGCGCTTGGCAAATCGCCCTTGGGACTGTTCGCCGACAACGTCAGTGCAGATTCGCGCAGCCGGATCGAATCCTTGTTGGCACCTTTGGGCCAGAGCTGCTGGCTCGACGCCGAAGAGCAGATGGACGCCGTCACCGCGCTTGCCGGATCAGGGCCGGCCTTTGTCTATCGGTTCCTGTCGGCGCTGACCAAGGCAGGTGAAGACATTGGACTATCCGCCGAACAGGCGACGCAATTGTCGCTGGCGATGGTGTCGGGCGCGACGGCGCTTGCCGAAGGCAGTGAGGTTGACCCCGACGCTCTCGCTGCGCGCGTTACCAGCAAAGGCGGAACCACCGCTGCCGGATTGGCCATACTCGATCAGGATGATGCATTGCGCACATTGATCGCCAACACCCTGCGTGCGGCGCGCGATCGCGGCGTCGAACTCGCCGCCGAAAGCGAATGATACAAAAAATGCCGTCCCCGCACGGTAGCGGAAACGGCAATCTTGTTTGCGATTGTCTAACCGATCAACGGTAGAAGACGTGATTGTCGATCGAGCCGATGCGACGCAGTTTCCAGCCGGGGGAGACATAGCGTGCGTGGAAGAACAGCGCGCCTTCGACCGGGCTTTTCCAGCTGCCGTCTAGTGCAATCTTGCTGATCGCAACCGCGTTGCGCCAGTGGACTCCGCCGGTGTTGATCGCCGGCATGCGACCACCGCGTACGAAGGAGAATTGGCTTTTCTGGAAAACCACACCACAGATCGAGGTCGGGAAGCGGCCTGATTTGGTGCGGGCAAGAACAACGCGGGCAACGGCCAGCTGGCCGGCAAGCGATTCGCCCTTTGATTCGAAATAAACAGCCCCTGCAAGGCAGCGCTCTTCAGCGTTCAATTCGCTAGGCGCGCCGTGCAGACGGACCAGTTCAGCCAGGCTTGCGGCATTTTTGGGAGTGGCTTGCCCGTCATCGGCGTCTGCTGCAGCAGCAGGAGCGGCAGGCAATTTGGCCTGTGCTTCACCGGTACCGGGTGTGAAGAGGATTTTGGCCTTCACTGCTGCATCCTCACGCTCGGCGGCCTCGGCAACGAGGGCGGCGGGATCTACAGTGATGGTGTCTGAACCGAGCGAGGCACCGGCGTCGGCGCCAAAAGCAAAACCTGCGTCAGAAAAGCTCGCTGCTGACAGCAGGGTAATCGAAAGCGCCGCAACAGAGGCGGACTTGAAAAAAGGAAACATTATAATCGATCATTGTGCGGCCGGGGAGCCTAAGGCGCGACACAACAAAAACCCAGATGCGCCAAAATTTCCACGTCCGACTTGCGTGTTTGCACCGATCCACCCCTGAAACGGCATTGCAACCTTCGCTGTCTGCGCGCGTAATTATTGTGCAATGCAGCAAAGTCAAGCCGTCGAGGCCAAAAGTCCGCTCAACCGTTCATCAAATGCGACGTCCAGTTCAATAACCCAGATATCGGGGTCGCGCGCCGTGCGACGCTCCAGATATTCTGGTATTTGTTCTTCATTATCAATGGTTTGTGTCGATATTTCCTGCCACTCCAGACCTTTGTCGAGTGAGGGAAATCGTTCAAAAAGCCGCGGATTTGCGCCTTTTATCCGCCCGATCAGCAGCACCGCACCCGCATTTTCATCGCCCTTGCGCAGGATCGCCGCAAAGTCCCCCAACGCAAAAGTCTGGCGAACCAGTGCCGCCACCAGCATATGCGAAGCGAGGCGGGGTTCGGTCATGGGCTAGCGTTTTCGAGGACTGAGCGTCTCAATTTAAACTGTAGCCCTGAGCTTGTCGAAGGGCGCTTATCGGCTAGGCGTGCTTCGACAGGCTCAGCACTACGGTAATATTTCGAAACAAGTTGCCTAAGCGGCATCGCGTTCCTCGACCGGAGCGAGCAGGGCGTAAAGCGCGGCGCTGTCATTGGCTCCGCGCAATTGTGACCGGCTATTCTCGTCGCGGAACATGCGCGACACTTCGGCCAGTGCCTTTAAATGCGCGGCACCATCCTGCGGGGGCGAAAACAGCGCGAAGACCAGATCGACCGGCTCATCATCAACCGCATCATAGTCCACCGGCTTTGCCAGCCGCAGGAAAACACCCACTGGCGCGCTCAACCCTTCGACCTTGCAATGCGGGATCGCGGTGCCACCACCAAAGCCCGTCGGGCCAAGCCGCTCGCGCTCCTCCAACGCTTCGTGCGCTGCGGATGCAGAGATTCCATATTGTGCCGCCGCCAGCTCTGCGAGCAGCGAAATGAGGCCTTTTTTGTCGTCGCAAACGGCATTTGCCGAAACTGCGCCATCAACAAGGCGAGTCGAAATATGATTCATGTTCTAACCATTGCCTTTGGCTTTTGGCCAAAAGGCAAACTCCAATCTTCTGAATAAAAAGAAAAAAGAATGACACCAATGGCCGAATTCAGGGTCAGGATTTCGGTTCAACCCACCCGATCGTGCCATCTTCGCGGCGGTAAACCATATTATGCCTGCCAGTTCCACTGTTTTTGAACAACAATGCAGGTGTATTACGCAAATCCATCAGCATCACCGCATCTGATACGCTCGATTCAGGGATATCGACGCGCATTTCGGCAACGATTACCGGCGCGTCGGGCGGCGGCGCATCGGCTTCGACATCGCCCGCATCAAAAACCGTATAGGCTGCCTCTTCCTCACGCAGGGCGTGCGATGTCTGGCTGTGCCGGTCTTGCAGGCGGCGCATATAGCGACGCAGCTGCTTTTCGATCTTGTCGGCAGCAGAATCAAAGGCGATGTGCGCATCGGCGGCTTCTGCCCGGCCTTTGAGCACCAGCCCCTGCATCACATGTTTGACAATGTCGCAGCTGAACCGGTCATGCGGTGCGCGGTTGAAGGTTGCGCTGGCGGAAAGTGCTTTGGAAAAATATTTGTCGGCAATGGCAGTTAGCCGGGTTTCGACATGAGTTTGCAATGCTTCACCGGTTTCGATCTGGTGGCCGGAAACTCTAATGTCCATGGCATTGCTCCTTCTCTAATAATTGCCCCAAAACGGGACGTCACTCAAATTGCGTTGGCAGGCCTTTGGCAGAACTGCCTTCGTTCCACAGCGCATCCTTGATCGCTGCGATAAAATCACGGTGTCGTTCCAGCTCGCCGGCGCTGGCGGCATGCGGGCGCGGAGCACGAAACGGGCGATCCACCGGTAGAATGGAAATCGATCCGCCCGCCGCTGCCTCGATCTCGGCTGCGGTATCGCCAAGAACCAGCCCGATCTGCTTACCGCCGGTAAGCTCGATATAAAGCTGGGCAAGCAATTCGGCATCAAGCAACGCGCCATGTTTGGTGCGGTGGCTGCGGTCGATGCCATAACGGGTGCACAGCGCATCGAGCGACATTTTGGCGCCGGGATGTTTGTTGCGGGCAAGTGCTATGGTGTCGACCATTCGCCCCATATCGATAGGTTCGCGTCCGCAACGCTGCAATTCCATGTTGAGAAAGCCGAAGTCGAAACTGGCATTGTGCGCCACCAGCGGACTCGTACCCAGAAAGTCGAGCAGCTCGCCTGCCTTGGCGGCGAAAAAGGCTTTGTCCGACAGAAATGTGTCCGACAGGCCGTGCACAGCTTCAGCCGCAGAGGGCATGCCGCGTTCGGGATTGAAATAGCAGTGGAAGGTTGCGCCGGTCATCACCCGACCGACCATTTCAATACATCCGATTTCAACCATCCGGTCCCCATTGAGTGGATCGAATCCGGTGGTTTCGGTATCGAATATAATCTCGCGCATTCTGCAGAGTCATATCGGCGTGTCACGCCGATTACGCAAGGGCCACTAGTGGCTTTGCTGCAAATTTTTCACCAATGCCCGCACCTGCGCCCGGGTCTCGGCCAGACTGGTTCCGGTGTCGATGACATGGTCGGCGCGCGCGCATTTTTCTGCGTCTGGTGTTTGCAGCGTCAGGATATGATCGAACTTTTCTGCCGTCATGCCTTCACGCGCGAGCGCGCGAGCGCGCTGAACCGGGGCGGGGGCGGAGACCACGATGATTGTGTCTACGCCTTGATATCCGCCCTTTTCAAACAGCAAAGGGATATCGAACACCACCATCGGCGCGTCATCATGCTCCGCCAGGAATTGGCGCCGCGCCTCGGCCACCGCCGGATGGACAATCGCTTCCAATATTTTCAGCTGGTCGGGATTGCCAAACACTGCCGCGCCCAATTTCTGTCGCAGCACGCCTTCTGGACCAGTGGTTCCGGGAAAGGCCGTTTCGATGGCTGGAAGCAAGGCGCCTTTTGGTCCCTGCAAGCGGTACACCTCGGCATCGGCGTCGAACAACGGGATGCCCTCCTCAACAAGCATGGCAGCGACGGTCGATTTGCCCATCGCAATCGATCCGGTCAGGCCAATGATCAGCGGCCCGGTCTTCGACATTTTGGTCATTTGAGCAACAGGCTCCGCAGTTCATCCTCGCAATCGGCGGGCGGTGCGCTGCCGAAGAACAATTCAAAGGCAAAGGCTGCCTGCCCGATGAGCATGTCGAGCCCGTCAACGGTTGCCAGTTCGCGTTGTGCTGCAGCGCGCAGCAAAGCGGTTTCGAGCGGGGTGTAGACAATGTCATAGACAATCGCATCTTCGGGCAAGGGTGCCAGATCGATGTCGAGCGGTGGTTGCCCTGTCATACCGAGCGGGCTGGTGTTGACCAGCAAGTCGGCTGCCGGAATCCGCGCATCCATTGGCAGCACTTTTCCCTTCAGTCCGAAATGCGCGAGCAGCGCCGTCGCCTTTAACGGGCTGCGTGCCAGCAAAGTGATATGGCCTATGTCGGCTTGAGCCAGCGCAAAGAGGATCGCCCGCGCCGCGCCGCCCGCGCCAATCACCACCGCGCTGCGCCCCGCCCAGTCTTCCTCGGCAATTGGCGCAAAGAATCCGGCGGCATCGGTGTTGGTGCCGCACACCACGCCCTGTTCGTTGCGGAACACAGTGTTGATCGCGCCAATCGAATCGCGAACGCCGCCGGGATCGAGCACATGGTCAAGCGCCGCCACCTTGTGCGGAATGGTGATGTTGCACCCGCGCCAGTCGGGGTCATCGCGCCGCGCATCGAAATAGGCGCCCAGTCCTTCAGCCAGGACATGATTTGCGCGATACTCCGCGACTATCCCCAGCTTCTGCAGCCAGAAGCCATGAATAAGCGGCGATTTGCTGTGCTTGATCGGGTCGCCGATAACCTCGGCATAGGGGGTGTTGGCGGAAATGACTGTCATGACGCCATCAACTTCCGCTCGCGCAAAAATGCGAGTAAGGGCAGCAGCGGCAGCCCCATCACGTCGAAATAATCGCCTTCAACCTTGGTGAACAATTGCGCGCCTGCGCCTTCGATCTGATAGCACCCCACCGAATGGCGGATATCGTGCCAATGCGCCGCGACATAATCATCGATGAAAGCATCGCTGAGCGGTCGCATCGACAGCCGAACGATGCCGACATGGTTCCACACCGCAACGCCCGCCGCCGCGACCACCGCCGCGCTGAACAGCCGGTGTCCCTTGCCCGACAGCTGTCGCAATTGCGCTTTGGCATCGTCGGGGGTTTCGGGTTTGTCGAGCAACAAGCCGTCTTCGACCGCCAATGTCTGGTCTGCACCGATGACCAACGCTGTTGGCTGGGTCTCTGAAATGGCGAGCGCTTTGGCCTCGGCCAAAGCCTCGGCAAGGTCACGCGCGCCCATTCCGCCAGTCACCAGTCGTTGTTTTAGGTCCGCTTCATCAAGATCTGGCGCGACAGCATTAAAGCCAACGCCGGCACCGGTCAGCATCGATTTGCGTGCGGCACTGGTTGAGGCAAGGATCAATGGGGTCATAATGTTTGCCCTTTATCGCCACCCGCAGTGCGGCGCTCGTTGTACAAATTGATGATGGCAGCAGCACTTTCCTCGATGCTGCGCCGGGTGACGTCGATCACCGGCCAGCCATTGTCGGCATAGATGCGCCGGGCGTAGAGAATTTCGGCCTTCACCTTTTCCTCATCGACATAATCGGTATCGGGTGCCTGATTGAGCGAAAGCAGCCGGTTGCGCCGCACCTGAATCAGCCGGTCAGCGCTGGTCACCAGCCCGACCACCAGCGGATGCTTGAGCCGATACAGCGTCTCGGGCGGCGGCGATTCGGGAACCACCGGGATATTGGCGGTTTTGTAGCCGCGATTGGCGAGATAGATGCTTGTCGGCGTTTTCGAGGTGCGCGACACGCCAGCAAGCACAATGTCGGCTTCTTCCCACTCATGATGGTTGAGCCCGTCATCATGCGCGATGGTATATTGAATCGCATCGACCCGCGCAAAATAGGCGGCGTCCAAAGCATGTTGTCGCCCCGGTCGCGCCTTGGCCTGCTGCCCCAATATTCCCGACAAGGCGTCGGTCACCGCATCCAGCGCCGCAACCGCAGGCAATCCCAATGTCTTGCAGCGCTCTTCAAGTTTCTGACGGATCGACAGATTGACCAATGTGAACAGCACCAGACCCGGATGCGCGGCGATATCGACAAGGATGCGATCAAGATGCGCCTCTGAGCGCACCATCGGCCAGAAATGTTTGTGGGTTTCAACCTCATCAAATTGCGCGAGCGCAGCTTTGGCAATATTCTCCAGCGTCTCGCCGGTGGAATCGGACAGCAGATGAAGATGGATTCGGTTTTGCAAAATGACGGTCCCTGTGCCGAGCGCCCCATAGTGACAGCATTGTGGGGAGGCTGGGGATAAATCAAGGGATGAAAAGCAATGCGGTATTTATCCCAAATCCGTCAGCGAACAGTCTCCGATTCGGGCACAAGCCATCCACAGCCGGACAAAGCCTTCCACAGGCTGTGAATAATGGGGACAGAAAACCCGAATCGCGGGAGTCTTGCAACGCGGTCAGAGTCAATCTGTTGGCAAATATGGCATGAGCGCCTAAGGGCGGCACTTGCCCACAGCACATCATCTTTCATCATCCTTAAAATCTATTAATTGATTATTGGACTCCTCCATGGCGAACCCTGTGCCCACCAAAAAACTGCTCGCTGTCCTGAAAGGACAAAGGCTCGACGTGCCTCCGATGTGGCTGATGCGGCAGGCGGGGCGCTATCTGCCCGAATATCGCGAATTGCGCGCGCAAAAGGGCGGTTTCCTTGAGCTTTGCTATGACAGCGACACCGCGGCTGAAGTAACACTCCAGCCGATCCGCCGTTTCGGCTTTGACGGCGCGATATTGTTTTCCGACATACTCGTCATCCCGCACGCCATGGGACAGGATTTGTGGTTTGAAACAGGCGAAGGCCCGCGACTGGCACCGCCGCTGGTCGATCACGACTGGCAAAAGCTGACTCCTGCACCAGAGCGGCTGGAGCCGGTCTACGACACCGTGCGCAAGGTCGCGGGCGCCCTACCTGCCGAAACCACCTTTCTGGGCTTCGCTGGCAGCCCCTGGACCGTTGCGACCTATATGGTGGCGGGGCAAGGCAGCAAGGATCACGCGACCGCACGGGCAATGGCCTATGCCGACCCCCAAAAATTCGGCGAGCTGATTGACGCCATAACCGCAACCACCATTGATTATCTGTCAAAGCAGATCGAGGCCGGGGTTGATGCGGTGCAATTGTTCGATAGCTGGGCAGGTTCGCTGTCGCCGGCACAGTTTGAACGCTGGGTGATTGCGCCCAATGCGGCGATTGTCGCCGGGATCAAGGCGCGGCACCCCGACACACCAGTGATCGGTTTTCCAAAAGGAGCCGGTGGCAAACTGGCCGCCTATGCGCGCGAAGTTGGGGCCGACGCGGTAGGGGTTGATGAGACGGTCGATCCGGTCTGGGCCGCGTCTGCCTTGCCCCAAGGACTGCCGGTGCAGGGCAATCTCGATCCGCTGGCCTTAGTCGCGGGTGGCGAAGCGCTTCAGTCCGCTGTCGCACGCATCCTCTCGGCATTTGCCGACCGCCCTCATATTTTCAACCTCGGCCACGGCATTGTTCCGCACACCCCCATTGCACATGTCGAAAAGCTGATTAGCTTGGTGCGCGGCAATTAAAGGATACTATCGGAATTCCATATCACCGTAGGGCTGAGCTTGTCGAAGCCCGCTTCACGGTCAAAAACGTCAGTTGAAACTTGAAGGCGCCCTTCGACAGGCTCAGGGCTACGGTGTAGGAACAAGTGGCGGAACATCAATGACAGAAACCATCGCTATGCTCTATTTCTGGCTGAAATCGGCCCATATCATTTTTGTGATTTTCTGGATGGCGGGGCTGTTCATGCTGCCGCGATTCTTTGTTTATCATCAGGAAAGTCCGGCAGGCAGTGAAGAGGAAGCGCGTTGGGTGGATCGTGAGCGCCGCCTGATCAAGATCATCCTGAATCCATCGATGGTGATTGTCTGGATCGTCGGGCTGCTGCTGGCCTGGCATATTTCCGCGCTCAGTGAAGGCTGGTTCCATGTGAAGCTGCTCGCGGTGCTGGGGCTGTCAGCCTATCATGGCTGGATGATCGGCTATGCCAAAAAACTCGCCACCGGCGCGCGCCCGCTGGAAGGCAAGAAATTGCGGCTGCTGAATGAAGTGCCGGGAATTGCGGCAGCGGTGATCGTGATATTGGTGGTGGCAAAGCCGTTTTGACGGCTGTGAGTGGGAGCTATTTTGTGGGTGAAAGCCTATCCGAAGATATTAAGTCGGTGCTACGCAATATCGGTACGGAGCTGACGCAGGGACGGGATGTAGGTGCTAGTCTGCTAAACTTGCGTCCCATGCTTCATGAATTGGCGCCAAAATCGATTGCATCCTGTTCATATCAAATTGCTCATGCTGCAACACTATACCGACGACATGAAAAACCTACTTGGCTTGAACGAAATTTCAAAAAATGGTTGTCAGTAACAGAGCAACTCATAAAATATCCACAGCTCGCTGAGGTTTTGATATTCCATTTTGACGGGTACATTCGTGAAAAAGCGTTGCAACGACTTGTTGGTGCATTGCCGAGTGCGTTCATATGTGCAGCAATTGTATGGCGGGCGAATGATTGGGTACCTCAAGTCCGTGCAGCAGCAGAAGCTTGTGCCGCTCGTACATTCCCGAAAACGGATGGAAAAATTCTTGCCAATGCAATGGGAGGTATATTAACCGATCAAGAAAGTTGGGGGCGTTGGAACACGATGCCTCTACCATTTCAGGAAGTGTTGAAACGCCCTGATGTTATAAAGGCCATTTGCGATCAAATAATTAGCACCGCTACGAGTGCCAACAGTGCGGTGTTTCGATATGCTTTGAAGATAGGGCTATTTGATCAACAACTGCCTTTAATTTTCAAATCCGCAAAGCAGCCGTCGCTAAGGGCGCTTTCATTTAATGCATTATTCGATGGTGAAATCCGCTGGCCAGAAGGGCGCCGAACCTATTGGGTCGACAAACCATTGGGTATAAGCCGGACGATATCCGAAATGAAAACACGCCCACTATTTCTTGATATCAATAAGGACCATTTGTTGCTTTCTGCGCTTAATGATAAATCGCCCGTTATGAGACGTGCAGCGATGGCCGCGCTTATCCGACATCAAATTATTTCATCACGGGCACAGGAATTTGCCCAGAGTATGCTTTCTGACAGATCAAAGGCTGTTCGGGAACGAGCACAATTTATACTTTCTCGTTGTGCGCAAATTGGATAGATTGTCCCACACCATAAAAAATATGCGTAACTTATCAAATTCTTATAAGAAATCCGAAAAACAACTTTCCTACACATAACCATATAGGTTAGCCGATTCGGTGTCAGACAGGCCTGCGGTCATGAACGTGGGGCTGGATGATGGGAGGCCGGGGAGACATCCCGGCAACGGTCGGTGCGGGGGGCGTGTTTTCACGCAACCAATGGGGTCTGTTCGATCAAACCCAGACCAGCGCACACCGGTTTCCGAAACGGCGAAGGCTTTTGGCTTCGTCTTGCATCTGCAAGGATGCGGCAGGCAGCGGGTGGGTGGAGCCTCTTTCCCGCAAAGCTCTGGTTGGCGGAACATTGACAAGGGGCGGTGACGGGAAAGAAAGCCCCTGCAGGCCTCGTCACCACAATCCAGCACAGCAGGGCCGGAAGCCGCCCAGCGCTTCCGCACCGACCGTCCCTCTTTTTGACCCACCAAGGGATGAGTGCGCCCGAAATCCGGGGTTCATTGACTACTAGGAATTGACTAATGTCCCAATCGAGCCTATTTCCTCCTCCAAGCCCGTCCTGGGCAAACGGCGCATTATTGCTTTCCACCACGCGTAAAACACAAATACGCGAGCCAAAATCAACGAAGCGCTACCCAAATTTTCCAATTCAAGCTGGTCGCTCTTTACGCCAGCAATCTATCTACAGCGGAAACCGCACATGCATTTAAAAGAACTGAAATCCAAAAAACCCGCCGAACTGGTTTCGATGGCCGAAGAGCTCGAGATCGAAGGCGCATCAACGCTGCGCAAGCAGGATCTGATGTTTGCGATCCTCAAAGAAATGGCCGAGGATGGCGAGCAGATCGTCGGCGAAGGCACAATCGAAGTGCTGCCCGACAGCTTCGGCTTTTTGCGCAGCCCCGAATCCAACTATCTCGCCGGCCCCGACGATATTTACGTCTCGCCCAATATGGTGCGCCAATATGGGCTGCGTACCGGTGACACCGTCGAGGGCGAAATTCGCGAGCCGCGCGACGGCGAACGTTATTTTGCGCTGACCAAAGTGCTGAAGGTCAATTTTGATGATCCTGACGCTGTGCGTCACCGCGTCAATTTCGATAACCTGACCCCGCTTTATCCCGACAGCAAGCTGACGCTCGACAGCCTTGATCCGACGATCAAGGACAAGTCGGCGCGCGTGATCGATATTGTTTCGCCGCAGGGCAAGGGCCAGCGCGCGCTGATCGTCGCGCCGCCGCGCACCGGTAAAACCGTGCTGTTGCAGAATATTGCCAAGGCCATCACCGACAACCATCCCGAAGTGTTCCTGATCGTGTTGCTGATCGACGAACGGCCGGAAGAAGTCACCGACATGCAGCGTTCGGTGAAGGGTGAGGTTGTCTCCTCAACCTTTGACGAGCCCGCCACCCGCCACGTCCAGGTTGCCGAAATGGTGATCGAAAAGGCGAAGCGTCTGGTTGAGCACAAGCATGATGTCGTCATCCTGCTCGACTCGATCACGCGTCTCGGCCGCGCCTACAACACCGTTGTTCCCTCGTCGGGCAAGGTGCTGACCGGCGGTGTCGATGCCAACGCCTTGCAGCGCCCCAAGCGCTTCTTCGGTGCTGCGCGCAATATCGAGGAAGGCGGTTCGCTGTCGATCATTGCCACCGCGCTGATCGATACTGGCAGCCGCATGGACGAAGTGATCTTTGAAGAATTCAAGGGCACCGGTAACTCGGAAATCGTCCTCGACCGCAAGGTCGCCGACAAGCGTATCTTCCCGGCATTGGACGTCGGCAAGTCCGGCACTCGCAAGGAAGAATTGCTGGTCGAGAAAGACAAGCTCACCAAAATGTGGGTGCTGCGTCGCATATTGATGCAGATGGGCACGGTCGACGCGATGGAGTTCCTGCTCGACAAGATGAAGGATTCGAAGACCAACGAGGATTTCTTCGATTCGATGAATCAGTAGAGACTTTCAGCCGATGCTGACGATTCTGCCACCGATTGCATATGCCCTTTGCGTAATGTTCATTTTGTGGGCGGCTGTGACAAAAGACGTCAATCGACTTAGCTGGATTGTGCCCTCAATCTTGGGCATCGCCTTTTTCGGAGTGACAATGCAGGTTTTGCTCGCCGAAGGGCTGATGCAATTCTGGTTCAATCATGTCGCCAATCTCGCCGGCAATCAGGTCTGGTTTGATCTGCTTATTGCGGTGAGCATATCCTTCTACCTCATTGTTCCGCGTGCGCGTGCTGTTGGGATGAAGCCATTGCCCTGGGGAATCGCCGTGTTTGCTACCGCTAGCGTTGCGCTGCTGCCGATGGTGGCACGTTTGCTCTGGCTTGAAAAACGTCGTTGACGACAAATGACGGCCGAAACCATTCTTGTCGTCGGCTGCACCGGGGCAGGCAAAACGACCTATGCGCGCAAGCTGGCCGATGAGCTGGGTGCGCTGCGTTTTTCCATCGATGAATGGATGATGCCGCTCTTCGGCCCTGATCAGCCCACACCGATCCGCTTTGACTGGATGATGGAGCGGGTCAATCGCTGTGAGGCGATGATCTTCTCGCTGGTCCAGCAGGCGGCGGCGCGCGGGGTTCCTGCGGTGCTCGATCTGGGCTTCACGAAATACGAGCATCGCGAAAAGTTCCGCTCCCTCTGTGCTGATGCCGGGCTGAGCGTCGCGGTGCATTTTGTCGATGTGTCGCGAGAGGTCCGCTGGCAACGCGTTCAGGGCCGCAATGCTGAACAGGGCGAGACCTATGCGATGCAGGTTGATCGTTCGATGTTTGATTTTATGGAAAGTATGTGGGAACCGCCAAAGGCAGACGAATGGGAAATGGGCGGCGGTTGCCGTATAACCCCATAAAGTGCTGCCCCATAAGGTTCCTTGACGACGAATAGGGATATGATGTTAGATCTGCTTATACTTGCCAGCCATGCCGCAACGGCGGCGCCTTCTTTGGGTGGACCCGCCGAAATCTGGGCGGCAATCGTCAAGGATTTCTCCAACATCACCTCGCCGTCGGCTTTCTCTGCCTTTGTCCAGGTTCTGATGATCGACATCGTGCTTGCTGGCGACAATGCGATTGTCGTTGGCGCACTCGCGGCAGGACTGCCCGCTGATCAGCGCAAGAAGGTGATCGCCATCGGTGTGATTGCGGCACTGGTTTTGCGCGTGGTCTTTGCGCTGATGGTCTCTTGGCTGCTTGGAATTGTCGGGTTGGTGCTTGCGGGCGGCATCCTGTTGTTGTGGGTTGGCTGGCGGATGTACCGCGACATCGGTGCTGATCATGGCAGCGATTCACCAGGGTCTCCTGAAATTACGGGTGACGAGGATTCGGGGATCAAACCGGCGAAAAGCTTTGCGGCGGCAGCATGGGCGGTGGCGCTCGCTGATGTGTCGATGAGCCTCGACAATGTGCTCGCGGTTGCGGGTGCTGCGCGCGAACATCCCGGCATATTGATCGTTGGCCTGATCGTTGCGGTCGCGCTGATGGGAATTGCGGCCAATATCATCGCCAAATATATCGAACGCTTCCGCTGGATCGCGTGGATCGGTCTTGCCGTGATCATCTATGTCGCGCTGAAGATGATCTGGGAAGGCTGGCACGAGGTTAGCCCGCTTGTCTTGCCACTGGTTGGCGGCTGATGGACACGATTTGGCGCACACAGCCGGTGCTGGAGGGCGAGCATGTCCTCCTGCGCCCGATGGTGCGCTCAGATGGCCCTGCCATAGTCGAGGCGGCGAGCGATGGCCGGTTGTGGGAATTGTTCTACACTGCGGTTCCCGGCCCTAACAGTATCGAGGCCTATCTCGACAGCGCGGAAGCCGAAACCGCTTATGGACGTGCAATGCCCTTTGTTGTGATCGACAAGGCCTCGGGGCGGTTGGTCGGGGCAACGCGCTATATGCGGATGAAGCGAGAGGCAAAGCGGCTCGAAATTGGCACCACTTTCTACGCCAAATCGGCTCAGCGCACCCCGGTCAACAGCGAAGCCAAACTGCTTCTGCTGACCCACGCTTTTGAAGTCATGGGCTGTCGGTGTGTCCAGTTCCGCACTGACCATTTCAACCAACCCTCACAGCGCGCGATCGAACGGCTGGGCGCCAAACGCGACGGACTGCTCCGCAACCATAGCATCATGGATGGCCGGGTGCGTGATACTGTCGTCTATTCGATCATCGAAAATGAATGGGAAGGTGTGAAGCGTAATCTGTTGTTCAGGTTGAATCGCCCACTATCACTCTGAAATACAGTGCGATTTCCGCACTGATTGGGACATGGGGGCTTTTCATGAATATTTTTCGTTCCGCATTGCTTGCGCTTGCGGCGGTTTCGGCACTTTCACCAGCGGCCTTTGCCCACGAAGATCATGACAAGCCTGAATTCAGCTATACCTTCCCCGACAGCGTAAAGGCGCACCCCGCGCTCGCTGCCCAACTCGAAAAGCGCAAGGCAGAGATCAAAACCGAATTTGACAAGGACCTTGCCGACGCGTCCGAGGATTCGAAGCTCAACAATTATCAATATCAGACCGACTGGAAGGTTGATTCGGAAACCCCGGATTTCCTGGTGCTGTTGTCGAGCAACTACACCTATTCAGGCGGCGCGCACGGGATGTTCTGGAGCAGTGCAATCCTGTGGGACAAGAAGCAGGGCAAGGAAGTCAAATTCCTCGACCTTTTCGCCGATCCGGAAAAAGCCAAGGCCGAGATCATGCTCGGTTATTGCGCGATGCTTGATGCCGAACGGCTAGTGCTGCGCGGCGAACCCACGCCCAAGGATGATATATTCGGCGAATGTGTTGATCCGTTTGAATTCGGGATCGTCTATCCGGTCAAACTCAACGATAGCAGCTATCTGCGCATCGCCTTCACCCTGCCGCCTTATTCCGCAGGTCCCTATGTCGAAGGCGAATATGAATTCGACACCGCCGCCCCCGACCGGATCACATCGCTGCTGAAGCCCGAATATAAGGCGCTATTCCAGACCTATATGTAGGGAACCGCATTGGGCTATTCAGTCAGCCCAGCCACTTCTTGAAGAACGCCACGGTCCGCCCGTCGGCCAGCTGCGCCCCTGCCTCATTGCGGCGGTTGCCCATTTCGGCGGCAAAGCCGTGGTCGAGCCCTTCATAGTCGTGCAAGACGACTTTTGGATGATCGTCCAATCCGGCATGCATTGCGGTCTGGGCTTCCGGGCCGACAAAGCCGTCGGCGGTGGGGATATGCAGCATCAAAGGGTTTGAAATTGCATGACTTTCGTTCAGCATCTGATCAATCATGACGCCATAATAGCCGACTGAAGCCGAGATATCGGTGCGCGCGGCGGCCATATAGGCGAGCCGTCCTCCCAGACAATAACCGACGCAGCCGACTTTCTCTATCAGCGCCGCACCCAATTCACCCCGGCGGATGGCGTGGATTGTCGCCTCGATATCCTGCACTCCATCATTGGGGTCATATTGCTGGAAATAGCCAAAAGCTTCCTGCAGCTGCGCCTCGATATCGGGGTCCAGCTCAACATTGGGGGTAAAGCGCCAGAACAGGTCGATGGCGACCGCCAGATAGCCGGCATCGGCCCAGGTCTCGCATTTCTGCCTGATGCCTGGATTGACCCCGAAAATTTCGGGGATGACGATGATCGCCGCCTTTGCGGTTCCATCGGGTTGCGCGACATAGGCGCTGAACTGGCCTGATCCGTCGAGCGCGGTGATCGATGTGCTCGTGCCCATGAGACTCTCCTCACTATATGGGTCGCCGCGCGCAGGCGGCGATTGCCCCTTTGGCTTATGCCACTATAGTGCAGTTCGCAATCCGGGAAGGAGGGAGCAGTCCCATGAAATTCAATATAGAAGTCGACACCACCCCCGAAGAAGTCCGTCGTCTGGTCGGCCTGCCTGATCTCAGCGACGTTCATGACATCTATCTCAGCAAGCTGAAGGATGTCGCCGACAAGGGGATTACTCCCGACATGGTGCAGGGGATGATCCGCAACTGGGTGCCGATGGGTGACCAGAGCATGGATTTCATCAAATCGCTGATGGGCGGGCTTGCCGGTGGCGCAATGGGCGGCAAGGACAAGAAGTAGAATCACCTGATGGACAGCGTCGACACAATCTTCGCGCTGTCCAGCGGCGCGCCGCCTGCGGCGATTGCCGTGGTTCGGATTAGCGGAACTCAAGCGTTTGAGGCTGTTCGGGCATTAGCGGGCAAAGTGCCGGCTGCGCGCAAGGCATCGCTCAGGACTTTGCGCGACGCAGACGGTTCAACACTCGACGAAGCGCTGGTGCTGACTTTCCCTGGCCCCGCCACCGCAACCGGCGAAGATTTAGCAGAGTTGCACCTGCACGGCGGCCGTGCAGTGGTGCGCGGGGTGGAGGCGGCGTTGGCGGCGATGCCGGGCTTGCGCAAGGCCGAGCCTGGCGAGTTCACTCGCCGCGCTTTCCAACACGGACGTATCGACCTGAACGAAGCCGAAGGGCTGGCCGATCTGCTTTCTGCCGAAACCGAATGGCAGCGCCGCTCGGCGCTGGCAATGGCGGGTGGAGGATTTAGTCGACAGATTGAAGACTGGCGCATGGCGATATTGGTGCTATCGGCGCAGGTTGAGGCTGTACTCGACTTTTCTGACGAAGGCGATGTTTCTGAAACGGAAAATACAAATATATCAAAAAGATGTTTAGAATTGCATGACGTCATGACGCGACAGCTTTCCGCGCCATCAGCAGAAAAATTGCGCGATGGGTTACGTGTGGTGCTGGCGGGCCCACCCAATAGCGGCAAGTCGACATTGCTCAACGCGCTGGTTTCGCGCGAAGCGGCGATAGTCTCCGACATTGCCGGGACCACGCGCGATTTGATCGAGGTTCCGGTGTCGTTTTCGGGAATGCCTTTCCTGCTGACCGATACCGCCGGTCTCCGGGACGACAGTCAGGATGCGATTGAATCAATCGGCATCGACCGCGCCAATGCGGCGATCGCCAACGCCGATATGCTGTTATGGCTCGGGACAGAGGGGGAGGGACCAGAGCATAGCCTCACGCTGGAGATCGAAGCCAAGGTTGATGATCCGTCCCATTGTATAAAATCGTCAAATTCACTTCGGTTATCGGCCAGAACCGGAGAAGGAGTTGTGGCTTTGATCGACTGGCTTGTCGAAACCGGTCGAACCATGTTGCCGCCACCCGACAGTTTCGCCATCAACCAGCGTCAGCAAGGGTTGTTGAAGCAATGCGCCTTGTCACTGTCAGCCGCCGCCAAATCGACAGATCTGTTGGTATCCGCTGAAGAACTCCGCCAGGCCCGGCTCGCGCTCGACGCTTTGACTGGGAGGGCGAGTACCGAAGATATGCTTGACGCGCTGTTCGGACGGTTTTGCATCGGGAAATAAAGCGCGAGCGGGTTGTTTCACGTGAAACATTTGCTGCCTGTGGCGAATCATAGTGACTCGCTTTGACGCCCTAAGCCGCTTGAGCTATGCGCGGCTCTCATGACAAAACGGTCTGACAA
>Ga0075154_10000253_pt1 | contig 47639 bp, 31 predicted proteins | sample JI71714BDNA_FD_70965 | JGI IMG/M metagenome (GOLD analysis project Ga0075154, IMG submission 70965) | Wastewater effluent complex algal communities from Wisconsin, to seasonally profile nutrient transformation and Carbon sequestration -... | ecosystem: Engineered > WWTP > Effluent > Algae... | reverse complement strand
GTCAAGACAAGGAAGCCCCCGCTCTACATCCTTCTGCCAGAAATCGGCCGCGTCGCACTGTGGACAGCGACTGGCCAGTCTGGCAGCCAGCTGTTCGGCCGCTGTCCGGATATGTTGCTGCCGGGCTGGACAATACATAGCCCTAAAATCGGGCAGCAAACTGATGGTTTCACCAGCCTGCCAGTGCGTCCCGGCGAGGATTTTTTTGATTTGTGCAGCTTCAGTTAAGCCTTTAAACCAGGTCTGATCGCGCTGCAGCATCCAGCCCTGCCCCAGCATTTGTTGCGCCCACAGCCGCTCGAACCCATCCATATCGGTAAACTGCAGCATCATCAGCGGGACCGGACCACTGGCCACTGCAACGATATCCTGCTTGGATACCTTGTCATGTAGCAGCAGAATTTCTTCGTCCCAACTGACTAAGCCTGGCATGGGTCCGCCACCGAAACTGCCCTCACTGCCGAGGCCATAGCGACAACCGGTCAGTTCAGCCGCCAGTTGCGCTTTGCGGCGGGCGCAGGCCAATGGTGTCAGTTCCCGCTGAATTTCGCCGGAAAAAGTACCAAGCTGGTCGGTATCAAATGCGGTCGTCACCTGTAGCGTCAGGCCCACCGATAACAATGCCGCCTCAACCAGCGCACCTTTTTCATGCTGTGTCAGCAACGCAACCCTATTATCAGCCTGGCCTGTTGCCAACTCAGCTGTCATCAGAAATAGCCCTCTCGTTTTTTCCGCTCCATTGAGGCAGATTGGTCTTTGTCTAACAAGCGCCCTTCGCGCTCGCTGGTTTTGCTGGCCAGCAGTTCTTCAATAATCTGTTCAACCCGCGTGGCATGACTGTGCACCGCACCGGTTTGCGGATAACACCCCAATGTGCGAAACCTCACCATGCGTGGGGCCAGTGACAATTGCTCGGCCGGCGTTAAAAACTCCCGCATTCTGTCGTCATCCAATACCAGCACCTGCCCGGTTTTTTCATCCACCCAGCTCAGCCGCTCGGCGGCGAAATACAGCGGGACCAGATCGATGCGTTCTCTGGCGATGTAACTCCAGATATCAAATTCAGTCCAGTTTGACAACGGAAAAACCCGCATCGTCTGCCCGGCGCGCAAATCCGTATTAAACATTTGCCACAGCTCCGGACGCTGCGCTTTCGGCTCCCATTGCTGGTGTTCATTGCGTACCGAAAATACCCGCTCTTTCGCCCGCGAACGTTCCTCGTCTCTGCGCGCACCGCCCAGCGCAGCATCATAGCCGTAATGCTGCAGCGCTTGCTTGAGGGCGACAGTTTTCATCTGATCATTGTAAACAACCGAACCGGAACGGATCGGGTGCACTCCTTGCTGCAGTGCACTGTGATTGGTGTAGACCTCAAGCTTCAGCTGGTGCTGCTGCACCAGTTTATCGCGGAATCTGGCCATCTCAGCAAATTCCCAGGTCGTATCAATGTGCAGCAGTGGAAACGGCACCGGAGCCGGCGCAAAGGCTTTACGGGCCAGATGTAACATCACCGTGGAGTCTTTGCCAATCGAATAAAACATACAAGGATTGGCAAAGCTGGCGGCGACCTCGCGCAGAATATGAATACTTTCAGCTTCCAGCCGGTCTAGGTGTGTTTGTCTTAGCATAATGCGACCTCCTGCCAGGTGCCTTGTTGCCACTGTTGCATTTTTTCGCCCGGTTGCCACTGCCACAAGTACAACCAGCCATTTTCGACCAGAGCGCGCACATCCGCATGCTTTGCGAGGATATGTTCAATGGCCTGCTGTGATGCAGCCACAACTGCGGTCAGGCGCAGTGGTTGATGCATAAAGCGTTCGCCATTGTGAACGGATTGCTGCGGCAGTCCGATCCGTAAGTCACCGCTTTGTCCTTCAAACACCCCGATATGCCCGCCGACCGCATTATGCAATACCTTATTGCCACTGCCAAAGGTGTGCGGATCTGTGACTGACGCGTTGTATTGCATATTGATCCAATTGGTGACCACTAAAGGTGCGGTCAACAATAACTCCAGTGTGCTGCCATCGTGGTCCAGTTCAGCCGCATAATCGTGCAAAAACACGCGGCCGGAAAAATCAACGCCTTTGGTCCATGCTCTTGGCGCGATGATAAAAGCCGCGTTATTGGCTAAGCCCCACTCAGGCCGGGTTTCCGACCAATCGCCTGCTTTGGCATGTAACTGCTGGGCTAAATCTGACGGCAGCGTCTCAGTATGCCAATTGTGGAAGCGTTCGCGCTGCGTAGCGGTAGCCGCCTCGCGCAACCAACGCTGGACCTCCGGCGGGACCGCTGCAAAACATTGGATCTCATCCGTCGTGGTGTTATGTAATGCCGCCACAAACCGGGTGCTTTGGGGTAACTGCACACCCGAGGCCGCCATCTGCGCCCGCACCGCCGGGTCATTCAGCAAACCCGCTAAGACCCGGCTGTTCACCTCACCGCTTTGACCACCGCAGGCGCCACATTCGAGGCAGCCTGCATGTAAATTGTTGTTTGATTGACTGCCGTGTCCGACAATCAGCACCGTCGGTGCAAACTCCGTGAGCCCCATCAGATGTAAAACTTTTATCGCCAAATCAGCCTGCGCTTCAACACTGAGCGGCTGCCCATTCAGACTGAGCGTCCATGATTCTGTATGGCTCAAATCAGCAAACAAATCCGGTTGTGATTGTGGCCGCAGGGTCTGCCCGATTAACGCCGGTAACGCCAGCCAGCCGCTACTTTCCACCATCGCAAACGACGGTAAAGCCGCGCGCCCTAACAACTGTTTTTGCCCGCGGCGCAACGCGCTGCGCAACAAAGATTCTTGCGGCTTATTCGCTGTTGCCGTCAACACCGGCGCCAGTAGTCCCGGTAGTTGTGGTCGACGCAGTTGGCTCCCTGCCGGTCGATATTCAATCGGTAGGCCAAAAAACCCGGCAAAACCCAGCGTCTGGATCGCCGCATCTTGTTGTTCCAGCTGTCGGCGAATCGTTTCGGAACGGACATCGATACAAAAAACAGCTTGCAGCTTTGCCGCGGCTTGCGGCTGCGGCCCACGCTGACTGAGCTTTGCAACCAGTGCCTGTTGGTACTGGATCTCGGCGGCACGCCACCAAATCCACTGCACTTGTTGTTGTGGCATGATGAAGTCTAAGCGATGCGGAATACCGGATAATTCATTCAACCATTGCGCCCGCAGCCGGACAAATTGTTCCGGCGCGACTGCTGCCAGATAATGATAAGCTGCCAGTTCCCATCCCAGCATCATCGCCATTAAGTCCAGCGTCAGTGAGTGATTTTGTCCGGCCAGCCTTGCTTGCCAGCTTTGATAGGCAGACCAGCTGGCCCAGCCATTGATCTGACGCAGTAACACCTCAGCATAAAATGACCAGTCAGCACCTGCTAACACCAACTCCTGCTCGGCATGGGCCAGCAGACCAGGCAGATCTTTCGGCAGGCGAGCATAATGTTGGTGTAATCCATCCGCCGACAGCAGCAAATCCAAACCTAAGTCCGCCGCAACAAACCGGTGATACTGCTGGTATAAATCGCCTTCCGCAGTGAGGTTCCCATCGTTTTGCTGAAAATACCAAGCACAAAACTGGCTGACATGCGACGTGAGTTCAGGCAGCCACGGCAGCCGTTCCGCCGCTAAACTGCGGTCAAGACACTGCAGGACGGTCAGATGCTGCGCATTAGCAGATCCGGTGCTAAGCGATTTCAGGATGAACTTTTGAATATCTTGTTCCGACCCGGCTTCTTCCAGCGCCAGCTTCAGTGCATAGGCACTGAGCGCCCCCCGCTCAAACAGCGCAATACTCTCCTTCACATCGGGCAGCGTCTGGATCTGATGCAGCACCTGAAACCGGGCGGCAACATCGATATATGACTGGTGTCGCAGCTCCCAGTAAGGATTGACTGCAATCATCTGATCCAGTGGCCAGGTCGGTGCGATTTGCTGACAAACCTGATGTAACCGTTGTGGCAGGGACTGAGAATTCATTAAGGTGTTATCCATCATTTTCTCCTGTTAAAACTTATGGTTACTGTTAAATGGGTCATAAGGCAGCACTTTGAGATCAATAGGCCAAAGCCGTTGTGTGACACGGGTTAACCACTCGTCGAGGTACAGCCCGGCAAACAACGCGTGTTGCCAGCGCGTGGTCTGCGGTTTCGGCTGTTGGGTTTGCAGCAGCCAGCTCACCGCCAGCAAAGCGAAAATCAGCAGCAGACACCACAATTCAAAATACAGCGGGACTTGGGGGCTAATTGCCAGGTTAAAGACATCCGGCGCAAACCATTTCCAGCTCAGCAGTACCACAAACAAGCCGGTGGTCGTCGCCACTGCGCGCAGATAGTTGCGCCAGTCTGCGGCATGACTGGTTAAGTAGAAACTGAACGTGATCACTAACAACAACCAGAGGCTGACCGCGCCCTGCATGTTGTAAGCGGCGACACCAAGAGCACCGAACAGCAAGATAAAGTGCAGCACAAACACCAGCGGTTTTAGCGCTGCGCCTTTGATTTGCCGGACAAATATTTCGTCAGTGACCGCGTGGCCAGCCGTTAAAAATGCATGTGCTTTGTAAAGTGAATGCGCTACTAAGTGCAACAAGGCTAATTCATACAACCCCATCGCACATTCAAGAAGCATAAAGCCCATTTGTGCACTGGTAGACCAGGCGAGGCGCACTTTGATACTGACACGGGTCTGCATGATCAGGGCACACAGGACTAAACTGACCCCGGCAGCTATCAGCAAAAAGCTATTTGCAGCGCTGCTTTGTACCAACAAAGGTGCAAATAAAATCAGTAAGTAACCACCTAAATTAATGACCCCGGCATGCAATAAAGCACTGACAGGGGTCGGCGCATCCACCACTTGGATCAGCCAGCCATGCACCGGTAACTGCGCACACTTCAGTAACGCTGTCAGAACTAAACAGCAGGCGGCCACACTGAGCCAAACCGACCAGGTGGTGCTGGGGAGTTGCGTTAAAATCTGGTCAATCGAAGCGGTGCCAAAATGCTGGAACAGGATATAAAAGCCCACGGCCAGGCTCAGCTCACCAATCCGGGCAATCACAAACTTCTTGTGAGCCGCCAGCACGGTGCGCGCGCGATGCGGATAAAACAGTAACAGGCGGTGGAGGGACAAACTAATCACCATCCAACCAACCAGCAGCAGCAACAAGTGATTGGCCAGCACAGCAAACAGCACCGAAGCGAGCGTCAGTAACAGCCAGCGATAGAAAAATGCCAGACGGGGCTCACCAGCCATGTAGCGGACGCTAAACCGCACCACCACCCAGCCGATCAGCAGAACCAACCCAGCCATCAACAGACTGAGCGGGCGCACGCTCAACCAATGTTCAGTGCCTGACAGCGGTTGCGCGACCAGCAAGGCCAGGATGACGACGAAAATACCGGCAGTCCATTCCAGACTCCGCACCGAGCCACGCGCCAGCGCTGCGGGCGACTGACGGCTCCACCCCACCCAAACCGCAGTCATTGCGGGGATCAATGGGATCAGCCATAACAACACCAACGTAATTTTTTCCAGCATCCAACACCTCCATCTTTCAGTGGGTGGATTATCGGATACTGTTGTTGCTTAAATAAAATACATATATTCTATCTAACCATTCTCTTTATATGAACGATAAGACGAATGAATTATCATCATTTGTATTATTTCTGGCGGGTGGCAACGGTCGGAAATCTGACCCAGGTCGCCCGGGAATTGCATATTTCCCAATCTGCTTTATCAACACAAATCAAAGTGTTAGAACAGCGATATCAGCTCGAGCTGTTTGAACGGGTCGGCAGGACTCTGCGCCTGACTGACGCTGGCCGTCAGGTGCATGCGTACGCACAGCAGATATTCAGCACCGGCTCAGAACTGGAACAACTGCTGCAACGCGGCATTGCACCGGCCCAACAAATCGTTTCGATTGGTGTGCTGACACATTTGTCGCGAAATTTTGCCGAGGGTTTTATTGCCCCTTTGCTGCATAAACCCAATCTACAGCTCAAGTTGTCTATCCGTGGGATGACAAACCTGTTAAATGGCCTTATTAATCATGAATTTGATTTCATTCTAACCAACAGGCCCGTGCAAACTGACGGTGCTCAGCATCAATGGCTGCATCAATTGCTGAAACGCCAATCCGTATCCATTATAGGCCCTACAGCGCACCGGCCAGCCACGGAGTTTCCGCTCGGCTATCAGCATAAACAATGGGTGTTACCGTCCCGGAACACGGAGATCCGCGCCCGTTTTGATGCGATCTGTGCCTCATTGCAATACAAAGCTGAGGTGTTGGCTGAGGCTGATGATATGGCGATGCTCCGGCTGCTGACACGCGACAGTGGGGCACTGGCGGTACTGCCACCGCTGGTTGTCAAAGACGAGATTTCGCAGGGGCTCCTTAGTGAATACCAAACGCTGACTGGCGTTGAAGAGTACTTTTACGCGATTTCAGTACCAAGAAAGCAACAATCAGATCTGATCAGACAGCTATTGCGCGGTGAACTCTAAGCGGCAGGCCAAAACACGGCAGGCCAGATGCTAGCGGCTAAACGCAAAAGTGGGGGTATTGAGCGATTAAAGCAGAAAAATCAGGCTGATTTCTAAACAAAACTAGGTACAATGATTAACTATTTTGCCACTCATCAGGGATCCGATGCACGTTGTTATAGGGAATAGTACAGAAGTACAGGCGCGGCAGGCCGGTATTCAGGCAACCGGTGCTGCGTTGAAAGACTTGCCCGCCCAACTGACTCCGCGGCTGGCTTTGGCGTTTTGCAGTGGCGAGCTGGATGCACATGAGTTTTATGCCGGCATCCGGCAATTACTCGGCGATTGGGTTCCGGTCGTCGGCGGTTCGGCGATGGGTTTGTGCTGGGCACAGCAATGTATCACGCAGGGCCCTTGTGCCGCCGTGGTGATTCTGGCCGGCAACGACTGGGAATGGCAACTGGCAACCAGTCAGGATATTTATCGCGATCCGCATTTGTCTGGCGAAGTGTTGGCAGGCCAATTACCCAGCCTGCCAGATAGCCGTTGTCTGTTGTTGTTTTTTGATTCGGTCCGCTTTGCGGCCACCGCACAACACCCGCCTGTTTTAGTCCCGTCAGGCCCGATCATTGCGGGCGCGCATCACCCACGTTTAAGGCATTTGCCGCTATTTGGCGCCGGTTTACTCGGCGATGGAAATTTCAATCTCACCTGGCAATTCAGCGGTGACAGCGTGAGCCGTCACAGCGCCAGCGCTTTGCAATTGGCCGGCCAATTTCAGGTGGAAAGCTGCATTATGCATGGTTGCGTACCAATATCAGATCGGCGTTTTACCGTGACTGATGTGTTTGGACAATACCTTTATCAATTAGATCATGAGCCAGTAGTGCCATTGCTGGACCAACTGACTGGCAGCAGGGACTGGCGGCATTTAAAACGTAGTCCGACCGGTGCACCATTACCGGTCACTTCGATAGCCCTCGCCCGCCCGCTTGGCGATACCCCCGACGAGCAACAGTTTGTCACCCGACTGATGACCGGTGTGATGCCAGGCGACGAAGCGGTCATGTTATTTGAAGCCGATTTTGTCAAAGGCCAGCAAGTGATGCTGATGCGCCGCGACCCGGCGCTGATGATGCAATCGGCACACGACAACACCAAGCGCTTATTGGCCCATATTGAGGCCAAGGGACAGCAAGGGCGCCTGGCGCTGTATTTCGACTGCGGCGGTCGCATGTCAGCGATTAGCGGCAGCGATGGTGAAGAAGCTGAGATCGTGCGCGATTTGTGTGTCGATGCCGGTATTCCGTTTTTAGCCATCTACACCGGCGTCGAAATCGCGCCGCTACAGGCTGCCAGCTATGGGCTGGACTGGAGCGGCGTGTTAGTGATCCTGACGCAATAAACCAGACTTAACCTTTGCGTTTATTCTTCACTTTCTGCTGATTTTCTTCGCAAAGACCAATCAACGGCAGTTGTCGCAGGATTTGCATCTCTGGATCAATTTGCAGCTGATCTTGCGCTTTCAGCTGCACCGGGCCTTTGCTGAAATCCAATACGGTCGGCTGACCATTCAACACCACTGGTACCGGCATCGGGAAAGGTTTGTCCGCCGGCACTTTCCAGCTTAACGTGCGCACGTCGCCGACAGTACTGTCCATCAGCTCCGGCAGCGCAGCCTGATACAAATACACATCAAACAGCCATTGGTAATCTTTGCCGGTTAACCGGTTCACTATCGCGATAAAGTCTTCCGTCGTGCGGTATGCGGGCGTCATTGGGTATGACATGGCCTGAGTTTGCGCAGTGCCATATAAAAGTTCCCGGCTGGCCTGCCAGAACAGTTGTTCACCAATCAGATAACGCAAAGTATGCAAAACCCAACCACCTTTGCCGTAAATATCTGGGTTAAACGCATCATCCGAGCTGACAGTCCCGCTACGCACCACGGGATCACAGTTCAGCAGGCCCAAATACGATTTGTACATCTGGTAGTTATAGGCCGCGATACCCAGCTTATCTTTGGCGTAAGCTGGCTGCATATAAAGGCCAAAACCTTCATGGATCCAAGCGTGATTCAGCGTTTTGTGCGTGATTAAATTGCCAAACCATTCGTGCGCCAGCTCGTGGTGCGCTAGCCAGTCAAAGCCATAATCATCACGTTTATAGCCCTTGCCATAGGCATTGACGGTCTGGTGCTCCATGCCCAAATGCGGCGTTTCGACAAACCCAAGCTTCTGATCCCCCCAGGGATAAGGGCCAAGCTGGCGCTCAAACCATTGCACCTGCTGCAGCACATCCTGTTGCCACAAGGTTTTGGCTTTGTCAGCATTTTCCGGCAGCGCCCAGAACTCGACCGCGACTTTGCTGCCGTTGACACTGGTGTAACTGTCCTGCACCCGCTGGAACGGACCGATATTCAGCGCGATGTTGTAATCGCTGGCCGGCACTGACAATAACCAGTCAAACTGCTGTTGGTCTTTACCGACCGGCGTCACTTGTTGCAACACACCATTGGTGACAGCAGACAAGCCGTTGGGGACGGTCAGCCGAAGACGCATCGAATCGGCTTTGTCAGCGAAATGGTCTTTGCAGGGCCAGAACAAATCACAGCCTTCGCCCTGCACTGCGGTGGCAATCCAGGGTTTACCATCGGGCGTTTTGGCCCAGACCGTCCCGCCGGCCCAGGGCGCGTTTTTCGCCACATGTGGCTTGCCGTGATAAAACACCGCCACATCAACGGCAGTGCCCGCCGGCTGCTCGGCGCCTAACGCAATCGTCAGTACGCCGCCATGGCGCTGATAGGCTGCCGCGGTTCCACCGACTTCAATCTTGTCGATGTGAAATCGGCTATCGAGTTTTAACTCGACCTGCGCCGAAGGCTGCAGCAGCACAAAGCCGGTACGGCCGACCCCGCTGATACTTTGTGCCGCCGGATCAATCTCCAGCACTAAATCATAAGTTTTGACATCGGCCGCCTGTGCCACCGCCGACAGCGGCTGGCCGGTATCGCCAATCAGCGGGTCGAGCGGAGCGACCATGGATTGGCAGCCCGCCAAACCACCGAACGCCAGGCCCAGGGTGATGAAACGACCCGTTTTGCGATGTAGCTTTTTCATAAAAATCAGTTCCTTCTGGCCAGATGTCGTGATGCAGTCATCCATAATGCCAGTTGTCGACGTATTGACCAATGCAGCGATGTGCGGACTGTCTCCGTTGCCGGGGTTTTGGTCGCGGCGGTCTGGTAATCACCTTGTGCTGGCAGTAGTTTCGAAATCACACAACTCATTCACGAGATTGCTCACGGAGTATGCTTTGATGCGTATCAATCCTTTATCTTTGTTAATTCCGCTCTTGCTTCTGCCAGCGACACACAGCCTGGCCTATGACCGGATCACCGGCCATGAGTTTGCCAGCCGCTCCGAAGTCATCGCAACGCAGGCCATGGCCGCAACCAGCCAACCCCTGGCGACACAAATTGCGCTGGACGTGATGAAGCAAGGTGGGAACGCCATTGATGCAGCCATTGCTGCGAATGCGGCTCTCGGGCTGATGGAACCCACCGGCTGCGGGATTGGCGGCGATTTATACGCCATTGTCTGGTCTGCCAAAGACAAAAAGCTTTATGGTCTGAATGCATCGGGCCGTTCACCCAAAGGGCTGACGCTGGAACAGGTGCAGGCCGAAGTGAAAAAACTGGGCCGCACCGACATTCCGCCACTGGGCATGCTCCCGATCAGTGTGCCGGGCGCCGTAGATGGCTGGTTCAGCCTGCACGAAAAATTTGGCCGCTTGCCGATGAAACAAGTGTTGGCGCCGGCCATTTCTTACGCCGAGAACGGCTTTCCGGTGACAGAATTGATTGCGTATTACTGGAATAACTCGGTTCCGAAGTTATCCGACCAACCGGGTGATTTCACCGGCACTTTTACCATCAACGGCAAAGGCCCGCAAACCGGTGATATTTTTAAAAATCCAGCCCTGGCTTCAACTTATAAACAACTGGCCAGCGGCGGTCGTGACGTTTTCTACAAAGGCGACATCGCAAAAAAAATGGATGCCTTTATGCAAAAAGAAGGCGGTTATCTGCGGTATGAGGACTTTGCCAGTCATACTTCTACCTGGGTTGAGCCGGTATCGGTGAACTATCGGGGTTATGATGTCTGGGAGCTGCCGCCCAATGGCCAGGGGATCGCCGCACTGCAAATGCTGCAGATCCTGAAAAATTTTGACCTCAAAAGCATGGGATTTAACAGCCCGGAAAGCCTGCATACGCTGATTGAAGCGAAAAAACTGGCGTTTGAGGACAGAGCCAAATTCTACGCCGATATGGATTTCGCTAAGGTGCCGGTAAAGGAACTCATCTCGGAGGCTTATGGCCGTGAGCGCGCCAAACTGATTGGCCCCAAAGCGGCACAGCGGGTGGATGCCGGCAATCCGCATCTGTATACCGGCGATACCATTTATCTGACCACGGCCGACAAAGACGGCAATATGGTCTCTCTGATCCAGAGTAACTATCGCGGCATGGGGTCCGGTGTGGTTGTCCCAGGTCTGGGATTCGTCTTCCAGGACCGCGGCCAGATGTTCTCCCTCGATCCGAAACATCACAACGCTTACGAACCTGGCAAACGCCCCTTTAATACCATTATTCCAGCCTTTGTCACCAAAGATAACAAGCCTTATATGAGCTTTGGCGTGATGGGCGGTGCGATGCAGCCACAAGGCCATGTGCAGATCATCGTCAATATGATTGACTACGGCATGAATCTGCAGGAAGCCGGCGATGCTGCGCGCTGGCAGCACCTTGGCAATACCGAACCGACCGACAACAGTGATATGTATCTGCAAAACGGTGGCTACACCGAGGTTGAACGCGGTATTCCGTGGGAAACTATCCAGCAGCTGATGCAAAAAGGCCATGAGGTCCGTTACGGTCTCGGTGGTTTTGGTGGCTATCAGGCCATCAAAAAAGACCCTGTTAACGGTGTCTATTACGGTGCTTCAGAATCACGCAAGGATGGCCAGGCCGCTGGTTTCTGAGCAGGCTCTGAGTTGATAAAACGCCGGCGATTGCCGGCGTTCTCACTTAGAAGTCTCTGGCATCCATACATGGTAAGGTGATAGTACAAGTGGTGCCCGCTCCGGGGCTGCTCTGAAACTCGATCTGCCCGCCATGCTGCCGGATGATGGCATAGCTGACGGTCAACCCAAGCCCGCGGCCATCTCCGACATCCCGGGTCGTAAAAAATGGGTCAAAAATCCGCGATAGCACTTCTGCCGACATGCCATGACCGTTATCTTCAATCGCCACGGTGACATGGTCATCACCCTGTCGCTGGCAAATTAACCGGATGCAGGATGGCTGTGCTTTTAGCGCATTATCGACAATGTGGGTCAGCGCTGTGACCATTTCGGTGCTGTGCACCTCAACAAGGACGTCACATAGCTGCTGTTGAAGCTCAATCCCCGCCAGCCGTTCCGGCGCAATATTGCACCAGACATTGGCCCACAGCTGCACAAAGGAGACGCGGACCGCCGCAGACTGGCCCAAGATACTAAAGTGATGCAGCTGGCCGACAATGTGCTGGATCCGGCCCATGCCGACTTCCAGCTGGCTGACGATATCGGCCGAATCAGCCAGCAGCCAGTCAGCATCTGACGCTTGCAGGAGCCCGACCACCTCCGGATATTGTTGGCTCGCGTTCTCCAGTAAAACGGTCAGTTTTTGTTGATAGCTGGCTAAAGTACGGATATCAGCCAGACAAAATGCCAGCGGGTTATTAATCTCATGGGCCAAACCGGCCGTTAACTGGCCAATCGCCTGCAACTTCTGCGACTGCAATAATTGTTCATGTGCCTGTTCCAGTTCCAGTTTACTGGCTTCAAGCTCCAGAACTTTGTCGTACAAGGCTCTGGTTTTTTCCTGTAACAAGAACTCAGCCTGCTGGCGCGCCAGCTTTTCCCGTTGCCAGGCTCGCGAATAATCGTAAGGTTCGCTCATTGTGGTTCCGGAAAATGCACAATCAAAGTACAGCAATCGGCACCATCGTGCATACAGACCGGATGACTCAGCCTGATTGGCGTATTAAATTGGCGGGCAGCCCCCTCAATCAGACCTTCCGCCGCGTGACACATCTTGCGACGTGACTGGTAATACATCACCAATTCATCCGGTTTACTGTCATCATATTTAAAACTTGGCAGATAGGAGTCCGGGTAAACCCGCTGCACTTCTTTGTGAATGGTTGAATCAATTTTCAACAGAAATTCGCGTAAGGTCCGGCAAGACTGCAACTGTGGCGGCAAGGTCGCGTAAAGCTGGCCAAATAAAAAGCCACCAAAACTACGCACTAAATCCGGCGCGGCGATACCGGTATGCTGACTGAGCAGCGTCACCAGCTGCAACAACTCCGCATCGTCATACCTGGCGCCTGCAGTATAAGCGCCCTGACTGGGCAGCGCTGCCGCATCAAGAATTTGCTCCCAAACCGGCAGCCCCAACTGTTCAATCACCATATCCGCCAGCGCGGTGTAAACGACACCCTGCATATCGACCTCCGGTTCATTCCGTACGACTTTAGGAATAGCTGGAAAAACGCTAGGCGGCAATAGCGACATTAAAGATAATTGCGACAGAAAAACGCCGGCAGGTGCCGGCGTGGTCATAGTGATCAGACGGACCCTAACAATTAATCAGTACCGATCCGGGCTTTGATGTCATTAATTAATGGCGACTGCCCCATGCCGTTCGCATTCGCCCAGTTTTCCAGATCTTCTGCCTGTAATGCTTTCGCTGGCATCTGTTTGACAAAAAACGAACCCACTTCATAGGCATCACTGCGCATGGCAAATTTGATCAGCGATTCTTTGTTACATTGCACAGCATCGTAGATTTTACGTAAGTTCAGTTTGTTGTCAGATAACAGTTTGCGGATCCGGCTTTTGTCATCCGCTTTGGTGTATTCACACAACGAAATACCCCATTGTTCCTGCGCTTGAGTCAGGGGTGCGGTAAAGGCAGCGATAGATAAAACGATAGCGGCGGTCAAAAATTTCTTCTGCATAACAACCTCTTGTCAAAATCCATTCAGGAAACGAAGCATCCAAAACAATGCTGTGTGCAAAGTATTGGCGCTTTCGTGTGATTGGCAAGCACAACCACCGCAAATTCGGCGAAACATGGTGTGTTTGCAGAAAAAAGCTCCACAATTCAGAAATTTACATCAACAATCACACATCATATTTACATCCCATGGCGCGATTGTTCCGGAGGTTTGTCCGATGCGCATGAACATGGCAAACAGATCTCAACCTGCAAACCAGCGCGGGTGATACCATCGGCTTGCCAAAGATTTTCCGCCCAGATCCGGCCACCACAAGTATCGATAGCTCGTAAGGCGATACTCAACCCCAACCCGACACCATCATGTTGCTTATCCGCACGAAAAAATGGATTGAATAGCAATGGCAGCAATTCCGGCGCAACCCCCGGACCATTGTCGGCAATCTGAATACAGAGCTCGTCAGCAGCACAACGACTATCCACCCGGATCACCGCACCGGAACCGGCATACTTAATTGCATTTCTGACGACATTTTCCAGTGCACGATACAGCAGCTCTGCATCCGCTTGCACGACCACAGCCGGATTATGCGTCAACATCAGTAACTGCTGCCGGCTTTGCGCTTCAAGCGCAGCATCCGCACAAATCGAATCCAGTAACTCGTGCACCGGGACCACCTCCAACCGAGGTTGTACTTCACCACTTTCCAATCGCGAAAAAGTCAGGATCTCACCAACGAGTTGGTCGAGGCGGTCGGCTTCGGCTTCGATTTTGTCCAAGGCGACTGCCAGATCGGCCGGATGTTGCCGGACTAAACCGGTCAATAACTGTAAGCGGGCTAAAGGCGAGCGCAGTTCATGTGAGACGTCATGTAATAGCCGGCGCTGGGATACGATTGCCTGATAGACCTGTTGTGCCATTTGATTAAAACTACGAGCCAATGCACCAAATTCGTCGCGCCGCCCAGTCATATCAGCGCTGAGTTGAGTTTGCCACTGCCGCTGTGGTAATTCGCTAAGCGCACGCTTTAGCTGACGCACGGGGGCAGCAAAATACCAAGCCAACCCCAAGCTGGCAGCGATACTCGTGACCACCACGGCAGCAAGCAAAAATAACGGATGAAACCAAAAAGGGGGACGTGGCGGCGGCTGCAAGCCAGCACTGGCTGGACCGGCATCGCCACGCGGGTTCAGACGATCTCGCCCGGTCCAAAAGCGCTGTTGCCGGAACTGTTCTTTATCAACCAGAACCAGTTGCAACTGCACTGCATCCGCCTGTATCGTCAGTTTTTTTTCTCTCGGACTGGCCTGAGCTCCGGCCGGAACCGGACGTCCGAGCAAATCGGTCCCGCGGCTATCCAGCACCAGAAGCTGCTCACGTGCCATCGGATCAAGTTGCCAGTTTTGCACCAGTTTCAGTAACAAGGGTAAACCGCCATCATTGACGACCTGCTGGGCATTTTGCAGAAAAAACCGGCCTTGCGGACTCAGCAGCGCCCGATGTTGTTCAGATGACTGAGTCAGCTTGTTCAGGGCAAACACTGCACCAAAAGCCAAGATGAGGGCAAGCCAGAATGCCAGCAAAAACTTCCAGAACAGCTGCCCCATGTCATCTGCTCCTTATGAACTGTATTTCAACCACTGGTAACCTTTGCCACGTACAGCTTCGATCCAGGGTTGCTGATCCGGGCGGGGGCCCAATTTGGCGCGGATATTGGAAATATGGACATCAATACTACGGTCATATTGTGACAAGGTTTTACCGAGTCCCTGCGCAGAGAGATCTGCCTTACTGACGATCCGGCCAGCCTGACTGACCAATAACCACAACAAACTAAACTCAGCGCCGGTCAGCTCTAACGCTCGGCCGTAGACGGATGCACTGCGACTGGCAGGCGTCAGTAACAACGGTCCCTCATGCAATTGTAGGTCCGGCTGTTGCTGCAGCTGGACCCGGCGCAAAATCGCTCGGATCCTGGCCACCAGCTCGCGCGGGAGGCATGGTTTAGGCACATAGTCATCTGCTCCCAACTCCAGCCCAAGCACCCGGTCGATATCATCGCCGCGAGCGGTCAGCATCAGCACCGGTTTGTCACTGAACTGACGCAGCCGCTTGAGCAACGAAATCCCGTCCAGCTGCGGCATCATCACATCCAACACCAGCAGATCATATTGCTGTGCCAGCGCCAGTTGCAGGCCGGCACAGCCATCGTTTGCCACGGTCGTCTGAAACCCTTCGCGTTGCAAATAAGTTGCCAGCATCCCCGTCAGTGCTTTGTCATCGTCGATTAACAGTAATTGCGCCACATTTTCACCCAATTTCGCATAAAACTGCCTGCTATGACCTATGTTAGCGAAAAGGGTGCCCTGCATAGCAGCAGCTTTACATAACTATACGTTTAGCAACGAACACCGTCTTGTGAAACAGCTGTGTTTATGGCAGGTCTATCCGGGTATTGGGCAACCCCAGACTATGGACGCGGCGCAGCCAGTTTTCCAGCTCCTCCGGTGGCACAGGTTTACTGAGTAAATATCCTTGCACATCATCAACATCGAGCTGACGCAACTGATGCAGCTGGCCAGCCAGTTCAACGCCCTCTGCCACGACCCTAAGCCCCAGGCTGTGACCGAGCACGACAACCGAATGCACAATGGCCCGATCATCCGGGTCGGTCAGTAAATCACGAATAAAGGAACGATCGATTTTCAGCTTATCGAGTGGAAAGCTTTTCAAATAAGCCAGACTGGAATAGCCGGTACCAAAATCATCCAGCGACAGGATCACCCCCAAACTACGGATTTGTTGCAGCAAATGCCGGCTTTGTTCGACCTGGTCGGCTAAGACCGATTCGGTCAGTTCCAGCTCGAGCTGACTGGCCGGTACTCCATACTGAGTCAGCGCTTGCTGCAGCTGCCGCAGAAAATCCGGATGCCGCAACTGTATGGTGGAAATATTCACCGCCACTCGTAATGTCAGGCCTTGCTGACGCCAGCGGGCCAGTTGCTTCAGCGCCTGTTGCAACACCCATTCACCCAGTTCGACAATAAAACCTGAATGTTCCGCCAACGGAATAAAACGGGCCGGACTAATAGAGCCAAGCTGAGGATGCTGCCAGCGGATCAAGGCCTCCACACTGACGATCTGTTCATCAGCCAACGCCTGCACCGGCTGATAATGCAGGCAAAACTGGCCGGCATACAAACCGCTGCGCATGCCATGTTCCAGTTGCAGCCGTTCATGCAGCCGTTCTGACATCAGTGGGCTATAAAGGCTATATCGGTTGCGACCAGAGGCTTTAGCAGAATACAAAGCAATATCGGCCATCCGTTGTAACTCAGCGAAACTGATGCCGTGTTGCGGAAATAAGGCGATACCAATACTGGGACTGACCTGCAGTGTGCGTTCTTCCACCGTAAAGGCTTCAGCCATCAGGACTATCAGCTGGTGAGCAGTCTGGATCACATCATGTTCATTGCGGCATTGCCGGATGAGGGTAAATTCGTCTCCGCCGGCCCGGCTTAATAAATCCTGCTCAGTCACCAGCAGCTTGAGCCGTTCGGCAACTTGTTTTAATAAAGCATCGCCGGTGTCATGCCCCATCGAATCATTAATATGTTGGAAATGATCTAAATCGATATGATAGACCGCCAGCTGCTGCTGCTGTTGCAACGCATTGGCCAATAATTCGCGGGCTTTATCCTGTAACGCGGCCCGGTTCGGTAGCCCGGTTAACTGATCAACAAAAGCCAGTTGCAAGATTTGTTGCTCATACTGGCGATGCTGTGTCATGTCATCAACAGTGCCAATCATGCCATCGAACTGGCTGTCTTTGAGCAATGGCACCAACCAACCACTCAAATACAACGGGCGGCCACCCGGGGTTTGCATCGGTAACATTTCAAACCGCACCGGCGTCAGCGCGTGCAAGGCCCGATAGTAGAACGGCCGAAAATGCTGCAGGGTCTGCTCCGGAAATTCCGTCAGTATGTTTTTGTTGAGTAAATTAGCCTCCGGCACAGACATCAGCCGGCTCAGCCCCAGATTCAGATAAATCAGTCGATGTGAGGCATCACCAACCCAAACACCGGTCACGACTTTGCTCAGCACCGTGGCATAAAAATCTTTCAGCTGACTCACTGCTAAATCAGCTTGTTTTAATGCGCTGATATCGGTGTTACTGCCCACCATTCGGCTGGCCCGGCCTTGTGCATCGCGCTCAATCACCCGTCCCTGACTAAGTACCCACACCCAATGACCCGTTTTATGGCGCAAGCGGAACTCCATCTGATAGAGCGGATCTTCCCCTTTCAAATGCCTGACCAACGCCACGCGAGCAGCGCCGGCATCATCCGGATGCATCAAAGCCCACCAGGTTGCAAAGTTCTGACCCAGTTCATCAGGTTGATAACCTAACATTGCTTCCGCTTGACCAAAAAACTTGACCTGACGACTTTGTAAATCCAGCTGCCAGATGCCTAAATCGGACCCCTGCAGAGCTCGGTTCACATGATCGCGCGTCCGCACACTGGATTGATGTAAAAACACCAGCAGATAGCTAAACAGACTCATGATCAGAATATAACTACTGATGCTGAGTAACGATTGCAAAGGCTCCGGATCGGCAAAAATACCACGCCCTAGCACTGTGCCGATCACGGCCAGACAGGTGATCACCGCGACATTGACTGACGCGGCCCACAACCCCTGACGCAACACCACCCACAGCAACATCAGCAAGGGAACAAATAACAACGTCGGAGACCAGTGCTGCGCATTAGGCGACCAGAACACCGCCAATGCACTGAGCACCGATAAACCTAATGCCGACCAGAAACGCCAATCCGATAACAAATTGCAGTGGATACGCTGAAAACACAGCAACGGAATACCAAACACCAGCACACCAAAACTATCGCCAAACCACCAAGCCAGCATGGTAGAAAACCATAGCGTGTCGCTGATCTCGCCACTAATCCACAGCTGACTGGCACCATTGACTGATGTAATCAAAGTACCGATACCTATCGACAGCAGCAAAAACCAAATCAAGTCACGGCCATTATCGAGCTGATAACGTAATTTTTTGATGGCAAAACAACGGACGGCCAGCGCTGGCGCCAGTGCACTACCAAGACCGAGGGCAACGCTGCCGGCCAGAGGCACATCCTGTAACAGCGCGAATACAGTGACACTGGCAGCAATCACAATGCTATAACTCAAACCTAAGCGCCAAAGCACAGCGATCGTAAAGCCGGTTGCCGGCCAGATTAAGCTGATATGTTCGTTAAAGACGGGAACCTGTAACCCTAACCAACTCAAGCTCAGGTGGATAAAAAAAACCAGTGCCATAGTCAGCAACCGGTGTTGGTTAAACCAGGATAAAGCGGGCATGACAGGCAACAGCTGCACTAAATGTTTCCCCGGCTGGATAAATGAGACATGTCAGTATAGCCACTGCGCAAGCGGTCGTAAAAGCGGCACAGGAGAAAGCACCAGCCGATGCTCTCCTGCGGGAAAACTCAGCGCTGCTGTTGACGGATTTGCTGCAGCAACACTTCCGCACTACTGACTTCAAAAGTTTTTGGTAAATCCAGATTTAACAACCGAACCTCACCATTGACCAGCAGCATGCTGTAACGCAGCGAGCGGATGCCGCCAAAATCACCGCTGTCGGTCGCCATACCAATCGCGCTGGCAAACTTACCCGCACCATCGGCGATAAACTGCACATCACCGGCTTGCTGTTGTTTACCCCAGGCATCCAGCACATAAGCATCATTGACTGCTGTGCATAAAATCCGATCCACACCGGCCTGGAAAAACTGTTCAGCCAGCGCAATAAAGCCCGGCAAATGCGATGCGCTGCAAGTCGGCGTAAAAGCCCCGGGCAGCGCGAACAACACGACGGTTTCACCGGCAAACAATTGCTCGGTGGTGAGAGTTACCAGACCATTGTCGGTCAGGCGCTGAAAGCTTACTGCCGGTAACGATTGACCGACGGCGATACGATTGTCACTCATCAAAACTCCATGCGGGTCAAAACCCGGCGTTGACGTACACATCAAATCTATTGTTTTTGCCTTCGATGCTCATGGTCGGCTTTTTACCAGCCAGAAATTCAGCATAACCAGGCCGCTTCACCACCACCCGGTGTTTCGCCAGAGCCAACGCCGGTGCCAGCAAAGCATCAGCGTCTTCATCAGCCCCCACCACATCATGGAACGCGCGCATCTCTTTTTTCACCAGCGCAGATTTCTCGCGGGGTGGAAACATCGGGTCGAGAAACACCACATCAGCTGGCGGCAGGCTCTGCAGCGCTTCAGCGGCACTCAAATGTACCAACTGCATCTGTGCCGGCAGCCAATCGGCAGTTTGCGCATCCAGCGCAGCCCGACGTAAACCGTCGGCCAATAAGGCTGCGACCGCCGGATTACGTTCCACTAACGTCATCTGTGCGCCTAAACTGGCCAGGACAAATGCATCGCGGCCAAGGCCTGCTGTTGCATCGATCACGCTCAGGCCCGGTTTTTTGTTTAATCCCACCGCTTTAGCAATACCTTCCGCTTTACCGCCGCCGAATTTACGCCGGTGCGTGGCAGCACCGCTGGCAAAATCGACCAGAATATCGCCCTGCTTTGGCAAATCGGCATGACGTAGCACTAAGGCGCCATCCTGCAGCGTCAGATACCAACCCGCCGGTGTGTCGCATGCGGTCAGCGCAAAGGGCGCTAACAGCGCCAACAATTCCGCTTCGAGCGGACCGGCAATGCCGGCGCGGTATAAGTGAGTGACCGGATGCATCATTGCGTCGGTGCTCTGGCAAAACCCACGCGGTTATCGCCGACACTCAGCGACACCACCTGACTGATTTGTTGCAAAGGCCGGCCGGATTGTTGCTGCCAGTCGTTAAACTGTGCCTGAATTTTTTTCAGGCTGGTTTGGCTATTCAAGCCACCATCAATCACCTGATAAGCCCGCAGGTAAGCTTCAACATCCTGACTCAGTAAAAAGGTATCTTTGCCCATCGCCCGCAAACTGTAAGCTCCGGTATTGCCACCAAGCCGCGCGCCGCGTTTTTTCAGCAGCGCCCACAGGTCGATGATGCGCTCGCCCGGCCATTCGGCTAGCAACGCGGCAAAGGAACCATGCTCCTGTTCCAGTTCGTGGATCATCAGGGCATTGGCCTGAATACTCAGTACTTTGCCGGCATTGCGGATAATGCGCGGATCAGCGGCTTTTTCGGCCAGCATTTCATCGGAAAGCAGCAGAATCTTTTCCGGCACAAAGTCAAAAAACACCTCGCGAAACCCCGGCCATTTTTGCTCCACCACCCGCCAGACAAAACCGCTCTGAAACACCTTTTTGCTAAAAGCACTGAGCCAGTCGGCATTGCTGTAACGCAGCAATTGTGCGGTACTGAGCGGCTGCCCCAATAACGATTCCAACGCGGCGCTGCCGCCTTTGCGGTCCGCCGCGCGCTGATAAATACTGCTGAATTTTTCGACCATCAGACGTTAAACCCTGCTGTGAAACCAGTTTTAGAAGGCATCGCCGTTGCCACTGGCAACACAAAAACCACCGACTAATGCCACGCCGGGTTCAGGCACCACGGCACAATCGGAGACCAGACCGAGCCGTTGCTGTTCCGCCTGCACCAGCTGGTTGTAGCGCGACACTTTTTGCAACAGCAGCCCTTCATCCAGACCCTGTGTGGAATAAATCAGGTAAGACGCCGGTCCGCCGCAGGGTTTATGACCAAAGCCGGTTTTTTTACATTGCGCTGGCTCCGTGGCGGCAGCGGTGCCTACCAGCGCTTTAATTTCAGCAAACAGCGCTGCAGTTTCAGCAGCATCCGCCGCCGGAACTGCTACGGGCGTGGCTTGATCTGGCACTTGCTGCATGGCTTGCTCCTTTGCAATGACTGGCGCCGCAGCGCCGGTGTTTGGTGCCGGTGCCGGGCCGCAGGCGCCAAGTGCCAGCGCAGCACTCAGCGACAGGATGCAGCGCAGCGTCCGGTGGGTCATCATGCTGCAATACCCATATGGCGTAACAACGCGGCATTGGATGGTTCACGGCCCCGGAAGGCTTTAAACAATTCCATCGGCTCGGCGCTACCGCCGCGTTCCAGAATGCAGTGCAGGAAATCACGGCCGGTCGCGGCATTAAAAATGCCTTCCTCTTCAAAACGGCTGAACGCATCGGCTGACAACACTTCAGCCCACAGGTAGCTGTAATAACCGGCGCCATAACCACCGGCGAAGATGTGGCTGAAGCTGTGCTGGAAGCGGTTAAACCGCGGCGGCACAATCACCGACACCTGACTGCGGACATCGTCCAGCAATTGCTGCACCCGCCCACCCTGCGCCGGATCATATTCAGCATGTAAGCGGAAATCGAACAAGGCGAATTCCAGCTGACGCACTAAAAACATCGCGCTCTGGAAATTCTTCGCCGCCAGCATTTTGTCTAACAGCGCCTGTGGCAGCGGCTCACCGGTTTCATAATGACCGGAAATAATGGCCAGAGCTTCCGGTGACCAACACCAGTTTTCCATAAATTGACTGGGCAATTCGACAGCGTCCCATGGCACACCGTTAATGCCCGCCACGGCACTGGCGTCAACCTGCGTCAGCATATGATGCAAACCGTGACCAAATTCGTGGAACAGCGTCACCACTTCATCATGGGTAAACAGCGCCGGTTTACCACCGATAGGTTTATTGAAATTACAGGTCAGATAGGCGATTGGGTGCTGCAGGCTGCCGTCGGTACGGTGACGGCGCCCCTGACAATCATCCATCCAGGCGCCACCGCGTTTTTTCGCCCGCGCGTACAAATCGAGGTAAAAACTGCCACGCAGAGCGCCGGTCTCGTCGTGAATATCAAAGAACTGTACATCCGGATGCCAGACGTCGACACCAGAGCGTTCGGTAACCGTGACACCAAACAGTTTGTTCAGCACGGTAAAAAGACCCGCCAGCACTTTCGGCTGCGGGAAATAAGGCCGCAGCAACTCGTCGTTGATGGCGTATTTCGCCATCTTCAGTTTTTCGGCGTAATAAGTCACATCCCAGGCATTGAGCTGGTCGACGCCACATTCTGCTTTGGCAAAAGCCGTCAGTTCGGCTAAATCCTGTTGCGCCTGTGGTTTGGCGCGACGAGCTAAATCGGCGAGGAAATCCAGCACTTGTTGCGGATGTTCTGCCATTTTCGTCGCCAGCGATTCTTCCGCGGCATTGTTGAAATCCAGTAATTGCGCCAATTCATGGCGCAGTGCCAGTGTCTCTTCAATCAGCGCCGAATTATCAAACTGACCGGCGGTTGGGCCCTGGTCTGACGCACGGGTGCAGTAGGCGCTATAAATTTCCTGCCGCAGGGCGGCGTTGTCGGTGTAGGTCATCACTGCGATATAACTCGGGAATTCCAGCGTGAAGACATAACCGTCCACTTCCCGCGCTTGTGCCGCTTCTTGCGCCGCCAGCAAAGCATCTTCCGGTAAACCGCTCAGATCTGCCAAATCCGTAACCTGCTTAAACCAAGCCTGCGTCGCATCCAAACAATGGTTAGAAAAGGTCGACGCTAAATCAGAACTGCGGCTTTGGATCTCGCCATAGCGCTGTTTTTTCGCTTCCGGCAGGCCAATGCCGGATAACTTAAAATCACGTAAGGCGTTTTGAATCACCTTTTGCTGCGCCGGCGTCAGTGTGGCGTATTCAGCACTTTGCGACAGCTGAACATAGGCCTGATACAAGCCTTCATGCTGACCGACCCAGGTGCTGTAATCAGATAACAGCGGTAAACAACTCTCGTAGGCTTCACGCAGTTCCGGCGAAGACAACACCGAATTTAAATGCGACACCGGCGACCACAGCCGGCTTAAGTGATCGGCACTTTCGTCTGTCGCGCACAGGCTTTGCCAGCTGACCGGCTGCGTCGCAACCGCCTGTTCCACCGCTGCACGGCAACGCGCCAACGCTTGCTCGACCGCAGGCTTTACTGCTTCTGGGGTGATCTGACTAAATGGGGGTAAACCGGTAAATTCTAAAAGGATATTGCTCATAGCGGACCTGCAGAGTCGAAGCGCCCGTCTGGCGGGCCGGAGATGGCAATATAATGGGGCACAGCCGCGCCCTTCTCAAGGGCTGTCCGACAATCTGCCGGACCTTTAGCAGGACATCACGCCGGTTGTGGTATGACCGGCCGCATCTGTTTTCCAGCTTCCGCTTGTTGCCGGAGCAGCCAGCGCGGCAAATCGGCCGCCGGCATTGGCCTTGCGATCAGGTAGCCCTGGACGGCATCAATCCCGTTTAACGTCAGGAAATCCAGCTGACGCTGATGCTCGACACCTTCACAAATCACTGTCATATCAAGCGCTTTGCCCAATTTAATCGCCCCCGCCAAGAGTTGCTCGCGGTGGGTATCCAGCATGGTCAGCAACGCCATATCAATTTTGAGTTCAGTCACCGGTAAATTGCCGAGTTTCGTTAACATGGACTGACCAGCGCCAAAATCATCCATCACCAGGGTACTGCCGGCCTGTTTCAGCAACTGCAATGACTTTTGCACAGCCGCAGAGTCCGGTGTCAAGGTACTTTCTGCCAGCTCAAACTTGACGCGCTGCGCGGGTGGGTACTTTTGTTCATGCTGCAGCATGCCGTTGATCAAGGCCGGATTCTCTAAATCCTGTGCGGACAAATTCATCGAGATCGGTAGCTGAATTTGCTGCTCCAGTAGCTGGTTCTGCATTTTACGTACTTCTTTGTAGACCCAGGCGGTAATACTGCTCATCAAACCGGCTTCTTCCGCCAGCGGAATAAACACCGCCGGTGAGACAGGACCCAGTTGCGGATGTTGCCAGCGAATAAAGGCTTCAACCCCGTAGGGCTGCTGATTACTGACCAACAACAAGGGCTGAAACAACAAACTGAACTGGCCGGCGTTGACGGCATGCGCCAGCCCGGCAACCATCGACAGCCGCTGCCGGCTGTCAGCGCCCAATTGATGCTGATAACTCAGATGACCGGCGGTTTTCTGCACATAAGAGATGGCGAGAGCCGCATGGGCTATCAGTTCCTCGGCATCCTGACCAAACTCATGACTGACGGTCACCGAGGCATAATGGGGTTTTAAATCCGGCGTGAAGCCGTCGACGGTGAATTTTTGATGCAACAGTTTGCGGATGCCGGTTAACACCGGCACAAAGTCGGTCTGCTGCACTAATAACGCAAAACGATCAGTTGCCAGCGAGAACAGTGTCTGGTGCCGCTCGGCACCTAAACTGACAACAGCGGTGCCATGACGCTGACACAACACCAGCAATGAGTCGACGTAAGCATTTACAATCGCGGTGCTTTGCCGCCGCCCTAACACGGCTTCAATCCGGCTGTATTGCTGGAATTCCAGCAAAAGCAGCCGGTAACGGGACCGGTGCTGCTGCAGTTCGTAATTGAGCAACTCGACCAGCGCCAGCCGGGAACCAAGGCCATAAAAAGGCGCAATTTTCGAGCGGTTCAATTCTTGTTGCTGCAGTTTGCTCAGTTGCTCGTTCCGCTCCAGCAAGGCTTGCTGCACTTGAGCCTGCCAGGCTTTTTCCAAGTAAATGCCAAGCACCAGACTACTGGTCATCAGCACGGCCGCCAATGCCGTTCCGAGCTCTAAGACGGAACGACTGAAAGCAGACTCCGGCAAAATACCCAAAGCACGTAATGCAGCCAGCACGATACTCAGCGTTAACACCGACATCGGCAATAAAAACAGCACTGCTTTGCGCAACTGACTTTTTAACATCCAAAGCCCGGTGCCGAGCGTCGCCAGCACACAGGCCTGCATCAAATAAACCGCCAGCTGCTTCAGCTCGCTATGCCATGGATAGGACCCCAGTAAAATACTGATTTGTGTCGCACACAGCAGCAATACACTCAGCGCCATCAAGCTCTGAAACAATCGCCGTAACAGGCCGGCCGATAAGTTGAAATAGCTGCAGACAAAACCACAGCAGCTGAGCACTGCCAATGGCAGACACCACTCGGCCAAGCGGTTCCAGCCAGGCGACTGCGGCCACAACCACTGAAACGGTAAACCATTGAGTTCAGCCTGGACTGCGGCAATACAGAGTAATAACAGGCTAAATAAATGCAGGCTGTATTGGCGGGTCACTGTCGCCAATAGCACTGCCAGCAGCGCCGCAAATAATAAAATCCCGAGGAAAAAACTATGCAGCATCTGCTGACGCGCCTCTTGCTGCAAGGCTGCGTCCTGCGCGATATAGCGGATCGGCAGATAACTGAGGCCAACATTGCGCACCCGGAGATAAATTTCAGTGGGCCCAGTCTGTGCACTGGCCTGAACCGGAAACATCAGACTACTGGCCGGGATCAGCCGCTGCGCAAACAAGCGCTGATCACCAGATAGCATCTGCCGCTGTATCTGCTGATCCGGCCCTAGTTGGTAGAAATCGACTTCATCCAGAAAGGGCGCATCCAGCACCAATACGGAGCCTGCTCTGGGCTCCAGCACCAGTCGGAACCATAAAGTGCCAAGACCATAACCCAGCTTACGGGTTGGATCTGGCAATAACTGCCATTGTTCAGCGGCGATTTGACGGGCTTGTTGCGGGCTTTGTACTGCCTCATCCTGCAACAACCAAACCTCAACCGGCTGTTGTGACGGCGCATTGCGGTCGCCGCCTAACGCCAAATACAGGCAAAGCGCAACGACAGCAAACAACACCGCGCTGCAAACCCATAGGGCTTTGGGAATACCAACAGAAACTTTCAAGCGTCATGCCCCGGCCCGCTAATTATTCCAGCGGCTTTTCCATGCAGAAGGTTTGTGAACTGTAACGATATTTGCCATAAGATTGGCACTTTTTAAAGCCTTTATGCAGATAAAAATTCAGCGCCTTGCTATTGATGATCCGCGCTGTGGCCAATAATGTTTTGAAACCATTGCTGCGGGCCTTTTGCTCCAGATAGCGCAAAACCGCAGTGCCAACCCCCGGCTGGCTCGAATACATCCTTTTGATTTCGGCACGATTCGCATCTTCCCGCCGCAACAAACCACAACCCACCGCATGCCCATCATGCCAGGCCACCACAGCCAGCATCAGACCTGCTTCGTTAAAACTGAGTTTCTCCGGCTCTTCATCCAGGCTATGGCCCAACGCATCAGCCAGTTTGCCAAATAAAGCAATCAAGGCTGGTTCTGTCAGTTCAACTTCAGTCATGCGATACATAACGCGCTCCGCTTAGTGCTGCCCGGTAGCCGGAACCGGGGCCATGATTTGTTCAAGTTGCGCTGTCAGCGGACCAACAAGCGCCTGATGCTTCTGATGAATGTAGTGATACATCGGCAATAGTTCCAGTACCGGCACGACCGCCTGTACTTTGCTGCCGGTCATTTGTCGCAGCACATATTCAGCTTCAAGCCGCGGCAGCACTGCAACATCAACCCGGTTTTTGGCCACATACTTTAGCGCCTGCTCCAGAGTCAGAGTGCTGCTCACTGCCTGTACCTGATGCTGTTTCAGCCGTGCTTCGACCGACAACATGCCAGCCATGTAGGCAACTCGCAGCGGCTGTAAATCTGACCATTGCGCCGGCCTGATCGCCGGATCACTGACAAATGCCGTCAGTTCCATCTGATAAATCCGGACTGGGATCCGGATCAACTCAGGAACCTCCACCTGCAGGGCCGCTGAAGCGGCCAGATTGCCATCGATCAGATCACCGCGTGAGGCTTCCAGGCGCAAACGCTCCAATGGCATAGTCTCCAGTTTCATCTCCAGTCCAAGCGCTGTATAGGCCTGATCCATCTTCAGCACGACCGGATGCTGTAACGAGATCTGAGTCAGGGTGCCAATCCGCATCAGCCTGTTTTCTGCAGTGACTGCAGCCGAAAAAAGCAACAGAGATAGTCCGTAGATCCGCAACATCGTCATTTGGGTTCACCGTTATCAGGTACAAATAGCAAAATTGCCGGCGTCCAGCCCCATTCGGCGCACAAAGCCAGCCATTGGCTGCAAAAAATTCGTGATATTGTCACAGGGTTTGGCATACTCGACTCACTGATCACAGTGATAACAATAGTCAAACTTCTGTTCCAGAGGACTCCACAATGAAAAAAACTCTCGTTGCGACCGCCGTCGCTGCTGTACTGGCTTTAAGTGCCTGTACCGACAACAAACCAGCCGCGCCTGCACAAAGCGCTGCAGCACCAGCTGAAGCAGCAACAGCCACTGCAGAACCTGCAGCTGCCGTGACCGCAGAAAATCCGTTACTGAAACGCAGCTCGCTGCAATATCAGGCGCCTGAATTCGACAAAATCAAAACTGAGCACTTCCTGCCTGCCATGCTGCAAGGTATCGAAGAGCATGCCAAAGAAATCGAAGCGATCGCCAACAACACCGAAGCGGCAACCTTTGAGAACACTATTGTCGCGATGGAAAAGACCGGCGAACTGCTGGGCCGCTCAGCCGGCATCTTTTTCAACTTGTCAGGCTCCGACAGCAATGCTGAGATCCTGAAGATCCAGGCCGAGATTTCGCCAAAAATGGCGGCTCACAGCGATAACATCAACCTGAATCCAGCCCTGTTTGCCCGCGTCAAAGCCGTTTACGACAATCGCGCCAGCCTGAATCTGGACGCGGAATCGCTGCGTCTGACCGAAGTGGTTTATGAGCGTTTTGTCCGCGCCGGTGCGCTGCTGAATGATGAGCAGAAAACCAAAATCCGCGCGCTGAACGAAGAAAGCTCGAAGCTCACCACCAAGTTCGGCCAGAACCTGCTGCAAGTCACCAAAGACATCGCGATTTTTGTCGATGATAAAGCCAAACTGGCTGGTTTTTCTGAAGCCGAAATCGCCGCTGCCGCTGAAGGCGCTAAAGCCAAAGGCCAAGACGGCAAGTATGTGATTGAAATCACCAACACCACCCGTCAACCTGCGTTAGCGCAACTGGAAAACCGCGAACTGCGTCAGCAAATCTGGGAAGCCTCAGCGTACCGTGCAACCAAAGGCGAGACCGACAACCGGCCAATCGTGGCACGTTTAGCTGAGATCCGTGCCGAGCGCGCCAAGTTACTGGGCTTTGAGACCCACGCGCATTTCGCGCTGGATCAAAGCATGGCGAAAACACCAAAAGCCGTGATGGATATGCTGGGCAGCATGGCGCCAACTGTGGTGGAGAACACCAAAAAAGAAGCCGCCGCGATTCAGGATATGATCAAACAGAGTGGCGGCACTTACGAGCTGCAGGCTTGGGACTGGGAGTTCTACGCAGAGAAAGTGCGTAAAGCCAAATACGATTTAGACGAAAACGAAGTCAAACCTTACTTCGAATTCAACCGCGTCCTGCATGATGGCGTGTTCTACACCATGAATAAACTCCATGGTATTACCTTCAAAAAACGCCCTGATCTGCCGGTTTATCACCCGGATGTAGAAGCGTACGAAGTGTTTGATGCCGATGGAACCAGCCTGGCTATTTTCTACGCCGATTACTTCGCACGTGAAGGCAAACGCGGTGGCGCTTGGATGAGTTCTTTTGTTGAACAAAGCGATTTGCTGGGCGACAAGCCAGTGGTTGTCAACGTCATGAACATTCCAAAAGGCCCAGCCGGCGAACCAACACTGGTTAGCTATGACAATGTCACCACCATTTTCCATGAAATGGGCCACGGCTTACACGGTATTTTCTCGAAAGTGAAATACCCAACGCTGGCCGGTACTTCAGTGTCACGCGATTTCGTTGAATTCCCGTCAACCTTCCAGGAAGACTGGGCGGCGCACCCGGATGTTATTGGCAACTACGCCAAGCACTACAAAACCGGCGAGGCCATCCCGGCTGAACTGTTGGCGAAAATCATCAAGTCTCGCAGCTTCAACCAGGGTTTCGACACGCTGGAGTATATGTCTGCAGCCTTACTGGACATGGAATGGCACTCCATTCCTGCCGGTACCAAAATTGAAAGCGTGGAAAAATTTGAAGCCGATGCGCTGAAAAAACACGGTGTAGATTTAGCTGTGGTCCCACCGCGTTACAAGTCAACCTACTTCAGCCACTCGATGGGCGGCGGCTACTCAGCCGGTTATTACGCCTACATGTGGTCGGAAATTCTGGCAGCTGATGCTTATGCGTTTGTGCAGCAACAAGGTGGCCTGACATTGGAAAACGGTGCTAATTTCCGTAAAAACATTATGGCAGTGGGCAACACTAAAGATCCGATGGAAGCATACAAGGCATTCCGTGGCAAAGAGCCAACGACCGATGGCCTGTTAATCCGCCGTGGTCTGAAAGCGCCGGTGAACTAATCACCGTTGTTACGCAGTAGTGATGACAGGGGGGCTTAGGCCCCCCTTTTTTATTGGCTGCGCCAGAGCAACAGCGAAAAAATGGACGCAACTTGATCTGACTCAAACTACAGATCCGTATTAGCGCTTACTGTTGGTACCTGTCAGGTCTGGCGGTGCGGATAGCCCGCAGCTCTTGTGGCATCTTGCTCACTGCTGATCTGACGTTTTCCTGTCAGTAATCTTGCCCGGTCCCTGTCCCGGGCTTTTTTTTGCCACGGCACACTCGCAGGCAACAGCAGACGCCAACCTATCCGGCGTTTTCTTCGTTTAAATACTTCAGATAAATCGCCACCGGCGACTCGGTGAGTTGTGCCCACAAGGCTTCGGCAACCTGCGGATGAGCCTGATAGAACTGGTGACTAAACAACAAATGGCCATGCAATTCTTCCATGGGTGGCTCGAGAATTTGCATCGTTGCGGCATTAAAATCAGCGGGCATGGCACTTTTTCCGGCAATTCTGCACACGATGCTGACAGCCTGCACCTTTTCTGCACTCAGCATCTGCAGGGCTTTTGCCTGGCTAGAGATTGGAATGCGTACGAATTGGCGATGGGATAAGCGCTGCTCGATATTGCGTCCGGATTGATGCGCAACAATGACTTTTTGCGTATCGGTAAAATAACTGCCGTTCCAGCGCGCCGCCAGCTTTTTGTCGGTGACTAAACACACTTGTTGCTTGGTAAATTCGCGCTCCGGATCGGGCTGTCCCCCACGCAGCGGAAACACTCCCAGCGCCCGGCGACTATCAGAGTAATTCGCTACCACGGCGTCCACCTCACCACTTTGCAAAAAGCGTAAACAGCGCTGCCAGGGATAACGGACCAACTTAAGGGTTAACCCGGGAACTTGTGCGGTAATTAATTGCAGATGCTCGATGGTCGCACCGGGGCGGACCGCCTGTGGTTTTTCACCACGGCCCAGATAATAAGGAGCGAGCTCGGTGTCCTGAAAACAAAAAGTGAGCGTTGTGGCAGCCGATGCCGGGTGACTGAACCAACAACCAGCCGCCAGTAGAGCGGCCTTGCAGATGCGGCCTAGCTGGGGGGTAGCGATATGAAATGTTTTGGCGTCAATCATTTACCGGCTCGTCGGTCGCGCTGCAAATAGGATCGCTGCATCCTAAACGGGTTGATACCGTGGCTGCAAGTCACAAATTTCTTACGCCCGCCAAGGCTGGTCAGCGCGATGTTCATCGCCGTAACGCTGGCCGCCAGCGTTTTAACCGCAATGCGTTACTGACTACCAAGACACTACTCAGTGCCATAGCCCCACCCGCCAGTATCGGCGACAGATAGCCACAAGCCGCCGCCGGAATGGCCAGCACATTAAAGCCAAAAGCCCAGCCAAGATTTTGCCAAATCACCCGCCGCGTGGCGTGCGCAATCTCAAGGGCAGCCGCCACTTTGCGTAAATCACCATCCTGCAGCTGAATACCGGCCACAGCGGCAGCCACTTCGGTGCCGCTTTGCAGCGCGATAGCTAAATCAGCCTGCGCCAGGGCCGGAGCATCATTGATGCCATCGCCGACCATCGCGACCTTTTGGCCCGCTTGCTGAGCCTGCTGCAAAAACTGCTGTTTCGCCAGCGGCGTCATTCCGGCGTGATAGTCGCGAATACCAAGCACCGTAGCGACCTGTGTCACCGTATGCAGATTGTCACCGCTCAGCAATACCAGCTGATAGCCCTGCGCCTGCAACAATTTCACAGCCGCTGCACTGTCGGGCCGGATCGCGTCCTGCAACCAGAATGCCGCGACCGGTTGTGGTGCCGGATCGAGCCGCAACAGAAATACCAGACTGCCATCGTGCTGCTGCAAATCTGCCGGCAACCCAAGCCCGGCCACCTCCAGCAACGCTGCACTTCCCAGCTGCCAGCGCTCGTGCTGCTCGCCAACCGTTGCCGCGACACCCGCACCAGCCAGGACCCGAAAGTCGCGGATAGCCGGAAGAGCCGCGCCTTGCTCCAGCCGAAAGGCTTTGGCCAGCGGATGTTCACTGTGTTGCTGCAAGGCACAGGCAATGCTGAAAAGCTCAGTTTCAGCCTGAGTCGCCCAAATCTGGCGGGCACTGATGCGGGGCTGACCTTCTGTCAGGGTGCCGGTTTTATCAAAAGCCAACAAATCCAGCTTGGCTGCGCTGTCCAGCACTGACGCATTTTTCAGTAAAATGCCATAACGTGCCGCCTGACCTAAACCCACGACCAGTGCTGCCGGCGTGGCCAGGCCTAGTGCACATGGGCAGGCAATGACCAACACCGCCACCGCGTTGACGATAGCCACAGCCCAGTCGCCATGCCAATAGCCGTGGCCAAGCAACGTCAACAGCGCAATGCCGAGCACCACAGGTACAAACACCGCCGCGACCCGGTCGACCCATTGCTGTACCGGCGCTTTTTGTAACTGCGCCTGCTCAACCTGCCGGATCAGCTGTTGCAGCTGGGAGTCTTTGACACTGCTGCTGGCCTGATACTCCAGCACACCATCCAAATTGAGCGAACCGCCGCGTAATCTGGCACCGACATCTTTTAGCAACGGCAAACTTTCACCGCTGACTAAGGCCTCATCAACCTGACTGCATCCCGCCAATACCACACCATCAAGAGCAATGCGCTCGCCGGGCTTCACTTGCAAACGCATGCCGGGCCGGATCTGCGCTAAAGGCTGCCACTGCCAGTCACCGCTTTGCGCCTGCCAAACCCGCGCTTTGGCGGGTTGGAGTTCTGCCAATGCCTGCAATGCGCTGCGGGTTTGGGTTTTGGCACGCGCCTCCAAATATTTACCGAGCAACACAAAGCTCAGCACCACTGCCGCAGACTCAAAATAGAGGGCCACATGGGCGGCGTGTCCGGCTGGTGCGCTCAGCCAATGCCAGAGCGACAGGCCATAAGCGGCGCTCGTGCCGAGTGCGACCAGCAGGTCCATATTGCCGCTGCGGTTTTTCAGGGCGTAATAAGCACCGCGATAAAAACGTGCGCCAAGCCAGAACTGCACCGGCGTGGCCAGCAGCCATTGCCAGAAGGGGCTCAGCATCCAATCGTAGCCAAACGGCATCACGAGCATCGGCAACACCAGTGGCAAACTGAGCGCCAGTGCCAGCAATACCGGCCACAGCGGTTCTTCGTCAGATCTGCTGACCGGCACGTTGGCGACGTCTTCCGTGTCTGCAGCTGTGCTGGCGATCACCAGCTGATAACCGGCGGCGTGGACCGCATCCGCTAAGGCATCTGTAGAAAAGTCTGCAGTGACGCTAAGATGTAACTGCTGCCCAATCAGCATCACCTCAGCGGTCAGAACGCCGGGGACAGCCAGCGCCGCCTGCTGCACGCGCCGCGCACAAGAGGCGCAGGATAAACCAGCCAGCTGAAATTGCAGCGGTGTGCGGGGCACGACAAATCCGCCGGCTTCTATCGCCGAAATGACAACAGCAAGCTGAGCGCCATCATCAAGTTGCAGCTGTGCTTGCTGCGACAGCAAATCAACCTGGACAGCACTGACGCCGTTGACCGCACTCAGTATTTGCTCAAGGCGACCGACACAGGACATGCAACGTAAGCCATGGACCGGCAGCGTGTGATGAAAAGAGGTCATTCAGAGTGTCTCCGACAGGAACTGTGCATAGTGTGACGTGTTCTCCCCCGGGCAGGTCAAGCAAAGTTTGCAATTGACGAAAAATCCACCAAGCTTGAAGCCACCTTGGCGAATGTCAGAGATCCCCCCGATGAACCCCGAAGATTTTCAAGTCGATGCCGGCCAGCTCACTTTTGATGCGGAAGGCATGGAACAACGCGGTCGTTATTTCAGCCGGATCCCACACGTCCCGACCGACAGTTCCGGCGTCACGCTGGGCCGCGGTTACGATATGCGGGATAAAACCCCGGCGCTGATTCAGGCCGACCTGCTGGCCTGCGGCCTCGACGCGACAGCTGCCGCGCAGTTTGCCAAAGCAGCAGGGTTAAACGGAGCGGCCGGCAAAGCTTTTATCGTACAAAACAATCTGAGCAACTTTGAAATCACGCCCGCTCAGCAGAAATTATTGTTTGCCCTGACTTATCAGCAAATGGTGGACGATGTCTTGCGCATTTGTCAGAAACCGGATCTGGTTGCACGTTATGGCGTCACGAACTGGACCGCGCTACCGGCCAAAGTGCGCGATCTGGTCGTCGATTTGCGCTATCGCGGCGACTATACGCCAGCCAGTCGCGAGCGCTTACAGCCGCTGCTGGTTGCGAACAATAGCGCCGCGATCGCGCAATTGATGGCCGATGAGAACTATTGGTGCGGCGCGGACAAAGTCCCGCAGGACCGGTTCCGGCGCCGCCGCGATTATCTGGCCTGAAGCCTGGCGCGCTGGTGGCGGCATCCGCAGAGCAGCGCTGCAATCAGCGCTATTCTGCCGGAGTTAACTGATACAGCTGTTGATCGTGTTCCTGCAATAGTTGCATAAAGCGGGCGGCCAGCGGCGAGACGGTTCTGGCCTGCAGCCAGGCACAACCAAAACGAACCTTCAGACCTAAGTCCAGCTCGGACACACTACATAATGAACCTGCCGCGAGGTCTGTCGCGACCATAAATCCGGGCATCAGCGACACGGCATCACAATGGCGTAACACGTCTTTGAGCATGCTGGCCAGGTCACATTCCACCGAAAGGAGTGGCATGTTCGGCTGTTTGGCTTGCGGCCGCAGTTGCTCCAGCGCGTAGCGCATCCCAGGCAGTAAGCTTGGGCCCGCCAGCGGATAGCTGAATACATCGGTTGCTGTCGGATGAGCCAGCTGCGTCAGCGGATGCTGCGGCCGGCACACCGGGATCACCGCATGTTGCTGCAGCGCAGTGAAGGCAAAATCTTCCATTTGCTGCACCTGACTGAGCTCGACCACAATCAGGTCAACCTCGCGGGCCCGGGCGCGATCGGGTAATTCCTGCCAAGGCGCTAAAACGGTTTTTAATTGCAGGCCGGGGTGCAGCTGATGCAACCGGCCAATCACCGGCCCCACCAGCGCAGAACCACCATAAGGCCCGACCCCGATGCGCAGTTCCCCCAGCTCCAAACCTTTAGTCAGGGCAATATCCCGCTCTAAATCGCGCGTCGCAGCATCCAGCGCCCGCGCATGGCGCAGCAGCAGTTCGCCGATTTGCGTCGGGACCAGCGCGCCCCGATTTCGCTCCAGCACCGGCGACCCGACACTGGCTTCCAGCGCCTGAATACTGCGCGACAACGCCGGCTGAGTCAGGTGAACAGCCTCAGCGGCCCGGCTAAAACTGCCCTGCTCAATCACCGCCATCAGATGGCGCAGTTGGCGTAGCTCCATATATGAGTCCTAGTAATAATTTTCATACTTTAAATGCATTGGACAAATAGTAACCAAGGTCAGATGATGCAACAACCGTCCGTCCACAAGGATCTCCCAATGCATAAAGCGATGACATGGGTCTTGCTGAGCGCCCTGCTGAGCTTGCCGGCTTGTGAGAAGCACACAGGGCCGGCGGTCGCTACTGCGACTGGCGTGAGCCCGGTGGTGCAGCAGCGCAATAGCGACACGGCCAACAGCCTGGATCTGGCAGACCCGCTGGATATGGCCGAAGCCACACGCGGCTTTATTGCCAAACCCAGCGGCCAAATCACCAATGCCGCAGGGGCGGTGCTGAAAGATTTTGCTGCTTATGACTTTTTGCACGGCGCAGCACCGGAGAGTGTGCATCCGGCGTTATGGCGCCACGCGCAGCTGAATGCCCAGGTCGGATTATTCAAAGTGACCGATGGTGTCTATCAGCTGCGGGGTTTTGACATCGCCAATATGACGCTGATTGAAGGCAAAACCGGCTTTATTCTGGTTGACCCGCTCACCGCGACTGAATCAGCGGCCTTTGCGCTGGCGTTTGCGCGTCAACATCTGGGTGATAAACCAGTCAGCGCTTTGATCTTCACGCATGCCCACGCCGACCACTTTGGCGGTGCGCTTGGCGTGATCAGCAGCGAAGAAGTCCGGCAACGCCAAGTGCCGGTGGTGGCACCTATTGGCTTTATGGCAGAAGCCACCAGCGAAAACATCATGGTCGGCAACGCGATGGCGCGGCGTTCGATGTACCAGTTCGGTAAAAACCTGCCGCGCAGTGTTACCGGCAATATCGACACCGGGCTTGGCAAAGAAGTGGTGTATGGCTCGATGGGGATCTTGCCACCAACCGTCACCATTGATCAGCCGCAGCAGTCTTTACAGATCGACGGCATCAATTTTGTGTTTTACAACCAGCCGGGCGCCGAATCACCGGCAGAAATGCTGTTCAGCCTGCCCGATAAAAAGCTGTTTAACGGCGCTGAAAATCTGAGCCGGACCATGCACAATCTGTTGCCGATCCGCGGTGCCAAAGTGCGGGATGCGTTGCTGTGGTCCAAGTATCTGCAACAGTCGCTGGAACTACTGGCCGACGCTGAGATTTTTATCGCCCAGCACCATCACCCGATGTGGGGCAATGCCCGCATCCGCGAATTCATTACGGTGCAGCGCGACGTGTACAAATATACCCACGACCAGACGGTGCGGTTAATGAATCAGGGCCTCACAGCGACGGAAATTGCCGATCGCATCAGCTTGCCAGAGTCGCTGGCGAAACATTTGCATTCGCGCGGCTATTACGGTGATTTGCGCCACAACGTCAAAGCGGTTTACCAGTTCTACCTCGGTTTTTACGATGGCAATCCGGCCCGGCTCGACCCGTTACCGCCCACCGAAGCAGGCAAACGCTATGTCGAACTGATTGGTGTCGACAAGGCGTTAAGTGCCGCTCAGGCGGCCTTTGATCAGGGCGATTTCCGCTGGGCGGCGGAACTGCTGAACCATCTGGTCATGGCCGACGCCGGTCAACCACAGGCCACACGCCTACTGGCCAAAACCTACGATCAATTAGGCTTTCAAAGCGAAGCGGCGACCTGGCGCAATGCCTATCTGACTGCCGCCCAGGAATTACGCCAGGGCCCACCGGCGAAGGGAGTTTCGAAAGCACAGATGCTGGAGATGCTGTACCGGGTACCCACCGAACGGTTTCTGGAGGCGATGGCCGCCGGACTGAACGGGCCTGATGCCGCCGGTCTACAGCTCAAAATCAATCTGGTCCTGACCGACAGCGCCGAGCAATATGTACTGTGGCTGGAAAATTCCGTGCTGCACTTTAAACCGGCAGCGCCGGAGGCTGACGCCAACGCCACCTTGGCGCTGACCAGCCAACTCTTGGTGAAAATGATTGCCGGTGTGGCTGGCGTCAAAGACACGATTTTCAGTGACGATTTAACCGTGACGGGCAGCAAAATCGATCTGGTGCGATTCTTCGGACTGATTGATAAAGCACCGGCAACCTTTCCGATAGTGACGCGGGCAGAATAAATCACCGCTTTTAGCAAACGTGGCCGGCTGACTTGCTGCAGGGGTAGCCGCTGCTCAGCTGGGATTTACCAGACCTTTACCTGCCACTGACTGTGCGCTGTCATCGGCTTCTGCCACACTGCTAACAGTCAGGGGCCATACAGGGAGTCAGGTGGATGCCAATGCAGCGGAAAATCATCAGCACTGTGATGATGTCTATATGTCTGGCGGCTTGTGGCGGCGGCGGGAGCAGCGACACCAGTACGCCAGCAACACCCACACCACCGCCACCAGCCAGTTGCGACCTCAGCGCGCTGGAACAAAGCCTGCGCCAGCAAGCCAGCGCGGTTAAAACCGACACCGATTTTACCTTGTTACTGGAACGCTTTGACGGCCGCGCCTTCAGCTATTCGCGTGGGGCCTCTAGCGCTGTGACGCCCTATGAATCAGCATCGACGTCCAAATGGGTCAGCGCCGTGATTATTCTGCGTCTGGTCGACAGCGGCGTGCTGAAACTCAGTGACACTGCAGCCAGTCGGCTGACGGACTGGCCGTTGAGCGCCAGCCATCCGCTGTCGCAAATGACCTTGCAGCAGCTGCTGAGCTTTACCTCAGGCCTGACCGAAGAACCTTTGTGTCTGAATTTACCCGGCGCCGATTTTGCCCAGTGTGTGCGTCAGGGCGTCAGCAATAATACCGCCAATGGCCGCCTTCCCGGCACCGTGTTTGATTACAACGGCCTGCATTTACAGGTCGCAGGGCTGATGGCCATTCGCGCCGCCGGTGCTGCCGACTGGCAAGGCGTATTCCGCAATTTTGTCCAGCAAACCGGTCTGTTCAGCACCGCGCGTTATGACCTGCCCTCTAGCGGCAACCCCCGCCTGGCCGGTGGCATGCACTGGACTGCGCAGCAATATCTGGATTTTTTACGCGCGCTGCAGCAGGGAAAATTATTGTCAGCCACGCTGCAGCAACAGATGCTGGCGAATCAACGCGGCAATGCCACGGTGCTGAATTCACCGGCCATCAGCGGTTTTCGCACCGACTGGCCTTATGGCCTGGGGCATTGGCTGGAATGCGCTGTTAGTCAAGCCAATAGCGGCCAGTGCACCAGCGCGCAGCGCCATTCCAGCCCGGGCGCTTATGGCGCTTATCCGCTCATTGACTATCAACACAGCTATCTGGCGATGCTGGCCCGCGAAGGCCAACTGGGTAGTTTTGTCGAGGGCAAAACCCTGATGGATGCCCTGACGCCAGCCATTCAGGCCTGGGCAGGCTGTAAGCCTTGACGGGTTCAGGTGTTGGTCCTGCCAACGCCTAACCCAGCTGCAAAAACCCGCTATGCAGCAGCTTTTCTACCAGCACTAAGCGGACATCGTCGCCAATCGGGCCGGGAATGTCTTTGATTGCGAACTGCGGTGTTTGGCGGACAAATTCCATGCTGGACGCCACGGCCGGATGCACCAGCAGCTGGTCACCGGGAAAACGGAAATCGAGGATATGCGACAGCACATTGACCTGCCCTATCGCCAGCGGTGCATGTTGCACCCGCGTCTCGCGGCTGAGCACCGGCATGGCCGCGGCAGGTTTTGTCAGCTTCGGTAATTCCAGCAGCATGCGGGCCTGACGGTGCGCCAGCGCCGCTTCGATAAAACCTGGTTGCTGACACAGCTGCAACAGGCGCTCCAGACCAGCGCGCATCTGGGCGCCGGCTAAATCCAGTTCCTGGCCGTGGGCCAGCGCATCAGCCCGGCCAGCCACATTGGCGCGTAGCGGTTTTTCAAAATCGGCCATATAGTCCAGCGCGCAGCCAATCGCTTCACGGATGGTCACCGGCACAAAGCCGATGGAGATATGCAGCGATTCGCCGGTCGACTGTACTGTATGCGTGGTGCCACGCGGCAGATACAACAAATCGCCCGGCTTCACATCATAGATGCGGTGCGCGCCAAGTGGCGGCACGCCAGCGCCCAGCGCTTTCCATTTATTCGGTAGTTTTGGCGGCTCGTCAGAGATAAACCAGCGCTTGGTGCCGACCAGCTGAATAGCGATCACATCCACTTCATCATCATGCACCGGCGCTTCGGCACCGGTCAGGCTCCAGAACAGCACTGTGCTGGCCGGATTACCAAACAGCAACGTCAGCGCACGGTTGAACGCTGCCAGCTCTGGCGTCGCGTTGGTGACATCCGGAAACCGCACTGTGTAGTCATTCGAGTGATATTCCGCCAGCAGGCCAGCAAATGAATCAGCATCGGGCACTGCGCGCGGTTTTGGTGCCGGTACCTGCGCCTGGCGGATATGGCAGGTCAGCGTAGCGGCGTATTCAGCAAAATGACTGAGCAGCAGCGCTTTGGGATCCGGACCCAGTAATTGCCGCGCAGGCAGCGCTGTATCAGCCGCCAGTACCAACGGACGTCGACTGACCACTTCCTGAAAAAACTGCTCGTAACTCAAAGGATGCAGCACCTGTGCGAGCAGATGGCGGGCTTGGGCAAGGATCATAGCTGTACTCTTTCACTGATTCGGTCGAGAAGGCGTGGGCAAACCGCTACATCTGTCGTTTGCCCTATTCTTCAGTGCTTTGTCAGATTAATCAATCGGCAAAAACAACAACGCCGGCAAATGCCGGCGTTGGATTTCATCAACTGCAGCGCAGTTTTACTGTTTCACCACCTTCAACACCGGGGCTGTTGGTGTTGCGGCGTTGACCGTGAAGAGATAAGTACCAGCTTCGGTAATTTTGATCTTCAGGTTGTCATTGCTCTGTGCCAGTGTTTTGTTCTGACCCACAGTGACAGTCTGGCCATCACTACCGGCGCCGTAGTTCACCGTCGACCAGTCGGCCGAAGCAAATTTAAACTCGTAATCACCAGCGGTCAGAGGCGTGCTGAACTGATACAGCCCACCGGTGTAGACGAACTGGTTCGATTCACCCCAACCGTTCATGCTGCCGCGCAGGAACACTTTCGTTGCGCCGTAAGGCACAAACTCAGCGACCGTCAGCACTGGCGCTGTTGGCACCGCAGCATTGAGCGTGAACACATAGGTACCCGCCGCGAAGTTAGCCTTCAGGTTCGCGCCCTGACGTTGCAGCGTTTGCGCCACACCAAACTTCACGTCCTGCTCACCGCTTCTGGCACCAAAATCAACGGTCGACCAATCACCCGAGGCAATCTTAAATTCCTGAGTGCCGCTGCTGCCAATATTCAGCTGAACCCGATATAAACCGGCGCCGACATATTCAAAGGCATCCACTTCACCCCAGCCATTCATGCCACCACGGACAAAGACTTTGGTCAGGCCATATGGCGCGATATCTGGTGCGCCCATCGTCGCATCGGCTTTGAGACCAGCGCCCTGTGCGCCAGCTTGCGCTTTGACAAAAACCGCCATGGTGTAAGCCGGCACCACGAAGCTGCCGTTTGCACCTTGGGACATAAAACGCGATTCGCTGGCGCGGAGATCATCAGAGCGCTGCAGCACTTCATGCAAAGTAAAGCCCTGTGCAGTGCGCACCTGATGGGTTTTCTCGCTGGCTGTGCCGTTGATCACCACGACAACAGCATCGTGCAGCGGATCTAAATCCGTCAGGCCCACACCGTCGTCAATGCTCATCACAATCAGACCTTGCGTCAGGTTTTTACCGATGTTGTGGAAACCAACCCGGTCCATGACGTCTTTACCTGAGGTTAAGCGGAACAGCTTGCTGGAGCTTCTGATTTTCAGGAAATCCTGGAATACCGCGCCGGCCAGTTCGATATGTTCCGGATAAGCCGTGGTATTTGGGTTATTCGCGATGTTCTTAATCGAATCCCAGGCGCCACGGTTATCTTGCGCCAGCGGTAAACCCACGTTCCAGTTGTTCGTTTGTTTGCTGAAATCAACAAAGTTGAACCAGTCACCGGAGTCATAGCTGTTGCGGTCCAGTGATTTCGAGCGCAGTAAATCATCGCCCATTTGCAGGAACGGGATGCCTTGTGACAACACCGGAATACCCAGCGCAATGTTATGAATACGCACGCGGTCGTCGATGCTGACAGAGGCTTTTAAACCAAACTGCAGTTTGTCCCACAGCGATTCATTATCATGTTTTGACACATAGTTAATGATATCCGCCGGATCTAACGCATAACCGGCCGGCTGGCCATTCCAGATAATGCCCGAGGCTTTACCGGTATTGCCCTGATAGTCCTTCATGACGAAGTCTTTTAATGTGCCGGCCAGGCCGATTTCGATAAAGTTTTGTTCTTTCAGCTTACCGACATCGTTGTCGCCACTGAACAGCGCAGTTCCACGCACCGCATCGCGCTGGCGATCGTTAAAGGTACCAATTTCAGTACCGGCCATGTTGGCCTGACGCGCTTGCACAAAGCGGGTATCGTTGGCGACTTCACCGAAGTTCCAGCCTTCACCGTAGAAGTATGTATCCGCATCTACTTTACGCACGGCATCCCGCGCCGCCAGCACTGAGGCTTTTGGATGGTGACCCATGATGTCAAAACGGAAGCCGTCAAATTTGTATTCTTTGGCCAGCAGCACTAAAGAATCCGCAATAAACTTGTCAAACATCACATGTTCAGTCGCGGTGTTTTCACAGCAGGTTGAACGTTCGATATTCGCGGTCGTCGGGTTGTAGCGGTGGTAATACCCCGGCACGATTTTGTCGAATACCGAGTTATCAAACAAACCTGACGAAGAGGTATGGTTGTAGACCACATCGAGCACGACACGCATACCAATCGTATGCAGCGCCTGATTCATCGCACGCATTTCTCGGATGCGGGCCACACCTTCCGGGTTCGATGCATAAGAACCGTCTGGCACGTTGAAATGCTGCGGGTCATAACCCCAGTTGAAGCTGTCAACGCCACGCATGTCATTGGCCAGGGTCTGGGCATTTTCGCCGGAATTCTGGAAGCCTTTCATCACGTCTTCCAGTTTGCTGGAAGGATTCTGGTTACAGACCGATGCCTTGCTATTGACCTTACATAAGTCCGCCACGGTATTGGTTAAATCAACCCGTTTGCTCGCATCTTCGTTGATGGTCGCCATATCAGTCGCCGGCAACAGGTGGAAGTGATTCATCCCCGCATCTGCCAGTGCTTTTAAGTGCTTGACCGGCTGTGATTCCATTTCAGTAAAGGCCAGATATTTGCCGCGGTTCGCCGCTGTGATTGTGGTATCACGTGCCGAGAAATCACGGATATGACCTTCATAAATCACGATATCTTCCGGATTAGTCACCACCGGTACTTGATGGCTGTCCCAGTTGGCCGGCTTGGTGTCGGCATCAGCCAGATTGACGAACTGGCTGTGGCGGCCATTGGTGGAAGTATTCAGCGAATAGGGGTCTGTCGCTTCAATGGTTTCAACCTTTTTGGTCAGCGGGTGATACACCTGCACTTCAAAACGGTAGAACTGACGGTCCAGTGTGGCTTTGGCACCACTGTAACTCCAGATGCCGGTATTGGCATCGAGCGTCATCGGATGGGTGGCTGTCACCGCTTTCGCGGCGTTAAACACTTTCAGTTTGACGCTGCGCGCCGTAGGCGCCCACACCGAAGTTTTGATATTGCTGCCGTCATACACCAGCCCTAAAGTCGCCTCGTTGGCATCGTTGGCCCCAGTGGTATAGAGGTCATCCAGCACTTTACCGGCCTGCACATGCGAGGCGGCCATCAGCTTGTTCGCTGAATCATAAGACGCCAGCACCAGCTGATTCTTCGCGATGGCTTTGGCTTGATCCGCAGTCAGGTTCAGCTTGTAAGCCGGCCAGTTGGCCAGATGTGGCACCCGGGCTTTTTGCGCGTCGGTTAAGCTCGTTGGCGTCGCGTCGACCGCTTCACCGTTCACGGTCAGCGTATCCGAATCAATTGCCAGATTTGCGGCAGCAGCATGATGCAGCTTCCAGCGGGCCACGCCGCCGGCCGGGGCGTTCCACACCAGCGTATTGCGGTCCAGCCAATGTGCGGCACTGTCACTGATTTGGACGCCCAGCGAGACTACCGGGTAAGCAAACACGGAAGCAACACCTGAGAAAGTCCAACCCATCCGCGAGAACTGCGCCACTTCTTTCGGGCCCAGTGGCAGTTGCATATCACTGCCGCCCAGCTCTTTGCCAGCGTCATCAGTCCCAATGTGGATAATGAAGTTGCCGCAATCCGTGGCCTTGGTGCCAACGCCCGTTTTGAGATTCAGTAACCAGTACGCGCCGTAATTTGGATCGACACCGGTAATTTGCAGACCATTGTCCCAGCTTGGCGCCAGAGAACTATCTTGGTAGGCGTTACAGGTTTCGTTGTTCCAAGTATGCAAACGGTAGCCATCGTAGTTACCATCCGCCCGTTTGTAGAACAGCACCGCCTGACCGGCTGCAGCCATCACAGTCGGGGCCGGCGCTTTCGGATCGACACCAATCACACAACTTTCGTTGCGTGCATCCGGCACAGTCGGGGCCGGACATTTAATCGGCTTCGGCGCCACACAAGCGGTACCGGCTTCGTTTGGTACTTGCGGCACATTACAGGTCAACAGGGTTTGGCCCGGTGACACCGAGTCACCGCCGCTGCCGCCACAGGCGGACAGCGTCAGCAGCAGGGCAGCTGTCGCCACCGTCTGCAGCATCGTTTTGATCTTCAACATAAATTTATTCTCCATAGAAGCTGCAGCGCCTTACATTGAGTAAGTCACACCCAGGAAATACTGCCGGCCAAAGAACTGGATAGTGCCGGTCTGTGCTTCGTCGCCAAAATAGCTTTTGGTCGGCTCGTCAGTGACGTTGTTCACCTGAAACAGCACACTCCACTGATCGTTGACCTGATACGAAGTCTGCATGTCGACCACGGTCTCGCCGTCGAAATTGACGATTTGCTCGTTCACAGCAACTTGCTCAGACACAAATGGGTCGCGGTAACGGGCGCTGACACGCGCTTCAAAACCTTCGTATTCCCAGAACACAGTTCCGGTAAAGACGTTTTCCGACAAGCCCGGCAGGCTGATATCGACCGTCGAACCGCCGAGGTTGGTTTGCTGCTGAATTTCACTTTCGGTGAAGGAATAGCTGGTGCTGACACCTAAGCCTTGCCAGACACCCGGCAGGAACTTGAACACCTGGGTATACGCCAGTTCAGCACCGCGGATGTAACCGCCTTTGCTGTTATTGACCGCCGTGGTGTAGTTCCCGTTTTTCACCGGCACCGGCACGCCACTTTCCGGATTGATAATCACGTCCGGTACAAAGAAACCGGCACCTTTAAAATCAAACTCGGCAATGGTGAAGGTACTGATAAAGGATTTGATGTTTTTGTAGAACAACGCACCGACCAGCGCCCCTTCGGTTTCACTGAAATAGCGTTCCCAGGAAATATCGTACTGGTCGGCGTAGAACGGCCGTAAATACGGGTTATTTGAGCTGGAGCCGGAGATGATGCCGTCGTTGTTGATATTGGTGCTGGTGTCCGAAGCCAGCCGGTTAATCGGTGGGCGTGACATCACGCGCGCCGCAGCAAAACGTAACTGGTCATCATCCGTCACGCGGAAATTCAGGTTCAGCTGTGGCAGATAGTCGCGATAAGTTTCACCGAGCACTGACGGGGCATACTGGTTGTTGATCAGGCCCGCATCATCAACAATGTTTTGCGCGCCGAGTTTCGGGTCGCCGCCGACGTTTTGCAGCGAAGTTGCCGATTGGTCGGTTTCGACCATCCGCACACCAAAGTTACCAGACAGCGGAATGCTCCACAGGTCGGTATCGATATTCGCCATCAGATAAGCCGACAGCACTTTTTCGTACACTTCACCACTTTGCAGCATCGACCAACCGCTATCCGGACCACCGGTGACGCGTTGACTGGCCAGTACGCCACTATTGCCGGTGCCCCAGGTTTTTACTGGTTGTGGCACGCCATTCGGGAACCAGGCTGCCAGCGCTTTTTGCTGGTCAATGGCGAGGTAACTCGGGAAATAACTGAAATCACCCGAGAAATTCACCACTTTGACCATGTCGGCGGTCAGCTTCAGTGGTTTTTGCGAGGCAGAAAATGCACCGTCGTTGCCGTATTCATACATAGAGCGTTCGTTACTGTATTCACGGTCCGAATAGCGCACCCCCGCTTCCAGTGACGCGATCACCGGGTTATCCAGCCGCCAGGTACCGTCCAGCCGCACCGCATCAACGCGGTCTTCGTTTTCATACGGATAAATACCGTATTTACTCAGCATGACGCGGTTGATGTCAGAAAAAGCGGCGGCCTGATTAAAGCCTAAGTCCGGCAGATTGAGGCCATTGAGCTTGTAAGAAATCGATACGTTATCGTCAAATACCGGCGTGGCGGCATTGGCGTCTTTCGCCACTAACGACCACAGCAGACCGTTACGGAAATCACTTTGTGCCGCTGAGTGCGATAAATCCAGATTCAGCTTAAAGTTCTCGGTCACATCCCAGTCGGCGTTCACGCCAAAACTTTGTACCTGGTCGAAATCCTGGTTGTCGTCGTTGACGATCTCCACCCGGGTAAAGCTTTTTGATGTGCGGTTAAAAGCCCCGCCAATCACCGAGTTACCATTTAAGATTGGATTGGCCACCGACGTACTGGCACCACCCAATTTGACGCGGAAACCGCGGGCAAAGGCTTCAGAATCAAATTTTGACACAAAAGCATCCGCTTTTAACGTGAAGGCATCGTGCGGCACCCACTCCAGCGCAGCCATATAGCCGTTACGGATCTCTTCACCGCCTTTGTGCTGCATTTCAAAACCTTCGCTGACAAATTCATTCGGCGCGGTTTCTTTGATGCCATCCACATCCATATTGGTGTTATACGCCAAACCAATAAATTGCGTGGCAACGGAAGGCTGGTACAAGCGGGCATAACCCAGCGCCACACCCAGTTTGTCATCGGCAAACTTGCCCTGATAAGAGAAGCTTAAGCGGTCGCCCATTTCCTGACCGTCCGGCACTTCGCTGGCACGGTCGTTAAACATGCCGCGGGCATTCACGGTAAAGGTATGTTGTTCGCTGTTGCGCAGCGGGCTGGCCGTTTGCAATTCAACAGTACCGGCAACGCCACCTTCAATCAGTGAGGCTTTGGGTGACTTGTAAACGGCAGCTGATGAGATCAGCTCAGAAGGATATTGGTCAAACTCAATACTGCGGCTACCACTGGTACTCACCTGCTCACGGCCGTTTAAGGTCGAAAACACGAAACCACCGGACATCCCGCGGATATTAATCTCCGCCGCCTGGCCGCCGGTGCGTACCGCCGAAATCCCCGGCAAACGCGTCAACGCATCCGCCATCGACACATCCGGCAGCGCGCCTAAATCGTCAGCGGAAATCGTTTCGGAAACGGTGTCGTTAAAGCGTTTGAGGTTTAGTGATTTAATCAAAGAGCCCGAATAGCTTTTGACCTCAATCACTTCGATATCTTCTTTGGTCTGTTTCTTGTTGCCAGCTTTTGCGTCTGCGGCATTGCTGACAGCTTGCGGCGTATCCTGCGTTGTCTGCTGTGCTGCCCATACAGGCAGAACACAACAGCCAGCGGCAGCTAACGCCAGCGTGATCGCGCTGAGTTTGCTTCTGAACATGTTGTCTTCCCGGTCAGTGAACATGGTCCGGGATCAACTACGCATCCTTGGCCATGTAATGTTGTTATGCAACGAACATTAATTGACCAAGCTTGGGGCCAGAACAACATGAATACGTATTCAATGCACCAGCTTTGTGATCATGGTTTCAGGAACGGCAGAAATCACACCATCTTGGTGCAAAACGCCTGTGCAGACGAAGCGGCAACACCTCAGTCTGTGTCCTTGTCGATGCCAGCAGTAAAAAAGCCTTCGCAAGACGAAGGCTTTTGGCTTTTGTTAGTTCAGAGTGACCAGTGTTTAACGACGGCGTAAGCCAAGCAGAGCGAGCAGAGCGAGCAGCGCTACCAGACCAAACCCCACCGAACCGCCGCTTTTCTTGTCTTCAGGGGCAATTTGTAGCGACAGACTGAGCTGACTACGAGCACCGAGTTCATCAATTGCCGTGACAGCAACTGTCGCGCTCCCCGCAGCAGTGGGGGTGCCACTGATAACGGCACCATTCAGACTCAGACCGGCCGGTAAGCCTTGAGCGCTCAGCGTGATACGGTGTTTTTCTGCATCGGTGATCAGCGTATTGAGGTCCAGAGCAAAACTCTGATTAACCTTCCCACTGGCACTGCTGCTGCCCGTCAATACCGGTGCCGCATTTACTTTTATCGTGACAGCCGATTTAAATTTCGCACCGGCTTTGTCAGTCACTTCGAGCGGAATACTGACGTCGGATAGGCCTGTTACAATCCCGGACAAGATGCCTGATTGGCTTAAGGCA
>Ga0075154_10000250_pt1 | contig 47870 bp, 43 predicted proteins | sample JI71714BDNA_FD_70965 | JGI IMG/M metagenome (GOLD analysis project Ga0075154, IMG submission 70965) | Wastewater effluent complex algal communities from Wisconsin, to seasonally profile nutrient transformation and Carbon sequestration -... | ecosystem: Engineered > WWTP > Effluent > Algae... | reverse complement strand
GACGCGTTTCAGGAAGCCGACACCATCGGCATTACGCGCCACTGCACCAAACATAATTATCTGGTTAAAGATCCGTCAGAACTCGCGGCAGTGGTCACCGAAGCCTTTCACATCGCAACCCAGGGTCGCCCCGGCCCGGTCGTCATCGACATTCCCAAAAATGTCCAAGTTGCCAGCACGGAATATGACCGGCATGGCACCAACAGCTCAAAACGCTATGCGCCGGCAGGCGATGCCGATTTTGCAGCAATCACCAAAGCGGTTGAACTGCTGGCCACCGCCAAATCGCCCATTCTTTACACTGGCGGCGGCATTATCAACGCTGGCCCCGATGCCAGCAAGGCGCTGCGCGAACTCGCGGCATTGAGCGGCGCTCCTGTTACTTCTACGCTGATGGGGCTCGGTGCCTTCCCGGCGGAAAGCGATCAGTGGCTTGGGATGCTGGGGATGCACGGCACCTATGAAGCCAATATGGCGATGAACCAGTGCGACGTGATGCTGTGTCTCGGCGCGCGTTTTGATGACCGCGTCACCGGTCGTCTCGACGCTTTTTCGCCCAACAGCATCAAGGTGCATGTCGATATCGACCGCAGCTCGATCAACAAGACTGTCCATGTTGACCTGCCGATAGTCGCTGATGTTGGCAAAGCCATCCGCCAGATGATCAGCGTGTGGAACAGCCGCAAACTGCAAGCAGCCAAGCTCGACGAATGGTGGTCGCGGATAAAGGGCTGGCGCTCGGTTGGTTCGCTCAACTACCCCGAAAACAAGTCCGAAATCATGCCGCAATTCGCGATTGAGCGGTTGTACGCGCTGACCAAGGACAAGGCACCCATCATCACCACTGAAGTTGGCCAACACCAAATGTGGGCGGCACAGCATTTCCATTTTGATGAACCCAACAAATGGCTGACCAGCGGCGGTCTCGGCACGATGGGCTATGGCTTACCAGCCGCCATCGGCGCGCAGATGGGCAACCCAGATGCACTGGTGATTGACATTGCCGGTGAAGCCTCGATCCAGATGAATATCCAGGAAATGGGTACGGCATCGCAATATCGCCTGCCGGTCAAAGTGTTCATCCTCAACAATGAATGGATGGGGATGGTGCGCCAGTGGCAGCAGCTGACCTATGAAAGCCGCTATTCGAACAGTTATTCGGACAGTCTGCCGGACTTTGTCGCGCTGGCCGAAGCCTATGGCTGGAAAGGCATACGCTGCGACGATCCCGCCAAGCTGGACGACGCTATCGCGGAAATGATCGCCTATGACGGGCCGGTGATGTTCGACTGTCGCGTCACCAAAGAGGCCAATTGCTTCCCGATGATCCCCTCGGGTGCCGCGCATACCGAGATGATCCTGCACAGCGATGAAGTATCGGGAACGATGGACGATGAAGCAAAGGCGCTGGTGTAAGTCATGCATATCAAACAGGAAATCGCCGAACGGCATGTGCTGACGCTTACCGTCGATAATGAAGCGGGAACGCTTGCCCGCATCGCAGGCATGTTCACGTCACGCGGCTACAATATCGACAGCCTGACCGTTGCCGACATTACCGAAGACCATAGTGTCAGCCGCATCACCATCGTCACCAAGGGGCCGCCTGAAGTAATCGACCAGATTATCGCGCAGTGCGAACGGCTGATCCCGGTGCATAAAGTGACCGACCTTACCGATGCCGGTCCGCACGTCGAACGCGAACTGGCGCTGGTTAAAGTGAGCGGCGCGGGCGACAAACGCGTTGAGGCGATGCGCCTCGCTGACATCTACCGCGCGCGCGTGATTGATGCGACGGTATCCAGCTTCATTTTTGAAATCACCGGTGGTCCGGACAAGATCGACACATTCGTGCAATTGATGCGCGAACTGGGTCTGGTCGAAGTCGGCCGCACAGGAATAGTCGGGCTTATGCGCGGCGCTGAAGCAAGCTAAACAGCATGCCAACAATCTTTCTATTCTTGGCAACCTTAGCAACATTGCTAACCGCATTTGCACATAGCTATTTCGGGGAACGGCGTCTTATCGGACCACTCGTCGCCTCCAATGATGGAGTAATGGAACGCGCATTGGCAAAACAAGTCGTTCGATTGGCCTGGCATGTCACGACACTTATCTGGTTTGGCCAAGCGGCACTATTGCTAAGAGAAGCTTTGAACCCGCAATCCATCGATCGGTCGCTAGTGCTCGGAATTGGGCTGCTCTACATCGGCATAGGCCTTGGAGACGCACTGCTCACGCGAGGCAAACATATAGGCTGGCCGCTATTAACCGCCATCGGCGTATTTTGTATTCTTGCATTGATCTAATCCAAAAAAAGGAAAGCGAACTCCCATGAAAGTTTATTACGACGCCGACTGCGACCTTGGTCTGGTCAAGGACAAGAAGATCGCCATCGTTGGCTATGGCAGTCAAGGCCACGCCCATGCGCAAAACCTGCGTGACAGCGGCGTGAAAGATGTTGCGATTGCCCTGCGTGCTGGCTCGGCTACTGCGGCCAAGGCCGAAGGCGCTGGCTTCAAGGTAATGTCGAACAGCGAAGCGGCTGCTTGGGCTGATATCGTCATGATCCTAGCGCCCGATGAACATCAGGCTGCAATCTGGGACAATGACCTGAAGGGCAATATGAAGCCTGGCGCGGCACTTGCTTTCGCCCACGGTCTCAACATCCATTTCGGCCTGATCGAAGCACCTGCCGATATTGACGTTATCATGATCGCGCCCAAAGGCCCGGGTCACACTGTGCGCGGCGAATATATGAAGGGCGGCGGCGTGCCTTGCCTGATCGCAGTGCATCAGGATGCCAGCGGCAACGCACATGATGTTGCACTCGCCTATGCCTCTGGAGTCGGCGGCGGTCGCAGCGGCATCATCGAAACCAATTTCAAGGAAGAATGCGAAACCGATTTGTTCGGTGAGCAGGCCGTTCTGTGCGGCGGGATCACTCACCTGATTCAGGCCGGATTCGAAACGCTGGTAGAGGCCGGTTATGCGCCGGAAATGGCCTATTTCGAATGCCTGCACGAAACCAAATTGATCGTCGATCTGCTCTATGAAGGCGGCATCGCCAATATGCGCTACTCGATCTCGAATACCGCTGAATATGGCGACATCAAGACCGGCCCGCGGATCATCACCGATGAAACCAAAGCCGAAATGAAGCGTGTGCTTGCCGACATCCAGTCGGGCCGTTTCGTCAAGGATTTCGTCCTCGACAACCGCGCTGGGCAGCCCGAACTCAAGGCAAGCCGCAAGGCTGCTGCCGCCCATCCAATCGAGCAGACCGGTGCGCAATTGCGTGCCATGATGCCCTGGATCGCGAAGAACAAGCTGGTCGATAAGGCGAAGAACTGAGACGCTTCGCGGTCGATCAAAGTTGACATTGAAGGGGGGATTGCGGACATTCGCAGTCCCCCTTTTTCGTTTCGGAGCATCAAAAATGAAAAAAGCCCTGCTGTTCGCTGTGCCGTTGATTTGCGCAGTCCCACTTCTCGCTCAATCTGCGCCGCAAATTCCCGGAACGAAGGATATCTCGAGGGTGACGGCGGGTACCTATCAGGCTGATCCCGGTCACACATTGATTGGTTGGAATGTAAACCATTTCGGGTTCACCGATTATTTCGGCATTTTTGGCGATGTCTCTGGTACTCTGGTTCTTGATCCCGAGGCACCGGGAGCCGCCAAAATCGACATGATAATCCCGGTTTCAAAAGTTACCACTGCCAGCACCGGATTGACCGGGCATTTGTTGCGCGCTGGAAAGGATGGCGGAATACCGGACTTTTTCGGACCCAACCCTTCTGACGCCCGCTATGTTTCGACGCAGGTAATCCCGCGCGAAAGCGGCATTGAGGCAACCGTCATCGGTGATTTGACGCTCAATGGCGTGACCAAACCGGTCACTCTGGAAGTCATTTTTAGCGGCGCGGGCACGAATCCTTTCAGCAAGAAAGCGACGGTTGGATTCAAAGGTCAGGCAGACATCAAGCGCAGTGACTTTGGTATTGCCTATGGCATTCCGATGGTTTCCGACGAAGTGTCGCTCACCATCGAAGCAGCTTTCGAAAAGTAAACCGCAGCTACCAGCCGGGACGAAACACCGAGTCGAGTCTGGACTTCGCTTCCCGATATTCGCTTTCAAGCCGCGCAACCGCGTTGGCAACGCTCACCACTTCAGTGACGGCGCCAATACCCTGCCCGCTTCCCCAAACATCCTTCCACGCTTTGGCCTTGGTGTTGCCGCCCGATCCGAAATTCATTTTGGACGGGTCGCTTTCGGGTAAATTTTTCGGGTCCATACCGGCAGCTTCGATCGATTGGCGGGTGTAATTGCCGTGCACACCGGTGAAGAGATTGGTATAAACGATATCTGCCGCGCGGGCTTCGACGATGTTGTCTTTATAGCCATCGACTGCGTTGGCTTCTTCGGTCGCGATAAACATCGACCCTGCATAGGCAAGGTCAGCGCCCATCGCCTGCGCGGCAAGGATCGAAGCGCCGTGGCCAATCGAGCCGGAGAGCGCGACCGGCCCGTCAAACCACTCGCGAATTTCGCGAACCAGTGCAAAGGGAGACGTCACGCCCGCATGACCACCTGCGCCAGCGGCAACCGGGATCAAGCCGTCGGCACCCTTTTCTATTGCCTTGCGAGCAAAACGGTCATCAATGACATCATGCAGCGTAATTCCGCCCCAACTGTGCACCGCAGCGTTCAACTCTTCGCGCGCGCCGAGGGATGTGATCACCAAGGGAACCTGCCACTTGCCACAGGTTTGCATGTCGGCCTCGAGCCGGTCATTCGTCCGGTGCACGATCTGGTTGACGGCAAAAGGAGCTGCGGGTTTATCAGGATTGTCCCGGTTATGCGCAGCCAGTTCCTCGGTGATCTGGTGCAGCCATTCATCCAACTGACTTTGCGGACGCGCATTGAGTGCCGGAAAGCTGCCAACAATCCCGGCCTTGCATTGTGCAATCACCAGTTCAGGACCCGAAACGATAAACAAAGGCGAACCAATCAATGGCAAGCGTAGATTGTCGAATAATGGCGATGGCAAGGACATGAAAACTCCGGTTTAATCGTGCAATTAAACCGGAGTTAAGATGGTTTGCGATGCTTGGTCAAGCTCGCAATCGAGCTTCCTCCATGCCGTAACGTCAAGCCGAATTGGCAGCACTCAAAATCGCTCGGACACTGGCGGTGGCAATGTCCTGACTGATGCCTATGCCGAAGAGTATCGGACCATCACCAACACGGCATTCGACATAGGCGGCAGCGCGAGCGCCTGTGCCATGGCCAATGGCGTGTTCGCTATAATCGATAATATCCAGTGACCCGCCCAGCGCGGGTTCCAACGCCGATGCAAGCGCAGAGATAAGGCCGTTGCCCCGTCCGCTGACCGATTGTTCCTCGCCGTCAATACGGATTTTACCCGCAAAAATACGCTCGTCTTGCTGCTTCGGGCTTTGACTTTCCTGGAAATCAATCAGGCGGAACCGCCCCTGCCCTTTCAGATGGTAGCGCGTTTCAAACGCCTGCCAGATGTCATCGGCCAGCAGTTCGCGTCCTGAGCTATCCGAAAGTTCCTGCACAGTGGTCGAGAAATTGGCCTGCATCCGCTTGGGGAGTTTGAGCCCATAGTCCTGCTCGAGCACCCAGGCGACCCCGCCCTTGCCGCTTTGCGAATTGACGCGAATGACGGCTTCATAGCTGCGGCCCAAATCGGCGGGGTCGATCGGAAGATAAGGCACTTGCCACAGTTCATCATTGCGCTTTGCCTGCGCAGCAAAGCCCTTTTTAATCGCATCTTGATGGCTGCCAGAAAAGGCGGTGAACACCAATTCGCCTGCATAGGGATGACGCGGGTGCACGGGCAGTTGGTTACAATATTCAACCGTCTGGATGACTTCATCAATATTCGAAAAATCAAGCTCCGGATTCAACCCTTGCGTGTACATATTGAGCGCCAGCGTCACCAGATCGACATTGCCGGTTCGTTCGCCGTTACCGAAAAGACAGCCCTCAATGCGATCTGCGCCTGCTAGCAAACCCAGCTCGGCCGCGGCAATACCACTGCCCCGGTCATTATGCGGGTGGAGCGAAATCACCACGCTGTCGCGCGCACTGATATGCGTGCACATCCATTCGATCTGGTCGGCATAGATGTTGGGCATCGCTGCCTCGATGGTGGCAGGCAAGTTCAGGATCAGCGGCTTTTGCGCTGTCGGTTTCAACACCTCCATCACCGCTTCGCATACCTCGAGGCTGAATTCGATTTCGGCGGTCGAGAAGGTTTCAGGGCTATATTCAAAATGCCAGTCGGTCTGAGGATATTTCGCCGCCTGCTCAGCCAGAATTTTCGCTCCCTCAACAGCAATGGCTTTCACGCCCGGCTTGTCGAGCTGAAACACAATGTCGCGCCATGCTGGCGAAACCGCATTGTATAGGTGGACAATCGCGGTCTTGGCGCCTGCCATAGCCTCAAAAGTCTTCTCGATCAGATCGCGGCGAGACTGGGTCAGGCTTTGGATTGCGACATCGTCAGGGATGCGGTTGCTATCGACCAATCCGCGGATGAAATCAAAATCAGTCGCTCCCGACGAAGGGAAACCAACCTCGATTTCTTTCACCCCGACTTTCAACAATAGATCGAAAAAACGGTTCTTCTTCTCCGCCCCCATCGGGTCGATCAGCGCCTGATTGCCATCGCGCAAATCAGTGGAGAGCCAGCGAGGGGCCTTGTCTATTACCCGGTTTGGCCATTGCCGGTTGGGCAGATCGATTTGCGGAAATGGTCGGTACTTGCGGGATGGATCGGTCAACATCATGATAAATTGTACTTCTTGGCTTTCAGGCTGAGCCTGTTTTCATATTCGAGTGCGAATAAGCCCTTAGGCGGATTGGCCCGGCAGGATGCCAAGCCGAAAGGCGCGCCTAAGGGCGCGTAAGTCGAAGAAGCAGAGCGATGTTGCCATGCGGTATCATGGCGTGGTCTTTTTCACAGAAATCGGCGGACGTCCAGAAATTATTCTTTGTTTGTGAATGCGCCAACGAGATATCAACTTTGTGGCAGGTCAGGCCATAATTTGTCGATGTCATCATCCACACTGCTAAAACCCGCCCTTGCACGCAAGGGATCGTTGCGGTTCAAAAGAAAATACGACGGGCGATTTGTCAAAAATTTTCTTAGCCTCCGCTGCAATAACAGAAGCAAATGGTTCAGTTCCACTGGATGTCGCAATTGGGCACGCGCGAGCTGTGCGATCCAGTCACTGACCAATTCGCTATATTGTGGGTGCGGTCCACGATGCATGGCCAATCCATATTCAACCGTCAGTTCTTCGGTAGCGGGAAGCCACATACCATTGGTCCTGAAATCATTGGGATTAAAGCCTTTCGATCGCACTGTGTTGAACAAATCGCGAAAATGCGGTTTGCGCACAATCTCCAATGGAATGAGGTGGTGTCTTTGAAAACCCGGTTTGGGCCGATCCGTTTTGCACCCAACGAATGAAGTCATTGTAAGCCCCCTTGCAGGAGCGATAATGACAAAGGTGATCAAAATGTCAGTGCAATAAAGCATCCGTTGTTGATGAAATTCTTATATGCACAACTCCGCTTTGCCCTTCGGATTTCATCGAAAGACGTTCGCCTTCGATTAACCCGTCCAACTGGCTCTCATTCTCATAGGGCCCAATCATTGCCATATCATGAGCTATGCGAACAAGCCGGTACATGGCATCTCTGGCTGATAGCTGCGGATGGGAAGCGGCGATTTCTTGTCCGGAGAACCAGTCAAGGCCAGTCGAACTGGTTACCCATTCTTTGGATGTATCAAATCGCACCAGCGCCAGCGCGGGAAAGGCACCGCCGTCGACAAATGATTGGATCGCGTCCTTGAAATAACCCGACTCGATCAGATTGCCGGAAGGCGACCAATAGACGCATTCCGCACTTAGCGCGTCGGCAAGATAGGCCGCCATTTCAAGCAAGCCTGACCAAATAGGAGCAACCCGATTTCCGCCTCGCAGTTTTTCACTAAGTGAAATGGAAATGGAGGACTGAAATGACGAATTGGCAGCGGTGGTAAAAACGCGATTTTCCACAACGAGATTTGCTGGACCGTCTGCCAATCGGCAATCAAGTTCCAATCCATCCCACAGTGCGATAAAGCTTCCTTTTGCGGGCACTTGATCGGAACCTATGCTCAGCCGACTTTGGCCGCGCAGCACATCATTCAAATGACCCGAAACAGTTTCCAAACTGCTCGAAAATAGCAAGATGACCGAGGGAATTTCACTATTTGCCATTGGCGAGCCTAATTTCCAGCAGTTCCTTTTTTGTTCTCTAACCGAACAGCTTTCCTGCGACAAGGGGCAATTGCTTCGGTATTGTTGGCGATGGAACAGCGGAATGTGGACTGCATCCGCATTGAATCAGATTTCCACCTGACTCCCCAATTCAACCACGCGATTGGATGGCAACCGGAAAAACTCCATGGCATTCGCCGCGTTTCGCAACATCCAGGCAAAAGTCTTTTCGCGCCAGATGGCCATTCCAGGAATTTTCGAAGCAATAAGCGTCTGACGGGACAGGAAGAAACTGGTGAGCATCATGTTGAACGGCGGGCCGCACAGATCCACTTTTGAAAGCGCTGCCGGCACGTCGGTTTCCTCGAGGAAACCATAGCGCAGGATAACGCGGTAAAAGCCTTCTCCCAGTGACTTGCACTCCGCTCGATTTGCTTCGTCAACAAAGGGAACATCGCCAATCTCGACGGTCAGAATGATGATCCGCTCGTGCAAGATTCGGTTGTGCTTGATGTTGTGCAGCAGCGCCGAAGGAACACCTGCGCTAGTTGATGCCATGAAGATAGCAGTCCCGGGGACACGTTGTGCGCTCGACGCCGCGGACTTGATGAAAACCTCCATCGGCATGCTGCTTTCGGCCATTCGTTCACGCATCAACTGGCGACCCCGCGACCAGGTGGTCAGCAAGGTGAAGATAGCCAGTCCGATCAGCAACGGAAAATAGCCGCCCTGCGGCACCTTCAACAGATTGGCACCTAGGTAAGCGATATCGACGATGAAGAAGACCGCCAAGATCGGCAAAGATTTCCACAACGGCCATTTCCAAAGCGAAATCAGGACCACCGAGATCAGGCAGGTGTCGATAAACATCGCGCCAGTCACTGCAATACCATAGGCTGCCGCCAAGTTCGATGAGGAGCGGAAAAACAGAACCAGCACCAAAACCATGATCATCAAAGCCCAGTTGATTGCCGGTATGTAAATCTGCCCTGCTTCGCTGACGCTGGTGTGGAGAATGCGCAATCGAGGCATGAAGCCCAATTGGATCGCCTGCTGGGTCAGTGAGAAAGCGCCAGAAATAACTGCTTGGCTCGCGATGATCGTGGCGAGAATGACCAGAAAAACGATCGGAATCCGCGCTGCATCTGGCAACATCATGAAGAATGGATCTTTGATGGCAACCTGCGCCTCGACCGGTGCCATCGAGAGGATCATTGCCCCCTGCCCCATATAGTTGAGCATCAACGCGGGTAGCACAAACCACAACCAGCTATAGCTGATCGGCTTCCGCCCGAAATGGCCCATATCGGCATAGAGCGCCTCGGCACCGGTCACCGCCAGAACAACGGCACCAAGCGCGACAAAGGCTGTAAAACCATCGACCATGAAAAAGTTGAGCGCATTTAGCGGATTAAGCGTGTGCAATATGATTGAGGGCATATGAATGATGTACATCACACCCAATGCAGCCAGCACGCCGAAGTAGAGAAGCATGATCGGTCCGAACAGCTGTCCGACCTTGGCCGTGCCACGCGATTGGATACCGAACAGACCAACCAAAATGGCGACCGCTATCGGTACAACCCATTGCTTAAAGCCGGGATTAACATAGGCCAGACCTTCGGTTGCCGAGAGTACCGACATGGCCGGTGTAATCATCGAATCGCCATAGAAAAGAGCGGTTGCGAACACGCCGAGCATGACAATGGGCGCAGTCCAAGCGGCACCTTCGGTCTTGCGGCTGATCAATGCCAGCAGCGCGAGGCTACCGCCCTGCCCCTTGTTATCAGCCTTCATGATCGTGAAGACATATTTGAATGTCACCACCAACATCATAGACCAGAAAACCAGGCTCAACACACCCATGATGTGCATAGGATCGGGATTGATCGGATGATGTCCGGCAAAGGTTTCACGGAATGCGTAAATCGGGCTGGTGCCGATGTCGCCAAATACAACCCCTACTGCCCCAATGCTCAGGGTGAGAAGCGACGCCTTTTTGTGACCATGTCCGCCTTGATGCGCGGTGTTCGTTTGCGCATCGCCCGATATTTCATTGTCAGCAATTGCCATTTCGCCCCCAAGGCGTTTGGATATGCCTCCCCTGAAAATCCGGTTTGGCAAAGGTCGCGCCCGATAGCACGCGTCATGATGAGTAGCAATCAACCATGCCAATGTCGAATTGAACTATTTTGAAACAAAAACATGAAGTTACGTTATAACGAATGTAAACTTCATGGCGTCGAGAGCATTTGCTTCAATCCGCCGATTTGCGACTCCAGTGGCTTCCTCCATTTGGCCGATGCCGATGCAGTTTTTAGCAAGCCTTCCCACTTCTGCAAAGCAACCAAAGGCTTGCCTTTGAACAGGTCGCTGAGCCCTTCAAAATACACCGGAGCAGCGTTGCGAGGGGCATAGATACGCGCACGATCGAAGGCCAATTTGGCGGGTTCTGACAATTCGCCGTCGCTCGCCAGCATGAGCACAACGCCGAGACCTGCCCACAAATCACCATTTTTCGGCTGTTTTTTTAAGCCCGACTGGATGAAAGCCGCAGCAAGCCGATAATCGCCCGAACGTGCAAAGCTGTCTGCCGGCACCAGCCATTTTTTTGCTTGGCCAAAACTTTGATCCATATCCGCACGCATCGCCAGCAATGCATCCGCTGCGTCGAGTTGCGCCTGAATGGGTTGCGCGGGCTTTGCAGCGAGTTCTGGATGGCCTTGTGTTGCATAGCCAGCCAAAGCCAGCACCAAGGCAGCAGCAATTGCGCTCCAGATCTTACGCTGTTCACGCACCGCAAAAACCAGCGCGGCGAAGGTGATTGCAAACAATAATAGCGCGACCAGCCAACCGTTCATGATTTGCCTTTCCGGAAACGGCTGCTCGCGACGAGCAGGGCAGCGCCCAACAACAAAACTGGCAGCAACCACAGAACCAGCCCTGCGCCATGGGAGGGTGGTTCAAAGCTGATCCATTCGCCATAGCGCGATTTCAGCCACGCGTTGATCTGCGCGTCATTCTCGCCGGATTGCACGCGTGCCCGAACTTCATGACGCATCGCTGCCGCAATCGGGGCGTCGCTGTCATGGATCGACTGGCCCTGACACTGGATGCAACGGATCACTGACATCAGCTTGGTTGCTCTGGCCTCTTGCCCCGGATCGGCAAGCTGCTGGTTGGCAAGCGGAGGGACGGTTTCTTGCGCAGCAACCAATGTTGGCAGAGCGAAAGATAACAACAAGACCGCGAACCACTTCATTTCAGCGACCGATAGATTTTGAGCAAAGGTCCCACATGTTCTTCCCGGATATCGCCGATATGCTGATAGGCTATACGCCCCTTGCCATCGATGATGTAGGTTTCAGGAACCCCTGATGAACCCAGTTGCAACTGCACCAGCATATCCTGATCAGCGCCGATGCGGACAAAGGGATTGCCATTCTGCGCCAGGAATTTTGCGACATCCTCGGGTTTATCACGGATGGCGATGGCGTGGAACTCAACGCCAGCGGCCTTCAACTGATCGAGATAGGGTGCCTCCGCCTGACACGGCAGGCACCAGCTGGCAAAAATGTTCAGCATCCGTGGCTTACCATCGCGGAAATTCGCGGTTGTCAGCCCCTCCACCCCGTCAGTCGCCGCAGGCAGGGTGAATTCAGGCAATGGCTTTCCAACCATTTCCGAAGATACATAGTCTGTATTTGGATTGGCGAGCCTAAAGATCGCAAGCCCGGCAACAAAGGCCAATGCAAGCAGCGGCATCCAAACGAGCCAATTGCGCTTCATGCCTGTTTCCAGACATTTTCTTCAGGCTTACGGCGAAAGCGTATACGCAGCCGGCCCAGAAAGGCCAGAAATCCGCCAAAGGCAATCACAAGCCCGCCAAACCAGATCAGCGTAACAAGCGGCTTCCACCACAACCGCACTTGCCATTTTTCACGCTTGTCCGATGTGGCCGGAGCCAGCACGGCGTAAAGCTGCCCATCCCAGCGGGTGAGCAAGGCGGCTTCGGTGGTTTGCTGAGTCGGGTTGAAAAACTGGCGCATCTGCGGTGTCAGCACAAACGCCTGCCCTTTGGAAGTTGCCGACATCCTTCCTTCAATCGCGATCCAGTTTTCACCGACGACGGGAGTGACATCAGTCAATTGGACCGTCCATCCACCAACTTCGGCGGACTCGCCAATCGCCAATGCTGCCAATTTTTCGGATGTCCATCCGGATTCAGCCGACATGCCAGCAACGGTGATGGCAAGACCCAAATGGGCAATGACCATTCCCCAGATGGTCAGCGGCGTCCGCAGCAGGTTACGACCCAATAGCGGGAACAACGATGCCAGCGCGATGCCAGCGGCAAGCGCAAGGCCGAGGATCGCCCACAAGCTGACACCCGGATTGGTCGCCCAGACGCCGACAGCCATTGCGATCACGACCGCACCGGGGATCGCGAGCTTGCGCAAACTGCGCGCATCATCGCCGCGCCATTTGAGCAACGGGCCGACAGCGAGCAGCAGGAAAAGGAGGAATACCAATGGGATCGTTGTCTTGTTGAAATAGGGTGGCCCGACCGAGATGCGGTCCCCCATCGCCTCTGCAGCCAGCGGCCACAGAGTGCCGAGAAGCACAATCGCGAGGATCACACTAAGCAGGATATTGTTGCCGACTATCGCAGATTCGCGGCTGATCAAACGGAACAATTTGCCTTCGCGCACTTGGCCAATCTTCAGCGCAAATAGCGTTAACGCGCCACCGATGTAGAGCAACATCAACGCCAGGATGAACGACCCGCGTTCGGGATCGACGGCAAAGGCATGGACGCTGGTGAGTATCCCGGAACGCACAAGGAAGGTGCCGAGCATCGACATCGCAAATGCCACCAGCGCAAGCATGATTGTCCACGCGCGCAAGGCATCGCGCGACGCCAATACCGACACTGAATGGAGTAATGCAGTCGCCGCCAGCCATGGCATGAGCGAGGCGTTTTCCACCGGGTCCCAGAACCACCATCCGCCCCAGCCGAGTTCATAATAAGCCCAATAGCTGCCAGCGGTGATCCCAACGGTCAGGAAAATCCAGGCAAGCAACACCCATGGCCGCATCGCCCGGGCAAAGCTGGCGCCCGCATTACTGGTCAGCAGAGCGCCTACCGCAAAAGAAAAGGCAACCGACAACCCGACATAGCCGAAATACAGCGTCGGCGGATGAAAGGCGAGGCCGATGTCCTGCAGCAACGGGTTGAGTCCCGCACCTGTCTGCGGCGCGGGATCGAGCCGCGCAAAAGGATTGGAGGCGAATAGCAAAAAAGCAAAAAAGCCCAGTGACAGCGCAGCTTGCGCCATCATCGCCGCGGACAGTGTCGGTTTGTCCAGTCGCCGTTCAAACAGCGCAATCGCTGCGCTCGATAGCGCCAGCACCGTCACCCACAACAGCATCGAACCTTCATGATTGCCCCAGGTGGCGGCAATTTTGAAGATCATCGGTTTATCGACATGGCTGTTCGCTGCGACGAGTAACACCGATAAGTCAGTGATATAAAACAGCCAGATCAACGCGCCGAAGGAGAGCAGGCAAAGAAGCCCTTGCGCAATGGCGACCGGACGGAGGAGCGCGGCCAAAGGCTCCGACGCCTGACGCCAACCTGCCCACCCGGCAAGCATCTGCAACAGCGCAAGGCTCGCCGCGAGCCACAGGGCAGCGAGGCCAAGTTCGGCGATCATTCGGCCAATGTGTCCTTGCTATGCTCTGCGGCCTTCATGTCGATATCTTTCAATTCGCGCGGCACATAATTTTCGTCATGCTTGGCGAGCAATGTTTCGGCTGCAAAAACGCCGTCCGCGCGCAATGCGCCATCGGCGACTACCCCTGATCCTTCGCGAAACAGATCAGGCGTAATCCCTTTATACACGACTTTTTGCTCAGCTTTCTGATCGCGTACGGTGAACGCCACTGACAACCCGTCTGCGGCGCGCTTGACAGACCCGGCTTGCACCATTCCGCCCAGCCGCACCGCCTTGCCCGCGGGTGGCTTTGTTTCGGCCAATGTCGTCGGTGTGTAGAAATAGCTCGCTTCTTCGCGCAACGCACTTGCGGCAAGCAATGCTGCCCCTATCAGCGCCACCAGCGCCGTCAGCGTGAGCGCAAGCCGTTGATGCTTGGGCTTCATCGCTCGCGCCTCAAATCATCGGCCAGCGCCTCCGACCGGCGCATAGTGAGGTAGCTGCTGGCGACCAGCCAGACGATGCCCAGCGCGGTAACGGCAAAAGCAGCGATGATGAAGGATGTGTGATTCATCCGCTTACTCCTCCGCCATCCGGCGCATCCGCGCCTCGATGCGGATTTCTGCCAGAGCCGTGCGCATGCGCATCAGCACAATGGCACCAAAAAGCATCGAAAAACCGACAGCTGCGACCAACAGCGGCCACAAATAACTGGCATCGATTGACGAGCCAGACAGCGTAATGCTCGCCTTTTGGTGCTGGCTTTCCCACCATACGACCGAACGGTTGATGATGGGAATATTCACCGCACCGATAATGCCAAACACAGCGGCGGTGCGGCTTACGCTGCCCTTTTCGCTCGAAGCGTTGGTCAGCGCGATGTAGCCGAGATAGAGGAAAAACAGCACCAGCATCGAGGTCAGCCGACCGTCCCACACCCACCATGTGCCCCAGGCCGGACGCCCCCAAATAGATCCGGTAATCAGGCAGATTGCGGCAAAGGCAGCCCCAGGCACAGCAATGGCCCGCGCCGATACGCCCGCAAGCGGATGTCGCCAAACGAGCTGGACAATGCTGGCAATTGCGATCCCCGACCATCCTGCCATCCCCAGCCATGCGGCCGGAACATGAACGAAAAGGATCTTCACGGTATCGCCCTGCAACCGTTCTGCAGGAACCTGCGTCAATCCCCACCAGCACGCGCCAAGCGCAAGCAGCAGCCCGGGCCAGAACAGCACAGGGGTCAGCGGCTTGGCTATGCTTAGAAAGCGGGCGGGGTTGGCGAAACGATGCATGGATAGGACTCGGCCCGAGCCTCTAGCAGTGAAGCAAGCGAACGCCAATTGATTTGGGTCAACGCCCGATCAATCCCTTCGCCATCTGGTCAGCGACTTCCGCTGAAGTCTGGCCGGTGCGTGCGCTTTCGGTCCAGATCGATTCCAGCCGTCCAGGAATGGCGTCGATGCGGGTGTTGATCTCTGCGTCGCCTGCACCGTCGATGTGCCGCAGCACGTTGATGATACCGCCGGCGTTGATCACATAATCGGGCGCGTACAGGATGCCGCGATCAGCGAGCATCCGTCCTTCGGTACCGGTCGCCAACTGGTTGTTGGCGCCACCTGCAACGGCCTTAACACGTAGCGCGGCAACCGACGTTTCGGTCAAGATCGCGCCTAGCGCACAGGGGCTGAAAATATCGGCCTCAACACGCATTATCTCGCTGGCCTCAACAGTTTGCGCGCCAAGTTCGGTTGCTAGCGCAGCGGCACGGGCGCTATCTACATCAGACAATGTCAACTTGGCGCCTTGCGCCGCCAAATGGCGCGCAGTGCCACCGCCGACACTGCCAACACCCTGAATAGCGACATGAACGCCCTCCAAGTCGGTTGTACCCAATGCCTGCTTGGCCGCTGCCTTGACGCCCAGATAGACGCCGCGTGCGGTATAAGGGCCAGGATCGCCACCTTGTCCAGGCAAGCCAGCGACATGCGGAGTCACGCGCGCCAGAGAGACCATGTCATCCTCGGACATACCTACGTCCTGCGCGGTGATATAGCGCCCGCCGAGCGAATCGACCGCACGAGCAAAGGCATCCAGCCTGTCCTGTGTCTTGGTGCGCGCATTGTCGGCTAGGATCACCGCCTTGCCGCCGCCTGCGGGCAGGCCCGCCATCGCGTTTTTATAGCTCATACCGCGCGACAGGCGCAGTGCGTCGGTTATCGCGGCCTGTTGATCAGCATAATGCCAAAAGCGCGTGCCGCCCGCAGCCGGGCCGTTGTGTGTCGAGTGAATCGCGATGACTGCGCGCATCCCGGTTTTGGCATCGTCAAACAAATGCACCGATTCGTGGGCATCAAAATCGGGAAGGTCCCAAAGCGCGGGCATGACAGTCTCCAGCGAGTCGCAAAACAGTTTCAGTCGCGCGCAATAATATTACGCAACCCATTTGGCCAGTCCGAAATGTCAGGAAAAATGGGGCGACCGAGGGGTCTCGAACCCCCGACCTCTGGTACCACAAACCAGCGCTCTAACCAACTGAGCTACGGTCGCCATGGCGCCTGTAGAAAGGCAGGCGCGATCCTTAGGTGCAAAGCAGGCCGGGCGTCAACCCGGCACTCCTGCTCTATTGCAAAGCCCGAAAGCTTATTTTTTGAGGGTCAGACCGCCAAAGCGCTTGTTAAACTGCGCAACGCGTCCACCCGCATCCAGCATCGAGCCACGGCCACCGGTCCATGCCGGGTGCGAAGTGGGGTCGATATCGAGCTGCAGCGTATCGCCTTCCTTGCCCCATGTGGAGCGGGTTTCAAACACGGTGCCGTCGGTCATCTGGACCTTGATCATGTGGTAATCGGGATGGATATCTTTTTTCATGCGTCTGCTCCTCATGCGGTCCCGGTTTCCGACCGGGTCCAGGAAAATGAAGCGCCGCCCCTAGCCGAGGCGATGCCCGTTGGCAAGTCGAGTCTTGGGATTCAGACTGATGGTGGTGGATCGGCGATCATCGCCATAAATTCGCACTCGGCAGCAAGTTGGTCACCAACCATTGCTTGGCCCGCAAATTTGCACACCCGGGGCTTTTTATGGGTGAACTGGACATTGAGGTGCAGCAAGCATCCCGGTTCAACCGGATTGCGGAATTTCGCATTGTCGATTGCCATGAAATAGACCAGCTTGCCCGAGCCAGCGAGGCCGAAGCTTTCCATAGCCAAGACGCCTGCAGCTTGCGCCAGCGCTTCGATAATCATCACGCCTGGCATGATCGGCCGTCCAGGGAAATGCCCCTGAAAAAAGCCTTCATTCATGGTCACCGCCTTGACCGCCGAAATCCGCTCGTCGAGCACCAGCTCTTCGACACGATCAACAAGCAGCATGGGATAGCGGTGCGGGAGCACCGCCATCACACGGCGGACATCATAATGCGAAAAGTCGCCCATTAACGCGGTTCGGGTTGCGGTGCCGGTGCAGGAGCGGGCTGACCAGGCTGAGGCGCAGGTTGACCCGGTTGGGCTGCCTGCTGTGCCTGCGCATTGCGGATAGCCTGAACGCGGGCAGCCTGCAACAAACGCTGCTGCACTTGTTCATAAAGCGGACCGGTCGAGCCTTTGGGTTGCCAGTTTGCAGGCGGTGTAATTCCAACCGTCGGCACAGCCTTGTCAATTTCTGCAGTGATTGCGGAGGTAATATCCACGGCATCCGGAGCCCAGATAAAGGCATCGGGCGACAGGATCATATTGATTTTCTTGGCGGTAACAACAGCCTGTTGTGCAGCGGCATAGCGATCGGCAATGCTTTCAACAGCAAAGGCCTGCGCCTTGACAATCGGATCTTGCAACTGGGCAATTTCCTTTTCCTTGGCATCGATCTGACCAATTAGCGGGTTTTTCGCCTTGACCGCTGCGTCCAGTTCTTCCTGAGTCAGCGTCTTGTCTTTGTTGGTATCAAGCTGGGCGTTGATATCGTTTATTTCCTTGCGCTTGGTCTGGATCAGCTGCGCATTGGAGGTGAAGGTGGTGCCAATCGTCTGATAGGCTTGGCTGAATGCCTTTGCCTGCATGATTGCGTCGGTCGAGTCCGCAGTCGCAATCCCAGCGACCTGGGCCTGTGCCGGAATGGCAGCGCTTGCAGCAACCGCAGTTGCGGCAAAAAGCATGGTTCGAAAAAGCGTCATCAGAATTGTGTTCCTACGTTGAATGTGAACAATTTTGTGTCATCACCGGGCTCTTTTAGCAGAGCGCGGGCTATATCGATCCTGAACGGACCAAAGGGCGAGTTCCAGTTAACGCCGAAACCGACCGAAAGTCGGGGTTTCCAGCTGTCTCCTAGGAAGCGTTCCTGATAAACAAGCACGGGAGCACGCGCCGAACCGTCCGCATTTGTTGCAGTTATAGTTTGCGCGATGGTGTTGGTCGAAGTGACACAGTTATACAACAATTGCCCCGCAGCTGTCGGCTGCGCGGCGCTGGCGCAAGGATGAGTTCCGGTCACAGCACCGGTACTCTGGGCCTGTAAAGTCGTCAGCAAAGGCTGGGTCACCTTAAACACTGCGCCTGCATCGACAAAGATTGATGGACGCAGACCCAGCTCTTTCGCACCGCTACCAAGAGGAATCTGCAGTTCGGCACGGGCCATATAATAGGCACGACCACCGATTGCATCGTCCTGTATCTGATTTCGGTCCGTTATCGGCACGTTGACCACCGCACCGTTCTGGATTTCGGGCGTGAATTGAATGCGCTGAATGCGCGGACCAATACCGCGAATGTCAAAGCCGCGCATCTGCGGTTCGCCGAGATAGAAGCGGTCGGTCAGGCGGATATCATCGATGCCAGCTGCCGCCGAACCGCGGTTTTCCAACGGATGGATATAACCACCTTCGGCTGCCACCGAGAAGATGAAGCCGCTGTCGGTCACTCTCCAATATTTGTCGGCATTCAGACGAGTCCGAATATATTTCACGTCACCGCCAAGGCCGGCAAAATCCTGCGAGATACCAAAGCTGTGACCACGTGTCGGGCGGATCCGGTTGTCGCGGTTATCGTAAAGCAGTGTGTAGCCAATGGACGATGTCAGCCGTTTACCAATCGCATCGCACAAGAATCGACCAGCCAGTGCGGGATCGCAAGCTGCAGGCAATGGTCCGGTGCCATCTGGATCGGTATAGAATGACGACTGATCGAGCGAAATGTCATCATAGTTGATGCCATAACGCGCCTGGAAAAACAGGAATTCGTTGATCGGCACGCCGGTACGGATCTGGAAGCCGGTGGTCGACTGTTGGTAGGTCGTGTTGCGATCGTTGTTGAGGAAGTTGAAACTGTTCAGATCGCGGCGGAAAATATCACCCGAAAGCGCAATCGATTTGTCGAACAAATAAGGCTCGGTGAAACCAATTTCCGCCGATTTCGAATAACTTGAATAGGAAATCGACGCCCGCAATTGTTGGCCTTTGCCGCGGAAGTTGCGCTGTTCGATCGATCCTTGGAAAATGAAATTTTCGATCGAAGAGAAACCAGCGGACAGAGACAACTGCCCTGTTGCCTTTTCCTCGACATTGGTGGTCAGGATGATGCGGTCGGGCGCACTGCCCTGCTCCTGCTCAATTTCCAGATCTTCCTGGAAATAACCCAGCGATTTGATGCGGTCGGCGGTGCGCTTCACCTGAATGCTGTTGAAGGCATCGCCTTCGTTCAATCGGAATTCGCGGCGGACGACTTTGTCCTGCGTGATCGTGTTGCCGTTGATGTCAACACGTTCGACAAAGACGCGGGGGCTTTCCGCAATATCGAAAGTGATCCCCATCGTCAGCGTTTCTTTGTCGCGACGGAATTGCGGGTTCACATCAGCAAATGCGTAACCGAACAGCCCTGCGCTTTCCTGCAAGCCTTCGACGGTGTCTTCAACCATTTTGGCATTATACCAATCACCCGCTTTCATGCGCAGGCTCTTAGTCATTGCGGCAGAATCAAAATCACGAATTTTGCTGTCGACCTTGACCTCGCCAAATTTATAGCGTTGCCCTTCTTCGACCACATAAGTGATGATGAAATCTTTTTTGTCAGGCGTCAGTTCAGCGACAGCAGACACCACGCGGAAATCGGCAAAGCCTTCAGTCAGATAGAACTGACGCAGCTTCTGCTGGTCAAAGGCGAGCCGGTCGGGATCATAGCTGGTGCCCGAGCTGAAAATGCTGGTTAGGCGCGCTTGCTTGGTGACCATTTCGCCGCGAAGCTTGTTGTCCGAAAACTGGTCATTGCCTATGATGTTGATCTGACGGACCTTGGATTTTGGTCCTTCGTTGATTTCGAATACGATATCGACGCGGTTCTGGTCGAGTTGGACCAGTTTGGGTTCCACGGTCGCAGCGAAACGCCCTTGACGCTTATACAATTCGATGATGCGGGCAACGTCAGCTCGGACTTTTGAACGCGAATAAATCTGACGCGGAGCCAGCTTGATTTCTGGCTCAATCTTCTCATTCTTGAGCCGCTTATTGCCTTCCAGAACAATGCGGTTGATCACCGGGTTTTCCCGGACTTCGATGGTAACGTCACCGCCGGCATTGCGAATGCTGACATCGGCAAACAATTCGGTGGCGTAAAGGTCTTTCAGCGCCTGGTCACCGGCGGCCTGCGTCCATGCCTGCCCCGACCGCAGTCGGATGTAGGAACGCACAGTGTCCGGCTCCAGACGCTGGGTTCCGACGACGCTGATCGAACGAATTTGTTCAACTGGCGCAACGTCGGAAACCTGCGCCGAAACCGGGGCGGAAAGGACCGAAACCGAAAGGGCAATTGCCGAAGCGCTCAGCAGCGCTGCTTTCACCGGATTGATTGTCATATAAAGTCGACCTTCTTTCTGGTCAGGCAGCTTGAAAATGGATGCGCCCCCTTGCCCGAAGCGGCGCGTGTGATCAAGCTGTCTATCATTGTTGTCCGCATCATTCGCCAAAAAGACCAAACGAAGCGAGATCGTTGAAGGTCACCATCAGCATGAATCCCAGCAAGACCGCAAATCCAGCCCGAAAGGCCCATTCCTGAACCATCGGTGTTGCCGGACGCCTGCGCACCGCCTCGATCCCGTAAAGCAGCAAGTGACCACCATCGAGCATCGGAATTGGCAACAGGTTGATGAACCCCAAGTTAATTGAGATCATTGCAGTCAACCAAAGAAAGGCCGCAAAGCCCAGAACAAATTGCTCGCCCGAAACTTTGGCAATTTTCAAAGGTCCGCCAAGCTCACTGATCGGGCGACGTCCAGTGATGATCTGACCCAGGGTTTTGACCGTAAGCCTCACGATATTAGCGGTTTCACGCACGGCTATGAAGGGGGCTTCAAACAGGCTGACTTCGCGCACTTCCAACGGAGGAAATGGCAGGCCCAACATTCCGCGTTTATACCGGTTACCAAATCGGTCTTTTTCCTCGATTATACCTACGGTGATGTCTTTGCTAAGCGAAACGCCATTGCGGACATAAGTGATCGGCACGGTATCGCCGCCGTGAATTGAGACTTCTGCCGCCAGATCCTGAAAACTGTCGATAGAAACACCGGCGATAGACTGAATCCTGTCGCCGGGTTTCAACCCCATTTTTTCTGCAGCGCTGCCTTCGACCACCGCCTGCACCACGGGTGGCGCAACCGACTGACCGTAGATGGCGACAAATCCGGTCAGAATCGCGATCGCCAGCAGGAAATTGACCGCGGGCCCCGCAAACACAATCAGCGCGCGCTTCCACAAGGCTTTGGACTGGAAAGTCTGGTTGCGTTCGACATCGGGCAGATTGTGCCACGCCTCATCGGGCTGACTGGCCGGGTTCATGTCGCCGGCAAATTGCACATAGCCGCCCAGGGGAAGCGCAGCCACGCGCCACAGTGTCCCGCGCTTATCCACCCTGCCCCACAATTGCGGGCCAAAACCAATCGAGAATTTCTCAGCCTTCACGCCAAACCAGCGGCCGACCCAATAATGCCCCAGCTCATGCACGATCACCAGCGTGCCGAGCAGCATCAGAAAGGCAAACAATGTTACCAAGATATGCGGGGATTCAAGCTGCATCGGGCAATATATCCATCTGGGTCTCCGCATAGGCACGCGCGGCTGCATCTATGCTGAACAAAGCGTCGAGCGAATGGGGTGCATTGGGCACATAACCCGACAAGGTCTGTTCGACAATGCGGGCGATATCGAGGAAACCAACCTGGCCTGCAAGGAAGGCAGCAACAGCAACTTCGTTGGCGGCGTTGAGAATGGCGGGGGTCGCCCCACCCTGCTCTGCAGCAGCTCTTGCAAGTCGCAAGGCAGGAAAACGAACAAGGTCGGGCTGCTCGAAATCGAGCCTGCCGATCTTCGCCAGATCAAGCGGCAGGCTGTTGGTCTCGATCCGCTCCGGCCATGCCAGAGCGCTGGCGATGGGAATTCGCATATCGGGCGAACCAAGCTGGGCCAGCGTCGAGCGGTCGACATATTCGACCATCGAATGGATCACCGATTGCGGATGAACAACGATATCAAGCTTGTCGAGACCGACGGGGAACAGGTGGTGGGCCTCGATCAGTTCCAGCCCCTTGTTCATCATAGTGGCGCTATCAACGCTGATCTTTGCGCCCATATCCCAATTGGGGTGCGCGACAGCTTGCGCCGGCGTGACGGCACGCATCTGGTCGAGCGAAAATGTGCGGAAGGGCCCGCCGCTTGCCGTCAGCGTGATCTTGCGCACCTGATCGATGCGACCACCGGCGAGGCATTGGAAAATAGCGTTATGTTCTGAATCAACCGGAAGTAGCGTTGCACCAGACCGCTCTACCGCCGCCATCATCAGTTCGCCTGCGGAAACCAGCGCTTCCTTGTTGGCGAGGGCAACGGTCTTGCCGCCTTCAATCGCCGCCAGCGTGGACGGAAGGCCGGCACATCCGACAATCGCCGCCATCGTCCAGTCCGCACCCATTTGCGCCGCTTCGATGAGCGCGGCGGGGCCTGCTGCAGCTTTGGTTGCTGTTCCAGTCAGTGCTTCCTTCAGCGCAGGATAGGCGGCCTCATCAGCCACTACAGCCATTTCGGGTTCAAATTCACGCGCCAATTTGGCGAGATCCGCTGCATTGCCATTGGCCGTAAGAGCAACAACGCGATATTGCTCGCGATGCTGACGGACTAGGTCGAGTGTAGAAAGTCCTACCGAACCGGTTGCGCCGAAGATGGATAGTGTGCGGGTCATCGGATAATCAACACAAAGATCCCAATGACGCAGGAAACAGCAACAATCCCGTCGACCCGGTCGAATAGCCCCCCGTGGCCGGGGATCAAAGAGCCAGAGTCCTTCACGCCTGCCTTTCGTTTCATCCAGCTTTCAAGAAAATCGCCCGATTGGGCAACGACTGTTACAATTGAACCGATCAAAAACTGGCTGGCCACGGTCGCCATCGAATAGTCGCACAAACTCGGAAAATCGCATAGTTCTATATAGGATACAAAAAACCAGTGCATTGCACTAAGCAAAGTTCCCGCGGCAATCGCGCCGCCAAACGCTCCGGCCCAAGTTTTTGAAGGGCTGATCTTCGGTGCAATTTTGGGACCGCCAACTGCACGCCCCACGAAGAATGCGCCAACATCAACAGCTATTACCGCGAGAAGGATCGTAAGCGTCCCCCAAATATCTCTCAAGCTAGGATTGGGCCAAAGGTCGACCAACCCGCCAAGATCATTTCGCCCAGTTACATCGTCGATAGCACCGCGCATTTCGATCAGCGAATAGGCTGCGAACCCGACATATGCGAACCCCGCCAAAAGCCAAAAAACGAGGAAAGCCTTATTTTTGCAAAAAGCGAGCGCCAATTTGAACCATTCATAAAGAACACCCGTTGCAATGGTGGCGGCGAGGGCTATCCAATACCATCCGCCGAGCCACAATGCGGTGCCTGCCACCGTCGCCATCACGACTGCAGACGCAACCCGCACGCTGACCTCAGACTTCTTCGCGACCACCTCACTCATCGCCCGCCATAGCGCCTTTCGCGCTTGCCAAATTCCGCCAATGCGGTGTCAAATTCTGCCGGGGTGAAATCGGGCCAGAGGGTGTCGGTAAACCACAGCTCTGCATAAGCCGCCTGCCATAGCATGAAGTTCGACAGTCGTTGCTCGCCTGAGGTGCGGATCAAAAGATCCAAGGGCGGCAGGTCGGCGGTGTCGAGATGCGCTTCGATCCCCTCGGCCGTTATTGCTCCCTCAGCCGCCGCTGCAGTCGCCGCACGGACCAATTCGTCCTGCGAGCCATAGTTGAGCGCAACCGCAAGCGTCGTGCGGCTATTGTGCGCGGTGCGAGCGATAGCATTGTCGATCAGGTCGACGATATCGGGCGCTAGCGCGCGGTAATTGCCGATGATTTTCAGCCGCACATCGTTGGCGGCAAATTCGTCGAGATCGGATTTGATAAAGGCGCGCAACAACCCCATCAGGTCGCTGATTTCATCCTCGGGTCGTTTCCAGTTCTCGCTGGAAAAGGCATAGAGCGACAACGCCTCCAGCCCGGTTTTTCCCGCATGACGGACGATTTCGCGGACAACCTCTACGCCCTTTTTATGGCCCAAAGCGCGCGGCAGATGTTTCTTCTTCGCCCAACGACCATTGCCGTCCATGATGATCGCGACATGACGTGGCCCGGTGGGTTGGGTGTCGCCGGGCGTCTTTGCTTTTTTGGCAAAGCCTAGCATCAGTCAATGCCCCGGGGTTCGCCACCCCCGCAAAGGCGAGAGGCCATCGCCGGCTGTGTAAATTTCAACGGCAGGTGATGGATTCCCGCTTTCGCGGGAATGACGAAAAGAGAAGTAAGGACTAAGGTAGAGCTCACTGGCTCATGATTTCCTTTTCCTTGTGCGCCGCCGCCTCATCAATCGCCTTAATCATTTCGTCGGTCAGCTTCTGTACTTCGGTTTCGAGCCGCTTGCGGTCGTCTTCGCTGATTTCCTTCTTATTCTCGTCGGTCTTCAGCGCATCGTTGGCATCGCGGCGGACGTTGCGGACTGCGATCTTGGCTTTTTCGGCATATTGCCCGGCGAGCTTTGCCAATTCCTTGCGGCGTTCCTCGGTCAAGTCAGGGATTGGCAGACGCAGCATCTGGCCGTCGGTTATCGGATTGAGGCCGAGCCCGGCTGAGCGGATCGCCTTTTCCACCGGGGTCACATTCGAGCGGTCCCAGACCTGCACCGAAAGCATGCGCGGTTCGGGCGCGCTGACCGTGGCAACCTGATTGAGCGGCATGTGGGAGCCGTAAACCTCGACCACTACAGGATCGAGCAAGGTCACATTGGCACGCCCCGTGCGCAGCCCCGAGAGATCGCCCTTCAGCGATTCCACCGCGCCTTTCATGCGGCGCTCGACATCGGCTTTGTCATATTGCGGCATGGTTCAGTCCTTTTCTTGAGTAACGACGGTAAAGGTCCCGCTTCCGTCGAGAACCTTGAGGATATTGCCCTGTTCGCGGATCGAAAAGACCACTATCGGGATGTCATTGTCACGACACAGCGCCACTGCACTCGCGTCCATGACCTTCAGATTGTCGGAAAGCACTCGATCATAAGACAATGTTTCATAACGCTTTGCGGTCACAACCTTTTTGGGGTCGGCATCGTATACGCCATCGACCGAGGTGCCTTTGAGCAACGCATCGCATTTCATTTCGGCGGCACGCAGTGCAGCACCTGAGTCGGTAGTGAAATATGGGGCGCCGACGCCAGCAGCGAAGATCACCACCCTGCCCTTTTCCAGATGGCGTTCGGCACGGCGGCGGATCACGGGTTCGCACACCTTGTCCATTTCGATCGCCGATTGCACGCGGGTCTGCACGCCCAATTGCTCAAGCGCATTCTGCATGGCGAGCGCATTCATGACGGTGGCGAGCATCCCCATATAGTCGGCTTGCGCGCGGTCCATGCCCTTGGCAGCACCTGCCATGCCGCGGAAGATATTGCCCCCGCCGATGACAAGGCAGAGTTCAAGTCCGCTGTCCTTTGCCGCCTTCACCTCTGCGGCGACGCGCGCGACGGTGTCTGGGTCGATGCCAAAGGACTGGTCGCCCATCAGCACTTCGCCCGACAGTTTCAGCAGGATGCGACGATAGCGGCCTGTGGCCATATTTCCCTCTTTCCCCATTTGCAGATGCAAACATGGCGCCCAGCTATAAGAGCGGAGCGCCATATCGCCAAGGCCTTATCCCCGCGCAAACGGGGTCGGCCCGAATATTATGCTCCGACTGCCGCCGCCACTTCGGCTGCGAAGTCCGAGACTTCCTTTTCAATGCCTTCGCCCAGCTGGAAGCGGACATAGTCCACGAGCTTGATGTCCTTGCCAGCAGCCTTTGCAGCCTGGGCAACAACGTCCGAAATCGGCGTCTTGTTGTCGATGACGAACAGCTGCGACAGAAGCGCGTTTTCCTTCGCGAACTTCTTCATCGCACCTTCGACCATCTTTTCGACGATGTCGGCAGGCTTGCCGCTCTCAGCAGCCTTTTCACGTGCGATCGCGGCTTCACGGTCCATCGTTTCCTGATCAAGCCCGGTTTCGTCGAGCGACAGCGGGAAGGCAGCGGCAATATGCATGGCCAGTTGCTTACCCAAACCATCAAGCGTTCCGGCATCGGCATCGCTTTCCAGCGCGACCAGTACGCCGATCCCGCCCATGCCGGCAGTTGCGGCATTGTGGACATAGGAAACGACACGACCATTGCTGACCGAAACGGTCTTTGCACGGCGGATCACCTGGTTTTCACCGATGGTGGCGATGTTGTTGGTCAGCACTTCCTGAACCGTTCCGCCACCGGGATAGCCAGCGGCAAGGATCGAATCCGCATCATTGGCGCCAAGGCCGAGCGCAACGCCGGTTACCTGACGGACAAAGTCCTGAAACTGTTCGTTCTTGGCGACAAAGTCGGTCTGGCTGTTGACTTCAACCGCGGTGCCCTTGGTGCCGTCGACGGCGACGCCGACTAGCCCTTCAGCAGCCGTACGGCTTGATTTCTTGGCAGCGGTGGCAAGGCCCTTGGCGCGCAGCAGATCGACGGCGGCTTCCATGTCGCCATTGACTTCTTCCAGCGCCTTTTTGGCGTCCATCATGCCAGCGCCTGAACGCTCGCGCAGTTCTTTTACAGCCGAAGCAGTAATTGCAGACATTTCATGTCCTTTCGAATTCTGGTTTGCAGACGGGCAATTTCCCATCCGTCTTGAATTATGTCACCCCCGACTTGATCGGGGGTCCATGGCCTGAATCGTCGGCATAAACCTTGCCATCAGGCCATGGATCCCCGCTTCCGCGGGGATGACAGGTAATTGTTACGCTTCTGGTGCAGCTTCTTCAGCAGTTGCTTCTTCAGCAACGGCTTCAACCACAGGCGCTTCTTCAACAGCAGGAGCAGCTTCGGCAACGGGTGCTTCTTCAGCAACCGCAACTTCAGCAACCGGAGCTGCTTCTACAGCAAGGACGGGCTCGGCCACAGGCTCGATTTCCGCACCCAGATCAACGCCAGCGGCTTTCTTGGCACCCTGGTTGCCCTTGGTACCGGCATCGGCAACCGCTTCGCAGTACAGGCGGATCGCGCGCGCCGCGTCGTCATTCGCCGGAACCGGGAATGCGATGCCGTCGGGCGAGACGTTCGAATCGAGGATGGCAACGACCGGGATACCCAGGACATTGGCTTCCTTGATCGCCAGTTCTTCCTTGTTGGCGTCGATCACGAACATCACGTCGGGAACGCCGCCCATGTCGCGGATACCGCCAAGGCTCAATTCCAGCTTGTCGCGCTCGCGCGTCATCTGGAGGATTTCCTTCTTGGTGAAGCCCGATGTTTCGCCCGACAGCTGTTCTTCCAGCGTCTTCAGCTTCTTGATCGAGTTCGAAACCGTCTTCCAGTTGGTGAGCATGCCGCCAAGCCAGCGGTGGTTGACGAAATGCTGGCCAGAGGCACGTGCCGCATCGGCAATCGGACCCTGCGCCTGGCGCTTTGTGCCGACGAACAGCACTTTGCCGCCCTGCGCCACGGTTGCCGACACAAAGTCGAGCGCGCGGGCAAACAGCGGAACGGTCTGCGAAAGGTCAAGGATGTGAACGCCGTTGCGAGCCCCAAAAATATAGGGCTTCATTTTGGGGTTCCAGCGATGGGTCTGGTGGCCGAAATGTGCTCCGGCCTCAAGCAATTGGTGCATGGTGACGACAGGTGCCGCCATAGTCTTTCTCCTTCCGGTTGAACCTCTGGGAAGCAAGAACCAAGGCCGAATCAAGGAATCGGCAAAGGCACCGGTATGTGCGCTTCCCATGTGGAATGGGCGGGCCGTTAGCTTGCATGGGGCGATTCGTCAAGCGGAACAGCGCGTTTTGGCGCAGCGCCGGTGCGGTTGCGCGATGCTAAGGTAACAAAGGTAAGTATATGCTTGAGTGAAGATAGGATGAAGCGTGCGGCTGGGTGCAAATTTGAGCAAATGACAGGCCCTGTTAGCTCATAGGGCGGTTGGCGATATGCGCGGTGAGGCTGGCGGAATTTGTCCTACATTGCAAGGCTCTGCCGTGGCTTGTTAATTTGGGGAGGGGTTGGCACCTGTAAGCATAATCACACCGTAATTACCGGAAGGACGCGCGCCACCGAAAGCGGCGGCAGAATTTGGGATTAAGTAAACTGACACTGTAATCCTTTCGATTCAATTTATAGGTAAATGTGAACGTGTCACCGTAATTCCCTGCACATTTTTCCCAACGCATTCCGGGGATTGTTGCACCTGTGACCGTAATTGGCACCGTAACTTCACCTACCGCTTGCTCCGGCCAAGTATTGGCGGCGGATCTGCTTCGAAGTGCCCCACGTCAATCGGCGCAAACGACTGCGGCATTTCAGTAGGCTGCTGCAAAAGCTTTGTCCGAATCTCTTCTTTCGGGCTTCCAGCAAGAAGATCAAAGGGCACGCTGCTACTGCTTCCGGTCGGTGTCGTAATCACGCGACCACTGGAATACTGTCTTAGGTTGGCTCTGCGTCGCCATGCGAGATAGATGAATGCTGACCCACCAATACCGTACAGCTGATGCACGGAAGGCCGAAATGTAGCATTTGGCGGAACCGTTCCTGCGCCAGCGTGGGTAGGATCAAATATGGTTCTGAAGCTAAAGCCCCTCATGACACAATGTATGCCGACAAGCTGACCATCTAGGTTAGATATTGGAATAAACTGGCATCCATCAACTTCATTTGGAGCTGGACTCGCACATATGTACATACCACCACCATCATCGAGGTCTCCAGCCAAAATTGCTCGTTTAAGTTTAGTCCAGTCGACATTAAGTTCTACCTTTTTGCCTGATCGTGTTATAACTTTTGCCGCAACGTACGCGGCGAGGGCTTTCAAAGAAAAGGACTCTAAACGGGGTCCATCGATATAAACCCAATTCTCGCGCTCCTTGTTGGCGGGGTGACGAATTGGGAAAATAGCTGCGCCTAGTTCCGCAAAAACTCGGCCCGCTTGGGCATCAAGTGGCGAGAGGTCTGCGTTGTGCAAATTGCAAAGCACCTTATACCCAGCCGAACCCTTGGGTACGACAACATCGGTTTCACCATCGACTCCTGGAAAGCCTCGTATCGCTAAATCGCCCAATTGATCGATAATGTTGTGCGAGAGGGCATGTTCAAGTGACAACTTGGCGCCGCAATTATCTTGACCTGCCAGATAGCAGCCTGACCGATTCAACCCAGTCTTACGTTCAGTCTTATTTAAGTTAAACGGCTTTGATCGAGGCGTACCGTCAATCCCCGCGCAACAGCGATTTAGTGTTTTTCCACTACCGCACGGACAGAGACTGGATTTCTTCCAAGGTATCTTTATCTTTGGTCGGAACATATCATTCGCGATATAAATAGGTGGCTGTAGTCGAGACAACACGTTCGAATATCATCTTATTTTCAAAGCCAATGAGGCGGCTCTCAATCATGTTCCCGATCCCCAGCTCCCATATATAGCTCGCGGCCGGAACTACGATAACACGTGCATATTTACCCATATAAACGCACCCACCCCCTCACCGCTCGGCGTAAACCTGTATCAACCGGTGCAGATAATCCCTGCCTTCATAGACCGACTTCACCCGCAACCGCTCGTTCAGGCCGTGGATGCCGCCGCCGTCGGCTTCGTAGAATATGCCGGGGATGCCATAGGTGGGGATGCCGATCAGCGCGGTCATCGTGGCGTCGGTGGCGCCGGTGGACATGGTGGGGACCATCGGCACGCCGGGGAACAACTCGCCCGCCAGCTTGACCGCCGGATCAAGGATGCGTTTGTCGAGCGGCGGGGCGACCGCCATCGGGCGGTGCGGCTTGCGCAATTTCACCGTCACGCGCGGGTTGGCGATGGCTTTTTCGATCGCCGCCTGTGTTTCCTCGGTACTCATGCCGGGGACGATGCGGCAATTGACCACGCCCTTTGCGCGTTGCGGCAAGGCATTGGGCGCGTGGCCCGCCTCCAGCATGGTTGCGACGCAGGTGGTACGCAGCGTCGAGTTCATCACCGGATCGGTTGAAAGGATCGCCGCTGCCGTTGCATTGCCTTCATCCGCCAGCAGGTTGGCAATCGCAATTTGCCCCGCGGCGGGTGCGGTGGGCGACATTTGTTTCAGGAAGGCGCGGGTGGTGTCGTTCAGCTGCACCGGAAAGCCCAGACGCTTTACCGCGACAATCGCCTCGGCCAGGTCATAGACCGCATTGTCGGGACGCGGGACCGAGCTGTGCCCGCCGGGATTGGTCGCCTCCAGATCGAAAATGCGGTTGGCTTTCTCCCCCACTTGAATTCCCAGAAATTGCGGTTTGCCATCCTTGTCGAGCCGTCCTCCCCCGCCTTCGTTCAGCGCGAACTCGGCGGAGAGCGTGTCAGGCATGTTGCGCGCGAGCCATTCGGCACCGTTCAACGCAGTGCTCGAACTTTCCTCGCCGCAAGTTGCCGCGACCTTGATCGTGCGTTTGGGGCGATAGCCCTCTTTCTTGAAACGGATCAGGCTGTCGACCCAGATCGCCGCCTGAACCTTGTCGTCGGACACGCCGCGCGCGTAGAAAAAACCGTCCTCCTCGATCAGGGTGAAGGGATCGCGGGTCCAATCCTCCCGCCTCGCCTCGACCACATCGATATGTGCGAGCAGCAACATGGGCTTCAGCTTTTTGGAGGTGCCGGGCAGCACCGCGACCAGATTGCCTTCGCGCTCATAGCCGGGGACGACGACGACGCGGGCATCCTCTTTGCTGAAACCGGCGGCGTGCATCCGCGCGGCAAGCTGTTCGGCGGCACGGGTGCAGCTGCCCGTGGAGTAAGCGGTGTTGGTGTTGACCAGTTCTGCATAGAGTTCACGGAAGGCCGACTGATCGGGGCGCAATGGGGATTGGGCGGATGCTGAGACTGAGGCGGTGGCAGCGAGTGCCAGCCCGGCGAATGTTGTTGCCAATTTACCCATGATGCGAGCCTCCCCGAATTGCGCTTTGCAAGGGGTCTATCGGGACAAGCCGTACGGCGCAATGCGCGTGGTGCAGATCATGGGCAGCGGCGGATTTTGGGCGTGCCGCATTTTTCGCTTGACGCGAAAGAACATTTCGTGAACATTAACGCAAATGCTGACGTTTTGGAGGTTCTGATGACATTGTTTGCCGCAACCCTTTTCGCCCTTGCCCTTGGCCTTTCGCTCTATGCCATGTTGGCGACTGCTGCTGGCAAATGGGATCGAATTGTGACGGTAACCACGTCGCGCGGTGTTGCTGTGGAGCGGGTGATCCGGCTGGGGGAGCAACGCTATACCGGTGCGCGACTGCGCGTGGTCGGAGGCTGTGAGCGCACGGATCATTGGGCCGGTGCGCTGGCGCTGCACGGGGCTGGTGATCAGGGTGAGTTGAAGCTGGCGGCTTGAGGGTTTGGGCTGTTCGGTCTGCGCGCAATGAGCGAGAATGAATTAAAGCCCCCTACCCGTTCGTCCTGAGCCTGTCGAAGGACGAGTCAGCCGAAGTTCGTGGCATAGTGCTTCGACAAGCTCAGCACGAACGGAGATTGGAGAGGCTCTTTGAACCTCCATCCCCCCCCAAATAAAAAGGGCGGAGCCAATGGCCCCGCCCTTTAATGCATCAAGATGCGAAAGGCTTAGTTGACAGCGTCTTTCAGAGCCTTGCCAGCCTTGAACTTGGGCTGGTTCGAAGCCGGAATCTTCATTTCTTCGCCGGTGCGCGGGTTGCGGCCGGTTGAAGCCTTACGCTTGGCGACAGCGAAGGTGCCGAAGCCGACGAGGCGAACTTCGTCGCCCTTCTTCAATGCCTTGGTAATGGCGTCGAAAGTTGCTTCAACAGCTTTACCTGCGTCGGTTTTGCTCAGGCCGCTTGCATCTGCAACTGCGCCTACAAGATCATTTTTGTTCATGGTATCGGGATCCCCCTCTCGAGTGATGAATTAGACCGTTTCCGGACCGGAGTCGCGTAAGGCCGGGCCGCGAGTAATCAAGAACTATGCCGCCCCTGTCAAAGGAAAAATCGGCATAAAACCGTGCTTTTTAAAGAATTCATCGAATATCTGTCGATAACTGCCCGAATTCATGCGCTTAATGGGTAACAGCGGGTCCACCAGACACTGCTGCAGTCGGCGGAAGTAATGCTGCCAATTCATCGGCTTCGGTCCATTCGACGGGGTCAAGCGGCGCAACCAACGCTCGCGCTAGCACTTGATCGACATGGCTGACCGGCAGGATTTCGAGACCTTCCTTGATGTTGTCAGGAATCTCGGCAAGGTCCTTTTCATTTTCCTGCGGGATCAGCACAGTCTTGATGCCACCGCGCAACGCAGCAAGCAGCTTTTCCTTCAGCCCGCCAATCGGCAGCACCCTTCCGCGCAAAGTGACTTCGCCGGTCATCGCGACATCGCGGTGGACTGCAATCCCGGTCAACGTCGAAACAATGGCGGTTACCATCCCTACCCCAGCCGACGGCCCGTCCTTGGGCACCGCGCCTTCGGGTAAGTGGATGTGCACATCCTTTCGATTGAAAATCGACGGTTTGATGCCATAGCTGGGCGCGCGTGCCTTCACATAGGACAGCGCCGCCTGGATCGATTCCGACATCACTTCGCCCAGCTTACCGGTGGTCTTGATCTGCCCTTTGCCGCCAACGGTGACCGCTTCGATGGTCAGCAACTCGCCGCCGACCTCGGTCCAGGCAAGCCCGGTAACTGCGCCAATCTGGTTTTCATCTTCGCCGATTCCATGGCGATATTTGCGAACACCCGAAAATTCGGCGAGATTCTCCGGCGTGATCGCAACGCCTTCGGTTTTGCCTTCCAAGATGCGACGCAGCACTTTGCGCGCCAGCTTGGCAATCTCGCGTTCCAATGTGCGCACCCCCGCCTCGCGGGTGTAATAGCGAATGAGATCGCGCAGCGCATCGTCGCTGAGCGAAAACTCGCCCTTCTTCAACCCGTGCGCCTCGATCTGCTTGTCGAGCAGATGGCGCTTGGCGATTTCGAGCTTTTCGTCCTCGGTATAGCCTTCAAGCCGGATGATCTCCATCCGGTCGAGCAAAGGCTGCGGCAGGTTCATGCTGTTCGCGGTGGTCACGAACATCACGTCCGACAGATCAAGGTCGATTTCGAGATAATGGTCGTTGAACTTGTTATTCTGTTCAGGGTCAAGCACCTCGAGCAGCGCCGATGCCGGATCGCCGCGGAAATCCTGCCCCAATTTGTCGATTTCATCGAGCAGGAACAACGGGTTCATCGTCCCCGCTTTTTTCAGGTTGGAAGCAACCTTACCCGGCATCGATCCGATATAGGTGCGGCGATGACCACGAATTTCGGCTTCGTCCCGCACTCCGCCAAGCGATTGGCGGATGAATTCGCGTCCGGTCGCCTTGGCGATCGACTTGCCAAGCGAGGTCTTGCCGACACCCGGAGGGCCGACTAGGCAGAGGATCGGCCCCTTCAGCTTGTTGGTGCGCGCCTGCACTGCCAGATATTCGACAATCCGGTCCTTGACTTTTTCGAGCGCGAAATGGTCGGCATCGAGCACTTCCTGCGCCTTGGCAATGTCGCGCTTCAGTTTTGATTTCTTGCCCCAAGGCACGCCAAGCAGCGCGTCCAGATAGTTGCGGATGACGGTCGCTTCAGCTGACATCGGCGCCATATTGCGCAGCTTTTTCAGCTCCGCCTGCGCCTTGGTCTTGGCTTCTTTCGAAAGCTTCAGCGTATCGATCTTGGTCTGGATTTCGGTCAGCTCATCGCTGCCTTCTTCGTCGCCATTGCCCAATTCGCGCTGGATCGCCTTCAACTGCTCGTTGAGATAATATTCGCGCTGGGTCTTTTCCATCTGCCGCTTCACACGACCACGGATTTTCTTTTCGACCTGCAGCACGCCCAATTCGCCTTCCATGAAGGCAAAGGCCATTTCGAGCCGCTTGAGCGGATCGGTTTCCACCAATAGCGCCTGTTTATCCGCCACTTTCAGGTTGATATTGGCAGCGACCGCATCTGCCAATTGTGCAGCATCGTCGATTTCGCTCAACTGCACTGCGGTTTCCGCCGGCAGTTTCTTGTTGAGCTTTGCGTAATTTTCAAACTGGTCAATCACCGAGCGCATCAGCGCGGTGGTTTCCGGCCCTTCGGCAGCGTCCTGAACAACAGCTTCGATTTCGGCGTCGAAATAATCGTCGGCATGCGCGTGCAAGCGCACCAGTTGCGACCGCTCTTTGCCCTCGACCAGCACTCGCACGGTGCCATCGGGCAATTTGAGCAACTGCATGATCGACGCCGAAACCCCCATGGAATAGAGGTCGTCAAAATCGGGGTCTTCCTCAGCCGGGTCAAGCTGAGTGACGAGGAAAATCTCCTTGTCGCCCGCCATCGCCTTTTCAAGCGCAACGACCGATTTCGCGCGCCCGACGAACAGCGGAACGATCATGCCCGGGAAGACGACAATGTCGCGCAGCGGTAAAAGAGGAAGCAACTGGTTCATAATATCTCCGGCGGAGGCACGCATGCCTCCTTATTCAGCCCCAATATGCGACCAAATTTCAGGCTTTCAACGGTATTGCGGCATATTGCTGTAATAAACTGTGCAAAACAGCCCGATCAGAAGGGCAGTTTGAAGCCGCCGGGCAAGGGCAAGCCGCTGGTCATCTTGCCCATTTCGGCATTGCTCGCGGTGTCGGCCTTTTCCCGTGCATCGTTGAAAGCTGCGACGATCAGGTCTTCGAGCATTTGCTTATCGGAAGGCACAATCAAGCTATCGTCGATCGCAAGCGACAGGATGCGCCCCTTGGCGCTGGCGCGAACTTTGACGAGGCCGCCACCCGAAACACCCTCAACCTTGATCTTGTCGAGCGTTACCTGGGCTTCCTCCATCTGTTTCTGGATGGTCTGCGCCGCGTCTTGCGCCGCCTTTAACATTTCTTCCATAGATTTCATGCCGATAAACTCCGTACTTCGGCTGCATTCAGAACATTGAGAACGCGCCCGTCAATTTCTACCATGGCCTCTGGAAACGCCTCAAGCGCGGCTTTGACCAGTGGGGATTCAAGAATTGCGCTATCTTCGGTGGCGCGCGCTGCCAATTCCTGTTCGTACAGGCTGGGCTGCGCTTCGCCTGTCGTTTCGGCAATCTCCCACCGCGTTCCAGTCATCCGGTAAAGAGCGTCGTTGAGATCGGCATGAAAGCCCTGATGCACTGGCCCCGCAAACTGGAATTCCAGACGTGGCGGCGCATAACTGACCAAGCGAACTACGTCGTGCAAAGTTGCTGCAACATTGGGATGACCACCCCGGTCAAGCGCATCGACCAGCGCGCCGAAATCGGTCGGGAAGGTTGCCTCTTTCGCCGCAGGTGCTTCGCCACCCATTGTCGGCACGGCGACAGGGGCGACACTCGCCTGTGATGGTACACCGCCCTCTTTCAGCATTCGCGCCAGCTCTCCCGGATCGGGCATTTGCGCCGCGTGCATCACGCGCAGCAACGCCATTTCGCAAGCTTCTAAGGGCATGGATGCGCGCGAAACCTCATCATGCCCCTTCAGCATCAATTGCCACAGCCGGTGCAATTGCGGGAAAGACAGCACGTCGCTGCGCCGCTCAACTTCGTCGCGTGCCTCTTGTGGCAGCGACGCATCATGTGGCGCGCCCAATTTCGCGAGCGTGAGCAGATGCACTTCGCGCAGCAATCCGGCCAGCGTCGCCAACGGTTCGACGCCCAGCACATATTGCTCACGCGTTTCTCCCAGCACCGATTGCGCGTCGCCGTCTAGCATCAGCCCCAAAATCCGCCGCACCGCTGCGCGGTCGGACAGGCCGAGCATTTCACGCACCTGAGCCGCGCTGACCTGCGCTCCGCCAGCGGGGCCCTCGCCGGCCGCCATATCGGCATGGGCAATCGCCTGATCAAGGATCGAAAGCCCGTCGCGCACAGAACCCTCGGCGGCTTGCGCCACCAGCATCAATGCCTCTGGCTCAGCGGTCACCGCTTCCTTGAGGCAAATTTCACCAAAATGCGCCGCAAGCTTATCAGCCGATATGCGTTTCAGGTCGAAGCGTTGGCAACGTGACAGCACCGTCACCGGCACCTTGTTGACTTCGGTCGTCGCAAATAGGAACTTCACATGTGCAGGCGGTTCTTCCAGCGTCTTCAAAAGCGCGTTGAACGCATTTTTGGACAGCATGTGAACTTCGTCAATGATGTAGATTTTGTAGCGCGCGGATACCGCTGCGTAGCGCACCGCCTCGATAATCTCGCGGACATCATCGACGCCAGTGTGGCTCGCGGCATCCATTTCGATCACATCGATATGCCGTCCCTCGGCAATCGAAATACAGGCCTCGCAAACTCCGCAGGGATCAATGGTTGGCCCTCCCTGCCCGTCTGGTCCAGTGCAATTGAGCGCCTTTGCAATCAGCCGCGCGGTGGAGGTTTTGCCAACCCCGCGCACCCCGGTCATCAGGAAGGCATGCGCCAACCGTTCGCGCTTTATAGCGTTGCCCAGCGTCTGGACCATAGCGTCTTGACCGATCAGTTCGGCGAAATTCTGCGGACGGTATTTACGCGCAAGCACGCGGTAAGGTGACGATGCTTCCGCTTTTGGCTTAATCGCCGGTTCGACCAGACCGAGTCCGAGCGCGTCGTCGGGCATGTCCGGATCGCGTGCAGGGATGTTCAGGTCAGGTGAATCGTCCATCGCGCCTCGATAAGCGCAATGCCCGCATTTGTCGAAGCCCTTATTGGCGATCGAAGTTGAATTTTAACGCTTGGCGAGACGCTTTGCAAAATGTGCCTGCACTGCGCTTGAAACCGATTGCCCCACTTTGCGCTGGCCGCTGCCCGATGAGAGAAAGGCGGCATCTTCGGCGTTTGACAAATAGCCGGTTTCAAACAGGACAGAGGGGGTGTCCGGCGCCTTTAGCACGATGAAAGAAGCAAAGCGGTGGGCTGTCCCGCGCAAGGTCAAATTGGGCTTGGCCTCGCGCATCAAAAGCTTGGCAAAATTGGCCGAGACATTCATCGTTTCACGCTGGGTCAGGTCGATCAGGATCGAAGAAACCTCGGCATTTGTGCCGCCCAGATTGACGCCATTGATGATGTCCGACTTATTCTCGCGTGAGGCAAGCCGCTGTGCTTCGCGGTCCGAGGCAACTTCAGACAAGGTATAGACACTGCCGCCACGGGCGGTCTGGTTTTCGGCGCTGTCGGCATGGATCGAAATGAACAGATCGGCTTTCATCTTGCGCGCGATGCCATAGCGGTCCTGTAGGACGAGGAACCGGTCGGTGTCGCGGGTCAATGCAACGCGAATGCGCCCCGATTTCACCAGTTCGTCGCGGATCGAGCGGGCGATGGACAGCGTAATGTCTTTTTCGCGCATCCCCCCATGCGGACTGATTGCGCCCGGATCATGTCCACCATGGCCAGCGTCGATCAGGACAAGCGGCAGTCGCGAATCTGCGGGTCCATGAATTTTCGGTAGCCCCCTCGCAACGCCTTTGCCAATCGGCGCGCTCACTTCATACCGCCCCTTTGGCGGTTGCGAACGGAAGGCTGCCGGCGGGACGATTTCCTTGCGCATTGACGCCATTGATCGCACAAATTCATCGCCGGATGCCGGAACGACGTTGAGGCGTAATGATCGACCATCGGCGGCAAAGCTTCCGCCGGTAACCACAACCGGCTGGTCGAGGTCGAAAACAAGGCGGGCAGTATCGCTGTTGAATTGCCCTTGCCTGACTTGGCGGAACGCTCCAGCGAGCATTTCGTTTTGGCCGACTGTCGCGCCCTCGATATCGACGGCAATGCGGTCGGGTCCGCTGAGCGCAAAGACCGATGCCTTGCTGACAATATCGTCAAATTCCACCACGACAGCCGCGCCGTCGGCGGCAACCGAACGAATCCCGCCTGCCTGCGCAGACGTGGGCAGAAGTGTCGCTGCCGCCATAATCAGAGAACCAACCAGCATATTCGTCTTATGCGGAAAAATCCGCGTGCTGGTCCAGATGTTTTTGACTTTCACTGGGTCGGTTCCCTTCACTATTCCGCAGGCTGCTTTAGGGACCAGACTGTAAATCGTGGTATCGAGACGCGGTTAACGGCGCATTAGGCACGATTTCGGTAATTGGCGGGACATAGCCTTGGAGATTGCACGCTACACGGTTACGCTTGCTCCTGAACGGTGGTGGTGCTAGCACCCAGCATTCGTGGATAGGGCGCATTGCCAAATCCGCGCTTATTGGTCCCCGCAGTCAATCGAACTTTCTCGATAATGCGGTGATGCATTACAGGTTGACGTTGCATGTGGCATGAAATTCCCCCCTCCGCCGATCCGATCGGGTCTGGCGTTCGGGTGGACATTATCGCCTCAGCCCTGCGTGCTCGCGGTGCCCATGCAGCAGACACATTCGCAAAACATTATCATGGAACCGCAAACATAATGCGCCGTAATGCGCAGCTGTGGCGGCTTCCTCAACAATCAGAACAAAAAGAACGCAGCTGGAGCGAGCCGGAAAGGCTCTGGACCGCTGTGCGGAGTATTATCAATGTCAACGCGTATGCTAATCGACGCGCGTCACCGGGAGGAAACCCGGGTCGCAGTCGTCACAGGGAACAAAATCGAGGAGTTTGATTTCGAATCTGCCGAGCACAAACAGCTCAAAGGCAATATCTATCTCGCCAAGGTTACCCGTGTAGAACCCTCATTGCAGGCGGCATTTGTCGACTATGGTGGCAATCGCCATGGTTTTCTGGCCTTCAGCGAAATCCACCCCGACTATTACCAGATCCCGCGCGAAGACCGCGAACGCTTGCTGGCTGAAGAAGCCGAAGCTGCAGCCGAAGAAGCCGCGCTGCGCGAGCAGGAAGAGGATGAGGACGACGAACCCGCCGACATCATGCGATCTGACGCGCATGATGATGAAGACAGCGATTTCATCGAAGTCGACAGCGACGACCGCATCGACACCATCGATATGTCTGAAGGCGAAGAGCCTGATTTCGATGCCAATGGTCAGGACGACAATGGCGATTCCGGTTCGGAAGATTCCGAAGAGGATCGCGCCAATGGTCGTAACAACCGTCGCCGTCGCGGACGCGGAGGTCGCAGCAATGTCGCCAAAGCCAGCGACGAAGTTCGCGCCAAGCGGCTGAATCTGCGTCGTCGCTACAAGATCCAGGACGTGATCCATCGCCGTCAGGTCTTGCTGGTGCAGGTCGTGAAGGAAGAACGCGGCAATAAGGGCGCGGCTCTCACCACCTATCTCAGCCTTGCTGGACGCTATTGTGTCTTGATGCCCAACACCAGCCATGGTGGCGGGATCAGCCGCAAGATTTCAAGCGCTGCGGATCGCAAGCGGTTGAAGACAGTCGTTTCTGACTTGCAACTGCCCTCGACCATGGGCTGCATCATCCGCACTGCGGGGCTTGCGCGCACCAAGACCGAGATCAAACGCGATTTCGACTATCTCGCAAGGCTTTGGGACGAAGTGCGCGAGCGCACGCTGAAAGGCAGCGCACCGTTGCTGATCCACACCGACAGCGACCTGATCAAACGCGCAATCCGCGACATTTATAACAAGGATATCGACGAAGTCCTAGTCGAAGGCGTCGAAGGCTATAAAGCTGCAAAAGACTTTATGAAGCTGCTGATGCCCAGCCATACAAAGCGGGTGAAGCATTATGCCGATCCGGTGTCGCTGTTTCAGCGGTCGAATGTCGAAGATCAGTTGAACGCAATGTACCAACCGGTCGTCCAGTTGAAGTCGGGCGGCTATATTGTGATCAACCCGACCGAAGCACTGGTTTCGATCGACATCAACTCCGGCCGCTCGACCAAGGAACATGGTATTGAGGCAACTGCGCTCAGCACCAACCTGGAGGCGGCGCGCGAAATCGCCCGCCAGTTGCGCCTGCGCGATATGGCCGGCCTGATCGTCATCGACTTCATCGACATGGATCATCGCGGCAATGTCCGTAAGGTCGAGCGGATGATGAAGGAAGCGCTGAAGCACGATCGTGCGCGCATCCAGGTTGGTCGCATCTCCAGCTTTGGCCTGATGGAAATGAGTCGTCAGCGTCTGCGCACCGGCGTTCTAGAGGCATCAACCCGCGAATGCCCGCATTGCGAAGGCACCGGCCTCGTCCGCACCGCATCCTCCTCCGCGCTCTCGGCACTGCGCCTGATCGAGGAAGAGGCCGCACGCGGTCATGGCAACCAGATATTGCTTCAGGCTAGCCAGGAAGCGAGCATCTATATCCTCAACAACAAGCGTTTCGAACTCGCCGATATCGAAGACCGCTATCATGTGCAGGTCAATGTCCTGCCCAATGGCGAGATTGAAGGCGCCAAGATGGTCGTGTCGGCATCGGGTCCACGCCCGGAACGCCCGACACTTCCCGCACCCATTTTCGAAGATCTGGACGATGACGAACCGGATTATGAAGATGAAGATGGTGTAGAAGCCGAGGAAGAAGACGACCGCACTACCGATTCCGAAGAAACCCGCGACGAAGCGTCGGCACGGCGCAAACGTCGCCGCAGGGGCCGCCGTGGTGGACGCAATCGTGATCGTGAAAACGAAACCGGTGGTTCGGTTGGCGAAGCTGAAGAAGGTGCAGACGAGGGCGAAGCCCAGACCGCTGAACCTGCTGAAGAAGCACCCGCTGCCAAGCGCCGTTCGCGTGGCGGTCGCAATCGTGGACGTCGTGGTCAATCTGACCGTGTCGAAACAAACGACGACGTCCCCGCATCGGAAGCTGTAGCCGAACCGGTCGAAGCCGCAGCCCCCGAAGCAGAAGCGCCCAAAAAGCGTGGCGGTCGCAAACCCAAAGCAGCGGTCGAAGCCGCCGAAGCAGAGCTTCCGGTCGCTGAACCAGAAGCCGCGCCTGAAAAGCCCAAGCGCAAAAGCCGCGCAAAGGCTGCACCGGCTGAAAAAGCCGCACCCGCAGAGGCTCCGGTCGTTGATGAGGCCGCTGAACCAGCCAAGCCCAAGCGCCCTGCCCGCAAAAGCAAGGCAGCGGCTGGCGATGCCAAAATGACCGCGTCTGCCAAGGCCGAAGCGCCTGCTGCAAGCGACGATGGCGACAATGGTGGCGCACCGCGACAGGGCTGGTGGCAGCGTACCTTTGGATGAAACATGAAGCGGCGACCGCAGCGAAATCATCGCTTCGGTCACCGCGCTTCATTGGCCATTCAGTAAGCATAAGACAAATCGGCGGAATGGCCTCTTTTCAAATCCGGTTCCTGCTGCGCAATGGCATCGCTGCGCTATGCGCAGTTTCGCTCTGCGCTCCGCCCGCTTTGGCCCAATCGGTGTTGCGCGATGCCGAGACCGAGGCCTTTTTTGACGAGATATCACGGCCGATCGTTGCGGCTTCGGGGCTTGATCCGGCGAATGTCGATATCGTCCTGATCAACGACAAATCGGTCAACGCCTTCGTCGCGGGTGGCCAGACGGTTTATATTCACAGCGGTCTGATCAACACCGCGTCCACTGCCAACGAAGTTCAAGGCGTTATCGCCCATGAGCTCGGCCATATCGAAGGCGGGCATGTCATTCGTTACGGCGATGGGATGAAGGCAGCATCGGGCATTTCCATCGCCAGCCTCGTTCTCGCCGCCGCAGCCATTGCCGCAGGCGCTGCTGAAGCCGGCATGGCGATAATGCAGGCCGGACAGCGCGCCGCGATCGGCAAATTCCTCGCTTTCAGCCGCGTTCAGGAAAGCGTCGCTGACGCATCGGGTGCGCGTTATTTGTCAAAGGCAGGGATTACCGGGCGCGGTTCGGTGAACTTTTTCAAAAAGCTGCAGAACCACGAATTCCGCCTCGGCATCCCGCAAGAGGATAGTTATGACCGCACCCACCCCTTGTCGGGTGAGCGCATAACGGTTCTCGAAGACACCTATAAGGCCGACCCGGCATGGGAAGCCCCCATCAACCCAAAATGGGAATCCGATTTTCAGCGGATCAAGGCCAAGCTGCAGGGCTATATCGCCGACCCCAACGCAACTTTGCGCGATTACCCTGAGACCAACACATCGGTCGCCGGGCATTATGCGCGCGCCTATGCCTGGCACAAGGCGGCCTATCCCGACAAGGCACTCAACGAAGCCAATATACTGGTTTCGCGCAATCCGGACGATCCCTATTTCCTGGAATTGCAGGGACAGATATTGCTCGAATCCGGGCGTCCGAAAGACGCGCTTGCATCGTTGCGTCGGGCGGTCGATCTGACCAGCAACCAGCCGTTGATCGCTGCCATTTTTGGCCATGCGCTGATTGCGACCGAGGATAAGAACAACCTGACCGAGGCCGAACGCGTGCTGCGCTCAGCCGTCGCCAAGGACAATAACAACCCCTTTGCCTGGTACCAACTGGGTGTGGTCTATGAGGCCAATGGCGACACCCCGCGCGCAGCGCTTGCCAGTGCCGAACGTTATCTGATGGAAGGCGCGCCGCAACTCGCCCTGCCCAACGCGGCAACGGCAATGGCAGGGCTGCCGGAATATTCGCACGACTGGATCCGTGCGCAGGACATCAAACTGGTTGCCGAAGCCGAAGTCGCCAAACTCGAAAAGAAGCGCCGCTGATCCTGTTCAGGACTGGTAAGCAACACCGCAAGACGCTAGGCGGCATGGCATGACTGAAACAAAAAATTCCAATCCGCTGCTTGTTCTGATGGCAGCTATCGCGCTCGCTCTGCTGCTTGGTGGCGGCTTTCTATTCTACAAGAATAGCAAAGGTGTCGATGACGCGGGTACTGCAACCGCTAATGCCGGCGCACAGGCGGACAAGGCTGTCGCAGCAGCCGGGATGAGTGCATCGGAACGCGCCGCAACCGAAGCACTGGTGCGCGTTTACATATTGGAAAATCCGGAAATCATAACCGAGGCCGTCGAAATTCTGCAGCAACGCGAACAGGCAAAACGCCTGACCAGCGCCGGTTCCACGCTGACAAAGCCCTTCGCCGGTGCCGTCGCGGGCAATCCTTCAGGCGACGTAACATTGGTTGAATTCACCGATTATAGCTGCGGCTATTGCAAAGGGTCGGTGGCCGATGTGCAAAAGCTGATCGCCAGCGACAAGAGTGTTCGCGTCATTTACCGCGAATTGCCAATATTAGCACCCGCAAGCCGCGACGCTGCTCGCTGGGCGCTCGCAGCCGCCAAGCAAGGCAAGCATAAAGCCTTCCACGATGCGATGTTTGCTGTCGGCCCACCCAACGCCAACAGCATTCAGGCCGCTGCACAGAAGGCACGTCTTGATATGGCGCGTGCTGCAAACGATGCCAAATCACCCGAAATTGCCGCCGAAATCGATGGCAATCTGGCGATGATGCAACAAATTGGTTTCAACGGCACCCCCACCTTTGTGATCGGCGGACAGATCCTTGAAGGCGCTATGGGATATGATGCACTGAAAGCGGCTGTGGCCAAGGCGCGCAATAAAGCCTGATGGATATCCCGCCAAAGATGTGGCCGGGAATATTGCCATATGCCTCAGCTATGCTGGGTCTGGTGGTTGTAATGGGTTACCTCAAAAGCGGTCTTCGCTTTTGGGAAGGATGGCAGCCACAACATGTACTGGCCGGACTGATTTGCATTCCCCTTTTCTCCGCCGTCACGTGGATGCGCTGGATATGGGGCCCCTATACCGCTAGGCAGCGCAAAAAGAGCGATCAGCCCCCCGGCGACTGAGCCTTGCGTCCCCGAGCCACAACGAACAGCTCAACCGATCCTTTGCGGCTTGATGGCGGCTTGCCATGTTTGACGGTCTCAAAATTGGCCTTCAACATCGCGAGCAATTCGGTATCGGTGCCGCCCGCAAATACCTTCGATACAAAATCGCCACCCTCGGCAAGCGTCTGGATCGCAAAGTCGGCGGCCGCCTCGACCAGCCCCATTGTCCGCAAATGGTCCGTCTGACGATGCCCAACTGTGTTCGCCGCCATGTCCGAAATCACAAGGTCCGGAGCCTGTCCCAAAGCCTCTGATAACCGTGCGGGTGCCGCGTCATCCATGAAATCCATTTCAAAGATCTCGACACCGTCGATAGGATTAACCGGCAACAGGTCGATACCGACGACTTTTGCCCCCGGCAGGCGCTTGCGAACAACCTGAGTCCAACCGCCAGGTGCCATACCCAAATCGACGACCGCCTTTTTGCCTTTCAGGAACCCGAACTTCTCGTCGAGCTCGATCAGCTTATACGCGGCGCGGCTGCGAAAGCCGTCGGTCTGCGCGCGTTTGACATAGGGATCGTTCAATTGCCGTTCGAGCCAGCGGGCTGATTGCGGGCTGCGTTTGCGCGCCGTCTTCACCCGTTCCTTGGTGGCCTTGCTACGGCCCGACTGGTTGCCGCCAAAAAGGGATTTCGTCATGAGTTCAGCGCCTTCCGCGGCGTTTGCCGCTTGCCATCAGCGCGCGCAATATGCCTTCGCGAATCCCGCGGTCCGCAACGCCCAGTCGCTCGCCTGGCCAGATATCGATGATCGATTCCAGAATTGCACAGCCGGCGACCACAAGATCGGAACGTTCACTCCCTATGGTCGGGAATTGCGCACGTCCGGCGGGTGGTAAGCTTGCAAGCGTCTGGCTGATCTCGCGCATCGCCTGTGTTGGTAAATGCAACCCGTCAATCGCCCGCCGATCATAGCTAGGCAATTCCAGATAAACACTCGCCAGAGTTGTCACCGTCCCCGATGTGCCGAGCAACCGGTGATCGCCCGAATCTTGCGGCAGGCGCGAGGCAAAATCGGCAAAGGCATTGGCGACTTTCTCTCGCATCGCCGCATAGGTTTGCTCGAGCGCCTCGGCATCCTCGTTTTCCAGCGGTGTGCTTTCGGTCAGCGAAACCACACCCCAGGGGATGCTGACCCAGTCGAGAATTTCGGGAACGACGCCGTCGGTGGAAACCAGCACCACTTCAGTCGAACCGCCGCCTATATCGAAAATCAGCGCAGGCCCCTCGCCTTCCTCCAGCAACGCATGGCAACCCATAACGGCAAGCCGTGCCTCTTCCTTGGGTGAAATCACGTCGAGCACAATTCCGGTTTCGCGCTTCACTCGGTCAATAAATTGTGCGCCATTGACAGCCTGCCGACAGGCCTCTGTCGCGACCGAACGCGCCAGCACAACATTGCGCCGCTTCAATTTCTCGGCACAGACAGACAGCGCCTCTACCGCGCGGTCCATTGCTTCGTCGCTCATTTTGCCAGTTGTTGCCAACCCTTCGCCCAGCCGCACAACGCGCGAAAAGGCATCGACGACAGTGAAGCCGTCTTGCGAAGCGCGCGCAATCAGCAATCGGCAATTGTTGGTACCCAGATCCAATGCTGCATAAGCGGTTTTGCCGAGCCAGCCATTGCGTCCGCCAAAGCCTGCAAAGGGTGCTGGTTTTGAAGCGTCAACATTGGGCGCCGCCTGCCGCTGCGTGCTATTCTGGGATCCTCCTGCTGCCGCATCGGTGGACTTCAGGCGATTTGGTCGTTTCCCCCGGCCAGCTTTGCCCTTATTCCCTTTTCGCGGCGATGGTGCGAACTGTTCGCCCATGGCCTCACTCATTTCGTTTTTCTATCCGGCGTACGGATGATACCGCCCGGTGCTTGAAACCAGTGCTACCGACAAACGCTTAAAAATTCAACCCGTTCGCTTTGCGCGCCCCTTTTCGCCACGCGAGGGCAATTGACAGCCCGCCCATAGCCGCCTAATGCGCCGCCCACATTCCCCGGTCGTCTAACGGTAAGACTACGGACTCTGACTCCGTCTATTGAGGTTCGAATCCTTACCGGGGAACCATTTTATCAAATAATCTATTGTTTCTAATGTAGAAATAAAATCGATTTTGGTTCAGGTTACCTTTTAGACCAACCTGATTGCTGCAAAGCAATGCATCGCGATATGTTGCAGTACGCAGCTTTTTCAAATCTCATAAATTTCAAAATGGCACACGACCAAATTTGAGTACGGGATTAGAATCACGTTATCATTGAATCCATACGGTTGGCTACAAGATCGATAGCGTGTCTCGGTATTCGAAGCCGCGCCGAAGCTCACTTAAATTGAAAAATGCAGGGACCTCGACCATAGTGGCTAAGTTCCTGTTTGGCGGTTTTCGGCTAATTATCTCGAAGGCGTTTATGGGCATCAAATTGTGCGGACGTCAGGTCAGCCGCACCAATGAGCATGAGTTTGAGGTTCAAGAAACCTCAAACAAAGCGGTAGCAAGCGTATTGGAGAATCTATTACGAGATCATTTTGCTTGGATAGCAATCACCGCGACCGCGATACGAAGACGGATGGATCTATTACTCTACATGGAGTGGAGGGAGTGCTCGACGCCACCCTGTTCAGTTTTCTCTCGGCGCTGTCCTTTGTCCTGATCTATTTGTGAGTTGTCTTGCGACATTTACTCCGCTGGCTTTGACACAATGTTGCCCTGTTATAACGAAAGCGAATGGTTGCCGCCCAAATAGGCAAATAGAGATAAACACCCAACAGCAACGAAACGATTGTTTTCGTTATATATCAATGTTTTATGGAGTTTTTGAGACGATTTACAGTTGTAGGCCCCTCCTTTAATGGGGAACCCATGCGACCCAAAGACATATGATTTTTATATCAAATTCCGTGCATCTCCGATAATTTCGAGCTCTTCAGGGATTAACCGAAAAAGCTTCTGTCTCTTTTTTGTGCGAGGAACGATGGCGCTGTCTGATCTGATAGAATTCAATCCCGGTTTCTTTGTTCCAAAATATGCCCCCATGCAACGCGGTCAGTGGGTTTTGAGACTTACACAAAACATACTCTGCCAGGGTTATTGGGGGCCAGCGGTTTTAGTCCCATCGATGGCGGCGCTAATTCGAGATGGCGATGTCTGGATGTCGATCACGCCAATGGAATTGGAAAGCCAATCCATTGGAATTGAACTTGCCTATGGACATGTTGTTATATTCGGGTTGGGCATGGGATGGGCCGCCTCCGCTACTGCATTGCGACCTCAGGTTTCGGATGTCACGATTGTCGAATTCGATTCAGAGGTCATCGCGCTGCACGAAGAGATGGATATTTTTGGCCAGCTTCCGCAAGAAATTCAGGCTAAAATTCGGATAGAGCAAGGAGATGCGCATAGCTGGCGTCCATCAAAATCGGTGGACCTGTTGATGCCCGATATCTGGTTACCACTTGTATCGGATGGAAGAATTGCCGAAGTACAAGCTATGCAAGCTAATGTTAGAGCTCATTCGATATATTTCTGGGGACAGGAACTGGAAATTGCCCGACATGCGAAAGCTGCGGGTCGAAACATCGACGATGTCGGAATTGCAGCAACAATTTCGGATTTCGC